>Ga0326727_10022957_pt1 | contig 11983 bp, 5 predicted proteins | sample MB2enrmetagenome_FD_207643 | JGI IMG/M metagenome (GOLD analysis project Ga0326727, IMG submission 207643) | Lab enriched peat soil microbial communities from McLean, Ithaca, NY, United States - MB29MY | ecosystem: Environmental > Terrestrial > Soil > Wetlands > Peat | place: USA: New York... | reverse complement strand
GCAGGGCAAAGGCGTTGATCTCGTCCGAATCGATCACCTTGATGGTAAACGGCACCTTGCAATCGGAGTTCTTGACGATGTTCTGGCCGATGCGATTGACATACTCGACCACAACCTGATCGTTGATGAACTTGGAGCTCTTTTCGATCTCGTCGGCGTAGGTCTTGCCCATCTTGATCTCGGTATCGGTGGAATACCAGTTGCCCAGGCCGCGGCCGCCGATGTCGCGATTGCCTACCGCGCTAACGTCCTCGATGCTGCCTGTCTTGATCTTGCCCATCTCGCTGCCCACCGCAACCACCTTGTCGGGGTCGACACCTTTCTCCGGACTATCTCCCCCCACTGGAGTTGTCCCAGGCGCAGGTTTCTTCGCGGAGGTGTCGCCAGGTGTGCTGTTCCCGGCTGGCGTCGTGCCAGAGGGCGGCTGCTTTGTGGAAGTGGGTGCTGGGGCATCGCCCCCAACAGGAGTGGTGCCCGGCGCAGGCGATTTGGTGGTGGTCGTCGATGGGGTATCGCCTCCGACAGGAGTGGTACCGGGCGCCGGTTGGGCCGCAGGCGCACTGGCAGTGGCCGTACTGGATTGACCCGAAGTGGAGCCAGTCGTCTGTGCTCCCAATGCGGTGGCCAGCGCCAGCACCAATCCTGCCAGCACCAATGTACGCAAGCCGTTGAATTCTGGCTTCATGACCTCACCTCCAGCGGGATGGCTTCTGTGCCCTTCGTTCCACAGTTCCGCACTGTTTAGACGTTAGTATCCTCTGCTTTGGTAACAACTGGGAAGAATAATTCGACCGGAAAGGGAGAATCCAGGTTTCCGGCCCGGATTTGCTCGATTCTCTTGGCGCTTGCATCCGTCTGAATTAAAGTGGTGAACACACCGCAATGGGGAGGGTTTCTTGCGCCGGACGATCTTGAGCATGGCTTTGGCGACCGTATTTGGAACCATGCAACTGGTTGCCCAGACGGCAAATCCGCATCCCGGTTCCTTGCCGGGCGGGTCGTCGAAGGCGCATAGCCGCTCAGGCTCGACCCCCTTCACGGGCCCGGGCAGCCTGGCAACAGTTCTTGACGCCACCAGCCTGGGGTCACCGGTATTGCTCGACAAAGGCTGGCGGGTGGGAGTTACCGCCGACCCGTCGGCGGCTGCGCCGGACTTCGATGACTCGGGGTGGGCAATTCGCGACGCCCAGGGCACCATGGACGACGTTCCCGATGAGGATCAATCCGCCGGCGGCCCCGGCCAGGACAACAAGAATGCGGGTTCGTCGCGCAGCAAGCAGCTCTACGCCTGGTTCCGGCTCCATATCAAGCTGGCTCCCAGCCACGGCCCCCTCTCCCTGCTCATCGAACTGCCGGTATCGCAGAACAGCTCCATGAGCTTCGGCTCTACGGGGCCGGGCGTGGATGTGTTCGCCAACGGGAAGCCAGTGAAGCCCGAGGGACCGCACGCGGACGCGCCACAGCACTATCAGCAGATCTCCCGGATCTACGACCTGAACCTGGCCCCGTCTGATACCTCGCTGACTCTGGTGGCGCGAACCCCTTACATTCCCTTCGGCTACAGCGCCTATACCGGCTTTTTTGCCAATCGCAGCCTGCACCTGGGTAACCGGGATGACCTGGACCGTTCTCTGAAGCAGTGGTCCGACAACAGCCTCTTTGAACGTCTGCCGCGGCTGGTCGATTCCATTCTGCTCATGGTACTGGCGCTTTTCCTGTTGGCGCTCTATTTCGCGCAAAAGGGCCATATCGAGTACCTGTGGCTTGCACTCCATGAACTGGTTCAGGCGCCCATCGGGTTTGTGGAGCTGGCTGGAAGCTCAGCCCGGTTGGAAAGTCTGTGGTACGCGGCCGTGGTGCTGCAGTTGATGGTGGTCTCGGCCTATCTCTTCTTCGAGTTTCTGATTGCCTTTGTGGCACTGCGCCCCAAAAGATGGTACGTCAAGTGGTACATCCGGCTCCTGCGCTATACCGCTCCTATCCTGGCCGGAGTGGGCCCCACCTTGCTGCTGGTGGGTCACAGCAAGGCCATCGGCGTTATCCTGGCCATCGTCTTCCTGTGCAGTGCTTTCTGGATCCTTGGATGGCTGCTGTTTATCTTCGTCACCTTGACGGTGGCCACTCTGCGCCGCAACTTCGAGGCAGGCCTGCTGCTGATTCCGCTGCTGCTCGGCGGGGTGGGCGCCATCGAGCCCATATTCGCTGCCGGCATGAGCGATTGGAGCGGTCGCGCCTACCATTCGCCGCTCACCTTGCAGGCCGGTCCCATTCCCATTCACTTTGCCTCGATCGCCGACTTCACCAGCATCCTGGTGATCGTGCTGATTATCTTTGTCCGCTTCCTGCGGATTCACCGCGACCAGGAGCGGGTGACAAGTGAGTTGGCCGCGGCACGCAATGTGCAGGAGCTCATGATTCCCCAGGAAAAGATGGCAACCCCTGGGTTTGAAGTGGACTCGATCTACAGCCCGGCAAACGAGGTGGGTGGAGACTTTTTCCACGTGCAATCGACCGGTGACGGTGGGCTCCTGGTGGTCATCGGCGACGTGGCCGGCAAGGGAATGAAGGCAGCCATGAACGTTTCCATGCTGATGGGAGCGCTGCGCCGGACTGCGGAACGAAGCCCGGCAAAGATTCTGGAGTCGCTGAATCGAGTGCTCACCGGCAGCGAGAGCTTTACCACCTGCCAGGCAGCCTGGTTTGGCGCCAATGGCGAACTGGTGCTGGCCAACGCGGGACACTTGCCGCCTTACATGAACAGCCAGGAGATCGTGCTGCCGGGCGGGCTGCCGCTCGGCGTTCTGCCCGAGGTGAGCTATGAAGAAGTGCGCCTCTACCTGCACCCTGGCGACCGCATGCTGCTGATGTCGGATGGCGTGGTTGAGGCCCGGCGCTCTTCCGGCGAGCTTTTTGGCTTCGACCGCGTTCACAACTTGAGCAACCAGTCCGCCTTCTACATCTCTGAAGCGGCCAAGAACTTCGGCCAGCAGGACGACATCACGGTGCTGACCATCCGGCGGCTGGCGCAGGCAAAGGCAGCATAGCCAGATTCGAGCGCTTCGAGTAAGGTGCCGCATGTACACGCCGAAATTCAACCAGGTCTCCGATCGCGCACTCCTCATCGAGGCCATGCGCGCCTGGTCGTTCGCCATTCTCTTCGGGCCCCAAAACGGCTCAGCGTCAGATAGCTCGCCGCTGGCCACGCATCTGCCCTTGGTCGTGAAGGACAAGGGCGAACACGGTCTGCTCGAAGGCCATTTCGCTCGTGCCAATCCCCACTGGAAATCCCTTGCCGCGCAAGAGACCCTGGTTGTCTTCAGCGGGCCGCACAGCTACGTTTCGCCCACGCTCTATGTCGAGCCGCTCTCGGTTCCCACCTGGAATTACATGGCCGTGCACGCCTCTGGAACGCTCTCGCTGGTCGAAGACGAACCGGGCAAGGACGCCCTGCTCGCCGGCCTGATTGACACCCATGAACCGGCTTTTGCCGAAAAGTGGCGCGAAATGCCGGAAGGATTTCGCCGCTCCATGCTGGCCGGTATAGTTGGTTTCCGCATTCCCATTGACCGCATCGAAGGCAAGTTCAAGCTCAGCCAGAATCGCCCCGAGGCCGACCGCCGCAACGTGCAGGCTGCCCATGCCGGCGGTGATCCCGATCAACAGGCATTGGCCGCGTGGATGGCGCGGCTCAGTTGCTGATCCCGCTGGCCGCTTTTCTGAGTTGAATCCGCACTCCTCGTTGCACCCGTCGCATAAAGCAACATGCCTCGCGAGAGCGCTATACTTCTCCCGATCTTCTCGGAGGTTTATCCACTCATGCGCAGAGTCATTGCCGCACTCAGCCTGCTGATTGCAGCCGCCGTATACGCTGCGCCCACCCCCGCGCCTTCCGGATGGAAGGAAAAGGTCGCCGCCGTCATGCCGCTGCTCGGGCACCGCAACTGGATTCTTATTGTCGACTCGGCTTACCCGCTCCAGAGCTCGCCGGGAGTTGAAACCATCAAGACCAATACCGGCCAGATCGATGTCGTTCAATACGTTCTGAGCACGATCGACAAATCCATCCATGTCCGGCCCGATATCTATATGGATGCGGAACTGCCGTTCGTCCCCGACCAAGACGCACCAGGAGCCTCAAACTACCGGAAGCAGATCAGGAATGTTCTTCACGGCTACCCAGTCGAGTCGGTCCTCCACGACAAGATCATCGCTGACATCGGCGAGACCGGAAGTCAGTTTCATGTTCTCGTGCTCAAGACCAACATGACCATTCCCTATAGTTCCGTTTTCATCCGGCTCAATTGCAAGTACTGGAGCGCGGACGCGGAGAAGCGCCTGCGCTCGAAGATGAACGCGGTGCAGCCTGCCTCTGCTCGATGAAGGGGACGGAAGGCCGATCCCGCATCCGCCGCAATTGTCGCGGCGGATGCAGGCCGGGTGAGTATTAGAAGTTGATATGTCCGGCAAACTGCCAGTCGCGCGGAGAGTTGGAGATACCGCCGATGGTGCCGAAGGAAGCCGATGTGGAAGTCCAACTCGCGCTGGGACTACCGAACACCACGTTGTTCCAGGTATTTAGGCAATCGGCTTCGAACTGAAACGTCAGGTTCTCGTGTATTGGGAAGGTGCGGCTCAAGCGTGTGTCCAGATCCCAGCTAGAAGGATTTCTCAGGCCCAAGGGTGCGGTCCGAGGCGCATTCCCGATCAGATAGATTGGCGTGCTGCATGAGGTTGAGGTACAACCCGATGCCGTTGACACCTGCACCGGAGTCTGGAATGCTCCGAGGTCAACGTACGGAATTGCGGTGCAGCCGGACACGATACCCAGATTGCAGGCATTGTATCCGTTCGGTCCGCCTCCAAATTTCCCGTTGATGCGGGCGTTCTTTCTGATGAAGTCCGGCGACGCCGGGTTCATGTCGGGCATGGCCGTCCCTTGGCCCACATAGGTCGACGAAGTTGTTCCGGACAGAGTGACTCCCATGGGCGTCCCTTGCAGCCAGCTATAGATGCCCGAGAACTGCCATCCTCCCGCCAGTGTCCGCACCAGGAAGGAATTGTTGCCGATATGGCCCTTCCCGAAAGGCAGTTGATACACGCCATAAGCATGCAGCAAGTTGGGCACCGAGATCACCGTCCAGGAGCGGTCCATCCGGTCCTGCCCCCAGGCCTGGTTCCCGCGCGAGATTGCGTTCGTCGGAACAAAGAAGCCGGTCCGGTAAGATCCGTCATCACCCAGGTTCTTCGAGTAGGTGTAATTGAAGTTGAAGGTCAACCCCTGGCTCATGCGCTGGACCAGGGTGATCTGCAACGCATTGTAAGCGAAGTTGCCCACGTTCCCCCAGGTATCGCTCACCCCGCTGTATTGCGGAAACGCAACCAGCATCTGCGCGATTGTAGCCTTGCTGCTCACTGCCCCCGCGGCTGCATAGAACGCGGGCACGTTTATGCTGGGCATCGCCTTTACCGCGGTGGCGATGTTGGCAGCCGTTGCTTGCGCGGTCAGCAGCGGCCCTCCGCTGGTGCTCAAAAGCGGGCCGAGAGTGGCGAGGTATGTGGGATTGAGCTCGTTGGTCCACTGTCCACGCGCGTTTCCGCCCGTGCTGCCGGAATTGATGATGAAGTGGCTCTCGTTGCCCACAAAGTTGACAGCCAGCGTCATGTTTTGGGTAAGTTCCCGCTCAATCCCTATGTTGTAGAACTCCAGCTCCGGAGCGCGCGCGGAAAGATAGGGGTCTGCATAGGAGACGGTGCTCGCGGACAGGAATCCGCCCGGAGTGCAGGCGGTCCCCCCGGGGCCGACCCCTGAAGCGGGGCACAGAGCGAAGCCGGTGTTCAACTCCTGCGCCAATACGCCCGGTGTAGGAGCGGCCGGATAGGCAAAGCCGGCTCCGAACATACTCGTATTCGAGAGTCCCTTGCCGGCGAAGCCGGTGCTGTTGTTCAGGTAGAACGACGGCGCTGCCCCGTTGCCCGTGGTGGCCTCGATAGGCCCGATGGCGGTCATGTTAAAGCCGGTCTGTCCGGTGCCGCCTGCGGCGCCGCCGCGTCCGCCCACGCCACCGGCCTGGGTAAACACCATGGCAAAGCCCGCGCGTACAACTGTTTTGGGATTATACGAATACGCAATCCCCAGACGCGGTCCCCAGTGCCCAAAATAGGTGTTAACAGGCGTATCGCAACCGCAGCTCACCCCGGCTCCGCCAAAGTGGCCGGCGAATTCCAGCATTCCCGGCGAATTGGTAAGCGGGTTGGTCAGGGTTGGATTCAGGAATGTCCAGCGATTCTGATCCTCGTGGTACGGAGGCAGGTAATCCCAGCGAAGGCCCAGAGTCACGGTCAGCTTCGGTGAAAACTTGTAGATGTCGTCCACATAGGGCGCAAATGGCTTGAACCGCCCGGCCAGTTCGCTTACAGGCTGCAGGCCGAGGGATGGCGAGCCGCCCACCGCGCCCAGCATGTAGCTGGCGAACGAATACCCCAAGGGAACGGAGGCCGTGCCCGTGCTGAGCGCATTTCCACCCGATGCGAAATTGGCCGTCGAGTACGCGTTGTAGGCCAGGTCCAGAACGCTGGAATATGTGGCCGGATTAGCGTTGTTGTCCTCCTGCCACTGATATGTAATGCCGATGTTCAGCGAGTGCTTTCCTTTTACCCACTGCACATTGTCTGTGAGGGCATAGTTATTCGGTGTCGTGAGCTGGGTGGAAATCGAACTGCCATTGCCCGTCCACGTGGTTTGCACGGTGCCATAGGCTGACGTGGTTCCAAACGAAGCTCCAGGAAACTCCTGCCCTGCCTGGCCCTGGGGAATATTGGTTATCCCGAAGGCCCCCAGTTCCCACGCCGCCACGCCCTGCGTCGCATCGTGGATGTTCTGGAAGAACCTGGTAAAGGAATACTTCAACTGGTTGACCAGATTCGGCGAGACGGTATACGTGTCCCCGACTACATAATCCTTGGGAAAGATATCGGCCAGGTCGCCGCCGATGTACGGTGGAGGGAGGAATGGAGACCCGTAGTTGTTGACGTAACCGACGGTGCCCATCGCTCCAACCGACGAGATACTCTGCTTTGCGCTCAGGTTGTAGTCGACGCGCCAGTCGATCAGGTGGTTGTCATAGCCGCCCGGATAGCCGCCAAGATAGTTGTTCACCAGAACACTGGCGTTGGTCGGCGCGGGCATGAACTTCGTCATGGCCGTCGCGATCGGAGAGACCATCGTCGATGGAATCACGTTGTTGGTCGCCACCCCATTCTTCGTGCCCTGAAGCGGTGTCCGGGTGCAGGAGGAACCGGTGCAGCTATTGGTAGTTGGATCGTACAGAATAGCTGGATTGTTGGTCGTTCCGCTCTGTCCTCCCGATCCAACATTGCCGTTCAACTCGGTAAAATCGCCGGCCAGCATAAGCGGAGTCGGAACCGTGAACAGCGAATAGCTGGCGCCTTTGCGATAGTGGTACTTGTCGTAGGCGACAAAAAAGAACAGCTTCTTCCCGGTCTTGGGAACAACGCCGCCGCCGGAGGCGGACAGTTCATCCTGATGCTCTACTGGCTTGGGAGCCGGAACCACCACGCCCAACGCATTCTTGGTAGTCGCGGCCTTGGCCGTAAAGGACCAGGAATCGAAGACCGTGTTGCGCACAAAATCGGATACCTGCCCGTGATACTTCAAACCGCCCGACTTCATGGTGAAGTTCTCGGCGCCGGCGCCCATGTACTCTGCCGGAGGCGTGCTGGTTACAAGTTGGAACTGATCGACTGCGTCCAGATCAACGCTCTCTGACACCAGCCGGTTGTCGCCCTGCTGGGTGACTGTTTCAGCGGGCATGCCATCCAGGTAAAGCTGGCCCAGATAACTTCCCGTTCCGCCTACGATGGGCAGGCGGGCTCCGTTGTTAGCCGCTTGCGCCCCTGGCGTGAGAACTCCGAACGCTGTCGGATCGCGCTGCGATCCATTCATCTGCAGCGGAAGATTCGCATAGGTCTCGTTCTCCATGATGTTGCCAAGAGTCGCATCCGCCGTGTCCAGTACCGGCGGCGCTCCGGTTACGGTGACGGTTTGCGTTTCCGCGCCGACGCTGAGTATTGGATTGACGGCGCGGACCTGAAGGGCGTCCACTACCACGTTGTCCTGTATTAGCGTCTTGAATCCCTGAGCTACCACCTGCACGGTGTAAGTGCCCGGCAACACCGGGGTGATGTTGTAGTAACCTGCCGACGACGACTTGACAACGGTGGCCACATTCGTGGCTGTGTTGGTCACCGTAACGGTTGCGTTAGGGATGACGGCGCCGGTCGAATCCGTGACCGTGCCCACGATGGATCCTTCGCCGACGGTCTGGGCCCCGGCCGGCATGGCTGCCCATATCAGGCAGATTGCCAGCGCGAACACCACTGAAGCGACGATGGTCCAGCTTCTGGTGCGGTTTTGCGCCTTGTTGATTGGGTTACAGGATTTCGTCATATGGATCGCCTGGATAGCCTCCTTTTGAATGGATGTAATTACGGTTTCGGACCAGATACTGGCCAAGCCTTCCTGAGTCCGATGACAGGGAGGTCCGACCTTCGCCTGGAATTAACTCACTTTGTTGCAACAATTGTCAATAGAAAAATAGTTTTATTTTGGCATCGCCAACACAAATCTCGACTGCAATAGAAGGCAGCATGCCTTGACCTGGAAGCTCTCCTCCGCCTTCATCACCGATCAGTGTAACGGCAATACGAATGATTCATTTCCCATCGTAAGTGCCAGATATAGTGACTTTTATGTGATTCTACTTTGAAGGTGCAGGGAGCGATGTGTAACCGTTGAACCGATTTAGCCGCCGGAAACTTCGCGAAAGCCGGGCAACGAAAATCATTCTGACAACGTTCATTTAGAGCTCCAGATCGCGGTCTCACGCGATTTTGGGGGCAATTCGTTCGTTTCGCACTCGAAAGAGTGTACTATGCGAAATGCCGGCTTACCAGCATTCTGACCAGAGGTCTGTCCAATTCGGGAGGGAGTTTCCAAAAAATGATAAGACTACCATTCATGAGACTGATGGCTGCAACTCTCCTGCTGAATGTCGCTTTAAGCGCCCGCTCACAGCAGCCCTGGCAGCATTTGCTAAACCCCACCGCCGCAAAGGTGGCGGCACAATGGATGACTCCTCCGCCGGAGTATGGCCCTGAACCGTATTACGGATTAAACGGCAGCATCAGCATCCCCCAGGTCGAACGCGACCTAGACACGCTGCATGGTCTCGGCTTCCAGGCTGTCACCGTGCAGGCCGGCTTCAACATGCCGTTTGCCTACCTCTCGCCGGAGTATTTCGCCTTCTTTCGCAAGCTCGTCCTGGAAGCGAAGCAGCGGAACATGCGTGTCTGGATCGTCGACGATGCCGGATACCCCAGCGGCTTTGCCGGCGGAAAATTCACCACCGAGAAGCCCGAGCTGCGCATGCAGGCGCTGGAAGTGGCTGAGAAGATTCCCGTCGCCGGAGGCACGGCCCTGCACCGGGAGCTGCCTCCCGGCACGGTGAGCGGGGCTGCCGTGGATCAGGATGGCGCGGCCATTCCCCTGCCCCTCAACGGCGGCAAACTCGATTGGACCGCGCCCCAAGGGACATGGACGGTGTTGCTCGCGGATCACGAGTTCCGTACCTCGCCCACGCGCTCCGACACCAATACGCAACGCGTGAAAGACACCTCGCAGTCGCTCGAAGATTATCTCGATCCCGCGGCCACTCAGCAATACCTGCGCTTCACCCACGAGCAGTACAAGCAGGCTGTGGGCGACGAATTCGGCAAGACGATCATGGGCTTTCGCGGCGACGAGCCCGACTACTCGATCAGCGGCCTGCCCTGGACGTCGAAGTTCTTCGAGCGCTTTCGCGAGATCAAGGGCTACGATGTCGAACCCTACGCAGCATTGTTTGCGCAGTCGCCCTCGCGCCGCGATCCCGGCGTTCCGATCCATCTGACGCCGGAGCAGATTCGCATCAAGGGCGACTATTACGACGTCTTTTCGCAGATGTTTGCCGCCGGATTTTTCAAGCCGCAGGGAGACTGGTGCGCGGCCAACCATCTGGAATACCAGGTGCACTTGAACCACGAAGAGATGGAGATGGAGCTGACGCATAGCGAGGGATCCTTCTTTCGCGATATGCGCGCCGTCGAGGTGCCTGGGATCGATGCTATCTGGCATCAGATTTGGAAAGATACGATCTCCGATTATCCGCGCCTGGCGAGTTCGGCCGCGCATGTTTACGGCAAGCCCCGCGCGTTCACTGAGAGCTTTGCGGCTTACCGGCCTGCTCCCGACGTGGAGATGGCGCGCTACATCCTGAATCAGCAGTTTGTCCGCGGCGTGAATCTGATCGAGACCATGTATTTTCCTGCCACCTCCGCGGGGCCGAAGCCGCCTTCCGGATACATGGGTCAGCCGGGCTTTCCTGATCTGCTCGCCTATGTCCGCCGAATGAGCTACCTGATGGCGATGGGCAGGCCCGATGCATCGGTAGCGCTGTTTTTGCCTTCGAGTTCCATGTGGCTCGGCGACGAGGCCGCGGATACGCAGTTTGTTTCAACCGAGCGGCTGCTGAGCGAGCATCAGATCGATTTCGATATTGTGGACGAAGATGCGCTTGCGCGCGACTTGAAGGCGGTAAAAGGCAGCTTCGAAACGCTCAGTGGAAACCGCTACCGTACGGTGATTCTACCCGCTCCGTCTGTTCTCTCATCTGACGCTCTGGCACGACTGAAGGCGTTTGTCGTGGGCGGCGGCAAGGTTGTGTTTCTTGGTGGCGTGCCCAGCTGGATCGCGAATCGGACGATTCGCGATGCGGCGCCCGCCTCGGCAGCGGACTTCTCCTGGGCGACGGTGGTTGACGCGCAGTTGCCACCCACTCCCACGCCGCCCGCCGCACCGCCGGCTTCTCCGCCCGCGCCTCAGGCCGTCCCAAGCAGCGTTCTCGCGGCCATCGATGCCGCGGTGATCGAACCTGCTGTGCGATTGGACACCGTGGATTCGGCCCTCAAAGTGATAACCCGGAGATGGAAGGACGCCGGCGTCTACCTGTTTTTCAACGAGGGCGGGCAGGCAAGCGACCATGCGGTTACACTCTTCGGCAAAGGCCGTAGCGTTGAGGCGTGGGATGCGCAAACAGGAACCGTCACTAAAGTCGATTTCACACGCAAAGGCGCACATCTCGCCGTGCAACTCAAGCTGCAGCCATACGAAACCCGAGTCATCGTAGTCCGCTGACTCAGCTTCGGCGCGTCAAATGCGAATTCCAATATGTCCGGTTTCAGAGCAAATTGACCCTTCAGATCGAGGTAAGAACATGACACTCCAGGCAAGGACAGCAACGCTGGCAATCGCAGCGGGCATTTTCATCTGTGGTTATCAATCCCTGGCGATTGCGCAGCAACAACAGCTCACCGACAGAGACAAGGCGACCATTGCCAACAACGAGATGCGTCATTTTGGCGACGCGCCGGCAAATCCCGGCCCGATTGCAACCGATCTTTCTTACTCGATCAAGCCCAAGGCCGTGGCCAAGGCTATGCGCAAGGTGGCCGACTGGCAACTGGAAAGAGCTCAGCCTTACTTCGACCGGTTGTGGACGTGGAGCGCTCTGTACACCGGGTTCATGGCCGCTTCAGACTCGCTGGGTGACCCGAAATATCGCGATGCCATGATGGCCATGGGACAGAAGTTCGACTGGAAGCTCAGGGCGCGCATGCCCAACGCCGACGATATGAGCGTGGCCCAGGTCTATCTGGACTTCTATCTGTCAAAGAAGGATCCGGCCATGTTGAAGCCTACGCAGATTGAGCTGGATGCGATCCTGGCCGCGCCGCGGGGATCGACGGTTCCAGGCAAGGAGATTGCGTGGTGGTGGTGCGACGCGCTGTTTATGGCGCCCCCGGTGTGGGCGCGGATGTATGCCGCCACCGGCGATCGCAAGTATATCGACTACCTCGATCAGGAGTG
>Ga0326727_10022955_pt1 | contig 11984 bp, 9 predicted proteins | sample MB2enrmetagenome_FD_207643 | JGI IMG/M metagenome (GOLD analysis project Ga0326727, IMG submission 207643) | Lab enriched peat soil microbial communities from McLean, Ithaca, NY, United States - MB29MY | ecosystem: Environmental > Terrestrial > Soil > Wetlands > Peat | place: USA: New York... | reverse complement strand
GGTTCGACGGGAAGTTCTTCGTCGGCGTGCGCACCACCGGCGTTTATTGCCGGCCCATCTGTCCGGCGCCGTCGCCGAAGGAAGGAAATGTCGAATACTATCCGTCCGCGGCGGCGGCGGCCGAGGCTGGCTACCGGCCCTGTTTGCGCTGCCGGCCGGAGTGCTCGCCGGGTACTCCGGCGTGGCTGGGGTCTTCGGTGACGGTGTCGCGGGCGTTGCGCCTGATCTCGGAAGGCGCGCTCGAGAATGGCGGCGTGGACGCGCTCGCGGAGCGCCTGGGAATCGGCTCGCGCCATTTGCGGCGGCTTTTTCTGGAGCACCTCGGCGCAACGCCCGTCACCGTGGCACAGACTCGACGGCTGCTGGCGGCCAAGAAACTCATCGACGAAACCGCGTTGCCGCTCACCCGGATTGCCATCGCCTCCGGCTTCGGCAGCATTCGCCGGTTCAACTCGGCGTTCCTCGCGACATGGGGCCGGTGTCCGCGCGACATGCGACGCTCGCGCGAAAAGACGCCAGCCAGCGGCTCCTGCACGCTGGAACTGCGCTATCGGCCTCCGTTCGATTGGGGCGCGCTCATCGGCTTCATCGCCGCGCGCGCCATACGCGGAGTGGAGTTCGCCGATGGCGACGTCTACCGGCGAACCATCGTAACTCGTAGCGGGCCGGGCTGGCTGCAGGTGCGTCCTACCGGCAAAGGCGCTCTGGAGCTGGCGGTCCACAGCTCCGATTCCACCGAACTGCTGGCCATCACGTCGCGGGTGCGCCGCATGTTCGATCTCGATGCCGACCCGCAGGCGATCGCCGCACATCTTCGGCGCGACCCGCTCCTCCGGCCGCTGCTGAAAGCGCGCCCCGGGCTGCGCGTGCCCGGCGCATGGGATGGGTTCGAGGTCGCCGTGCGCGCGATTCTGGGCCAGCAGGTGAGCGTTGCCGGAGCGAGCACGCTGGCGGCGCGTTTGGCGGAGGAGTCCGGCCAGGCCGTTCCTTTCGACATCGAGGGATTGACACACACGTTTCCGGAACCGGCAATGCTGGCGCGCGCCGATCTCCACATCGGCATTCCCTCCGCGCGCGCGGAAACGATCCGCCATTTCGCCCGAGCCGTCGCGTCCGGCGAAATTGCATTTGACGCCGCCGTGGATTCGCGCGCATTTCAGGAAAAGCTGCGCTCGCTTTCCGGCATCGGCCCGTGGACGGCGGAATACATTGCCATGCGCGCGCTCTCCGACCCGAACGCGTTCCCGGCAACCGATCTGGTTTTGAAGCGCGCCTGCGGAGGCCGCGAAACCGAATCCTGGCAGCCATGGCGCGCCTACGCGGCCATGCACATCTGGCAGGGAACAAAGGATGGGAGGATCGATGTTCTACACGTGGATGGAAAGCCCCGTCGGAAGATTGCTGCTGGCGGGGGATGAGAAGGGCCTGCACAAGCTGCTGTTCGGCGGCAAGCCCGAGCCCGGATGGCGCGAAGATCCCGCGGCGCTGGCCGAGCCGGTGCGTCAGTTGCGCGCGTACTTCGCCGGCGAGCGGCGCGATTTTGAACTGCCTCTCGCGCCCGAGGGAACGCCGTTCCAGTTGCGCGTCTGGCGCGAGCTGAGCAGGATTCCGTACGGTGAGACTATCTCCTACGGCGAGCTGGCGCGGCGCGTAGGTTCTCCGAAAGGCTCGCGCGCGGTGGGTCTGGCCAACGGCGCAAATCCGATTGCCGTCATCGTGCCCTGCCACCGCGTAATCGGCAGCAACGGAAAGCTCACCGGTTATGGCGGCGGGCTGAAAAACAAGGAGTGGCTGCTGGCGCTGGAGCGGGCGCTTCCCCGGTATGCCCAATAATGGGGTATGCGTTGTTTTTTCCGGCTGGCGTTGCTGGCCCTGATCCCGCTCGCGCTCTTTGCGCAAGCCGACTGGACCACCGCCAGCGAGCTTCCCGGCGTCGATTTCAGCGGACTCACTGCCGCGCAGAAGGACCTGGCCCTGAAGATCCTGCGCAGCGAGACCTGCACCTGCGGCTGCAACATGAAACTGGCCCAGTGCCGCATCGCCGATCCGCCCTGCGGGGACAGCAAGTCGCTGGTTTCCATCGTGATCGAAGGCGTACGCAACAATCGCACGGCCGATCAGATTCACGAGACGCTGGTGACTTCACCCCTCGCGAAAATGCGCGCGGAACAGCAAAGAATTCTGGGCGACCCGGTGGACATCCCAACAGCCGGCGCCCCGGCGCGCGGGCCGCAAAACGCGAAGATCACGATTGTCGAGTTCTCCGATTTCGAGTGTCCTTACTGCGCGCAGGCGGTGGGCGAAATCGCCGCCATCATGCAGGCCTATCCAAACGACGTGAAGCTGGTGTTCAAGCAGTATCCGCTGGAAATGCACCCGCACGCCGTCATGGCTGCGGAAGCGGCGCTGGCGGCCAACGATCAGGGCAGGTTCTGGGAAATGCACGATCGTCTTTTTGCCAACGGCCATAACCTCTCCCCGCAGACGATTTTCGCGATCGCGCAGAGCATCGGTCTGGATATGATGCGCTTCACGCGGGATATGCAGAGCAACCGGTTTCTGAAGAACGTGCAGGCGGATGTGGCCGAGGGAGACAAGATCGGCGTTTTCGGGACACCGTCGCTGTTCATCGACGGCAAGCCTTATCGCGGGCCGGTGGTGCTGACGCTGCTCAAACCCATTCTGGACGCGGAGCTGAAGCCGCAGCCCGCAGTGACGGCGGCCGTCAAGTGAGCGAGGTCAAGTGATGGCCGGCGAGTGGATTGACGTCAGCGTTTCTCTTCGTAACGGGATGACCGGCTGGCCGGGCGACCAGCCTTTTGAACGCACCGTCACCCACAGCATCGCCGGCGGCGCGAGCAATAATCTGTCGCAGTTTGTCACCTCCGCGCATGTGGGCACGCACATGGATGCGCCGCTGCATTTCATTGCCGACGCGGCGTCCATCGATTCAATGCCTATCGACGCCGTGGTGGGGCCGGCGCGGGTCGTGGGGATCGCCGACGCTGATTCCATCCGCCCGGAACACCTCGAACCGCTCGCATTACAGAGGGGTGAGCGCGTGTTGTTTCGTACGCGCAACTCCGATCGGCGGCTTCTCGATCACGAGTTTGTCAAAGATTTCGTGGCCATTTCCCCGGAAGGGGCCCGTTACCTTGCCGAGCGCGGCGTGCGCACGGCCGGCGTGGACTATCTTTCGGTGGGCGCGTTTCGCGAGGAAAGCGGACGCGAGACGCATCGCGTGCTGCTCGGCGCGGGCATCTGGATCGTCGAAGGGCTGAATCTCGCCGGCGTCGAGCCCGGAAACTACGAGATGATCTGCCTCCCGCTGCGCCTGGCCGGCTCCGATGGCGCGCCCGCGCGAGCGATACTGCGGCGCGTTTGATGGGATCCCGGCTCATGCCGAGCCTCTACGGGCGGGCGGCCGTTGTTTCCGTGGCCCGCTCCCGGCTCTCTTCGGAACCCAGCAGATGGAGCGGCAGCACCTTGCCGGTCTGCGTGGTCAGCGGTTCGGCAATGACCACCTGCACCGCCTGCGCGTGCCGAAAGATCCGCGCGGCCAGCGAGCCGCCTTCATTCCGCGTGAGCTCGTCGAGGAAACAATCGCGCACGCTGCCGATATCCGAAATGCCCGTCCGCGGACTCACCCGAAGCATGAGCACCGTCTGGTTCGTGTCCTCGCGCTCGACAATCTGATAATCCCCGGGACCGCCGCCGAGCCGGCGTGGCAAAGCCTCTTCGAGGATGCGCACCACGTCGGTACCCGCCAGCGTGATGCCCTGTCCGGTCACCTTTCCAAAGCTGGCGATGTCGCGGATCTGGCGAGTCAAGCCGAGACGGCGGTACACGCAATCGCAGCAGGCCGGCTCGATCACGCCGCTGTCGTCCAGCTCGGCGTTGATCACTACGCGCGGTGAATGCGCGCCGAGAGTGGTGAACAGCAGCGAGTTCACTTCGGTCTGGGAAAGCGGCGCCAGCCTCGCGCGGCTGATGGCCGCCAGCGAATCCTCGAAAAGATGAACGCAGTTTCCCTCATGCATCTGGCTGCAGGAGTACCCGACCGGTCCGACATCGATGGTGGCGTAGAACGGATAGACCCTGCCGCCCACCGATTCCATGATGGCGCGCTTGGCCGGAGTCAGCGCTTCGCCGCCCACCGAAAAAATGGTGCCCGCGATGTCCAGCCCGCGTTCCATCGCCACCCAGGCGACGCGCACCGCCGGGCTGAGGAAGCCGCCGATGTAACACTGCTCGCCCTCGGCCTTCCGGCGCGCCACATACTCGGCGACTCTGGAGAAATCGCCGGCGGGCAGATACTCGGGAAACGGAGCGCGCGATCCCCCCAGGCGGGAGGCCAGGACCATGGCGTTCGTCGCGGCGCGGTAATGTCCGGAATCGAGTATGGTTCCCACCGAATACCAGCGCTCGGCGTGCCAGCCGACCCACCGGCCGCGCGCCGTCAGGGTCAGTCCGGTGAGCGACGGAAGAATGGGGAGCAAAGCGACGAGGGCGCGGTGGTGCAGTTCCAGATCGTCGGCCATGAGCGCGAGGTAGCGCTCCCAGTGAAGCTGTGCGCTCACGCTGTGCGAGATGCGGGTGCGCCTGCCGCTGCTGCCGCTGCTTTGAGCCTGCATGCCCGACGCCGCCGGATTCAGAAAGCTGCGCTCGTGGGAGGGGATCTGCTCTCCGGCCCGCACGATAGGCGTCCTGCCCTTGGCTTCGTCCTGCGTCAGGTACACGCCGGCGTCCAGCAGCGCCGTCAACGCGCGCTCAAGGCCCTTCCGGCGAACCTCGCGCTCCAGGTCTTCGTACTCGCATTGGGCGAGCTGGAGCATCCGGCGGTAAGGATTCGCCGGGTCTGAGAAAATCGCGTCGCGGATCACCGCGAGAAAGTTCGCTTCGCGGTTTTCGAGGTTGCACCGGATGCTGTGCGCGTAGTCGGCAATGGCCGGCGTACGCGCGAGTTTCAGCATCGCTGCGGACATACGGCTGTAGCGCAATATCTCCGAGGCCAGGGCCATTTGTTGGTTCCACGCATGGTAGCACAAAAGCGCGGATTTGAGGCTCCGTCGGCGGAAGCTGCTCTTGTTCCCGTGGAATCGCGCACCCGCCCAGCGAATCCGCGGCTGCGGGCCGGCATGAGACGCGCTCCCGCCTCGTCTAATCCGCACCGCGGCGTGACTGCGCCCCCCCGGCTCCGACGGCGCGCCCGGGCGCGCGGTATTGCGGCGGGCTGAGAGGCTCTCCCTCTTCAGTCAGTTTCACCTGGCGCGTTGGTAATATCGCGCATCTTCCCGCTTCCTTGACGGAAGGAGGCTCATGATGCGGTCCGTTTATTCGTGTGCCCTGGCATCCATCTTCGCGGTCTGCGCCGCGGCGCAGACTTACACCATCAACACGGCCGCGGGCGGCGGGCTGCCGCCTACGCCGATGGCGGCGCTGTCCGCCGCGATAGAGCCCAATCGGGTTGCGGTGGACTCGGGGGGCAACGTCTACTTCAGTTCGCCGCAGGCGGTGTTCCGCATCGACACGACGGGGACCCTGACGCGGGTGGCCGGCGCGCCCGGAGGAGACAATCCGCTGGGCGATGGCGGCCCCGCCACCAACGCATATCTCGGCCCCGCGGGCGTACTCATGGATTCGTTCGGCAACCTGTACATCGCGGACGCTGACAACAATCGCATTCGCAAGGTGACGCCCGGCGGGACGATTTCCACGGTGGCCGGCAACGGCGCCGCAGGGTATTCGGGAGATAACGGGTCCGCGACCAGCGCCGCGCTTAACGGGCCGTCGGCCGTCGCCTTCGATTCCACGGGCAATCTGTACATCGCCGACACGGTCAACAATCGCGTTCGCAGGATGACACTATCCGGAACTATCTCGACCATCGCCGGCAACGGCAACTGGGGCTACTCGGGCGACAATGGACCGGCCACCAGCGCAGCCCTTCGCGCACCGCAGGGCGTCGCCGTGGACCTGAATGGGAATGTCTACATCGCGGACAGCAACAATTCCGTTGTCCGCATGGTAACGCCCGGCGGGATCATCTCGACCATGGCAGGGAACGGAAAGGAGGGCGATTCGGGTATTCCTGGACCGGCCAAGAGTGCCGAACTCGGTTATCCAATCGGGCTCGCCGTGGACTCCCACGGCAACCTGTACATCGCCGACGGCGAGGACGCCTGCATCTTCCTGGTGAATAACGGGACGATCTCCGTCGTGGCGGGCGGCGGAAATTCGTCCCCCGGCGATGGCGGTCCGGCCACCGCTGCCGAGCTGGAGTGGCCATCCGGCGTCGCCATCGACTCCCACGGCAACGTGTACATCTCGGACGGGGACACCTACACTATTCGCAAGGTAGACTCCGGCGGGATCATTCATACGATCGCGGGTATTGGGACCTCATCCTTTGGCGATGGCGGCCCGGCCACCAGCGCCGGATTGAACTACCCCCAGGACGTCAAGGTGGACCCGAACGGCAATCTGTACATCGCCGACAGCAACAGCAATCGCATTCGCAAAGTGACGCCGGCCGGAGACATCTCGACCTTTGCCGGAAACGGAAACGATGGATTCTCCGGCGACGGAGGCCCGGCCACCAGCGCCGAGATCAACTTTCCGGAAGGGGTCGCGGTAGACTCCCAGGGAAATCTCTACATAGCCGACAGCAACAACCTTCGTGTTCGGAAGGTGACACCGGACGGCACGATTTCCACCGTGGCAGGCAACGGCACGGGGGGTTATTCCGGCGACGGAGGCCCCGCCACCAGCGCCGAGCTCAACTACCCCGATGCGGTCGCCGTGGGCTCCCATGGAGATGTGTATATAGCCGACACTAGTAACTACCGCATCCGTAAGGTGACCACGGGGGGAACCATCACGACGGTGGCCGGCAACGGCACTTCCGGTTACTCCGGCGATGAAGGTCCCGCCACCAGCGCCGAGATCAGCTACGTTTGGGGGATCGCAGTGGACTCCACGGGGAATCTCTATATCGCGGATGGCGACAACAACCGCATCCGCAAGGTCACCCCCGACGGCACGATTTCCACCATCGTGGGCAACGGGAAGGAGGGCTATTCCGGCGACGGAGGTCCTGCCACCAGTGCCGAGATCGACTATCCCATGGGAGTTGCGGTGGATTCTGCCGGTAACCTGTACATCTCGGATGACGACAACCTGCGCATTCGAATGGTGACGCCGAGCGGGACGATTTCGACCATCGCCGGCAACGGAGATTTTGGCTACTCGGGCGACGGCGGTCCGGCTACCGCCGCCACGTTCGGCTACCCAATGGGAATCGACGTTGATCATGGAAACGTATACTTCGCCGATGACAACGTTGCTGTGCGCGTCCTGATTCCGCCACAACCTTGCACATACTCCATCAGCACCAGCGATCTCGGCGTGGCTGCCTCGGGTGGCGCCGTCACCGCGACCATTCACACGCAGACCGGCTGTACCTGGAGCCTCACCGGTCTTCCTTCCTGGATCACTGTTTCGGGAGTCTCCAGCGGCACCGGCTCGGGCACCGTGACGCTGCTCATTGCCGATAACGGCAGTGGCGAGCGCACGGGTTCTTTCTCCCTGGGCGGCGCTTCGGTGCCCATCCGGCAGATGGATTCCACGGCCTGCGGCGGATCGTCGAGTTGTGGGATTACCGTGCTGCCCCACCTGGCCGTCGGCGGCGAATGGAGCACCGATTTCTTTGCTCTGAACTCCGACACGGTGACGCACTCCTTCAGCGTCACCTTCTACGGCAACGACGGCAGCAGCCTGACCCTGCCTTTCACCGGCAACCTGCCGGGCAATCTCTCGGCCATCAGCGACAGCGTGCCGGCCGGAGGGTTGAATTACTACGAAGCGGAGAATGCAGCGATGGGAACAACCTACAGCGGCTGGGTCATGGCCACGGCGGACGCCTCGGTGATAATGCACGAGGTGTTCCGGCGCGCGCCCGCCGCGGGCGGCTTCTATGAAGCAGGGGTGGCGGCGAACACGGGATATTCGGGTTTCATGCTCCCCTTCGACGCGACCACGTTCGCGCCGGCTGGCGCTCCGTTCTACACCGGCTTCGCGGTGGCCAATCTGAACCCGGGTTCCGCTGCTCACGTCACCTGCACGGCGCGCGATCAGAGCGGGAATGTGATCCCCAATGCCCTGACGATACCCGCGCTGAACCCGATGGGGCACTGGGCGGGCTATTTGTTTCCGCCGCTGACGGGGCAGCGGGGGACGCTGGATTGCAGCGCCGACACACTGGTTGCGGCGGTGGGATTCCGGGTGATCGGAGCAACCTCGCTCTCTTCGCTGCCGGTGATCGTGAAGTAAGGCGCGGCGAGCAGTCACCGGGCGCCGGACGGAGCCTCTTCAACCCAGCAGAGGCTCCGCTCGCCGCACACACTCGGCGCTGCGATCTTTTCGCCCACAAAGCTGGCGGCAATCAATGGGCGCGAATATACATCTGGCAGGCCCGCTCGCTGATCCGCGGCGCGCCGCCTAGGCAGCCGTTTGCTCGAAGGAAGGCCGCAGACGGCTGGCCGGGATGCCCCGCTTCAACGCCGCTTCTTCGGTGCAAATCCAGAATGTCGGCCACCACTTCTCCTGCTTGTTGTATGGCGCCCGATACTGGTAGAAATCCCGCGCGAGGCGTTTGACCTGGGGCTGCGGGCGGTTTTCATAGCCGAGAAACATGGCTTCCTGAAGAGCGCTCTCGTAGCTCTCAAACGGCCCGTCGATGTAGTCCTTCCAATTGATGATGTGCCACACGGTCTGGCTCCTGTATCTATTCTCGCGAATGAGACCGATTTAGTCCAGCAGCCGACTCGCCCTGGCGGGAGATTTTTTCCCGGGGAAGTGCGGCCTTCATCGCCAACTAACTGATTCCACTATGCTTACCCGCCCGGCACGGGCACTTGCGAAACATTCCATCCGCCGCCCAGAGCTTTCACCAGCAGAACGCTGGCATCCATTCTCCGGCGCAGGATGTCCACTTCCGTCCGCTCTTTGGCCAGCGCGGTGCTTTGCGCGGTGACCACCTCCAGATATGTGACGAGTCCGCCCTTGTATCGGTTCATGGAGAGTTCCAGAGAGTGGCGGGCCGCCTGGACGGCCATGCGCTGCGAGCCGGTTTCCTGGTCGAGGATGCGCAGCGCGGCGAGATTGTCTTCCACTTGTTGAAAGGCGTCGAGGACAGTCTCGCGATACGTGGAAACCGAGGCGTCATAGCCGGCGCGCGCGGCTTCGGAGGTGGCGCGGCGGCGGCCTCCGTCGAAGACCGTTTGCAACACCGACGGTCCCACGGCCCAGAAGCGGCTCGGCCATGCGAACCAATCGGCAATCGAGCCGCCCTCGAGGCCAATAGCCGCGTTCAGCACGATAGTCGGGAAGTGCGCGGCGCGCGCGATTCCCAGTTGCTGATTCGCCTCGGCCACGCGCCGTGCGGCGGCGGCGATGTCCGGTCTGCGCTCAAGCAGGTCCGAGGGAACGCCGGTCGGGATGTTCGGCGGCTCGGCATCCAGCGTTCGGTTACAGCTTCTGCGGTTCATGAGAATGCTGCGAGGAAAAGCACGGACGGATCTTCGCCGCGTTGGTGGCCGGCGGCCAGAACGATCCCGAGGTGGCCGAGGCCTTTCGCCAGGCGTGGATCGCCCCCCGCCGCGCCGAAGCCAGGGAAGCCCTGAGCCGCCACTGTCGCAGCGGCGAACTCCCCGCCGGCCTCGATCTCGATCTGGCCGTGGAGATGATGTATTCGCCTTTGTATTACCGGCTGCTCACCGGCTACGGGGGACTCACCACCCAGCATGTCGAAGCCGTCGCGCGCACGGTTCTGGACGGCCTCCGAAATCCCGAAAGTACCAGAACTTGAGATGTCGCGTACGGTATTGACCTTAGAACTGAAGTTCAATACAGTTGTCTTGAAGTGACGGACCAACGCAAAGCCATCCGCTTCGAGCTCAGGCTGCCTCTGGAGCTTGTCAGGACTCGCGCGGTGCGGGAACCGCGCCTTGCCGAGACGAAGAATCTCAGTTCGAACGGCGTTTTGTTCGTCGCCGATATCGACGTGCCGGTGGGCACCACCATCGAATACTTCATCACGTTGCCCGTAGCGGAAAAACAGCGCAAGGTTCGGATCCGCTGCATGGGCAAGGTGGTTCGGCGCGATGGCGACAACGGCGTGGCCGCCACGCTGGAACGCTACGAGTTCGTGCGGAATTAACTACCTGCGGAGGCCGCCGCAATCCGCAGCGCCGCTTCCTTGCCGCGTTCGCCAATCTCACCGACCGGCCCCGCACATGCCGGGCAGCCGCTCTCGCATGGGCAATTCCGCAGGAGGTTGACCGCGCCTTCCAGCAGCTTCGGCGCGATTTTGAACAACGGCGCGCTCTGGCCGATGCCGCCGGGGTAGTTGTCGTAAAGGAAGAGGTCGGGCTCCCAGAGGGCCGGTGTTTGCTGGGAGACCTTGTCGGTGATGGCCGTGCCGATATCGCGCGGATCGCACATCAGCAGCAGCGCGCCGACGGTGCGCAGGACATTGGCCAGACCCACCAGCCCGTTCTGCTTTTCGGTGGGCGAGAGATCTTCGAACTGCGCGAGAAACGCCGCCGGGAAGTGCACCCAGAACGCGGTGGTGTGCATTTCCTGTTCGGGCATGGAGAGGTTGCCGGCGCCCACGTTCTCCATGGTGTAGAACTTCACCTTCTTGAAGCCCACTACCTGGCGGTTGATACGCACGTCGCCGTGGGCGAGGCGCACGCCGTTGTGATCGGCCGCGGCGAACTCCTCCAGCTCGCGCACCTGCGTGTAGTCGATGGCGTCGGTGAAGTAATCGGAATCGACGCTGCGCACATAGGCTTTGCGGCCGTCGAAATCGAAGCGCTCCACCTGATACTGGCGGGCTTCGTGCAGGTAGATGGCTTTCTCATGCAGCGTCGCGAAAGCCATGGGGAAGGAGACCTCGCCGATGATGGTGTGCTCGCCGGTGATGTCCACTACCACGAAGTTGTCGCTGCTGACGCTGCGCAGGCTGACCGCGTCGGCGGGATATGTGTCGGAGGTCCAGTGCCACGCGCCCGCGGAGTGGTGCAGGAGGCCGGCTTCTTCGTCGAGGAAGCGGCATAGCTCGGCGACGTCGTGCGGCCCGAACTTCTCGCCCTCGCGGATGGGCAACTCGAACGCAGCGCACTTCAGATGATTCATGAGGATCTCGAGGTTGTTCGGGTTGATGCAGGCGTGCTCGGGCGAGCGGTCGAAGAAGTACTCGGGGTGCTCGACGACGTACTGATCCACGGGAGCGCTGGATGCCACCATCACCGCGAGCGAAGGCGTCTGTCGGCGGCCGGCCCGTCCCGCGCGCTGCCAGGTGGAAGCGATGTTGCCGGGATATCCGGCCATAACGACCGCGTCGAGCGAACCGATGTCGATGCCCAGCTCGAGCGCGTTGGTTGACACCACTGCGCGGATCTCTCCCGAGCGCAGCTTGCGTTCGATCTCGCGCCGCTCGCGCGGAAGGTAGCCGCCACGATAACCGCGCACCGCGTCGCCCGGCAGCGGCCCGCGCTCGCAGGAATCGCGCAGATAGGTGAGCAGCAGCTCCGTAGCCAGCCGGTTGTTCGCGAACACCAGCGTCTGCTGATGGCGCTCGATGAACTCGGCCGCGATGCGCCGCGTCTCCTGCAGGTAGCTGCGGCGAATGCCGAGCTGGCGGTTCACCACCGGCGGATTGTAGAAGACGAAATACTTCTCGCCGGAGGGCGCGCCGTTGTTGTCCACCAGCTCGAACGGCGCTTCGGTGAGCGCCTCGGCCAGCTCCCGCGGGTTGGCGATGGTGGCCGACGAGCAGACGAACTTCGGCGACGACCCGTAGAACGCGCAGATGCGCCGCAGCCGCCGCAGCACGTTGGCCAGATGGCTGCCGTAGACGCCGCGGTAATAATGCAGCTCGTCGATGACGATGTACTGCAGGTTCTCGAACGCCTTGGCCC
>Ga0326727_10022954_pt1 | contig 11985 bp, 14 predicted proteins | sample MB2enrmetagenome_FD_207643 | JGI IMG/M metagenome (GOLD analysis project Ga0326727, IMG submission 207643) | Lab enriched peat soil microbial communities from McLean, Ithaca, NY, United States - MB29MY | ecosystem: Environmental > Terrestrial > Soil > Wetlands > Peat | place: USA: New York... | reverse complement strand
CAGCTTTATCTTTTCTTTCATCTCTTTGGCGAATCTATCAAAGAGTTCTCCGGAGGTCTGAAATCCCAGAAAAGTTCCCTTTATCTGGTAACCCGCAACCGGACTCATCTTAAAGGCTAATGCTGAAACTTTCTTGTTAAGTTGTAAATTCCTATTGGTTTTATCTCCAAAGATGTCGGCAAAGGCTATCACATCTTCACTGACAGCTCTCAGACTTCCTTTTGGCACCGCATTGATTTCTAAGACCGTAGAGCCCGCAGTAGCTAAAACTTTAGCACTACCGAGATCATTAAAGACGTTCATGACTTCTTTTGACATCTTGGCCATATTCAACACCCCCCTGCTATGAGAATCTTATTGACCAAATTACTTCCATCGGCCGTGCAAGTCAAGAGGTTTTATTTTTGGAAAATTGTGGTGATCGATATGATCCTACACATTTATGAGGGACACCTCTTTGAAGCGAGGTCATTCAGAATAGGCACCTCACAACCATACTTTCCCTTTGAAATTATCGTTCCAACTTTTATGACAGCGGCCTTCTTAGGGGCATTACGGTTCACTATGTTATCGATTATGAGAAGAAACAAACAAGCTTTGGTCCTCTGCTATTGATTTATGGGGCGTCAACTTGTCCTGAATCCTGACCCACTTTTAAGAAGGTGCGTATAATCTAATTCCAATTGGTCACTTCTCCATAGAACCGATCAGGTCGAATTCTGTCAATATGGATCTGGACAAAAAGTTATCCTAATGTGAAAATTGATTTAAGTTTCATCACGCTTGCGGTGCTTTTTAAGGAGAACTTCGGTTTGAGGTCGAAAAGCCAAAACGGACGTTGTCAGTGTCACCTCAGGTTTGAATCATTAGGTTTCATGGAGCATCCTTCAATGAGCTGACCGGAAGAATGCAAATTATCGGATAAGATGATGATTTTCATCAAATAGAAAAAAAGTTGGGAAAAGGAGGATAGAGGAATGTTGTATCGAAAACTCGGCAAAACCAACCTGAATGTCTCAATTCTTGGGTTTGGTTGCATGCGCCTTCCGATTCAAAATGGGAGCGGCAGCGGTACTGATATTTTCGATCCGAATAAGGCCATCGACGAGGAAGAAGCAAAGAAGATGATTCGATATGCGATTGGCGAAGGGGTGAATTACTTTGACACGGCCTATCCATATCATAGCGGGAAGAGTGAGCCTCTCCTCGGGAAATCGCTAAAGGGATGCCGGGACAAGGTCATGATTGCAACAAAGCTGCCTGTCTGGCTGGTAAAAGAGAAAAAAGACTTTGAAAAATTCCTGGATGAGCAGTTGAAACGGCTTGAAACTAACTATCTCGATGTCTATCTGCTCCATGGATTGAACCGACAGGTCTGGCCAAGCATGCTGCAGCTGAAGGTGTTCGAGTTTCTCAATCAAATACAGGCCGATGGTCGGGTTCGGCATGTGGGGTTCTCATTTCATGATGATGTAAAGATCTTCAAAGAAATTGTGGATAGCTACTCCTGGGAGCTCTGCCAGATCCAATACAACTTCTTCGATGAGAACTATCAGGCAGGAAAAGAGGGATTGACCTATGCGGCATCCAAGGAACTTGGGGTAGTGGTGATGGAACCGCTTCGGGGAGGAAAATTGGCTGACCGAGTGCCTGGTGAGATTCAGGCAATCTGGGAGTCTGCAGAGAAAAAGAGGACACCGGCCGAATGGGCCCTCCGATGGGTATGGAATCATCCTGAAGTGTCAACCGCGCTCAGCGGAGTGAGCATGATGGGGCAGATAATGGAAAATGTCAGAATTGCCAATGAAGGCAAGCCGAATTCGCTTTCCGACAGAGAGCTTTCTATAATCGGCCAGGTGAAAGAGGCCTACCGAAGAATGCTCAAAATCGACTGTACGGGGTGTGCTTACTGCATGCCGTGCGAGACCGGCGTCAATATTCCGTTAAACTTTTCTTTATATAACGATCTGTTTATGTTCAAAGATGCCGAAATCAATCTCCTGCGTTACAACGAGATGCTTTCTCCCGAGCAGAGGGCGTCGGCCTGCATTGAATGTGGAAAATGTGAGGAACAATGTCCACAGCATCTTCAGATCCAAGAGGAGTTGAAAGTAGCTCACAGGGCCTTATTTCGGCAAAAGCCGACTGAAGAAGTTGATGGGTAACCCACTCGCGGTAATGACTTTGCCTCATTGTTCCACAAGAACAATAGCGTCGCTCTTCTATAAATCCTCTCTTCCAGTAGTATCTAAGAGGTTAAGATTTGATCTTCATATATTCCATTGAGATGCGTGATTTCTACCGAAATCGTTAAACTTGAGGTTTTCTTAAAGTGAGGACTTGTAGGTGTAGTCAGCAATTCTAATTGATTGTTTATCGGAGGCTTTATGTCTATAGTCCCCTGTGTTGCCCCCTGGTATCCCACGGCTGGGAAGACTCCTTATTCAAAAACCTCGTCTGCTAATTGACCTTCACGACCGCTCGCAACACCATCTTCCATTGACAACAGGCCTAAGGTAGTTTATGTCTTTAGGGCGCTACTGCCCCGGCATGACCGGAATACATTTTTGTAAAGGAAAATATCTCTTATGAAACGTGATGCGAATCTTGATTTTCTATTTCATCCCAAAACCATCGCCATCGCCGGCGTGTCGGAGAAAACCAAGCAATTCAATGCCGGCCTGAAATTTCTCGAGGCCCTGACGCAATTCGGATTCAAGGGGAAGATATACCCCATGAACCCTTCCGGCGGCGAGGTCATGGGCATGAAGAGCTATCAAAGTCTGAAAGAAATTCCCGATCAGATCGATTTCGTGATCTCCGCCATCCCCGCCCGCTATACACCGCAGCTCGTGGAGGACGCGGCTGAAAAAGGTGTCAAGGCGATCCATTTTTTCACCTCGGGTTTCGGCGAGATAGAAAATAGCGAAGGCGAACGCCTGCAGGCGGAGATCATCGCCAAGGCAAAGGCCAGCGGCATCCGCGTGATCGGGCCGAATTGCCTGGGCCTTTACTGCCCGGCCGGCGGCCTTACCTTCAATGCCGACTTTGAAAGAGCGAGCGGTCCGGTGAGCATGATCTCTCAAAGCGGGGGGAACTCCGCGCACTGTGTCCGGGAAGGCATCAGCCGGGGCATCCTTTTCAGCAAGGTGATCAGCATGGGCAACGGTGCCGATCTGAACGAGTCCGATTACCTGGAATACCTGGCGCAGGATGACGAAACAAAAATCATTACCGCTTATATCGAAGGCGTGAGAGAGGGCCCGCGATTCTTGAAGGCCCTGAAATCAACCGCGAAGGACAAGCCCGTCATCATGTTTAAAGTCGGGACAACCGAATCGGGTGCCGAGGCCGCGAAATCACATACCACCGCCATGGCCGGTTCAGACCGGGTGTGGGAAGGCGCACTGCGCCAGGTGGGGGTCGTCCGCGCGGACAGCGTTGAAGAGATGATGGATATCACCATGGCGCTGCAGCGCCTGCCGGCTCCGGGAGGAAGGAAAACGGTGATCATCGGGATAGGCGGCGGCGCAAGCGTGATCCTGGCGGATGCATTTACGCATGCCGGGCTGGTCCTGCCCCGGCTGAGCGATGGATTTCGTAAAAAGCTGATCGACATTTTTCCTTCCGAGGCCGGACGTATTTTTAAAAACCCCGTCGATATCAATAATTTTGAATCGCCCGAGATCTTCATGAATATTATGAAAACGATCGACCAATGCGACGAAGCGGACCTGCTGGTCATGCAGATTGCATTCGACCATTTCGGCCTCATTTCCACGGAAGACAAGGATCTCCTGTTGAGGATCTATGTGCAGCTGATCGGCGAGGTCAAGGGGGTGCTCCGGAAGCCTCTGGCCGTCGTCCTGCATAGCTTCGCTTCCGCCCCCATGAGGCAGTTTGCCTACGAGGTAGGAAAGGAGCTGATTTCGTCAGGGTTCGCCGTTTTCCATTCGATTCCGCGGGCGGCCTCGTCCCTGAGCAAGTTTGTGTCCTATTATGAAAGACGCAAAGCGCCAGGTCGAAAGAGCTGATAGAGAGGGGCGAAGGGGGATCAAGTACTTCTACCTGAAATTATCTTGACAAAAAAAGGAGGTTATTCTCATGAGTTCAATACAAGAGTCCTTGGGGTCATCTTTGGGATCAGGTCTTGAATTATTAGATTTATCTTTATGACCTCATTTAGCCCCATTCAACTCCATTTATACCATTAATAACAATAATTGACTGAAAGTTCTTAAATGCGTAATGATTCCAAACAGGATTCCCTGGCCGCGGTCAAAAAGCTAACTGCTGCAGGTACTCTGGAACGAGATGAAGAGATTAAAAAATATCTTTTTTCGGAGGCACCACAATCCGGTCTGTCTAGTCTATTTGGTCTGTCTGCTTATAAATTAGCGAGAAGGGTGGTAAGCCGGGTAAAGCGGGAAAGGGAAATAATCTGAAATTAATCAATATCTCATTAATTGTCCCTATCAAAATACCTGTAGTAAATTCAATAAGTTAATCCAATCCAAAGCCACTGTTTATAAAACGTCCATAAATACAAGAAGGATAATTCTTAGTGATGATGATTAAAATGGTGGAAGGATTGGATTTGAAGATGGGGAAGAGCATGAAGAACTCAGAAGGAAGGAATTAGCCAAACACCTTGACTACCTCAAACGGTTGAGGGAAAGACACGAGAGGGGAGAAATATAATGGACAGGGGACTCAGTCAAACTGAGATCAAAGAGTTTATAAGGTCAAACGGACTGGACACCTGCAACTTTACAGTCCGTGAATAGACCCTTCAATTTTCTGCCTCTGCCCTTTCCATGCAATGCGAACAAAAATAAGGCTATAAATGCCAATTCAAAAGATGCTGGATATTATATCCCCTCCTCATCGATCTTCCCGACCTGACAGACCTTCGCAAATCATGATCCTTTCCCGCTACTTATTGTGTTTACCGACACATGATATAAAGATTGTAAGTGCTGCTTGGTCGTTTTGGGCGTCGCTTATATTGTCTAAAATACAGTCATAGACATGAGGATCGTAATTACATCCTTGAAATTGTGACAGCGGATCATGTTTTTTAGGCTTAAATTTGCATTTGCACGCAATATTGATCAGGGTAGACGCTTTTTCGCACTTGGCTTTTTTTTGATATTTTAGAATGCAGTCACGAGAATTACTGGGGCCAAAGGGCCACCATGCATTTATTTCGCCTGGGATCATAAAAAACAATAGAATTGCTATCGTTAAAGCTCTATTCATTCTTCCCATCACTTTTCCTTGAGGCCCTAAATCAGTTTCAAGAATTCCTGATCAGTCAAACCTAAATTTTTTTATTTAGTCCTTAAACAATCCAGTTCTGGATGGCTTCCCTTTGCCAGCAAGGATTGCCAGAATATTGGAGTTTCCTTCCTTCGTCAGTCTCGTCTCTTTAAAGATTTTGTATTTAAGAATTCTGTCTATGTTTGCATTTTCTATTAAATGAGGCTGATTGTCAACTGAATAGATAAAAAGCAGATGTCACTCAAAGGGTTGGAAGATCTTTTTGAATAAAAAAGCCTCCAAGAAATGCAGGAAAAGTGTGTCCCTTCCCCAGATACCCACCCACTCTCCCCACGTGAAAACCACCCTGAATAAATTTATTGATCTATTGATGCTCAGCTTGTCTCGGCACCGCCACCGGGTTGGGTAGGAGGCGTTGTGGGAGTGAGGATGGGAGGGAGGAGAGGAAATCCTTTGGAGCTGCTCACTTTGATCAACACCCTCCTTCTTAACCTCAAAGCTGAAAGAACTCTCCCACAGGCACGGCCAGCTTGAATGGCAGGAACCGATAAGACATCTGCTCTTATGGATCACATTTCATCATGTGTCGCTTAATCGTTTGCTCATATTACGATAATTGACTGCAGAATAACGTTTAAACCTGTGGGGAATACTGTGGGGAATAACCTCAATCCTCAATAAAAAGGGACCTACAAAAATTTTGTAAGTCCCTGATTTGATTTGGTAGCGGGGGCCTGATTTGAACAGGCGACCTTCGGGTTATGAGAGCGATCTCGATATTTTTTTCAACCCCTTGATATTTGGTCTGGTTTCCCGTAAGCGACCAAAAATATTGAGAGAAATGTTTTTCGATCTGTTGCAGTCTATTCCATCTATTCCAGCCTTTTTGATTTAATTCAGTCACAATTTAGTTACATTTTTAAGTTGATTTTAATATGACAGGTATTATAACCTTCCTCCGTACCCCTCACCAGGATAATAAAGATTGACATCAACATACCCTAACCTTGGGAGATTCCCGTCATCGAAAGGAGCAGGCGGAGTATACGCATATTCGTTCGGCGTTATCTCGAAACTGAACGGGATAGTGACCTCATTGCTCTCATTCCCAAGCTTGTCAAATACAGAAACCCTCAGGGTAATTTGTGTCCACTCAGGCAGAAACGACGTATTCGTACTAAAGGTATTCCATTGGATATACCCCTTAAAGTGCTTTTGATCTTGTGGTTTAAGATAGATCCAATCGGTCGGGTAATGACCATAACCCACCTCATCCACCACAGAGGCAATCCTTAGCATCTGCCCATCCGGATCTTCTGCCTCAAGATAAATTTTCCAGATGTACCCGTAATGGCCCCTTTCTACAGCAAAGGCACGGGTGATGATAGGCCCCCTTGTCTCAGGTTTTGGTTCTGCTCCGGTATAAGGAATCAATTGGCTCCATCCTTGAGAAGGTACAAAAAAGGTTAATACAAACAAAAGGCTAACAAAACAAAAGACTTTCTTGGAATTCATGGGTAACACCTCCTTTTTCCAAAATATAGTAATCAAGGCTAATAATATCAAGGATGCAATGGGGGAGCCAATACTCAGTCAAACCGAGATCAAAGAATTTATAACATCAAATGGATTGGATATAGACCTGTTGGACGAGAGAGACGAAGCCCTTGAAGCTTGGCGACTCAAATGGGAGGGCTTGGCCAAAGGCTTTATGGATTATCTTCAGGACAGGTTTGCAAGCATCGAGCAGAGGCTGGATAGACTGGAAGGAGAGAGGCATGGACATCAAAAGAAGTATTTCAGAACCCGCTAAACTCCACCTGTGTTCACCATCTCCTTCAACTCTTTTCCGACCTTAAAGAAAGGGAGTTTCTTCGGAGGAACATCCACGATCTCCCCGGTCTTTGGGTTTCGGCCCTTGTAGCCCCCGTAATTTCTCACCACAAAGCTTCCAAATCCTCTGATCTCGATTCGTCCTCCCTTCTCCAGACTTTCCTTCATCCCGTCGAAAAGGGTGTCGACAATGACCTTGGCAACCTTCTGTGTCAAATTTGCCTTCTCTGAGACCTTCGTAATCAGTTCAGCCTTGTTCATAGTTCCTCCCTTCCACTAAGCAAAATGACTTAACCGACATTTCCCAGATGACATCATTTTACCCATTCCCCATGGCCAGAATGCTACCGATTCCGGTAAACATTGTCAAGTGTGATAGTGAGTTGTTCCTGAAATATGGATTGACCAATTTCCATAAAACATTTATATTTCAATCGGTAATCGAGCAAACAACGGAAGAAAGTTTTCTCGCCCGATTTCTGTTGGGTTCAATTCCGAGGTATTATGACGACCAGCATTTCCGTAATCATAACCCTTATAGGTGTTTTCTTCTCCTTTCTGGGTTTATGGTTAAACTACAAAAAAGAGAACGCCGAAGATCTACCCGCTAAAAAAAAATTGGGCAAAGCGATTCTTATTGTTGGTATTAGTATTGTCGTTCTGAATAATTTCAGTCTTTTGTATAAGCATTTCTCAGGAGAAGAGCCCGCAACAAAAAAAGATTTCAAAGAATTTAAGGAAGAACTTTTAAGCAAACTGATCGAGCCTACTCAAAGAGAGGCCGAAACTGAAATTGACAAGCAGTTTAAAACCGAATTTATAAAAAAGAAAAAAATGGCTCTTGAAGAATATAAGAAAGGTGTTAACGCTTATGAGACGAAAAATTTTATATTAGCAATAACCCATTTTGGAAAAGCAATTGAGATTTTTGCAATCCCTTCGTTTTATGTTTACCGGGGCAACAGTTATGCTCTGTCAAGCCAGTTTGACCAATCCATTGCCGATTATACTGAGGCGATTCGACTAAATCAAAATTCCCCTGAGGCATACAACAACCGGGGGACCGCTTGGTCTAAAAAAGGCGATCATGACAAAGCTCTCGCTGATTTCAACAAGGCCATTCAACTGAATCCAAATCTTGCTGAGTCATACTGCAACCGGGGGAATGTTTGGCTTGAAAAAGGCAATCATGGCAAAGCTTTCGCTGATTACAACAAGGCCATTCAATTAAATCCAAATGACGCTGAGGCTTACTGCAACCGGGGGATCGTTTGGTCTAAAAAAGGCGATCATGACAAAGCTCTCGCTGATTTCAACAAGGCCATTCAACTGAATCCAAATCTTGCTTTGGCTTACTGCAACCGGGGGACTGCTTGGTCTAAAAAAGGTGATCATGACAAAGATCTCGCTGATTACAATAAGGCCATCCAACTGAACCCAAATGACGCTGAGGCTTACTACAACCGGGGGGATGCTTGGCTTGAAAAAGGTAACTATGACAAAAGTCTCGCTGACTCCAACAAGGCCATTCAACTAAATCCAAATCACGCTTTGGCTTACTGCAACCGGGGGACCGCTTGGTCTAAAAAAGGCGATCATGACAAAGCTCTCGCTGATTTCAACAAGGCCATTCAATTAAATCCAAATCTTGCTGATGCTTACTACAACCGGGGGAATGCTTGGGCTCATAGCGGCAATTATGACAAAGCTCTGGCTGATTACGACAAGGCCATTCAACTAAATCCAAATCTCCCTTTGGCTTACTACAACGGGGGGACCGCTTGGCTTAAAAAAAGCGATCATGACAAAGCTCTCGTTTATTACAATAAGGCCATTCAACTGAACCCGAATTACGTTGAGGCTTACAACAATCGGGGGACCGCTTGGCTTAAAAAAAGCGATCAAGACAAAGCTCTCGCTGATTTCAACAAGGCCATTCGACTAAATCCAAATTACGCTGAGGCTTACTGCAACCGGGGGATCGTTTGGCTTAAAAAAGGTAATTATGATAAAGCTCTCGCTGATTACAATAAGGCCATTCAATTAAATCCAAATCTTGCTGATGCTTACTACAACCGGGGGAGAGCTTGGGGTCTTAAAGGTAATTATGATAAAGCTCTCGCTGAGTACGACAAGGCTATTCAACTAAATCCAAATGACGCTGAGGCATTCAAAAACCGGGGAATTGCACATTCAAAGTTAAATCACAATAAAGAAGCCGTACAGGATTTTAACCGTTATTTGAAAATTGTCGGAAACAAGCACAGAGAAGCTGAAACAGTGAGGGAGAAAATAAGACAATTGGGATATAGTCCTGAGTATTAAATGGGTGAGCATAAAGGCCGTGTTAAGGGCTACTGCGGTGAAAGAAATAGCCGAATGGGAAGGGGCGGAACTCGCTATTCTAAAGGGGGTTACTATCTGGTACAGATCCTTTATTTTCAGATCACCGGAAATCTTTGGGTATGATTCTCCACTCACCTATTCTAATATTAGTGAATCATTTCTATGCGAAATCGTTTACCTCAGGGGTTGTTCCAAAAATGAAGATAAGTAGGTGAACTCTTCAATTCAGGTTCCTGCAAATATCCTCATCTCTTCCGTCCGATTAAGGGTCTCCGCTCAATTCTCATTGACACCCCGTTCCTGATTTAGTACACTACCATCGAAACCGAAGCCTTCCGTTATTAACCTTTAACCTATCGGGTGGTATATGGGTAAGGATTGAATATAGACCCCATTAGTGAAGGAAGGGACGAAAATGAAAAGGTTAATTCTATTTTTGTTGGCGATGGTGATTGGGTTGTTTACGGTGGGAACGGCGAGGGCTGACGGAGCTTGGGTTTTGTGGGAAGTTAAGGTGAAGGGTCCTCATTTGGGGGTTCAGCCTCATCAATCAGATCCCACAAAGTGGATTATTGTTGGGGCATATCCCTCATACGATTCCTGTATCGAAGCTGAAAAGTTTAGTTGTGGCTCGGTTGAGGATGGGTGCAGACTATGTGAAGGTGGCCATTATAGAATTGATAAGACGCTCAGAATGACAATATATTGGAAATGCTTTCCTGAATCAGTTGACCCAAGAAAGTGAGGATTTAATGTATCAGCATCATTTAAAAAATATTTAAGAAACAAAACTTGTCCAAAATGTGGATATGAACTAAAGGATAAGGTGATAATAAAGAGATTTAGATAAGATTCAAGGAAAGGGAGGAAAGAAAGATTGGAAAAAGATATAGAAAGGAGTGAAGCAGAAGTAGCTTTCAAAATGAGAAAAGATTTTATTAAGAAAGCACATCATTGGATACTTTTTGCAGGTAACGAAAGATCTTCGACTTATTACGATGCAAAAAATATAAGTTACCCATCTAAAAATATTGCCAGAGTATGGACAATATGGATAGGGACGGAGAAAAGAGACGAGAATATTGATCATTCAATATTTTTAATTGAGATTGCCTACACAGAAAAAAAAGCTCGTCCTATATCAATTGGTAGATATGATGAAAACGGAAAAGAAATTAGCTATTATAGTGAACCTTTAGAATGGGAATCTATCGAACCAGATTCAATAATCAACGTTTTATATGAAAATGTATGGAAAAAAGGAATAGCTTAAAAAGGAGACCTCCAAGCTTACACCTTCACCTCCGCTCCGATTGCCAAAGCCTTATTAGATGCTCATAAAAGAGGGGTAAAAGTAGATGTAGTTTTGGACAAGAGTCAGAGAACCAACCAGTATTCATCAGCCACTTTTCTGTATAACCAAGGGATTCCTATAAAGATAGATGCACAACACGCCATAGCCCACAACAAGGTAATGATTATTGACGGGGAGACTGTGATTACCGGGTCATTCAATTTCACGAAGGCTGCCGAGGAGAATAATGCCGAGAATCTGCTCATAATCAGGGATAAGAGATTGGCCCAACAATATATAAAGAATTGGCTGGAGCATGAGAGGCATTCGGAGGTTTATGATCCAAGAGGGAGGTGAAGTTGGCTGTGAGAGAAATGCCGACTAACGCAAAAGAAACCAAAGGAGTGGGTAAGGCGTTAATTAACGCATTGGGTTTTCTTTCCCTTTTGTTTGGTTTGCTCATTCTTTTGGGGATAGTGTTTGCAACGATAGGTGGCATATTTATATTTATTACAAAAAGCAAGTTATTCCAGTTCAAACGAGAAAAAATGGATGGAGATAATAGCGGTAGCGAACCAGAAGGGCGAGTTAGGTAAAACACCCTCTCCTGTTTAAAGAGGTGTTCTTATGGCAATCCCCCTTGACCCTAAACAAATAGTTTCCTCTGAATAACTCCTTATATCCCAGCTGGTCCAGCAGGAAGCCCTCACACGGTTACTGGTGGAGAAAGAGATATTTACCAAAGAAGAATTTTGGGAGATGGTAAAGGTGGTGGATCGGGAGACGAATAGAAAGACTAAAGTATAGAAATAACAATGTTACTTCCCAAATGACCCCGTAATAGAATATTTTTGGTTCAGGAGGGCAATGATTATGGAAAGGTTGAAGGGTTTTGTGGAGCGGGTAAGTGAATCTCTCGGATGCTATTATCATTTAAATGGGGGTGGATTTTACAGTCTCAAAAGGTGTGAATCCGATCAGAAGGGTCAAATGGGCGTTTTTGGTTGGGTTCGTGAACTTAAAAGGGGAGACTTATTTAGAATAGAAACTTACGAAGGTTTAGGTGACAGAGCTGGGGTAAGTGACCTTGCAGATGAAGTCAGGAAAAGTATGTATATTGTATCTAAAAACAAAGACCCTGATGGGAAAGGAACAAGGATTTTGTTTAATGTAGGAAAAGGCAGTCATGGGGAAGACTATCAAAAGGCTGTAAGAGCTCTTAGAGCTAT
>Ga0326727_10022952_pt1 | contig 11986 bp, 7 predicted proteins | sample MB2enrmetagenome_FD_207643 | JGI IMG/M metagenome (GOLD analysis project Ga0326727, IMG submission 207643) | Lab enriched peat soil microbial communities from McLean, Ithaca, NY, United States - MB29MY | ecosystem: Environmental > Terrestrial > Soil > Wetlands > Peat | place: USA: New York... | reverse complement strand
CAGCCGTTACCTGCTCAGCGGTCCTCCGGAGGGTAAGCTCATTCTCACCGTTCGCGCGAAGGACAACACCGAACGCGACATCCCGGTTTCGCTCTACGCCGACAAAAAGGTTTATCGCCTACATCGCAGCGGAGACCCCATGCGGCTGATCGACGAAAAGACCGGCTATGCCGATCTGGAGCGCGTGGAGCCCTCCGGGCTGGACGCGATGTTCGAGAAGTTCGCTGGAACTTCGGGCGTCATCTTTGATTTGCGAGGCTTTCCCGCGGACATCACGCTGGCCATCGCATCGCGCCTGGGAAATCGCAGCCAGCCGGTAGCGGCCTTGTTCCTGCGCAATCTGGTGGGCCTAGGCGTGAACCAAAGCCACATTAGCTTCGTGCAATCGGAATTCCACGTCCCCGCCACGTCGAAATCCCGTTATAGCGGCAAAACCGTGGCGTTGATCGATGAACTTTCCTCGGAACTCGCCGGGGAAAGCGCCATGTGCTTCAAGGCCGCCAACAATACGGTCCTGATCGGCAGCCCGGCTTTTCCAGCATTCTCCGTGTTTACCACGATGTTCGACGTACCCGGCGGGGCCAAAGTCTATTTCGGCGGTGAAAGCGCGCGCTGGCCGGACGGCACAACTCTCAAGAACGGCAACGTGCAGCCGGATGTGGAGGTCGTCCCCACCATCGCAGGCCTTCGCGCCGGCCGCGACGAGGTGCTTGACCAGGCCATCGCTTATTTATCGAAGTGAGTGACGTCACAGGAACGCGTTTCGGCCGCGTTCAGAAGGGAGGGGGACAGGGCGGCGAACGCGAAAAACTCGCGCCGCTGCATGTTTGTGATCGGCATCCTTATACGCCGAGTTTATCTCCGGAACTGGAATACCTGCGCGATGGCACTAAACAAAGCGTCATAAGTGATTGCGCATCCGCTCCCTGAGGCTAGGGAGCGGTTCTCTCGCAAACGGTAAGGACGTCATGTTTGATACGACGAGCAGGGGATCCCGACGTTCCTCGACCTGCGGTCCCTGTTCTCTTCTACCAGGTGAGGCGAAGCGTTAACTGCAGTTGCCGGGGCGCCTGCGCGGATGTTTGTTTGCTAATCAGTCCGGTGCCTCCATCGGGAAGATTGAGTTCCGGCTGATTCAAGACGTTGAAGAAATCGGCATTGAATCGGAGGTAACAACCTTCGTGGAGTTGGAATGCCTTGAACAGAGACGCATTCGAAGTCCATAATAGCGGTCCCGGCACATATTGATTCTGCAAAGGATTTACACCGTTGGCATAGGCGATTGCCTGCGTCGAACCATTCGCCAACTTGACTTGGACGGTGTTGGTCCCGTAATACTGGGTTCCCGGCGTATTATCGATCGGCGTCACATCAGGTTGATAGTTGGCAGGCACGCCGCAGACACCCGTGCATTGCCCTGCCGCGTTGTGAGTATTGATCTGCGTAGGTGGGATGTAGCCGTTGTAGTAAAGGTAGCTGGCATAGCATGTCCCGCTGCGGCAATCCTGGACCGGATACTTCAATCCGTAAACCTGGACCGGGCTGGTTGGCCCCCAGTTGGTCGTCGCCAACGCGAAGTACCGGCTGACCATGTTGCCGGATCCCGCGAATTGCCACCCTCCGACCAACGCGTTCAACACGCCATTGGCGTTGCCACCGATCCTTTTGCCACGCCCGAACGGCAAATCGACGACCCAGTTCCAACGCAAGTGATGTTTCGGGATCTCCGGGTCGCGTTCGTAATTGAGAAGCCGGTTCAGTTGATTTAAGTTGATGGGAACGGTATTGGGCAGGAAGATATTGGGATCCACTTCGAACGAATCGTACCAGCCGTTCCCGCCAAGCCGCATCGCGCTGCTGAATACGTAGAACACCTGGAAGGCCGCGCCGCGGCTGAATCGCTTTTCCGCTTCCAGGGTCACTCCGTTGAAGTTCGAGTAACCGTTCTTAGTGAATTCTTCGATCGTGCCATAAGGCAAGTTCGGGTAAAGACGGGTGGCCACCCCGGTATTCGCGCCAGACGCCGGCGGCGCCGACCCGGTAGTCATTTCCCACACGTACGTGGAAGGGGCCTGGTTGGTGTCATAGAGTTGGTCCAGATCGAATCCGCGCGTGCCAACATAAGACGCCCGCGCGAGAACGTTTCCCGGAAGCTCTCGCTCGACCGTGAAATTCCATTCGTCGGCGCGGGAGGACGGCAGATGAGGAGCAAAATAGTCGACGCCGAAAGAGCCTAGAGCTACCGAAGATGGATTGTTGGCAGTGAGCAGGCCGGAGGTCCCCACGCCGAGCACAGAGGGTTGGTTGTTTCGCAACAGGTAATTGCTCAAGCCATCCGGGCTCTGCGCCGATGCCGAATAGCTCAGGGAGAATATGGATGAAAAGGGAAGGTTCGTCCGCGATCGTTGCACGTAATAGCGGCCCGGGATGGGGAAGGAGTAACGCGAGTACCCTCCGCGCAGCACCAGCGGATGGCTGCCTCCGATTACTTTATATGCGAAGCCGAGACGCGGATCGAAGTTCACCGCATCCCCACTGGTGAGGGAACCCGGCAAACCGGCCTGTTGGGCTGTCTCAAATTTGACGCCTAACGATTGGTAGAGGTTGACGATACCCTGGGTAGTGGCGCCCGACGAAACCAGATTGGACACCGGCTGGCCCAGTACAACAGCCTGGTTCCTGGCATCCCAACTGATCCATAGGTTGTTCTTTTCTTTCGGGATCGGGAAATGTTCCAGGCGTAGACCGATGTTCAGGGTGAGCCGGTCGCTGACCTTGAAGTTGTCCTGAACGTATCCCGTATACTCGGTGGTCGAGAACTGATAGAAATTGCGATTCAGCAGCGTTTCGAAAGAATTGGCCGCTCCGAGAAACAAATCCGCCTGGCTGAAGCCGGTATTGGGAAGAGCCGAATAGGAGCTGCCGGATGCCGGATTGTAGAGAGACGTGGCCAAGCCGCTGAACTGGACCAAGTCCACCTGGAATTGCTGTTGCGGGTAGTCGTCCACCTGTTCGTAGTGGAATCGTCCGCCGAATTGAATCTGATGTCTGCCCAGGACCTTGGTCAGATTCTCGTCAACCGAGAAGATGTGCGTATAATCCTCTTCGCTGTTGCCGCTTTCACCAGTGTCAACGCCAGTTAAGCCGGTGCTGCGAATCTCAGGAAATCCGGTTTTATTAAATGGGTTGGGAATCCCCAATTGCGCCGCATAGTTTTTCGACCGGTCGCCGGCAATCGAAGCCCAGCGCTCCTCACCATAGTTCACCAGCAGTTCGGAGAATAAGGTGGAGTTGAAAACGTGAGTGTAGGAAGCTGCATAGGAGGGATCCAGGAAGTGGTCGGTGAGGAAGTTGGTCGAGTTGTTGGTGAGGATGGGCGCGTTGTTGTATCCATTAGTGGCAAAGGTTCCCGCCACCCCATAAGTCGTCCGCAGGTAGAGTTGATCCTTGTTGGAGATGTTCTGATCAAGGCGCATGGTTCCGGTGCGTTGATCGCCGTTGTTGGGGGCTGCCCACTCCAGGTTGTTCCCCACCAGCGGATTGACGCTGGTCACATTTGCCGCTGGAATATTGCCATAGAGATAAGCTGCCACGGGGCTCAGGCGGGACGTCGGAATGACGTTATTCGGGAAGGGTGCACGGATAAAGTTTTGCGCGGCCGACCCGGTGGTTCCCGGATCGTAAATGGTAATTGGCAGACCGCCTGCGCCGGTCAGACCCGCGTAGTTTCCCTGGCGCATCGCGGCCGTGGGCACCTCGGTTCCGACGGTCGAGTACTGCCGAAGGTCGTAGCCTTCGTAGGACGCGAAAAAGAATGTGCGATTGCGGCCGTTGTATAGTTTCGGGATCATGACCGGCCCTCCCAGAGAAGCACCGTACTCGTTGCGTACCAGTTCCGGAGGTTTGCTGAAGAAATCCTGCCGCTGCCGGTCCGTGGCGAGCCCGCTGTTGCGTGCCGTTTCGAAGGCAGAACCGTGAAACGCGTTGGTGCCGCTCTTGGTGATCGCGATAGTGGTGGCCGGATGATCATACTTCGCCGAGGAGTTGTTCGTCTCCACGCGAAATTCCTGGACTGTATCCAGCCCTGGCGGCCGGACCTGCATGAAGCCCCAATATCGGTCCATCAGCGAGGCGCCATCCTGCGTGAACTCCATGCCTCCCCATTTAAGCCCGTATACCCGGGGCAAATTGGAAGCGCTTCGATTTGTCGAGCCGGAGCCCTCATCGACGCCCGGGGCGGTCTGAACCACCAGGGTCGCCACGCTGCGCCCATTGAGCGGCAACTCTTCGATTCTCTGGTGTTCGACCACAGTCGCCAATGTCCCGCTGACCGTGTCGACTGGCGAGGCCACATCGCCTGCGACGGTGATCGTCGCCGAAGCGGCCCCAACCTTGAGCACGACATCCACGGACGCCTCCTGCCCGGTCGAGAGCTGGAACTTTCCTTCCCAATTCTGCATCCCGGACGCGGCCACTTCTATCTCGTACGCGCCGGGCTCGATCGCCGGGAAAAGATACAGACCCGCGGAGTTGCTGCGGGTCTCGTACCGGAGTCCGGTGTCCGCCCGCAGAAGTGAGACGTGGGCAGCCGGCAGGATCGCGCCCGAAGTGTCCTTCACGACGCCTTGCAAACTGCCCGCGCCGTTTTGTGCGGCCGCCGGGTGTGGCAGAAGCAGAATCGCTAAACAAAGCGTCATAAGTGATTGCGCATCCGCTCCCTGACGGTCGCGGCTCAGTAGAGAGCCTGTTACCGAGCGGCGACCGTCAGGGAGCGGTTCTCCCGCAATCACTAATGACGTCATGTTCAGAAACCACCCCGAGAAAAGTGCCCCGGCATTCTTCCATGAATTAAGCCCCTGTCTATTTGTCCACATGCCTCACCTCCGCTGGGTTTCTTCGACAAAACTGAACGATCAGTTACCGAAAACGCATCATACGCCCGCGTGCTGCATGCTGTCAAGCGAATCCAGTCTGGTGTTGCGGAACAGCGGAGGAATCAGTTACAGTGCTATCAGCGATGAAGGCCGCTGATCGATCATTTTTGCTTGCCGGCCCCAGGGCGGAGACTCTGGGGAGCGCGGTCTACGAAAGCATTCGGGAGAGGATTCTTTCCGGCCAGTACCCATTGAATGCGCCGTTGTCGCGCAGACGCCTTGCCGAGGAATTCGCCACGAGCCTGGTTCCCATCGCTGAAGCTTTGCAGAAGCTGGAGATGGAGGGTTTCGTGGAGAGTCAGCCGCGGGTTGGCACGCGGGTCAAATCTCCCTCGGTATCCGAAATAAGGGGAAGCTACGCGGTGCGCGAGGCGCTCGAGACCCAGGCGGCGCGCATGTTCTGTGAAATGGCCAGCGAAAGCGACAAGAGAAATCTGATTCGCCTCGCGAAGCGTCTGGATACCCTCGCGTCCCGCATGGATCGGCGCTTGGGAGGCGCCGTTACGCTGCAATTCGATCGGGCCCACCTGGCTTTCCACATGAGAATTGGCGAGTGCAGCGGCTGCCGGGAACTGGTTGAAGCTATCAAGCACAGTCGCATACTGCTATTCAATTGGCTATTCGGCGTATCGGCGCAGTTGCCTCCCGTGCCCGCACGCTGGCACGAACAATTGGCCGAGGTTCTGACCGGAAGCGATGTTCGGGCAGCGGACGAGGCCATGCGAAGACACGTCCGCTATCGATTTGAAGAGATCATGACGCGAGTCAGTGCTCGAACGGGATCATCAGAGAAAATCGTACGGGGCCCACGGCGGCGGACATGAAAGCGGTCCCGGTTTCCTCTTCAACGCTGGTCCGGATCCTCCCACAGGCGGCCTTCAGCCGGGTGCCCCACTAGAAGCGGGTCCACAGCCAAGATCGGCCAATGGCACTTATTTTCTCCCAAACCCGGCCTACGCACTCGAAGGTGGAGCGGACGCCCTCGTCCGCGCGGGTCCCCCTGGACCCGCCCTTGGTCGATGAATGAAGCAACTGCGCCCAGGCCGACGAGGGCGTCGACCGCGGTCCAGGGGGACCGCCCTACAACGCGAGAATAAGTGCCATTAAACCAAGATTGGCTGCCCCACGCAGGGTGCCCTCTTGCCCCCTAAGAAAAACAAAAAATAAATGTGAGAGAAATGCTACCCTGTTCCCACTACACGGGCAGAGGAATACTACTAAGGGAATGAAAGGGGAGGATCTGAGACATGGAGAATGAGAAAGACGCACATATTAGGGAGGAGCGGCTGGAAGCCTACTCGGCCAATTTGCTGGCCGGCGATGAACTTGACCGAACGGAAGAACATCTTTTAGTTTGTGAGACTTGCCAGGACCGCCTGAATGCTGTCGAACGTTTCGGACGGGCCATGCGGAGCGCTGCCATGCGCATTCGGGAAGAGGAAAAACAGGCGCCGAAGACCTCCGGCATGGGGCAATGGTTGCGCCGGCTCTTCCACCTCCCGCTCCCGGTCTGGGCCGGGGCGGCGGCGGTTTCGGTGGCCTTGCTGGTCATATTCAGTGTTTCATTGCGGCACCCAACCCATACGCCGCAACCACTGGCGCCGGGACCACCCGTAGAGGTCGCTTTGGAGGCTATCCGCGGCGAATCCACCGGCACGGCGCCGGCAGGACACGCCTTACACCTCTTGCTGGACGGTCAGGGGGTGGCGGAAATCCCGGTCTGGCAGGTTGAAATTGTTGATTCTGAAGGAGGTAAGATCTGGAACGGGAAAGGCATACGTTCCGATTCGACCATCATTGCCGACGTTCCGCTGGCCTTATCGCCCGGCACCTACTACATCCGGCTCATAAACGACTCGCCGGTGGATCCCGCGCGGGAGTTCGAACTGGTGGTCAAATGAGCTGACCGCTATTTCAGAAACCAGCCTTTGGTTGCCGGGTCGGACTTGAAGAAAGTCATCATCAAGGTCGCGACCTTCTTCTGCCCCGAAGCTGATGGATGCAGTCCGTCGGCGCCTACGTCCGTCCGCAGATAGACGAATCCATCCTTGCGTCCCTTGACTCCGTCCGTCCACAGATAGGGCCCCCACTCGGCCCAGGGCGCGCGCACTTCGCCCTTGGCGGGATCGTAATTCAGTTCCGGCTTACCCTCTATCTGTGCCGCCAGCGCCCACTTCACCGCGAAGCCGGATTCATACGCCCAAGGCTCCGGGCTCCCGTTAGCTTCGGTATACCCGCCATAAGTCCGGTTGGACGCGAACGCCAGTTTGCAATTGGGGAAATATTTGTGGAAGTTCTGCAGGGTCGCGATGTAGTGTGTGGCCAGCAGTTTGGTCTCCGCGGGCCAAGGTTGCGTAGGATTCGGCACCACCAGCTTGAACCAGATCACCTGCACCTGATCGAACGTCGTGCCTGCCCGGTCCGTGAGTCCTTTCACCTCTTTCCAGTAATTCGAATCCGGGTTGGCGATCACCTCTGACGACCGTCCGCCCACGCAACCATTCACTAACATCAGTTTCGGATTGAGGTCCGGCTCCTCGGCCGCCATGCGCTGAAATGCGGGGAATTCCATGTTGGGATTGGAGAACCCGATCGCCAACATGACGATCTTACCGCCGGGTGAAGGATGGCCGTCTTTGTCGAGTGGCTGAATCTGCTTCGCGATCTTCAATCCAGCCGCCAGGTGTGCCGCGGGAATGGTGTTGCTGCCACCGGGATACAAACCTCCCTGCTCGCCTTTGTACATGCCGGCGCCCAGATCGGGAAGTGCGAGGTTGCCGGTGGAAGAGACCGGCGTATGGTCTTTGAGATATTCCTCGCGCCTCTTTTTTTGTGCGGCCTGTTGGGCTGCTTTCATCTTCTGCAGCGCGCTTTGCTCTTCCGGGGTGAGCTGTTCTCCGTTCTGCACTTTGGTCCGTATCGCGTTCATATCGGGCGATTGAGCCATCACAAACAGACCGACAGCCAGAAGGGAGAGCAGGAATGATGCACAAATTCGCATGGCACTCACATGTTACTCGAATCCCGGCGTGGCTGTCGCGTGAATTCCACTGGGTGAAACTGCGGCTGCTGCGCAGCCTGGCAGATCACGGAAAGCGATGGTCTGCCCCACGGGGTTTGCTGGCTGCGAAAAGCATTGCGGCGAAAATGAATTGATGAAGCTTATCTGGTGCCTGTGCCTGGCCACTGCAACCTTTGCCCAGGCTCCCAACCGCGCGGCGTGGATGCCGGCGGCCCGTTGGGGCGTCATGAATCACTACCTCGCCGATTGGATCGCCCGCACCACCCACCAGCCCATGACCGTCGAGCGGTGGAATTCGCTGGTGGACCATTTCGATGTCGAAGCACTGGCCCAGCAACTCCAGTCGGTGGGCGCCGGCTACTACCAGATCTCCATCGGCCAGAACTCGGGCTACTACCTCTCTCCCAATGCTACCTACGACCGGCTGACCGGAATCCAGCCGTCCAAATGTTCCCACCGAGATTTGGTCGCGGACCTGTATGAAGCGCTGCATAAACGCGGCATCCGGCTGATGGTCTATCTCCCGTCCGGTGCTCCTGGAGGGGATGCCGCGGCCCGCAAGGCGCTCGAATGGGAAAACGGTCCGCACCGCAATCGCGAATTCCAGACGAAGTGGGAAGCGGTGATTCGCGAATGGTCTACACGCTGGGGAACCAAGGTGTCAGGCTGGTGGTTCGACGGCTGTTACTGGCCGAATACCATGTACCGCACCGACGACGCGCCTAACTTCGCCACCTTCGCGGCAGCCGCGCGGGCCGGCAATCCGCAGAGCGCCATCGCGTTCAATCCCGGCGTGTTCCATCGTATTCTCCCGATGACTCCGCAGCAGGATTTCATCGCCGGCGAGATCGATGACCCCGCTCTGATCGAAATTAAAAGATCTACAGGCAACCTGATCGATGGCGCGCAAATCCAGGTGCTAAGCCATCTCGGCGTGCAGTGGGGTATGGGCGCGCCGCGCTTCACTAGCGAACAGATTGTGGAATGGAGCCGCAAGCTCTGGAGCGCGGGCGGCGCGATTACCTGGGACGTGCCGGTGCAGCCGGGCGGCACGATGGCTCCCGAGTTCATGGAACAATTGAGTGCATTAGGAAAGGCGATGAAGCCATGAGGTTTTATACGATATTCGTTCCCGCCGGACTGTTGTTCGCTCTGCCGGCATTGGCACAATGCCCGGCCACGGCGAATTGCGACGAGTCGAAGGTGGTGAGCTACACGCTGCCCGATCCGCTGGTCTTCCAGAATGGCAAGCCGGTGAAATCGGCCAAGGACTGGAAGAAGCGGCGCGAGGAACTCATCGCGCTCTACCAGGGAAACCAATACGGGCGCAATCCGAAAGCCCCGAAGAGCACCAATTTCGAGATGTTGGATATCGATAAGATGGCGCTCGACGGCAAGGCCATCCGGAAGCAGGTCAGCGTGGACCTGATGCCGGCGCACGGCACGGCGAAGGAAGATCTGCTGGTGTACATTCCCGCCGGCGCATCCAAGCCTGTGCCGTTGATCCTGGCGATCAACTTCGGCGGCAATCAATCGGTGATCAACGATCCCGGCATCAAGCTGCCGCTGCTATGGAATGGCCGCACCAAGACGTCCGCGCCGGCAGCCGAGAGTTCGCGCGGAGCGGACAAGAACTGGCAGGTCGAGGAGGTGCTGAAACATGGCTACGGCTTCGCCACGGTCTACTACCAGCAGATCGATCCGGATTTTAAGGACGGCATGGAGCACGGCATCCGGCCGCTGTTTTTCAAGCCTGGTCAGACGGTGCCCGAGCCCGACGAATGGGGATCCATCGGCGCGTGGTCCTGGGGCCTAAGCCGCGCCATGGATTATCTGGAGAAGGATCACGACGTCGATGCCAAGCGGGTAGCAGTGATGGGACATTCGCGTCTAGGCAAGACCGTGTTGTGGACCGGCGCGATTGATGCGCGTTTCGCCATGGTGCTGGCCAGTTGCTCGGGCGAAGGCGGGGCGTCGCTGGCGCGGCGCAATTATGGCGAGACTACGGCGAACCTGGTGGATCATTTTCCATTTTGGTTCTGCCTGAATTTTCAGAAGTACGCCAATCATTCCGATCAGCTTCCGTTCGACTCGCACGAACTCATCGCGCTATCCGCGCCGCGTCCGGTGTATATTACCAGCGCCGAGCAGGATCAGTGGGCCGATCCGAAGGGCATGTTCCTGGCGTGTGTGGCGGCGGGTCCGGTGTACAAATTGCTGGGCGCGCAGGATCTGGGCACCGACCAGATGCCGGGCCTGAATCAACCCATCATGCACACGCTGGCGTTCCACTACCGCACCGGCAAGCACGAAGTCACAGCCTACGATTGGGAGCAGTTCCTGAAGTTTGCCGACATGCATTGGAAAAAGTAGAGGGATTTGCCGCAGCCGCGGCAAAAGTGGGGACAGCCAATCTCGGCTGCAGCCGGGTTTTAGCCGGCTTCCTGAGAGGGTCCATTCGCGACCGGCACGAATCGTCTGAAAGGCGGCTGCGGCCGATTGGCCGCCCCACGATGGATTTTACAAGTATCTGTTTGGGATTATGAAAAGAATCGTTACCGATATGGATGATGTGATTGCGGACACGCTTGCCAAATACATTCGCGTCTGCAATGCGGAACTGGGGTTGAACGTCCGCAAGAGCGACCTGGGAGAGCGCGACCTCTGGCATTTCGTAGGCCAGCAGAATTTCCCGCGTATCCGGGCCATCGTGGAACAGCCGGATTTTTTCGGCGACCTGGACGTCATGCCCGATGCGCAGGACGTGCTGCGCAAGCTGACGGCGCGCTTTGAAGTCTTCATCAGTTCGTCGGCCATGGAGGTGCCTTCATCGTTCCTGGCCAAGTTTCGCTGGCTGGAGAAGCATTTTCCCTTTGTTCCATCCAGCCACCTGGTGTTCTGCGGGGATAAGAGCATTCTCAACGCCGATTACCTTATCGATGACCGCGAGCGGCACTTCAAACGCTTCCGCGGCGAGGGCATCCTGTTCAGCGCGCCCCACAATATGAACGTCACGGGCTACCGGCGCGTCAACGGATGGCGCGATGTGGAAGCTCTGTTACTTGAATAGCTTCAGGTCAATCGAATCGGCCATCGCCTTATAGCCGGCATCGCCAGGATGCAGCCGGTCACCGCCATCGTACGAAGCGGCGATGCGATCGGGATGTTCAGGATCGCGAATGGCCTTCTCGAAATCGATCACGCCGTCAAAAGCGTGGCCATTGCGAATGAATTCGTTGAGCGCTTTGCGCTTCACTTCTTTTTCGGGCGAGAAATAGTCGCGAATGGTGGTGCCTTCGAAAGGCGTCACGGTCGCGCCGAACACCAGAATGCCGTGCTCGTGGGCGCGTTCGATCATCTGCTTCATCCCCTCGATGAGATCCTCCGCGCTCACGGTTTCCGAGGCCGGCGCCGAAGTGCCGGCATGTCCCAAATCGTTGATGCCTTCCAGAATAATCAGGTATTTGACGCCGGCTTGCGACAGCACATCGCGATCGAAGCGGGCCAGGGCGCTGACGCCGAACCGCACATTGGCCGCCGCATCGTGCAGAATCCGGTTGCCGCCGATGCCTGCATCGAGCACGCCTACGGGTTTGCCGTGGCGGGTGAGCAGGCGCGCGGCGAGAAAGTCCGGCCAGCGATGATTGGCGTCGAGAGTGGAACGCGCGCCATCGGTAATGGAATCGCCGAAGGCCACTACAGCCGCGACGGAGTCGGGCGCGAGTACTTCTACCGCGGTCAGGAACACCCAGGAGGTGATGGTCCGGGGACTATCGAGCGTTGCCGTTTTGGTGAGGTCGCCCGAGCCTACGTAAGAAGTCTGCTGCGCGGAATAGTGAATCCCCGCGCCCACGGTTTGTTTCGGCAGGAAGATGCTGATGGCCAGATCTCCGGCCGGCGCGGCGTCGAGATTGACGGGATCGCTCAACACCAATGCATTCGGCGGAATCGCGATGGAGGGGTTTCCGCCAAAGGTGAGTGCGCGGTCGGATGCCGCGACGATCGCGGAGCCTTTGTCGCGCGTGGCGAT
>Ga0326727_10022951_pt1 | contig 11986 bp, 10 predicted proteins | sample MB2enrmetagenome_FD_207643 | JGI IMG/M metagenome (GOLD analysis project Ga0326727, IMG submission 207643) | Lab enriched peat soil microbial communities from McLean, Ithaca, NY, United States - MB29MY | ecosystem: Environmental > Terrestrial > Soil > Wetlands > Peat | place: USA: New York... | reverse complement strand
CAACTGACGGAGGCGGTCCGCAGGAAGTCGGAAAGGAACCGGCCCGAATCGTCTGTCCGAAGTGCGGCGAGGTGCTTGTTTCGACCGGGCAGGGTCCGCGATTCTGTTCGGCATGCGGTCAGGCGCTTCCTTTTCAGGCGGACAAGAGCACCGTCGCATACGGCGACGGGCCTGCCGAGGCACCAACCTTACCGCCGCGGCGAGCGCCGCTCCGGCAATCGGAACCCGACCCGGATTTCGTGGGCAGCTACCGAGTAATCCGACGCCTTGGCGACGGCGGCATGGGCGCTGTCTTCGAAGTCGAGGATCCCGGCAGCGGCCGCAGCGTCGCGCTCAAGCTGATCGCCCCCGGCCGCGAGGTATCCAGTGACGCCGTCGAGCGGTTTCGCCGTGAGGGCCGGCTCGCCAGCGCGATTGCTCACCCGCGTTGCGTCTTTGTCTTGGCCGCCGACGAGGACGCCGGTCGACCCTACATCGTTATGGAGCTGATGCCGGGAGAAACGCTGGCCGACCTGGTGCGCCAGCGCGGCTACCTTCCCTATACCGAAGCAGTCGTCAAGATCATCGACGTCATCGACGGATTGCGCGAAGCGCATCGCCTCGGCGTAGTCCATCGCGACGTTAAACCCTCCAATTGCTTTGTCGACGCCGACGGCCGAGTGAAAATCGGCGATTTCGGTCTGTCCAAGTCACTTGCCGGCGACACACGCCTGACACAGTCCGGATCGTTCCTCGGGACGCCGCTGTTTGCTTCACCGGAGCAAGTGCGCGGGGAGGCCGTCGGCCCGCAATCCGACGTCTATTCTCTAGCCGCCACGCTCTATTGCCTGTTGACCGGTAAGGCGCCCTTCGAGGGAGGCGATGCAGCGGCGACGCTCGCTCGGATCGTGGCCGATCCAGCACCGTCCGTACAATCGCGCCGGCCGGAAGTGCCCGTGGCGCTCGATCGAGCTGTTGGTCGAGGGCTCGAGCGCGACCGGCGACGTCGCTGGCGGGACCTGGACGAGTTCAAAGCAGCGCTCGTGCCGTTTCTGCCGGGCGGGCAAGGAGTGCCCCACCCTGTTCGGCGACTTTCGGCCTTCCTGGTCGACTTTCTAATTCTGTTCGTCGCCACTTATCTGATTGTTTCACTCGCTCTGCCGGGCGTCGGACAGCTTATTCCGGCGTTCGGAGCGGTCGAGAATCCCTGGTTGCCCTTGCTGACCTATGCATGTCAGTCGGCGCTGTGGGTGGTCTACTTCTCGGTTCTCGATTGGTGTTTTGCCTGCACTCCCGGTAAATGGCTGTTCCGCTTGCGCGTGCGCGAAAAAGGAGGCAACGATTCACCCTCTGCTCGCCAGGCGTTCATCCGAGCGCTGTGCTTCTACGTTCTCTTCTTTCTCGGCAGCCTCGACTTGATGGGCAGTCGTCCGGAGAATACGTTCGAGCTGGCCCTGGCCAGCCTGGCGCATTTCTTGTTATGGCCAGTACTGGAACTGACCGGGATTGGCCTTCTCCTTTCCACGATGCGGCCGAGCAACGGCTGGCGCGGGCTGCACGAGTTGCTCAGCGGCACTTGCGTCGTCTGGTTGCCCAAGAGCGATCGTCAACGGGTGCGCACGAGTGCGCCGTACAAGCTCAGCGACGAGCTAGCTCAGCCGCGAGATCTTTACCTCCGCGTCGGTCCCTACAAGGTTCGGGGTGCCTTGCTATGGGGCGAGAAGGATCGCGTCCTGCTTGCCGAAGATGCCACACTCTCGCGCTCCGTTTTGATTTGGCTGCGGCCGATTTCGGAGGCGCCGCTTTCAGCGGCGCGGCAACTTTGCACTCGGCCTGCACGACAGCGCTGGCTCGCTGCGGGAGTGCAAGCCGGGTGGCGCTGGGATGCGTTCCTGACAACGGGCAGCCGTCCATTGCAAAAATCCGTCTCAAGCGATGCTGCGCTCTCCTGGCGGGTCGCCAGGACTCTTTTGCAGCAATTGACGGAGGAGCTGATCGCCGCGACGGCTGACGAAACATTGCCCGACCGCTTGGGCGCCGATCAAGTGTGGATACAGCCAGGCGGAGATCTACTGCTGCTCGACATGCCCCTGCACTGGCACGAAGAAGATTATCGATCGCGCGACACGGTCGATCGCTGCCTGGACATGGTGGGAGAGACAGCGATCTTGGCTCTCGAGGGCTCGCCGCGCCCCGAAGCGGGCCGGGTGCGCGCTCCCCTGCCCGATTACACGATTCCTCTCTTTGCTCGTCTGTTTCGGTATCGCAAGCCGTTCAGAGATTTGGAGGACCTGCACCGCGTACTCAGCGACCTGAGCGTGCGCCCTGCCGAGGTGACGCGCGCACGTCAGGCGCGGCGGATAGCCATGGTCGGCAGTGCGGTCTTACTTGGCATGTGTTGTATATTGCCTGTCGCCCTGGGCTTCCTGTCCCCGACCGGTTTGACGAACTTGATGGCCGGTGCTGAGCTGAACCGAGAGGCTAGGTCACTTCTGACCCGCCTCGAAAAGCGCACGGCGCGCGACGTTGCTAAGGCGGTACTGCTCAATGATCCGATCGCTAGCACAGTTGCTTTAGATCGGCTGAAAGGAGAATTAGAAGCATGCGCGGACTTACAAGAACATGTCCGGAAGCTTGAGGGCGATTATGCTCATCGCAAGGAGGCAGCAACTTGGCTGACGCGCGTTTGTTCTGAGTCATTTGATGACCTCAATGAGCAAAATCATGCACACATGCTTCTCATAGCCGGGGAGAATTCAAGCGACCAGACCGGACAAGCTGTATATGTCGAAGCACAAAGATGGATATTGGAGAGCAACGCCAGGGCTGCCTACTTAAAATCCGCCGGACCTTTTTTGATTCTGCAGTCGGTACTGCTCTTGCTGATCTGCCCAATCATTTGGACGGCGTCAGCTGTCGCCTGCCGCGGAGGACTCAGCTATATCCTGACCGGACTTGCGCTAGTTCGGCCGGATGGTCATCGAGCCGGTCGGCTACGTTGCGGCGCGCGCGCAGCACTGGCCTGGAGTGCTCCGACTTTGCTTTTATTGAGTGCTGTCACTATTGATGCAATTCAGTGGTGGCAGGCAACTCCGCAGACATGGTTGGGATTGGTCTCGGAGGTGCTTCGCTGGCTCGGCCTGGCCTTGCTGCTCATCGTGTATCCCATCCTGGCGATAGTCTACCCGCAACAGGGCCCGCACGACCGCCTGGTGGGAACGGTCGTAGTGCCTCAATGAGCTAAATTGGTAAGACTGCGCTAAGCAGTTAAAGTGCGAAGGGCGGGGCAGTCCAAGGCGACTGCCCCGCCCTTCGCAGCTTTTTTTCTAAATCCATTTATTTAGCCGGCCCGCTCCTGCGGCGGGTTTTGCGCTCGCGGGCGGGTTTGGTCCAATCGGCCGGTACCGGTCGCCGGACGGTGTCGCCTGCGAAATTCCAGAAATTCAAGCCTTCCTCGTCCGGTCGCCAGGAAAAGAAGGCCGGACGATCGTTAACAACGGTGGGAAAGCCAACGAGACCCGCAACGGGGTCGAGAAGAGCGACGCCGACCACTTCGAGTTCGGCTTTGGCATCTGCAAAGTCTTTCTCAGCAGCGGCGACTTCTTCCTCAAGCTCGTAGCGCCGGGCTCGGTCGGGCCAGGACAAATTCCGCCGGTCGCGTTCCAGGCGGTCGCGTTCCGGCACCATCTTCGCCAATTCGCTGTGGAGCCGACGGACGTCGGCAGCAATCCGCCCGACCAAGGGGAGCATAGCGAGGCTGGCATCCCAGGTAAGAACCCGGTCGTGATAAGCAAGACCTTCCGAGGCGTCCGACGTGCCAGGCTCGGTGAAACCGTTCATCTCTTTCCCCCTCAGGCCAAGAAGCCAGGTGGTTCGTCGCCACCTCTATCCTACGGTCGGAGATCAAGAGCGCGCGCCTGCAGTAATCGCGTTCGGAGCGAGCATCGACGACGGCGAGGGAGGGGTCACAAAGCGAACGGTCTACCACGTTCGCCGCGCCGGGTCGCCTGAAGCCGGTGACAGAGGTCTGGCACACGAACATCCGTATTCAGCGACGCAGGGACGGTAGCGCAGGTTCGGGTTCGCCGGGCCGCCACTGAACGAAGCCTTCGAGCGCGTAAAACTCGGGCAAGCCAAGCTGATCATAAACACGAGCGGTGTGGCGATTGCGATCCTCGGCACGTTGCCAGAATTCGCGTCGATCGCTGCCTCCCGGAAACATGGCGCGATCTTTCTGGGACTGATGACGGAAAATCGCCTGCTTTTTTCTCTCAAGATCGTCCGGACTGAGGGGCACGACGCGCTCCACCTCGTGCGGCTCCCATTCTTCCCAGGCGCCGCGATACAACCACACCTCAAAATCTTGACCCGTCTCGCGGACGGCTCGAACGGCATCGAAGATCGCCTCGGCACAGACTCGATGCGTGCCGTGCGGATCGGAAAGCTCGCCCGCAACATAGATCTGCGCCGGTCGAAGCCGCTGTAACAAGGCGATGATATCGGCAATGTCTTGCGGATGAATCGGTGCCTTGGCGATCGTGCCGGTGCGATAGAAGCGCAGGTCCATGAACTCCAACTGTTCCGGAGGCACGCCGCATGCAAGCGCTGCCGCTCGCGCCTCCGCCTGACGAATCAGCGCCTTGATCCGCAACAGGTCCTCGCTGTCTGGCTGGCCCGGCTTCTTCGAGCGCAGGAACTCCTGAACGCGCTCTTTGACGCACTCCGTTTGCTCTTGATCGATGTTGAACAGGCGGTTGAACGCATCGACGAAGTCGGTGTAGCGCCAGGCGTCGTGATCGAAAACGGCGATGTTGCCGCTGGTCATATAAGCGATGTGCACGCGGTGGCCTTGCTCCACCAGTCGAATGAGCGTCCCGCCCATGCTGATGACGTCGTCATCGGGATGCGGACTGAAGATGAGCACGGATTCCGCCTCGTCGCCGCACGGCCGGGTGCACAAGGTCGTCATCAGCTCGTCGAAGACCCGCCGACCCAGCGCGTTGGCAGGGCCGTGCTCGCGCAGCAGTTCGTACAACTCGTGCTCTCGGAAGTCGTCGTCGCTTAATTTCAGCAGTGCTTTCTTGACGGTGAGGCTCAGCCAGATAACCGCCTTGCGAATCAGGGCAGGTGTCCAGTCGATCGGTCCGATAGCCCAGGGCCGGGCGACGGCGGCCAGTGAGCCTGCCGCTGCCAGGTCGAGCAAGAATGTTGCGTCCGGATGTTCTTGCAGGAAACTTGCGGCCACCGCGTCCGTGACCGAGCCTTCGGCTGCTCTCTGCACGATGCCTGCTTTGTGCTCGCCGAACGACATCAGCACGATCTTGCGAGCGTCCAGAATCGTTCCGACGCCCATCGTCAGTGCCCACTGCGGAACGTTTTCCTCGCCGAAAAATACGTTGGCCGCGTCACGGCGCGTCACCGGATCGAGCGTGACCAGGCGCGTGCGGCTGTGGCGGGTAGATCCCGGCTCGTTAAATCCGATGTGACCTGTGCGTCCGATCCCCAACACCTGAAGGTCAATACCACCCGCACGCCGGATTTTCTGTTCGTAGCGAGCGCAATAATCGTCAGCATCTTCCGCCGCGATCGTGCCATCCGGCACGTTGATATTTTGCGGCGGGATGTTCACTTTGCTGAAAAACGTCTCCTGCATCCAACGACGATAACTTTGCGGATCGTCCGGCCGCATCGGGAAGTATTCGTCGAGGTTGAATGTGATAACTCGGGAAAAATCGAGCCCCGCTTCCTTGTGCAAGCGGATCAACTCGCGATACAAGCCCACAGGTGTCGAACCGGTCGGCAGACCCAGCACAGTCGGCCGGCCAGCCGAGTTATTCTGCCGGATCAGGCTTTCGATCATTAACGCGACATGACGGGCTGCCTGAACGCTGGTGGGAAAGACGAGCGTCGGAACCTTCGTATGCGGAACGTAGTGCGAGGACATCGCTTGTCACCAAACGAATTTCGAAGAACGAGCGAGGCGTGTGTACGAAGTCCGAAAGGCAGAAACGTCCCTCCCTCCATACTCCTCGTACATGATACTTTGTACTTCGTATTCAGTCCTTTGTCCGGAGCCGGCCCATGCCAACCCTTACGATCAACGGCGAAGCGCGCGATTTTGCCGATTCACTCACTATTGCAGCGCTGCTGGACCAACTCGGCTACAACCGACGCCGTGTTGCTGTGGAAGTGAACTTGGAAATCGTTCCCGCGGCCAAACACGACGAGCATAGACTGCATGCTGGCGATCGCGTGGAAGTGGTGACGCTCGTCGGCGGCGGTGCGCCAAGCGTTCCGGCTGAGCCAACCGATAAACCGTTGGTCATCGGCAAGTTTCGGTTCTCGAGTCGTCTGATCACCGGAACGGGCAAATACGCGACTTACGATTTGATGCGCGAGTGCCTGTCGGCCAGCGGCTGCGAAGCGACGACCGTGGCCGTGCGGCGCGAACGACTGATCGATAGCGAAGGCCGCAACATCCTCGATTACCTCGATCCGGCTCGCTATGTCATCCTGCCCAATACGGCGGGCTGCTTCAGTGCCGAAGATGCCATCCGACACGCCCGCCTGGCCCGCGAACTCTTGAAGAACCTGGGTAATCCGGGAGCGGATTGGGTCAAGCTCGAGTGCCTGGGAGATCCGAAAACCCTGCTCCCCGACCCGGTCGATACATTGGCTGCAACCGAACAACTCGTGAAAGAAGGATTCCAGGTCCTGGTCTACACCAGCGACGACCCGATCATGGCGCGCCGACTGAAGGCCGCCGGAGCGACGAGCGTCATGCCGGCCGGCAGTCCGATCGGCAGCGGCCAGGGCGTGCTGAACGCCAATAATCTGCGGATCATTTTGGAGTACCTAAAAGAGGGCGACCCGGATTATCCGGTGATCGTCGATGCCGGCGTCGGTGCGGCGAGCGACGTTTCCGTGGCGATGGAATTGGGATGCGACGGAGTCTTGCTGAACACGGCGATTGCGCATGCCCGCGATCCGCTGCAGATGGCCCATGCAATGCGGCACGCGTGCATTGCCGGTCGCTTGTCTTACCTGGCGGGCCGCATTCCGCGCAAGCTCTACGCTCGCGCAAGCAGCCCGATGGAAGGACGAATTGCGCCGGCTGCGGGTTGAGGCATTTGGTGAAATGCAAATAGACTGACGCGCTCTCAAATGTGGCATCAATCGCTCATTCAGCCTCCGCAAACGAGGATGCGAGTATGGCTTCTGCACCTCCGATTCCTGCGGCGCACGAAGCGGGGCATGTTTCGATCCCCGAGAGTGTGGACTTTCCGTTTGAAATAGTCGACGGTCAGCGCGTGGTGTTGCCGCCGATGAGTGCTTATGCGAGCCGAATCGCTTCGAACATCATTGTTCAATTGGGAGGATATGTCCTCGGCAACAATCTAGGCTCGGTTGTAATGGAGACACTCTTTCGACTCGATCTCCCGGTTGACCGGAATCGGAGACCCGATGTCGCGTTTGTATCGAATGAGCGTTGGCCGGCTTCACGGGAGATGCCTGCTCGCGACAATGCTTGGAACGTCGTGCCTGACCTTTCGATTGAAGTCGTCAGTCCGACCGATTATGCCGCCGACGTGCTCGAAAAGGTCGATGAGTATTTCCGATCCGGCGTCCGACAAGTCTGGTTGGTATTCCCTGAGCTCCAGATGCTCTATGCCTATGACTCGCTGCGCTCTGTCCGCATTCTGGGAGACGCCGACGAATTGGATGGCGGTAACCTGATCCCCGGAATGCGCCTCAACCTAACAACCATCTTCCCGAAAGTTGAGATCAAGTAGCCGACTGGAGCTTCAGTTCCCGACCGGCACTTGGTGTTTGCCTTCGACTTCGTGTTCCCAGATCGTCTTGCCCGTTCGGAGATCGATCGCTTTCAGCTTGCGCGGGCTGACGAACTCATGTTCGATCGATCCGGGGACTCTGCCGACGACCAGGCAGAAAGCTCTCGGTCCGAGCACCGAAATAGCCTGCGTTCCAGCCACATAAGGAAAGCGAGCAACCTGCTTGCCGGTTGCAGGGTCGAAGACGGACCACGCGTGCGGGCCGAACTCGTCGGCTTTCTGGTCCGGACTTGGCACCGAATCACGAAGGCAAAGCAGGTTTCCATCTAGGGCCGGGCGCAGCACCAATCTCTTGCCTTCCAACAATCCCTGCGATGTTTGCAGCACGCCACCGGCATTCCAACCGAGCAACACCAGCCGCTGCCCTTGCTCGGTTTCTTCAAGGACGACAGCCTTGGATCGGCCGTCGATGACGCCTTGCCAGCGTACGGCGCGCTTTTCGAGGCCGGCAGGCTCGTTGACTCGAGATATCGGTTGGTTTGTCAAAGTACGAATGTGGCCGCTCTTGAGATCGACGACGAACTCGGTCTCAGTAGTCTTGTCGTTTGCGCAATTGCATTTCAAACGTACCACTTGCTGTTCAGCAACCCAGCGCAACGAATCGGGTTGAGCGTCCTTCGGCAAATTGATGTCGTCCGATTCGAAGTTGACAATGCCTTGTCGCGCCAGGTCCAGACCAACGACTCGTAACACTCCCGGGCTCGCCGCGATGGAGGCGTACACACGCTCGCCCGTGACGGCGATCGGCCGATGGCCCATTCTTGTTTCCCACAAAACAGTGCCATTGCGCAGGTCGAGAGCAGTGATGCCTCCCTCGGCGTTCGTGACGAAGCCATTGCGCCCGGCCGGGTCGGCCACGCCTCCCGGGATCACGTACGGACTGACGACGACTTCCCGGCACGGTTCACGATCAGCCTGCGTGGAGCTGATGGCCGCGACCAACGACCACAGGAGAACGGAGTCGGCAGCGTGCATAGTTCCCCCGAGTTTCGACTAACCGCAGAGTATAAGGGAGCATCGGAGGCCAAATGGCCGCCATCGGAATCTATCGGCCAAGTGCGCGCCGAACTGCGGCCAATTTTGAGGATTGCGGCGAATTTGTCTACAGAGGAATTAGCGTCGAGCCGACAGACGAAAGACCATGGGAAGGACAACTGCCTGTCAGCACCGAAGCGTCGCTTTTCGCCTAGGTGGATCGCTTATAGGTCGCATAACAGGAATCCGTCTCCCACAACCTGACTTCGACGACGGGAAAGCCGCGCTCTGCGGTGACGTCAAAGATGAGCCGGGCAATGTTCTCGGCCGTCGGATTTACGTCGAGGACGTGGACCGGCTCACCCTGCTGACGCAAGAACGGCAGAGCCGGATCGTCGCGATGGAGGAGCATCTTGTGATCGAGGTGATCGTCGATCCAGCCGCCAACTACGCGCTTCAGATCGCTAAAGTCGAGCACCATGCCGAGAGCGTCGAGTGTCGCAGCGCTCAGAGTGATAACGGCGCGGCCATTGTGCCCATGGAGGTGCCTGCACTTGCCGTTGTAATTGAGCAAACGATGGCCGTAGCAAAAGGTCAGCTCGCGCGTCACGCTGTACATGATGCCCCCGAGGAATACACGGTGCGATCGACGAGGCCGGCCGCCATGAACGCGTGCCGTCGCTCAGCGCATTTGTTGCACACTCCACAGTGGTTGCCGCGATCGGGACGGATACAGGAAAAAGTCAATTCAAGGGGCAAGTGTCGTCCACGCAGCAGCACGTCCGCTTTCGTCAATCCGCGATAGGGCTGCAGAACCTGAACGACGCCGCCGACAGCGCTATTGACGACATCCCGGAAAGCGGCAAAGAACTCCGGTGTCGCATCGGGAAAAGGATTCGCTTCGAGCGGCGCCAGTGCTACGGCAGGGACGTCATGCAAATGACACCAAAGCATCGACTTGGCCAGAAGGAGCACGTTTCTCCCCGGTAGAAACACAGCGTCATCCGGCGTATCCGCTCCGGGTACGCCGACGCCGGTCAGACTCCAGTGGCTCAAATAAAGATCGCCGACGGGCATTTCGAGGACTGTTAACGGTTGCAGGGCGGATGTTGAGATGGCAGCCAAGAATCGACGTAAGTGCTCGAGTTCAGTCGACTCCCAGTAGAGACCGCAGCGGACGTAGAGCGGAAACACCGACGACTGTCGTCGAATCGACTCGCCGACAAGGACTGCACTGTCAGCCCCGCCACTGACGAGGACTGCCAGGGGACCGGCGGCATCGGGAGAAGGCGCATTCATCGGCCTCATTGTAGGTGTCGGGCGTTCGGACGGGCAACTTTCGCGCGTTGACGCTGCAGACCGATCAACCCTATCATGGCGTCGGCTAGGCGGATCAACGAGCGTTCTGACCCTGAACACACGCGGGGTTCGTATTCTTTTTGAGCCGCCGCCTGGCGTCGCTATGGGTGCTCCGCGGAGGAGATCATGCCACCTCTGGCCGGCTTTGAAGAGATCGTCAAACGCGAGGAGCCGCTGGCGCCTTATACGCATCTGAAAATCGGCGGGCCGGCCGAGATGCTCGTGCAGCCGCGTTCGCGCGAGGAACTTGCTGCGGTCGTGCGGCAGTGTTATGCCGAGCGCCTGGCGATACGAGTCCTTGGCAGTGGTTGCAACTTGCTCGTCCGCGACGAGGGTGTGCGCGGCGTCGTTCTACGATTGGGGCAGCCCGCGTTTACGTCCGTCCGCGTCGAAGGAAAGCGCATTCACGCAGGAACGGGCGCCGCAGTCTCGGCCCTCATCTCGGCAGCCGCTCGGCACAACCTGGCGGGGCTGGAGACGCTGATCGGCGTGCCGGGATCGGTCGGCGGGGCGCTGCGTACGAACGCCGGCGGCAGATCGGGGGAAATCAGCCAGTTTGTTCGCAGCGTCGAAGTGCTCGATTCGCGCGGCGGCATCCACGTACGCGAACGCGATGAGATGCAATTCGGCGAACGCGCCAGCAATCTGGACGATCCGGTTCTGCTGTCGGTCGAGTTTGCACTCGAGACCGACGCTCCGGAAGCGATTTTGAAACGCATCCAGAAGTCCTGGATTCAGCGAAAGGCTGCCCAGCCGCTCAGTTTCCAGGCTTCGTCGCGCATGTTCAAGAACCCGAAAGGGCTGAGCGCCGCCGAGCTTGTCGACCAGGCCGGGCTGGCGCGTACGCGCGTCGGCGGCGCCGAGGTTAGCGATCGCGATGCGGATTCTGTCGTCGTTCACCCCGGGGCGAGTTCGCGCGACGTGCTTCGCCTGTTGGAACTCGTCGCGAGTCGTGTCCGCGAGCGCTTCGGCGTCGAATTGGAGTCCGAAATAACCGTCTGGTGAGCAGACCTGATGCGATCGCAGCTCTTGTGGGCAGTGCTCGCAGTTGCGGGAGCCGTTGCGATCCTCGCGGTCTGCATTGTCCTTGGCCGTCAGGCAGCCAGCGAGCTTCAAGGCAGCGACCGATACACTGTCGCGTTTGCCGACATCGAATGCGCCAGTCCCGATTCGCTCTCGCGCGCCGATTTCCTGAACGAAGTCCAGTATCTCGCAAACCTCCCCGATCGATTGCCGAGACCCGACGAAGCCCTGGCCGGCAAGCTGGCGAAGGCTTTTGCCGCTCATCCTTTCGTCGCCGCCGTCGAGCACGTTGAGGTGCTGCCGCAGCACGTTCGCGTGGTGCTCCGCTTTCGGACGCCCGTGCTGGCCGTGGCTTGCGGCGATTCGCTGCGCGTGGTCGACGGCAAGGGAGTGCTGCTGCCGACCTCGGCGCCATCGACAGCTCTGCCGCGCCTGACGGGCGTGGAAATACCTCAATCCGCGGGCGCAGCCGGAAAACCACGCGGCGACGATCGTGTCGCCGGCGCTGCTCAAGTCGCGGAGCTTGTGCAACCGTGGCGCGATCGATTCGTTATCGACTCGATCGTTGCCGATGGGATCGATCTGACGTTGATCGCCGGAACAAAGCGGATTCATTGGGGCAATCCACCCGGAAAAGAGCTGAAGGGTGAGCCCGATGCGGCTACGAAAGCACGACGCCTGTGCGAACTGATGGAGCGCAACCCGGGCGGTGACGGCCAATTCGATCTTTCCAGATCGCCGACAGCCGAAAAGCCGTGATCTCCGGCACTTGACAGGCGAATCAAGCTGGCTACTAT
>Ga0326727_10022948_pt1 | contig 11988 bp, 6 predicted proteins | sample MB2enrmetagenome_FD_207643 | JGI IMG/M metagenome (GOLD analysis project Ga0326727, IMG submission 207643) | Lab enriched peat soil microbial communities from McLean, Ithaca, NY, United States - MB29MY | ecosystem: Environmental > Terrestrial > Soil > Wetlands > Peat | place: USA: New York... | reverse complement strand
GGCGGTTCATGCGGTCGATCTCGTCGTCCATTTCACGGACCGAGTCAGCCAGCCGGGCGTCGCCGTCGAGCAGGGCCTGCACCGCGGAGCGGATCATGCGGCCGGAAAACTCGCCCATGGCGGCAAAGTCAACGGGCAGGTCAACTTCTTCCTGGGCCAGAATCTCCTTGGTGCGGCGGGCGATGCCCATGGACTGGTCGCCGATGCGCTCCAGGTCGCCGTTGATCTTGATGACCGCCAGGATGAAGCGCAGATCGATGGCCATGGGCTGCTCCTTGGCGAGCAGCTCGTAGGCCATTTCGTCCAACTCGCGCTGTGCGGTGTTGATGGCGGTCTCGTTCCGCTTTACGTACTTGCACAGGCCCTTGTCGCGCTGCAGGAAGGCGTCCACCGCAGCCTCGACCGCCTGCTGAGCCAAGGCGGCCATGGCCATGAGCTTGTCCTTGAGCTCGGCCAGTTGCTGATGAAAGTGGATGCGCGGCACGGCGGATTCTCCCTGATCACCTATTGTGCATCATAGAGTGTTAAAGGAACGCAAAAATCAGGCCATGCACCAGAAAGGTCACACCAGCTGCACCAGAATGGTCAATTCCCACGGAAACAAATCCTGATACGGAATAGACGGGCCGCGCAGCGGCTGGTTGCGCGAATTGGCGATGAGAGCGAGTGCGGCCCAGCAGGACAGGATCAGGGAGCGTTCCGGCGCAGGCTATCGAGATGAAGGCCGTGAGTTGGCTCGATTTTGCCGAGCATGAAAATGTATGCCGCGATTCCAATGGCGAGATAGGCCGCCGCTACGCCAAAGGCCCACGCGTAGGAGTGGAAAGCCGTGACCAGGTATCCGGTGGCGATGGGCGCGGAGATTCCGGAGAGTTGACCGGAAAAATTGATGATTCCGCCCACTTTACCGACGTCGTTTCGGCGCGCAATGAGCGACGGGAGCGACCAGGCCACCGGCGCTGCCGCGGCCAATCCGCCGATCGAAATGCTGATCCAGACGAGGGCTCGCGTGGCGCTATGCGCATGAGCCGCACCCAGAATTCCGAGCCCGAAAACGGTGCCGCCAACCAGGGTCACTCTGCGAACCAGGCTCGCATTCCAGCCGCGCTGAACCAGGAAATCCACCAGCCAGCCGCCTATGACGACGTCAGTGATGGTGGCAAATATCCAAGGCACACTGGTATACAAAAATGAATGCAGCAGATCGATGTGAAGCGCAAAGGAGAGATAACTCGGCAGCCAGGTGAGTAATAGATAAAAGACATAGTTATAAGAGCCGAAACCTATGGCTAGACCAAGTACCTTGCGCTGGGTCAGAAGGCGGCCCAGCGAGGTTCGCTGCTCATCCGCTAGCTCCTGCTTTTCGGAATTCTCAGCCGCTTGCTCAATAAAGTCGCGCTCGATCCCGCTTAATTCCGGATCGTCGTCCGGATCCTTGTACACACGCCAGAAATAGAGAAGATAGGCAAGGCTGATGACGCCTGTCAGCGCGAAGCTCCACCGCCATCCAGCAATCAGCAGGGCGATGCCGATGACGGGAACGCCGATTGCCGAAGAGAATTTGGCCGCCGCATCGAACATCGACGTGGCCAGGCTGCGTTCCTGCGATGGAAACCAGAGCCCAACAGCCTTGGCATTGGCGGGAAACGTGGGAGCTTCTCCTACTCCCAGCAAGAACCTGGACCCGAACAATCCGCCCAGGTTCGGAGCCGCTGCTCCGCCGAACGAAGCAAGGCTCCATAGGAAGATGCCGATCCGCCCAATGCGTTTTACGCCAAACTTATCCAACAATACGCCGATGGGTAACTGGCACATGGCATAAGTCCAGTTATAGGCGCCCGATAAGTAGCCGAATGTAATATTCGAAATTCCGAATGCGGCGATAAGTGAGTCGTGCGAAACCGAAAGATTAACGCGGTCAAAGTAGTTGACCAGGACACCGATGCCGAGCAACCAGCCGATGCGCCAGCGGCGTTTGGGCACATATGTCCTTTGAATCCGATGAGCTGCCAACCGCTCCCTCTTTCAGATGCCTTGAATTACGGTGTTTTCGAGCGTGCCGATGGGGTCGATGGTGATGCGAATGCGGTCTCCGGGCGCCAGGGTGAAGGAATCCGGAGGGACGATGCCCGTGCCGGTCATGAGGAAGGCGCCGAAGGGAAAACTGTTGTCGCGGAACAGGTATTCGACCAGAGTGGAGGGCGCGCGCTTGAGCTCGGCAAGCGTGATGGCAGCAGAAAACTCAGTAACATCGCGGCGCACAATCTCGAGGCGAATGGGCGTAGAGGCCGGCAGGGGCTCGGGGCTGATGAGGACGCAGGGGCCCAGCGCGCAACTGCGGTCGTAAACCTTTGCCTGAGGAAGATAAAGCGGATTCTCTCCCTCGATATCGCGGGAGCTCATATCGTTTCCGACGGTATAACCGATGATCCGGCCGCGGTGGTTGATGAGCAGCGTGAGTTCCGGCTCGGGCACCGACCATTTTGCATCGCTGCGAATGCGGACGTGGCTTGCCGGGCCTGCGACGCGGCCGGCGGTAGCCTTGAAGAAAAGTTCGGGACGCTCCGCGGAATAGACGCGATCGTAGAAGTTGCCTCCGCCGGCGGATTTCGACTCTTCCATGCGCGCGCTGCGGCTGCGGTAATAGGTGACGCCGGCGGCCCACACTTCCTGATTGCCGATGGGCGCCAGAATCTGCGCGGATGAGAATTCCGCGGCGGCTTCACCATTGGTGACGATGGACTGAAGATAGGAATGCAGGTCGTCCTGCACAATAAGCGCATCCCACGAGTTCTCGGCAACATTGTAGTAACTGCCGTCGTGTTCGACATAAGCTCCGTTAGTGGTTTTGTAGAGTTTCACTTGGCCTTCTCCAGTTGAGAAACGATCTTGTCGACGTCGTAGACGCAGCCACCCCAGACGCCTCCGCTGACTTCAATCAGTGCGGCCCAGAGGCGAGTATCTTCCGGGAGCTGAGGATGGGGTTGCAAATCCGCACGGGGCTTTCGCCGCGCAAGTTGGAGCGAGCCCTGTTCCGCGCCGAAGATTCCGCCGGCGTTTCCGACGAGCTGAACGGAGCCGGTGAGGGTTTTGCGATCGATGACGATTTCGATCTGGTCGCCCTCCTGAACTTTGCCGATGGGTCCGCCGGCCAGCGCCTCGGGAGAGATGTGGCCGATGCAGGCTCCCGTGGAGACGCCGCTGAAACGCGCATCGGTCAACAGGGCCACGTGCTTGCAATGAGGAAGCTGCTTGAGCGCGGCGGTGATCTGATAAATCTCCTGCATGCCCGCACCCGCAGGGCCACCGCAGATGAGGACAATCACATCGCCACGAGCGACCTGGCCGGTCTTGATGGCTTTGATCGCCGCCTCTTCAGAGACGAAGACCCGGGCCGGGCCAAGGTGGCGATAGACATTTTTCTCATCGACCAGTGAAGGATCGATCGCGGTGCTCTTGATGACCGAGCCCTCAGGCGCAAGATTGCCAACCGGAAAGCAGATGGTAGAGGTAAGGCCATGGGCGCGCGCATGAGCGGGAGACATGATTACATCGCCGGGATCGATGCCGTCGCGCTCTTTGAGCACGCGCCGCACTTGCCGGCGGCGTTCGCTTTCTTTCCACCAATCGAGACTGGCGCCGAGCGATTCACCGCTGACGGTCTTCGCGGTTGTATCCAGCAGCCCGGCCTCGCGCAGGTGGAGCATGACCTCAGGCACGCCGCCGGCAAGAAACACCTGCACGGTGGCAAAGCTGCGAGGGCCGTTGGGGAGCGCGTCAACAAGGCGCGGCACCTGGCGATTGATTTCGGTCCAATCGGCAACCGTGGGACGCTGCAATCGGGCCGCATGGGCAATGGCGGGAATGTGCAAGAGCAGGTTGGTGGATCCGCCGAAGGCCGCATGAACGACCATGGCATTGCGGATTGCCGCCTGGGTGAGGATGTTCTCAACGCCGATTTGCAACTGATGCAAACGCACAATGGCACGGCCCGAGCGGCGCGCGGCATCAAGCCAGATGGGTTGGCCCGAGGGAGCGAGCGCGGTGTGAGGCAGAGCCAGTCCAAGCGCCTCGCCAACCACCTGCGAAGTTGCAGCGGTGCCCAGAAACTGGCATCCGCCGCCGGGAGAAGCGCAGGCGCGGCAGCCAACTTCAGCGGCATACTCCAGCGTGATCTGATCCTGTGCGAAGCGCGCGCCGATGCTTTGAACTTTTCCCGCATCCTCACCGGATTCCGGCAGAAGGGTCACGCCTCCGGGAACAAGAATGGCGGGCTTGCTGCCCGAGGAAGCCAAGGCCATCATCATGGCGGGCAAACCCTTGTCGCAGGTGGCAATGCCGATGACGCCCTTGGCAGTGGGCAGCGAACGCATAAGGCGGCGTAGCACGATTGCGGCATCGTTGCGAAAGGGGAGCGAGTCCAGCATGCCGGAGTTGCCCTGAGTGCGGCCATCGCAGGGATCGGTACACGCGCCGGCAAAGGGGACAGCGTGAAGGGCTTTCAACTCGCGGGCGGCTTCGGCGACCAGCAGGCCGACCTCCCAATGTCCGGTGTGAAAGCCGAGAGCAATGGGCTCACCGCTGTCGGCGCGCAGGCCGCCATGCGTGCTCAGGATCAGGAATTCGGGATCGAGAAGGCGTTCCGGCTCCCAACCCATGCCGGCATTCTGGGTGAGGCCGAAGAGATTTCCGGATGGCTCGGTGAGCAGCATTTCGGCGGAGAGCGGCAGCAGCCCGGCAGGACCAGGAGCATGCGTGGCCACGCTGAAAAGGCTTTTGTCAGCCGTTTCCAGCACCGAGGTGAGCGAGATGGTTTTGATGGGAGGTCCCTTTCAAGCTCGAGTATAGAGCGGATCGCGCGTGAACGCGCCGTCGACCAGGCGCAGGATGCCAAGCGGATTCTCATCCTTCAATTCGTGGGGCAAAGCGGCCTGGGGAAAATCCTGGAAGCAGACAGGCCGCACGAAGCGATAGATGGCCTGGGTGCCGACAGAAGTGGCGCGGCTGTCGCTGGTGGCCGGATACGGGCCGCCATGCACCATGGCGTGACAAACTTCAACCCCGGTGGGAAAGCCGTTGACGATGAGCCTTCCCGCCATGCGCTCAAGAATGGCGATGAGATCGGCGGCGGCGGCAATGTCGGCATCGGTGCCATGGATTGTCGCGGTGAGTTGTCCTTCGAGCGCATGGGCCAAGGCGATCAGTTCGTGGCGGCCGGCATAGCGGACGACAAGCGTGCTGGGGCCGAAGATTTCCTCGGCCAGCTGGGGCGAGCGGAGCAACTCGCCGGCACTGATTTGGAACAGCGCCGGGGCGGCACGAACGGAACCGGCGGGCTCCGGCGAAGCGAGCGCGAGCGTTTCGACCGAGCCGAACTGTTCGCGCTGCGCCAGCAGGGATTTGTAGCTCTTATAGATTCCCCCGGTGAGCATGGGCGAGGCTGAAGCCTGTTCCACGCGCGCAACGAGGCCCGCGACCAGAGCGTCGGCATTTTCACCATGAGGCAGAAAGACGAGACCGGGCTTGGTGCAGAATTGCCCTACGCCCAAGGTGAACGACGCGAAGAGGCCTTCGGCAATTTGCGCGGCGCGCGTACGCAGCGCCTCAGGTAGCACGAAAAATGGATTAGTGCTACTCATCTCCATATAGCAGGGAATGGGTTGGGGCCGCGCCGCGGCCAGTTGCATGAGAGCCTTGCCGGCATGCAACGAGCCGGTGAAGCCAACCGCCCTGACGCTGGGATGCTCGACCAAGGCCGAGCCCACCAGCGCGCCCGAGCCGAAGATCAAGGCGAAGACGCCCGGGGGCAGGCCGCACTGCTTCACGCTGTTGCAGATGACCTGGCCGACCATCTCGCTAGTGCCGGGGTGCGCTGAATGGGCCTTGACGATGACAGGGTTGCCGGCAGCGAGAGCCGAGGCTGTGTCACCGCCGGCAACGGAAAAGGCGAGCGGAAAGTTGCTGGAGCCGAAGACCGCAACGGGCCCGATAGGGCGAAGTACGGAGCGAATGTCGGCGCGGGCGAGCGGCTTGCGGTCAGGTTGCGCGGGATCAATGCGCGCCCCGGCCCAGGAGCCTTCTTCAACCACCTGCGCAAAAAGACGAAGCTGACCTACGGTTCGGCCGACCTCTCCCTGCAGGCGCGGCTGCGGCAGAGCCGTTTCACGGTGCGCCCGCTCAACCAAATCCGCCGCGATGGATTCGATGCCGGCGGCGATGTGACGCAGGAAGCGGGCCTTGTCAGCGCCGGCCAGTTTGCCGTAGTCCGCGAAGGCATCATCCGCCAAACGGGCTGCGAGGTCAACATCGTCAACGGAGGCGGAATGATAGACGGGATCAAGGTGAGTTCCAACAGCAGGGTCGAATCCCTGAAACGAAGCTCCCGTTCCCTTGCGGGGTTGGCCATTGAGAATTGATTGCCCAAGCAACATAATCTACTCCAGTTGAAAAGAAGCCACGACCAGGTCTCTGACCGCGTGAATTGTCATCTTGAGTTCGCGCTTTCCCAGGTCTCAGAATCGAGACCTGGGGCACCCAGTATCGTACAAAATCAAGTGGTCAGACACCTAGTTGACATTAGTTTACCGGTCAGAATGATCTAAATGCACGAATGGCGGAAGGGCAGGCTTTGGAGTTCTGAAGTAGATGAGAGGCCAGGCAGGATGCGCACACGAGTGGCGCAATGGCGCAACGAAACTGCGCTACTGCCTGCGTGTTGCGCACCGACATAATGGGCCTGCCCTGGCTGGAGCAGAGCCGGATATGATTACTGGGCCGGCGCGATCTCCCAGCGCATGCCGGTTATTCCGGAGTAGACGAGATCTACGTTGTCCCCGGTCTGGTCCTCGGTGAAGGTCTTCATATCCGCAGTAACAGCGACTCGCAATCCGGGAAGGTCCCAGAGAGCGGCACCGATCTTTGCCTTGTCAACTTCTTTGGCGTGTATGCGGATTCGAACCGTCCCGGTGGCGGAGATCGTCAATCCATGGGCATCGGCGGTGGCATCGATCATTGGGGACTCAGTCAGTTGCACCCAGCCGATCTCTCCCGAAGGTGTCCGCCATTGCACGGTAGCCGGATGAAACTGCGAAGCGGGACCATCATCCTTGGTCTTACCGGTCGCCTCGCCGCCATAAATCACATGATTGCCAATCCACGCGGTTGCGATGCGCTGATCGGTGATCTGTGTGCGCACCAGGTGCTCACCCTGGAATTTGTTCATCTTCTTGAATGCGTCCGCCGGGATGCGCGCGCCGAGAACCGCCATGTGGGGCGCGAACCAGACGTCGGGCAGATGATCGGTGGTTGGCGCAAGGTGGGGCAAGGGTGCGCTCTGCGCGTCCAAGACGGTGCGCATCCAGAGGCCGACGACGCTCACATAGCTCTCCATGTCCATGCCGTAGGCGCGGTCGTACGGGCCCGCGACATTACGCAGTTGGGGTTGATAGAGGGCGGCGATATTCCGCCACAAACCCGCCTCCATCTCACCTCCGATGGCGCGCATGCGAGGGGTGGATCCATAGCTCCGCCACAGAGCCAGGCCATAGAGATCGACGCCGCAGTAAGTGGGCGAATTGTACTCGAAGACGGCCCCGTACTGCTTGTAAAGCTTGTAGACGCTCTCGGTCCAGTCGCGGGACTGCTGCTGCCAGTCGGCGCGCTGGTTGTGGGCGGCGGCAAAATCCCACAAGGCGCCATACATCATCGCGATGTTACTGTAGGAAGGCAAAAGCCTCTTTTCAGCAATCTCGCCCTCGATGCCGCGATCGATGGCAGCGTACATCCGCTGCGCGAGCTCAGGCGGAATGCGGTCAGGATATTCGATCAGGATGATCTCGAACGTGGTGCCGATGAACACCCGCCAATTGGGATCGAAGTTCCGCCACATGACGGCATCCGGGGCCGGACCCGGCTCTTCCGGGGCCCTCTTGAAGGTGCCGTACCAGGGTTTTCCCGGCTCCAGGTACTGCTGCTTCAAAACCGCGTCGATGATATCGGCCGCTCTCTGCCGGTCGCCGGGTTCATCGCGCAGCAGAAGGCCGAGAGCGTACCAGCTTGACTCGCGGACCATGTGATAGCCGGTCCTGGCCGAGTTCGGCCTGGAATAGGGACTCCTGACCAGCTTCAGGTTGTCATCGTAGAACATGGCATCCAAGGCCATCGATTCCTGAAAGACTTCGAGCGTGTTTTTGTTTATGGCCGCGGGATTGACGTGGCGCGGAGTTACCTTGGCATCAACTCTCAAGGTAAAGGTCAGCACTAACACCAGGCCGATCAGATTCCGTTTCCTCATTTGTTCTCCGTATCAACGATTCCAGAAGTTTCAGGCATCAAAAAAAGACGATTGAGCGCAACTATCCGCACCCGAGGAGAGAAGCATCGAGGGGTCAAGCGGATCTCAAGTTCGATCGCATCAATCAGGCGTGCCCGTCCGCAAGTGCCTGGATTCAGCACTGGCGGACGAACACGTCCCGATCGAAGAGAGCTCCGGATGATCCGCTAGAAGTTAAACTTCGCTGCGAACTCGACGGTGCGCGGTTCGTAAGAAGGTGACGAACTCACGGATGTGATTTGACCGACATTCCCGGTGGTGGTAATGGAGGAATTCGGCGGAGCAAAGTTGGGGTGGTTGAAGATGTTGAAGGAATCGGCGCGAAGCTGGAGCCGGAACCTCTCCTTCCAGGTTATGTTCTTTTGCAGGTTCATATCCCAGTCCTGCCAGGCTGGACCACGGAGCATGTTATACCCCGAGGTTCCATAGGTGTCGTAGGTGGTTGGGCCGGTCGAGCTGTAAATGCTGCCCGTGCCGGAGCAGGGTCCCGACCCGTTTGAGTTGTAGCAGGGCGGGGCGGCAAAGGCAGCCGGATTGAACCACTCCGCGCGGGTTTTGCTGGCGGGATATAGAGAAGCGCCGGATACGACATTGGCGCGGCCGCTAACCTGGCCGGCCGGCGAACCGGGCGCTGAGTAGCTGACCGAGAAAGGCTGCCCGGTCTGGAAGGTGCTGATACCGGAAATCTGCCAGCCGCTGATGAATTTGTTAGCGAGGTTGCTGACGTCGCCAAGCAGCGCCTGGCCCTGCCCGAAGGGGAGCAGGTAAGAGTAGTTGACGTTGAGAACCTGGGGCGTGATGCCGGCAATGTTCCCGTAGGAGTCGTTGGGCGCCTGGCCGGAGGGGTTCTCGACGTTTTCCCTTCCCAGGACGCGGGTCCACTGGTATTCGGCATTGACAGTGAAGCCATGGCTGTACTGCTTGTGCACGCCGAATTGCAGTGAGTTCATCTCGCTGTTAAAGATGGGGTCGACGTTGAGGGCGATGCCGGCAAAGGGCTGATAGAGATTGGTGGTTTGGGAGGAAACGCCCACCACTGGCGGGTTGGCCAGGTTGATGTTGGGAGCGGTGGTTCCGCTGCCGCTGGCATTGTTCTGCCTCAGGTTATGCTGGCCGACGTAACCGAGCCGGAAATCCAGACCCTTGGAAAGCTGGTGTTCGATGGTCAGGTTGTACTCCTCGGTGTAGGGCGTCTCCAGATTATGCTCGGTGTTGACCGAGGGGTTGGCGGTGAATTTTCCGGTGGCCCCGAAGGGATCGGCCATGGTGAAAGCCGGCGTGGTGCCTGCGGGCTGCGAATAGGTTTCGGTAGCGACGAAGGGCACGGTTGCGAACATGCTGTACATGTAGGAGGCGGGCAGCAGGTTAAAGAAGATGCCGCCAGCGCCGCGGATGACGGTGTTGGGCATGATCTGGTAGGCGAATCCCAAGCGCGGCGCAAAGTTCTTGTCGGGCCGGCCGAGGTAGCTGAAGGGATTGCTCGCAATGCCGGATACCGAAGTCGACAGGGCGATCGGAATTGACCCGTTCAGGTAATTGGGAATTGCGTTTCCGTAGGTGTTGCCGAAGACCACAACCTCTTTCAAGGAAGGAATGAAGAGCGAGTTCTCTCCGTAGGGACTGATCATGAACCACTGCAGGTCATAGCGCAGGCCTGCATTGACGGTCAACTTTGGCGTCGGTTTCCAGTCGTCCTGGACGTAGGCCGCGTACTGGTTGGAGAGGTTTCTCGAAATGATGCAGTTGGGACTCGATTTCGAGGTTGCGCTGGGGTCTCCGATGAGAAAGTCCGCAAAGGCGTTGCCTGTGTATTGGCCGTTGAAGGTGTAGGTGCCACGAGTGCAGGACTCGTTCCAGTGATTGTCAAAGAGGAAAGAGAAGCCGGTCTTGACGGTATTTTTCGCAAGGACCTTGGTGAGCGACTCGCCCACCTGTTCCACTTGTTCGAGGTCCTTCGATCCGGCTTCAGAAACGCTCTGGATGCTGGTGATGGTGATGCTTGGCGCGCCTTCGATGTCTACCGGACCCAGCCCGGGAATGATCGAAGAGAAGTTAGTATTCACGTTTTGCGGGGTGCGGTAGATGGGCAGATGGAAGTAGCTGGCATAGGTATCCAGCAGCAGGGTGGGCGAGAAGGTGTGTGTGTAGCCGAGGATGACGGTGGTGTTGTGTTCACCATCGCCGGAGAAACCGCCTTGCAGGCTGTCTGCTTCCGAGTCAGGAAAGGGGCCATAGAACGCCCTCATCCAGGTGGCTCGGAACTGATCCTTGTCGCTGATCTTGTGATCCATGTGGAGGGACCAGCGGGTGGCCTTGCTGGTGTTGGAAACCAGCTCATAGGTGTTGGTGCCCGTACCGGCCTGGGTGGGCATTGGATAGAGCAGATTCAATAGCTGGGTATCCACCGAACTGAACGAGGTGGAGGGAATCTGGTATTGCCCCGCATAGTTGCCTGAAGTCGCAATGGGATACGGCAGTCCCGTGGCCGGGTTTGTGATGGCCGTGGTGAAGTAGCCGGCACGCATGGCAGCGGTGGGCTGGGCCGTGTTGTCGTTGATGGACTGGGTGAGATGGAAGCCTTCAAAAGCCAGGAAGAAGAAAGAGCGGTCCTTGCCGTTGTAAAGATGCGGGATGAGGACGGGGCCGGCGACATTGCCGCCGAACTCATTTCTCTCGTACGCCGGGCGGGGCAGAGCGCCTCCGAAGAAGGTTTTTGCTCCGGTGCCTTTTGAGCGGTTGTACTCCAGCGCTTCGCCGTGAATCATGTTGCTTCCGCTCTTGCTGACCACGATGACCTGCGCGGGCTCATTAAACTCAGCGGGAGCGCCGGTGGTGATGACCTTGAACTCCTCGAGCGCATCGAGCGAGGGGATCTCGGCTTCGCTGCGCTGCAGGGTGACTTCCTTGTTGTCGGCTCCGTCGAGGGTATTGCCCATGCCGCCATACGCATTGCGGCTACCGGTGCCGATGGATGGAGTAACGCCTCTGTCGGCGAGCTGGTCCTGCGCGCCCGCGCCCTGCACTCCGGGGGCGATCGCGATGAGGCCCATCACGCCGAGGCGGCCGTTGAGCGGAATGTTCTGGATATTCTGGCTGTCGACCACCAGGCCGACGGATGAATCCTCAGTCTGGATGACGGGTGCGCTGGTGGTTACCTCAACCGTCTCCTGCTGCGACCCGATCTGCAGTTGCGCATTGACCTGCACCACCTGGTCGATCTGCACAGTAATGTTCTTTTGCTCATTGGTCTTATAGGCGGTCTTATCGACTTTGACGCTATAAACGCCGGGCAGCAGTTGCGTGACGGTGTAGGTTCCCACATCGGAAGTGAGCACAGTGCGGGCAGAATTTGTGGATGGATTGCGAACCGTGACGGTGGCTCCAACGACGGCAGCGCCGCTGGGATCGGTTACCGTGCCGGTGATCGAACCGGTAATGCCCTGCGCTTGTAATCTGGACGGCGCGATCAGAGCAAGTAAAAGCACCAAGCCGGCAAAGAGGGCGAAATACCCTATATTGCTCACAGCCTGAAGTATCCCCGACCTCCGGGGGTTTTCTGGCATCTCCGAAACAGTGTTCATGCGTTCTCCCTTTTTCATGGTTGTTGTTGACCTGGGGTCTTGTTGTCTTCTCCGGCGCGTTCAAGGTTCCAACCG
>Ga0326727_10022947_pt1 | contig 11988 bp, 6 predicted proteins | sample MB2enrmetagenome_FD_207643 | JGI IMG/M metagenome (GOLD analysis project Ga0326727, IMG submission 207643) | Lab enriched peat soil microbial communities from McLean, Ithaca, NY, United States - MB29MY | ecosystem: Environmental > Terrestrial > Soil > Wetlands > Peat | place: USA: New York... | reverse complement strand
TACAATGATTATATTACTCACTACATAGAAAGCAAAAAAAGGTGATGGATTACGAGAAATTCACATATTTTCTGGAGTTTTTGACTTACCAGGAGAAGTCAGGCTGTGTAGTGAGTAAAAACGAGGTCAAATTCGGGTACTTATGTCCGTTTCGCTGCAAACCGGAACCGCTGAAGCCAAATTCCGCTGTAATATCTTGTTCTATATCGCTTTAGGTCAATCCCAACAACACTCGATGACGGAAGCACGCCCTCCAGGACTCAATAACGCTAAGCCTCAAAATCCAATTTCTGTCATTGGTGTGAGCAATAGTGAACTGACCCGCGACCACACCCGGGGTATAAATATAATCCCCCTTTCGGGAAACGGTTTTGCTGCAAAAAAGGAGTCTCCAGTTGAAGGACAGCGAGTCGATGTTCGAGAACCTGCTTCATTTTGGGCCGAAACACCGTTTCCATGGCATGGCACTAAAGCACGAAAGCGAAGAGCCGCTGCTGCGATCGGAACTGTTCAGCCGAGCCCAGATGGAGCAGTATGGCAGGACCCTGGCGGGCCTGCATCAGTTGAGCACGGGACGCGCTGGGTGCCGGCTTCTTGCACGGCTGGATGAGAACGAAGGCGTTCTTATCGAAGTCCGCAACCTGCTCGAGGACGCGGTCAAGGCAAACCGCGGGATTACCCCAGCCGGCGAATGGCTGCTGGATAACTTTTACCTGATCGAGGAACAGATTCGCACGGCCAGGCTTCACTTGCCAAAGGGCTACATCCGGGAACTGCCGCGCCTGCTGAACGGGCCTTCGGCTGGGCTTCCACGCGTATATGACATCGCGCTGGAGACGATCTCACATGGCGACGGACGAGTAGACCCGGAGAGTCTTAGCAGCTTCGTAGCGGCCTATCAGACCGGGATTGCACTGAAACTTGGAGAACTGTGGGCTATCCCGATCATGTTGCGCCTGGCACTGATCGAGAATCTGCGACGAATCGCAGTGCGGGTTGCCATTGACAGAACCGATCGAAACCGCGCCGACCACTGGGCCGACCAGATGTTGGAGATTGCCGAGAAGGATCCCAAGAGTCTGATTTTGGCTATCGCCGACATGGCCCGCTCGAATCCTCCGATATGCAGTTCGTTTGTTGCGGAGTTTGCTCGCCGTTTGCAGGGGCAGAGCCCGGCTTTGGCGTTACCACTCACATGGCTCGAGCAGCAGCTCTCTGAATCCAGTCTGACGATTGATAGGCTGGTGCAGTCGGAAAACCAGCAACAGGCCGCAGACCAGGTTTCCATAAGCAACAGCATCAGCAGCCTCCGATTTCTGGCAACGATGGACTGGCGCGAGTTCGTCGAGACGATGAGCGTTGTCGAACAGACCCTGCGTGCAGACCCCGGGGGAGCTTATGGCAGGATGGACTTTACCACGCGTGATCGATACCGTCACGTAATCGAGAAGATGGCAAAAAGCAGCCCCCTGCCTGAAAAAGAGATTGCGAGCAAGGCGATCCAGTTGGCGCTCGAGGGTGTTGCCAGTAAAGGCCGCGACGATCGGCAGGCGCATGTCGGGTTCTACGTGATCGACAAGGGATTGCCGCGGCTCGAACAGTCAGCCAAGGTTCGCCAATCTATTCCCCGGACTCTTAAGCGCATCAGCAGCCGATTCCCTTTGACCCTCTACCTGGGCGCCGTCACGCTGCTAACAGGGATCATTGCCGGAGGCTTGCTCGCAAAGGCGCATCCCGGAGGGTTGCATTATTGGCAGTTCGCCCTGATTAGCGTCCTCTCGCTGCTCGGCGGGAGCCATCTAGGAGTGGCGCTGGCGAACTGGCTGGCGACGCTGCTGGTAACGCCGCACCCGCTGCCGCGGATGGATTTTTCGAAGGGAATTCCACCGGAATCACGCACGCTGGTTGTGATCCCGACGATGCTTACAAGCGCTCAAAATCTTGAGGATCTGGTCGAAGCGCTTGAGGTTCGGTTCCTGGCCAATCGAGACCAGAACCTGAACTTTGGGCTGCTTACCGATTTCCTTGACGCGCAAGAGGAGACAATTCCGGAGGATGAACCGCTTTTGCGCTTCGCACGGAAAAGAATCGAAGAGTTGAACGAGAAATACAGGAGCGCCCAAGCCGCCCCATTCTTCCTGTTTCATCGCCCGCGCCGATGGAATCCCCGCGAGCAGATTTGGATGGGCTATGAGCGCAAACGCGGGAAGCTGGCGGATTTGAATTCGCTTCTGCGCGGCGGCTCTCAGGATCATTTCTCTGCCGTGGTCGGCGAGATCGCAGTCTTATCAAACGTTAGGTATGTAATCACGCTGGATACGGATACACAGCTGCCGCGCGATTCCGCCCGGCAGTTTGTGGGCACCATGGCGCACCCGCTGAACCGCGCCCGTTATAACGAAGACAAACAGCGTATTTGTGAGGGGTACGGCATCCTTCAGCCGCGCGTGGCGGTGAGTCTGCCGGCTGCGAACCAGTCGCGGTATGCGCAACTGTTTGGGAGTGAGCCCGGGATCGACCCGTATACTCGCGCTGTCTCCGACGTTTACCAGGATCTGTTTTGCGAGGGTTCGTTTATCGGAAAAGGGATTTACGATGTCGATGCGTTCGAAAGGGCGATCAACGGACGCCTCCCGGAGAATCGGATCCTCAGTCACGATCTTCTGGAAGGATGCTATGCACGGTCAGGGCTATTGAGCGATCTGCAACTGTTCGAGGAATATCCATCAGGGTATGGCATGGACGTGTGCCGCCGCCACCGCTGGATTCGCGGAGATTGGCAAATTGCACGCTGGCTGCTGCCGCGGGTTCCAGGCTTCGGAGGGCGGCGTCAGAAGAATCCGATCAGCGCTTTATCGGCGTGGAAGATTTTTGACAATCTTCGTCGCAGTCTTGTACCTCCGGCGTTGCTACTGCTGTTGCTGCTGGGATGGACGGTTTTGTCGTCACCCGGGTTTTGGGTTGCGTCGGTAATTGGAATCCTCCTGATGCCCTCATTGATCGGCTGCATCCTGGACATGATTCAAAAACCGGGCGAAGTGTTGCTGCGGCAACACCTCGCTGCGGCATGTCGTTGCGCAGCAAGGCGTTTCACGCAATCCATTTTTACCCTCGCCTGTCTTCCATTCGAAGCTTTTTTCAGCCTTGGTGCGATCGCGCGCACTGCCGGGCGGATGCTATTGACACACAGGCGTCTTCTCGAATGGAGTCCCTCGAGCACCCGGGATCAGGATAGCCACGCGGGCCTCGTCGCCTCCTGCCGGACCATGTGGATCGGCCCGGCCGTTGCGACTGCTGCCATAATTGACTTAGCGCTTTTGAGACCGGACGTGCTGGGAGTGGCCATCCCCATACTGGCGCTCTGGTTTGTCTCCCCCTTGGTTGCTTGGTGGATCAGCCGTCCGCTCGCGCGCCGCCCGATCCGGCTGACAGCCGGCCAGATCATCTTTCTCCAGAGACTTTCCAGGAAGAGCTGGGCATACTTCGAGACATTTGTCGGTCCCGAGGATCATTGGCTGCCGCCGGACAACTTTCAGGAGCATCCGGCTGCCGTAATTGCGCATCGCACGTCACCTACGAATATGGGACTTGCGCTGCTCGCGAACCTGTCTGCCTATGACTTCGGCTACATTCCGGCCGGACAACTCATCGAGCGCACGGCGAACGCATTTCAAACCATGGAAGCATTGGAACGGCACCGAGGCCATTTCTACAACTGGTACGACACGCAGTCTTTGAAACCGCTACTGCCTATGTATATTTCGACGGTGGACAGCGGGAACCTGGCCGGCCACCTGCTGACTTTGCGGCAGGGGCTGCTCGCGCTTCCCGATCACAGAATTGTTGGGGCGCGAATATTTGACGGGCTCAGGGACACGCTTAGAATTCTCGTGGATGCCACGGGGAGAGCTGCCCCGGTTGAACTCGCTCAACTTCAGAAGGATCTCGCATCCGATTCCCGGCCGGTCACGCTCGCTGCAACCTGGCAGTGCCTTAAAAAACTGGCAACATCTGTCGCGATTGTATCGGACGTACTCGATGCCGATCGCCCCGAAAGCCAGGCGAAGTTTTGGGCGAGCGCCCTCGCCCAACAATGCCGGCGCGCGCTCGATGATCTGGTGTTTCTAGTTCCCTGGATTCTGCTGCCGCTATCTGAGGGAAGATTCGCAGAGATTAGCGGAATCAAAGGGATCCCGACCCTTCGCGAACTGGCAAGCCTCGATGCGGGTTTGTTGCCTGCTATCGAAGGGCACCCGGATTCAGAGGCAATTCCGGGAGACCGTGAGCAGCCAGGGGACATTCGACAGCTTATCACCGAGACCAGCCGACGGGCAGGGGAGAGGATTGACGCCATTGAACACCTTGCGCTGCAATCCGGCAGATTCGCAAACATCGAGTATGGCTTTCTCTTCGACAAGGCCTCCCATTTGCTAACTATCGGGTACAACGCCACCGAACATCGGCGGGATTCGAGCTATTACGACCTGCTGGCTTCGGAGGCGAGACTGTGCAGTTTTGTTGCCATCGCTCAGGGACTGCTGCCACAGGAGAGTTGGTTTGCACTGGGACGGCTGCTCACTACGGCCGGTGGGCAGCCGGCTCTTCTTTCCTGGAGCGGTTCCATGTTTGAGTACCTCATGCCGATGCTGGTGATGCCGACATACGACAACACGCTGCTCGACCAGTCCTACCGGGCGGCCGTGCGAAGACAGATCGAGTATGGCAAAAAGCGCGGCGTCCCATGGGGCATTTCCGAGTCCGGCTACAACGCGATCGACGTCCACCTCAACTACCAGTATCGAGCGTTTGGGGTGCCCGGCCTTGGGCTGAAGCGCGGGCTGGCCGAGGATCTGGTCGTTGCACCGTATGCCTCTGCCCTCGCGCTGATGGTGGCCCCCGAAGAGGCCTGCTTAAATCTCGAGCGGCTGGCGGCTGAAGGATTTGAAGGGCAATATGGTTTCTATGACGCAGTCGACTACACCCCGTCGCGTTTGCCGCGTGGGCAATCGAACGCGGCGGTCCGGTTGTTCATGGCACATCATGAAGGGATGAGCCTCCTCTCCCTGTCTTATCTGCTCCTGGACCGTCCAATGCAGAAGCGTTTCGAGTCGGATCCGTCATTTCGGGCGACCACGCTCCTGCTCCAAGAGCGGATTCCAAGAGTCTCAGCATTCTATAATCGTGAAGCCGAGTCTTCGGACTCACGAACAATCTCGAGCGGTCCGGAGATGTCGGTGCGCATTATTAGCAGTCCGGACACTCCGATCCCTGAGGTGCAGTTGTTGTCGAACGGCAGGTACCACGTGATGGTCACGAATGCCGGCGGCTCCTACAGCCGCTGGAAGAATATCGCCGTCACGCGCTGGCACGAAGACACGACCAGCGACAACTGGGGCACATTCTGCTACCTCCGCGACGTGGCGAGCGGTGAGTTCTGGTCCAACACATATCAGCCGGCGCTCAAGCAGTCGCAGAACTACGAAGCGATCTTCTCGGAAGCGAAAGCTGAGTTCCGCTCCAGCAGCCACGAGTTCGACACCCATACCGAGATCGCTGTTTCGCCAGAGGACGACATCGAACTGCGCAGAATCCGCATCACCAACCGTTCTTCGACACGCAGAGCAATCGAAGTAACCAGTTACGCGGAAATCGTTCTTGCATCGCCTGCTGCCGACGCGCTGCATCCGGCCTTCAGCAATCTCTTCGTTCAGACCGAAATCATTCGCCGGCATCAGGCCATTCTCGGCACTCGCCGGCCCCGCTCTATCGGCGAGAATACGCCATGGATGTTTCATTTGATGGCTGTTCATGGGGCTGAAATCGGAGAGATCTCCTATGAAACCGACCGGATGCGGTTCATTGGCCGGGGACATACCGTCGCCGATCCACAATCGATGACCGACGCCTGGGCTCTCTCGGGCAGCGAGGGCTCCGTGCTGGATCCGATTGTCGCAATCCGCCGTCCGATAGTGCTCGATCCGGAAGAAACGGCAACGATCGATGTTATTTCCGGCATCGGGGAGACTCGCGACATTTGCCTGGCTCTTGTCGAGAAATATCAGGATCAACGCATGGCGGATCGCGTCTTCGATCTTGCGTGGACGCATAGCCAGGTCGTGCTGCGGCAGCTCAATGCGACAGAGGCCGACGCACAGCTCTATGCGCGTCTTGCCAGTTCCATCATTTACGCCAATTCCCTGCTGCGTTCCGATGCGAGCATCCAGATCAGAAATGCACGAGGCCAATCCGGCCTGTGGGGCTACGCTATTTCCGGAGATCTGCCGATCGTGCTGGTGCGGATCGGGGATTCCGCCAACATGGAGCTGGTGTGCCAGCTCGTGCAGGCTCATGCCTACTGGCGCTTAAAGGGATTGCCGGTCGACATGGTGATCTGGAACGAAGATCATGCCAGTTACCGCCAGGGACTCCACGAACAAATCCTGGGCCTGATTTCCGCAGGCATTGAAGCCAACGTGACAGATCGGCCTGGAGGCATCTTTGTAAGGCCTTCAGAGCAGATTTCGGAGGAAGACCGCATTCTGCTCCAATCCGTCGCTCGTGTCGTCATTACCGATAGCCGGGGATCGCTGGCAGACCAGATCAACCGTCGTACCCCTCTGGAAACGCCGATCCCGAGCCTTGTGCCTGAGCGAATCCGCCGCAGTGAAGCTCCGCCAACCTCCGCGTTGCCTCGCCGCGATCTGGTTTTCTTTAACGGAATAGGGGGGTTCACTCCTGATGGGCGAGAATATGTGATTACGACCGCCTCCGGGCAAGCGGCGCCGGCGCCGTGGACGAATGTGTTGGCAAATCCGCTTTTCGGAACCATAATCTCAGAAGGCGGCGGCGCCTGCACCTGGGGCGAGAATGCCCATGAATTTCGCATTACGCCCTGGAACAACGATCCCGTGGGCGATTCGAGCGGCGAGGCCTTTTACCTCCGCGATGAAGAAAGGGGCCACTTCTGGTCGCCCGCGCCGTTGCCAAGCCCTGGAGCAACGCCCTATGCCAGCCGGCATGGATTCGGCTACAGTGTCTTCGAGCACACGGAACGCGGCATCCGCTCGGAAATGTGGGTTTACGTGGCTCTGGACGCGTCGGTTAAATTCACGGTGTTGAAAGTGCGAAACGAGTCCGGCCGTTCCCGCCGGCTCTCCGCCACGGGCTATGTGGAATGGGTGCTGGGAGATTTACGGCCGAAATCGGCAATGCATGTGATCACCGAAGTCAACCCCGACAGCGGGCTGCTTTTCGCGCGGAATCCGTACAACACAGAGTTTGCCGATCGGGTGGCCTTTTTCGACGTGGATAATGAGACTCGGACCGTCAGCGGTGACCGAAAGGAGTTTCTCGGGCGAAACGGCACGCTTCGGAATCCGGCGGCCATGAACCGGTTACGGCTTTCCGGCAGGACGGGCGCCGCCTTGGATCCGTGCGCCGCGGTCCAGGTTCCGTTTGAACTCGCCAGCGGACAGGAATGCGAGATCATTTTCAGGCTCGGAGTCGGGCGTGACGCCACCGACGCCGGCAACCTGGCGCGCCGCTTCCGTGGATCTGTTGCGGCGTGCAGCGCGCTCGAAGCGGTCTGGCAGTACTGGAATCATACGCTCGGCGCCGTTCAAGTGGAAACGCCCGATCAGTCTCTCAATGTGCTGGCCAACGGCTGGCTCCTCTACCAGACTCTTGCGTGCCGCATTTGGGCTCGGAACGGATACTACCAGCCAGGCGGCGCCTTCGGCTTCCGCGACCAGTTGCAGGACACAATGGCGCTCATCCACGCCGAGCCGGGCGTTGTGCGTGAGCACCTGCTCCGCTGCGCGGCCCGTCAATACCACGAGGGAGATGTCCAGCATTGGTGGCATCCCCCTTCGGGCAGGGGTGTACGTACGCACTGCTCGGATGATTACCTATGGCTGCCCCTGGCTACAAGCCGTTACGTTCTGAGCACAGGAGACACCGGAGTACTGGATGAGCCCATCCACTTCATCGAGGGCCATCCGCTAGGCGCGGAAGAGGACTCCTACTACGATCTGCCCGGCCGGTCCGAAGAAGCGGCCAGTTTATATGAGCATTGCGTCCGCTCCATTCTCAGAGGCCTCAGATTTGGCGAGCATGGCCTGCCGCTCATGGGCTCCGGCGACTGGAACGACGGCATGAACCTCGTAGGCGAACACGGCAAAGGCGAAAGTGTCTGGCTGGGCTTCTTCCTTTATGAAGTCCTCATGCGGTTCAGCGAGACCGCCCGCAGACATGGTGACATCCCGTTCGCCGAACGTTGCAGGCAAGAGGCGGCTCAAGTGCGGCAGAATATACAGCAGAACTGCTGGGACGGCGAGTGGTACCGCCGCGCATACTTCGACGACGGCTCGCCGCTCGGATCGGTGAGCAATCCGGAATGCCAGATTGATTCGATTGCACAAAGCTGGTCAGTCCTATCTGGAGCAGGCGATGCCGAACGCTCGCGCATGGCAATGGAAGCAGTGGATCAGCGCTTGGTTCGCCGGGAGCATGGGCTCATTCAACTCTTGGACCCACCGTTCGACAAATCGAATTTGAATCCGGGCTATATAAAAGGGTATGTCCCGGGCGTCAGAGAAAACGGCGGGCAATACACGCATGCGGCGGTCTGGGCGGCGATGGCTTTCGCCGCATTGGGCGACAGCCGGCGCGCATGGGAATTACTGTCCATAATCGACCCGATAAGACACGCCGCGTCTCCAAAGGCTATAGAAACCTATAAGGTGGAACCATACGTCGTCGCTGCCGATATCTACGCGCTTTCACCGCACACCGGCCGCGGCGGCTGGACGTGGTACACGGGCTCGGCCGGCTGGACGTATCGGCTTATCTTGGAATCGCTTTTGGGAATCAAGCTGGAACAGGACAGACTAAGTCTGGTGCCGTGCCTTCCTGCGGATTGGATAACCTTCAAGGTACACTACCGCTTTAGGGAAACCGTTTACCACATCACTGTCCTGCAGACGCATGCAACAAAGGACGAGATAACGGTGAAAGTCGATGGGGTGGAGCGAGGAGACAGTGCCATTCCCCTTGTCGATGACCGTCAGGAGCACTTGGTCGAAGTGAGAATACTCGTTGCAGAGAGCCGGCGGGATAAATATAGGCAATCGCAAGTTCGAGATGATTTAGAACCGCTCCACGCCGTTGCTCTTGCCTAACTCGGGTCAGGGCACCCACAAAGCCCGACTTTCAATGTCCTTACAATCTGCAGAGGCCTTTCCCATAAGTAACCTCGGAACTGCAGCGCGTCGCATCACGGAGCATTTAAACCGGAAGAAATACGACAAATCCCGCAAAGTTTTCGACCGCTAAACTTTCCCAAAATCTGATCTGCTGAGTGTCGTCAAAACTGCATAACTCCACAAACTCAATCAGTTAAATCAGGCGTTGGTATGGCCCCCTATGCTACAAATCCTGGCTCATGATTCCATTTTTCCCAGGATTCCTCACCTGTCTCACCGCCTTCTTCCGTTCCCGTTGCAGCCTCAGCCTTGAGATCATTGCCCTATGTCTGCAGCTGGGCAAACTCAAACGAAAAAATCCTCACCCTCTACTGCAGATCCAAGATCGAATATTTTGGATTGTGCTCCGTCGCTTTTGGTCTGCCTGGAGCAATGTGCTGGTCATCGTCAAGCCAGAAACGGTTGTCGCTTGGCACCGCGCTGGTTTTCGTTTGTTCTGGCAGATTCGATCCCGTGGAAACAAAGGCAGACCAAAAACAGATGCCGCGTTACGGCGGCCGAACAAACGGATGGCATCAGAGAATCCACCGTGGGGCGCACCACGAATCCATGGTGAGCTCCTCAAACTCGGCTTTGACATCTCCGAACATACCGTCTTCTCGCTATATCCGGTGCTTGTCCCCTCCCGGACCAGGCAAGGAAACTCTGGGCTACCTGCCTGTGCAATCACCGCGAGGTCATCACAACTATGGATTTCTTATAGGTTGTCTGTTTTGCTCTTCTCAGAGAAATGGGGAAGAATATACAGCTTTCCCTTTTTTCTTCCTTATTTGACTCTCTTGGCCTATGTTTTTCCGTAGCGCGCATCGTCCCGCTATGAATACGATGCTTCTCTCGCTCGACAGGTTTGCAAAGACGCTCAACCGGGACGATATGTCTTGGTTCTACAACGAATACTCAGATGTTATCCTCAGAGAGGACTTCCATAAGGCTCTCGCTGAACCAAAGACCGCGTGCTCGAACATCTGCTCACGAACGGATGAGTCATAGTTGCGAGCCGCCTGGTCTCGGCGGAAAGGGAGAGTTGTGCCTCTCCCCACGAAAACTGCCAGAACACCTTATAGGTCGTCTGATTGTTTTTTATCAATTTTAATGAAAAAGAGAGAAAGAACTTTTTCCATTTTCTTCGATCGTGTATTTTCTTGTTGGCACGCATCGTCAGACCCTATGAAATATAGGAACCCTTTCGTTTAGACAAATATAGCAAGATGCTCAAACTTGACGATGTACTTTGGTCCCTAAACGTGTACTCAGATGTTTTCCCGTTAGAGGAATTCTATAAGGCTCACGCGGGATCAAGTCAGCGTGCTTGGACTACCTCAGATGTCTCAGATGTCTTCACCGTTCCAACACTCACCTTTCGAGTTTTGTATTGTTTCTTCATTATCGATCATGGCCGACGCAAGATCCTCCATTCCAATGTCACGGAACACACGACAGCTCCTTGGATATTGGGAGCAATTGAGGGAAGCATTTCCAGGATCTTGTCCGTACCGCTATGCCAATGGGGATCGAGAGGTGAGGTTGGGCAAGGACGTGCCGGATCCCGCTGGTATCTGGTTTCTTCGAGAGAAAAAGCACTTGTTGATGGATCGCCATACGAAATTCTCTGAGGCATTCCGGGGCATTCTGGAGGAAAGTGGCGTGAAGGCTGCCCGGTTACCACCACGATCTCCGAACTTGAATCCGAATCTCGAACGCTTCATGCGGTCCATCAAGGAGGAATGCCTGGAACGGATAATGGAGTATGTTTCATACTACACCTCATCCCGCAGTTGGTGTGCAATGTTCATAAGATACACGACGACGCCCCTTGCTGGGGCGAGCCAAGAGCGATCGGTCGGCCAGTGGTTCAAACAGGAGATGCTTGGCATTGGCTCGAACAACGCGCAAGAGCCCTTTTTTTGCGTACGTCCAGGCGGTGTGGGGATGGACCCCGATCTCGCGTGCAATCTCCGGTAAGGTAAGCCAACCGCTATGCCGTAAGTGATTGTGATAACTTTCAATGCCATGGCAAAAACGGACATACGCGATTCTTTGTTTTGTGAAGCTTCTTCCTCTGCCCGAACAATAGCCACGCGAGTTGAGAGTGCACGCAATTTGATCGTCAGTCTGTTCAGTCGCAAGCGCGCGGATCTCATTTATGACTGAAACAGGCGTGCGGATGAGTTCGAAGCTGGGGCGGGGCCGTGGCAGCTCGAGCGAAGTGGTTGCCCCACCTTTCCAGCGAATGTGCACATGGATCAGTTCCTCGTCCCGCGCCAGCGTCACGTCGTCGATCAGAAGCCTCAACATGCGCTTGCGATCACGCATTGACGTCCTCGGATCTTTCCACACTCGAGGGAAGTCTGAGGCCAACGCGGCTATCCGTTCCCCGACCTCACAGCTGGGTTCCGGGATGCCATCCTCCTTCGTGGCCCGTGCGTATTCCGCCTCTGCCTGAGCAAGTTTCGCCATGCAGTCATTCCATTGTCGCTCAATAGCATCCCACCATTCCGGCGGAGTGGTTACTTGTGAAAGAAACTTTGCGCTTTATCGTGCTTGGGTGGCATGATCTACACTGGCTCGGCAGCTAAGGCCGATACTGCATTGGTGCTTTGATGCCCGTTCAATAGCATGGTCCCGGTTCATTGGCGGTCACTTGTTTGGTGGCGTGACTTCACATGCTTAGGCATGAGGAGCTCGACCCCGTTGGGGAGAGTTTTAAACCGAACCGCAACCGGGC
>Ga0326727_10022946_pt1 | contig 11988 bp, 5 predicted proteins | sample MB2enrmetagenome_FD_207643 | JGI IMG/M metagenome (GOLD analysis project Ga0326727, IMG submission 207643) | Lab enriched peat soil microbial communities from McLean, Ithaca, NY, United States - MB29MY | ecosystem: Environmental > Terrestrial > Soil > Wetlands > Peat | place: USA: New York... | reverse complement strand
GCTGCCATCGACGCTCCCGCCGGCTCTTGACAGATGGCGGGACCGGCTCGGGCCACGAGCCACCAAGATGTACCTTGCCGGGGTGCTTGAGTTTCTGTGCGGTCCAAGCTTACGGACGGATTACGGAACGCCCCCCGCCGCCGCCGGTCTCCGGTATAATCGCTACGTGTCCATACACCGAATCGCATTAGCCTCCGCCCTGCTGTTCAGCGCGGGCGGGGCGTTGGCGGCCGAAGGCGATCTTCCGCCGGCGGAGACCGTACTCGACCGGTTCATCGAAGCTACCGGCGGGCGCGCGGCCTATGAAAAGCGGCACTCCACTTACAGGGTGGAAGATATCGAGATCGTGAACACGCCCGTCAAGGGCGCCATCACCACCTATTTCCAGGCCCCCGACAAGAGATACTCGGTAATCGACATCCCCATGCTGGGCAAGTTCAGCGGAGGGTCGAACGGCTCGATCGCCTGGACGCTTTCCGATATGCAGGGGCCCAAGTTACTCGAAGGCGAAGAGCGGGATCAGGCGCTCCGGGCGGCGCGGTTCAACGGCGAGTTGTATTGGCGCGAGCTCTATAAGCGGGTCGAAACGGTGGGCATGGAAGACGTGGACGGCAAGCCGGCTTACATCGTGGTGAAGACACCCAGGGAAGGCAAGCCAGTCACCGAGTATTACGACGCCGCCAGCTACCTGGTGGTGAAGGGCATTGGGAAGCAGCGCACGGCAAACGGCGAGGTGCGCACCGAGATCCTGGTCGGCGACTACCGCAAGGAAGGCGGCATCCTGACCGCGCACAGGATCGTGACGAAGTCTCCCGGAGACGAGCGTGTCATTACCCTGCGCACGCTCATTTTCAACCAGGAAGCTCCCCCGGGGACGTTCGATATTCCCGAAGCGGTGCGAGCGCTGATGCCCAAGCCCTGAGTTACTCGCCGTCCTGGCGGCGCGGCGCCTCGGGCATGAGCAGACCGGCGCTTTGGGCGGCCTGCGGCGTAACGGCTTCCTGCGCCTCCACGCGGCCGCCGGAGCCATACGTCAAACGGATCAGGCGGGTGGCCGGCTCGTCCTTGCCTCGCCAGTTCACGCGCGGAAACGTGGCGCGAGCCGCGTCGCGGGCGGCCGCTTCCTGCAGCGTGGTGTCCGGATCCAGAAGCGTGCAGGCTTCCGCCGCGCCCGCCGCCGAGACCGAGCAGGCCAGCGGCAACTGCCGCTCGGGCATCCCCTGCGCGCCCGCCGCCGGGCGGAGTGGAAGCCGCTTCCAGCCGTCCGCGTCGAGTGACGGCGCGGCCTGTTCGACGGCCGCGGCAATGGCGGCGGGCACGTCGAGCCGGCGGTCGCCCGCCAGCGCCTGTGCGTCCACGTGCGCCTGCGCCGCGCCCTTCCAGTCGCCCAGGGCGATCGAGGCGTCGCGGAGTTCCAGCAGCAGATCCTCGTCGGCCACCAGCGCCGCGGCCGTCCGCAGCGCTTCGGCCGCCGGCTTGGGTTGCCGCATGCGGAGAAGGGTGCGGCCGATGGCCGCAAGCTGGGCGGCCAGCAGTTGCTGTGCGCTCACCCCCGCCCGCCAGTCGGCGAGGTCGCGGGTGGCGTCGAACATTTCTTCGGTCTGGCCGAGCAATCCGCGGGCGATCGAGAGCGCGTAGTCCAGCGCAGCCCCGCAGCCCGCCAGGTCCCAGGCGGCGGCAATGGCCCCGGCCGCCGGACAATGCTGGAAGGCTTTCAGAAACCGCGGCTTGGCCTCTTCGATGCGGCCCCGGCAAGCCTGCATCACTGCCAGGTCTTCGAGAACCTGCCAGGAATCCGGCTGAAGCTCCAGGGCGTGCCGCAGGTAGGGCTCGGCTTCCTCGCGTTGTCCGAGTTCGAGGTAGCTGTGGCCCAGGTCGCGCAGGGAGGCGAAATCCTCGGGATCGATTTCAAGCTGGCGCTGAAACCACCCGATGGCTTCGCGGTCGCGCTTCGAGTTACTCAGCAGCCTGCCGCGATTGTCGTAGGCCCACTTATCCTGGGGATTGACCTGGATCTGGCGGTCATAGGCGGCGAGCGCTTCCTCGCGCATGCCATAAGCCGCGTAGACCCGGCCCAGGTTATTCCAGGAGTATCTCGATTCCGGGAACTTGCGGGTGGTGTATTCCAGATACACGCGCGCCAGCGGCAGGTCGGTTTCCAGGGCATCGTAGCCTTTCCGGTCCAACTGTTCGAGCGCCTCGTCCTTGAGGGCCGCTTCCACGTCGATGGCGCCGGTGCGCTCAAACACCTGGCTGCGCCGCGAATCGAGCTCGATGGCGGTATCGAAGCTGCGGTCGCCGGTTTCCGGCGCGGCGGCCAGCGAGACGCGGCGGGAGATGCGCAGCAGGTTGTCCTGGAACGCGGTGAAGGCATCGATGGCTCCCGCCGGCGATTTCCACGACGCCGGCGGAGGCAGGATCGGCCGGAACTCCGGCGGCAGCCGCAGCTCGAATTCTTCCTGCGCGCTGAAGGGGGGATCGAGCAAGGTGGATTGGACGGGGTTCGAGCAATGGCAATCCCGCCCGTACTTGAATACGCGGAAGTCCGCCGCCGAGCGCCGTGTGAGGGTGGGCAGGAGATTCGGCAGACCGAGCTGCATCTCGATGGCGAACGGTCCGCGCAAGTCGAAGACGTCCACCGCGGCGCGGGCCGTCCGGGACTGGTAGCCCGAGACGTGCGCCAGCAGTTCGCGCAACTGTCCGGCGGCATCGCCCAACAGAAACGCCTGGCGCAGCGCCACCTCGGCGTCTCCCTGCAATTCCACACGGAGATTGGCGAAGGCGTCTCCGGTGGCCCGCACCTCGCCCTTCCATGTGGCGCGCGCGCGGTTCAGACCGGCGGGCGCCGCGGGAATCCGCATGATGCGGCTGCCGCGGTCCGACACCACCAGCGCGCTGCGCCCGCGCAGTTCCGGCGGTAGCGCGCCGGGCCGGGCCACGCCCCAGCTCGGGTCCAGCCAGAGCCATGCCGGCGGCTCCGGCGCCGCGGAGATCACGCGCTCGAACTGGCCAGGGCTGGGGAACTCGGTATCCAGAGGCGAGGCGGCCACGAACACCGCGTCGCACGGGATGTCGCGGGTGGCCAGCAGGGCGGCGAGCAGGACGTGCTTGGAGTAAGCGTTGCCCTCGCCGGCCGTCCAGGTCTGGCGGGGCGAGGCGGCGCGGAAGCGGGAGGAAGCCAGCGGCTCGTCCAGAAGCTGCACGCCCTGCGCCACGCGCAGGTACAGGGTTTGAAGAGCGTCCGCGTTTGAATCGGCGGCGAACAGATCCGCGGCCTGCTGGCGCAGCCAGGCGGCGTCGGCAACCGGCTGGCGGCTCCGCAGCCAGTCGGCCACTTCGTTCCAGGTGTTGAACGTGCTCAAGGCGAACCAGGGCGGCGGGCTCGCCTGGGCGGGGCTGTTGGCGAGTTGCCAGACGTGCACGCCGGGCTCGGTTTCGCGATGGCCCTCCGTATGCAAAAGATTGAAGTTGATCTCGGAGGCTGGCGGCATGCGCACGGTCCATTGCCCGGCGATCACCGGCAGATCGAACGCCGGCGCGAGGTTCGCCCACCAGCGGCCTGACTCCGCCGCCGGGTAGCGGACGCGCACTTCGGAAACGATGCGGTCCCCGGAGTGCAGATCCGGCACGGCCCAGGCGCGGAACGGCGAGCCGTCGCGCGGCAGTTCCCGGAGTTGGGCGGGGTCCAGCGCCCGCTCGGCGCCGTTGCTATCCCGCACGCCGGCGGAGACCACCTGAACGTCGGCGTCCTCGCGGCTGAGCGGAATCAGGATCTGGGCGGCCCACTGGGCGCCGGTGTCCGATTGGATGCGCACGGTGGCGCGCCGCGTCTCTTCCAGGCTGCCGCCAGCGGCCACGCGCTGCTCGATCTCGAGTTGCTCGTAAACCGCCGGGAAGGATGCGAACTCGTCCGCCGCCAGGGCCGTGCCCATCGCCAGGCAGGCCAGCGTCCACGCCAGCCTCATGGCGCCTCCCGGGGCAAGCGGATTTCGAGGGTGCGGCCGGGCGCAACGTCGGCGGCCAGCGAATAGATGCGTCCGCGCTCGCTGAGCATCCACAGCAGCAGACGGCCCGCACCGGAGCGCGGCAGTTCGGCCGCGCCGTTGCGCACCGGCACAAAAAGCCCCAGCCGCGGCTCACGGCCCGCGACGGAATCCGCCGCGGCCGGCCGGTTGGCCGGTTCGATGGCGTCCACGTAGAGCAGCGCGTAGGGCGTGGGCCGGCCGTCGGCGGCCGTGACGCGGACCTTCAGCGGCGGGCCGGTCGAAGGCGCGGGATCTTTCCACTGCGCGGTGCGGCCGGCTTCGAGCACCACCGGGACGCCGGCTGAACCAAGCGGAGGCGGGTTTTCGCTCGCCAGACTCCAGGCGTAGTACCTGCCCGCAGGCAGGTTGCGAAATTCGAAACGCCCTGCGTCGCCCAAACCGATCGGGCCAAGCCCCAGAGACCAGCCTTCCGGCGCGGCGGCTTGGAGTATCAGGAAGCCGGAATCTCTCCAGAGGCTGGCCGGCCGCGCGCCGGCGAGCGAGGCGGTGAGCGGCGGGACGGTCAGCGCGGCGCCCTCCCTTGCGGACACTTCGATCTCGCGCTCCAGCCACTGGGTGGCGTGCTCCCGGCCGGCCCGCACGCGATAACGGCCCGCCGCGCCCACCCGCAGCACCGCAGTCCCGCGCACGGTCTGCGCCGACGCATCCTCGATTTCCTCCGGGTTGGCGTTCCATTCGGACCACGCGGTCACATCCCAGATCTGGTTCGGGTCGGGAACCGTGACACGGATTTCCGCGGCGCGGCCGGCGCCGAGGGAGACGCGGGTGGTGCGTCCGCCCACGGCGGTAGCCCGCGCCGCTGCCGCCAGGAGGCCGGTGTGGTCGAAGGCGAGGACCAGGTAATTCCCGGGTTCCACGGTAACCGGGGCCGGGCTCCGATCCACCGTAAATTCAGCCACGGCTCGATCGTGGCCCTCCGGTTTCACGCGCACCCGCTGCCCGTGAACCAGGCCGGCGATCTCGATCGCCGCGGGCTGCGGCGTGAGGTCGATGGCGAGCGGCGCGCCCGCCCGCCACAGCGCGCGAGCGGTGGGATGCCCGGGCGCGTACACGAACACGCCGTACTCGCCGGGCACATCGCCGGCCAGTTGCAGCCTGCCGTCGGGACCGGTGGTGTAGCTCACCGTCGGCACCGGTTCAAGCTGGTGCGGATCGGCGACCGGCACGATCTCGACCACCGCGCCCGCGAGCGGCTTGCCCGCCGAGCGCACTTCGAGCGTACGCACCGGCCCGCTCTTGAAGCTGAAGCGCGCGGCGACGGGCGATGGCTGCCCGGACTCGGGCTTCGCAACCCGGGCGCTGGAGAAGATCGGGAAGTAGCCGGGGATGTCGGCGACGAACTGGATGGACGGGTTCTCGGCCGGCAGACCGGGGGCGATCCAGGTGCGGCCGCTTCCCAGGGTTCGCCAGCCCAGCGGGCCGTTCCATCGGACTCGCGCCCGCGCCGCGGCCGCCGGGTCGGGCGCCTCCACTACCGCTTCCACCGGGAGGGCTCCGCCGGCTTGGATGTCCGTTCCGGAGACGTGGTTCTCGCCCGCATCCCCAGCCAGGACGGTCGGGGTCGCGCCGCGCGGCACCTGGGCGCGGTACCGTCCGTCGGCATCCGTGGTGGCGAACTGCGACGGCCCGTACCCCTTGAGGCCCACGTCACTCTGGATGTTCACCTCCGCGCCATCGATGGGCGAGCCATCCATGGTGCGCACGGTTCCCTCGATGGTCTGCGGCGATGGCGCTTCCCAGGGGCGAATCAGCTCCGCGATTTTGAGTTGGCCGTCCTCGTCCCGGGCGGGAGGAATCCGCGCCACCAGGACACGGTTCCGGCTGCCCGCATCGAGCACGAGCCGGGCCGAGTAGTCCGTCTCCTTGTACTCGACCCGGAGTTCCGCCTTGCCGTAGGGAAGCCGGTCCACGGTGAAGACTCCGCCGGCGTACGAGGTAACCCCGGGTCCCAACTGGGAGGCGTCCGGGCTTACGGACAGCCGAAGCTCGCCGGGATCGCCGCGGAAAGGCTGTCCCGGCGCGGTCTCGACCACCACGCGCACTGCGGCGGCGGGAGCCAGCCGGATCTCGCCGGCCTGGAATACGCCACTCATCTCCGGAATATCGAATTCCGCAGGGAGCCATCCCGCCGGCGGATCGACCATGCCTTGCAGGTAGCCGTCCCGGCTCACGTCCGGGAAATCGAAATCGCCGCGCGCGCCGGTGCGCGTTTCGTAGAGGGCGATTGAATGGTAAGGCGGAGCGATCAACCGCACGGCGGCGCCGGCCACCGGCATGCCGTGCGCGGTTACCACGCGGCCCGTGACGCGGGTGTGGTGAATGCCAGGGATCTCCCAATCGCGGACGGCGGCGATCCGCACCTGGGCCACAGCCAGCGTGGGAACGAGCAGCAGCCAGAGCGGAAGCCTCGCCATTTCAGGTAGCGTACCGCAATTCCGTCCGGCGCGCCGGAGGGTTGGCGGGCGGCCGCAGCCTGGGCACGCACGCTTCTGTGCCAAGATGAGGGTAGCGGGCGAAAACGCCGGAACGCATGCCATCGGCACACACCAGGGAAATCGGCACCACCCAATTCGAACCAGCCGCGCGAGAGCGCCGGATATGAGCGCCGAAGCGCCCCCGGGCGAGGGCCGCACGCTCGATCCCGCCGATTGGCCGGACTTCCGGAAGCAGGCTCACCGCATGCTGGACGACATTCTCGACTACCTCGAGAACATCCGCCAGCGTCCCGTCTGGCAGCCGATTCCCGACGAGGCGCGGCAACGGTTCCACGCCGATCTGCCCGTGGGGCCGTCCGATCTGGCGGAGGTTCACCGGGAGTTCATGCGCTATATCCTGCCATTCGGCGCGGGCAACGTGCATCCCGGCTTCATGGGCTGGGTGCACGGAGGCGGGACGCCGGTGGGCATGCTGGCGGAGATGCTGGCGGCGGGCCTGAACGCCAACCTGGGAGGGCGCGACCATATACCGATCGAAGTGGAGCGCCAGATTGTGGAGTGGATGCGGGGGATTTTCGGGTTTCCGGAAAGCTCGAGCGGCCTGTTCGTCACGGGAACCTCGATGGCGAACCTGATCGGCGTGCTGATCGCCCGCGATGCCGCCCTGGGCTTCGAGGCGCGGTGCGTGGGGGTTACGGGAAGCCCGAAACGGCTGGCGGCCTATGCCTCGGCGGCGGCGCATAGCTGCATCGGGAAGGCGCTCGACATGGCCGGCATCGGCAGCGACGCGCTGCGCCCGATCGCCGTGGACGCGCACCAGCGGATGGACCTGAACGCGCTCGAAGCGGCCATCGAAGCGGATCGCCGCGCCGGCCTCACGCCGTTTCTGGTGGTGGGAACGGCCGGCACGGTCGACACGGGGGCTATCGACGATCTCGGTGGGCTGGCCGGTATCTGCCGCCGCGAGCGGCTCTGGTTCCACGTGGACGGCGCGTTCGGCGCGCTGGCGATACTGGCGCCGGACCTGGCGCCGCGCCTCCAGGGCATCCAGCAGGCGGACTCGCTGGCCTTCGATTTTCACAAGTGGGGGCAGACGCCCTACGACGCCGGGTTCGTTCTGGTGCGCGACGGCGTGCTGCATCGCAAGGCGTTTGCGGTTTCGCCGCCGTATCTGCGAAAGGAACCGCGCGGCCTGGGCGCCGGTTCGTTCTGGCCGTGCGATTACGGGCCGGACCTGTCGCGCGGCTTTCGCGCGCTGAAAACCTGGTTCACGCTCAAGGTGCACGGCGCCCGGGCGCTGGGAGCGGCCATCTCGCGCACCTGCGCGCTGGCCCGCTACCTGGAAAGCCGGATCTCGGAAACCCCGGAGCTGGAACTGCTGGCGCCGGTGGAACTCAACGTGGTGTGCTTCGGGTATCGCTCGGAGGACGCGCAGCGCGTGAACCCGAGGATTGTCATCGAGCTGCAGGAGTCCGGGGTGGTGGCGCCGTCGAGCACGGTGGTAGGCGGGCGCGCGGCGATTCGCGCGGCCATCGTCAATCACCGGACCGGCCGGAACGAAATCGACGCCCTGGTGGCCAAGACCGTGGAGCTGGGGCGCGCCATCCAGGCCGGCGCCGCGCAGAGCCGTGCGCCATCCGGGGAACCGGGCGCGGATTGGCCGCCGCAGCGCGCGCGGGAAGCCGCGCTGCGCGATCTCCGGGAACGCATGGCGGCCAATCCCGGGCAGGAGGGTTTGCAATTCGAGCTGGCCTGCCTGCTCACCGAAATGGGCCGGACGCTGGAGGCCAGAAACGCGTATCTGGAGTTGCTGGCGCGCGAGCCGGCGCACCGGCTGGGGTTGAACAACCTGGGCACGCTGCTCAATGCCACGGGGTATCGAACGGCGGCCCGGACGGCGTACGCGGAAGCCGTGGCGCGGCATCCCGAGGACGCCATGAGCCGGGTGAACCTGGGCAACGTCCTTTACGAAAGCGGCGAATTCCAGGCCGCCCGGGAGCAGTTCGAAACCGCCCTGCGGCGGGAGCCCGGCCATGCCGAGGCGCACCAGGGCCTGTCCTACGCGCTGGCCGAACTGGGCGACCGGGAGGGCGCGGAGCGGCACCGGCGCCGGGGCTTTGGAGATCGCCCGGTGGTGGCGCTGCCGTATCGCGGCGACGGGCCGCCGGTGCCGCTGCTGCTGCTGATTTCCTCGGTGGGCGGGAACATACCGGTGCGCCATCTGCTGGACGACCGGGTGTTCCGGACGTTCGTGGTGGCGCCGGAGTTTTACGATCTCAAGACGCCGCTGCCGCCGCATCGGGTGGTGTTCAATGCCATCGGGGATGCCGATCTGGCCGCTCCGGCGCTCCGCGCGGCGCAATCGGTTCTGTCGCTGACCACGGCGCCGGCGATCAACCAGCCCGCGGCTGTGCTGGCGACGGGGCGCGCCGATCACGCACGGCTGGCGCGTTTGCCGGGGGTGGTGGCGCCGGCCACCGTCACGCTGCCGCGCGAGCTGCTCGAATCCGCCGAGGCGGCCGGGACCCTGGAGCGGCACGGGTTCCGCTTCCCATTGCTGGTGCGGACGCCCGGATTTCACACCGGACGCCATTTCGTCCGGGTGGAAAGCCCGCAAGCGCTGGCGGGCGCGGTGGCGCAGCTTCCGGGGCGGGAACTGACGGTCATCGAGTTCCTGGATGCGCGGGGCGCCGGCGGGAAGACGCGCAAGTACCGCGTGATGACGATCGATGGACAGCTCTATCCGCTGCACGTGGCGATTTCGAGCGATTGGAAGATCCACTACTTCACGGCCGAAATGGCGGAACGGGCGGACCACCGCGCCGAGGACGCCGAGTTTCTGGAGAACATGCCGCAAGTGCTGGGACCGCGCGCCATGGAAGCGCTCGCCGGCATCCAAGCCACGCTCGGCCTGGACTACGGCGGCGTGGATTTCGGCTTGAGCGCGGCCGGAGACGTGCTGCTCTTCGAAGCCAACGCCACCATGGTGGTCAATCAGCCGGAGCCCGACGCGCGGTGGGCGTATCGCCGCCCGGCCGTGGAGCGGATTTTGGCGGCGGTGCGAAGCATGCTGATGGCGCGCCTCGCCGCGGCCCCGAGTGCATAGCGCAACAGTCCCGGGGAAGCCCGCAGCCACTGCCGGTGGCCCGTTGGTGTGGCCTGGCGGGGCCCGCGCCCGGCCAGCGCCACAACGGTCGCGCCTCCCTGCCAGACCAGTCCCGCGAACGCCAACGGCACGCGGGAGCGAAACGGCGATCGCGAGGAACGAATCATGTGAACCTCACGGCAGAACTATCCGGCTTGACTTATCGAACTCACCACCCGTGTATGTGACGCTCAGGCTCAGGGTCTGGCGGGCGCCCGGTGCGCCCACCGAAGCCGGGAACCGCACCTCCGTTGCGGCCGACTTGCCCTGAGCGACGGCGCCCAGGGTTATGGGAAGCCCGGACGCCGCGGTGTCGCCGATCCGCACCTGCGTTACCTGCACATTTGCCGCGCCGGCCGTGCCGGAGTTAGCCACGGTAAGATGCACCATCACGTCTTGTGTGGTGGAATCGCGCGTGACCTGGAAGGCTGCGGTAAGTTTGACGATGCCCGCCGGCTGGGTCACGTCGATGGTAACCGTCTTAGTCGCGGAGTTGTAATCGGAGGCGTCGGCGGGCGTGAAAGCCACCTGTAACTGTTGATTATTTCCAACCGGCAGTACGGCGCCCGCCGGGGGCGAGTAGACGAACGAACCCGCCACGTTGGCGGTGGCGTCCAACTGCGCCGCTCCCAGCGCGGCGCCGGACACGATCGCGACCGGATCGTTCCAGGTCAGCACGGGGTTGGCCTTAGCGATGGTCAGCACGCCGCTGGCGGAACTCGCCGCCGCGCCGGCGTCGCCCGAGTAACTGGCCAAGATGACATACGTCCCCGCGCCGGCCGCCGCGGGGATTGCCAATGGGGCCGCTGCCTGGCCGTTGCCTATCGCGGCCGTGGCCGAACCCAGCCCCTTGACGGTGAAGGTGACGCTGCCGCCCGTCGCCGGCGCGGAGGCGCTGGACACGGTGGCCGTGAGGCTGACCGACTGGCTGGCGGGAGAGTAAACCGCCGCCGCGTTGGTCACCTGCGTGGTGCTTGCCGCGGCCGTGTTGGTCAACGCGAAACTGGCGGCGGATGCGACGCCGGAGACGCCGGCGGTCGCGAGATACGAACCGGCGGTTCCGTTGGCCGTGAACGCCGGCGCGGTCGCCACGCCTTGGGCGTTGGTGGTTGCAGCCGCGGAGGCGGCGGCGCCAAACTTGCCGCTGGCGCCCGAACCGGGAGCCGCGAATGTGACCGTGACGCCGGGGACCGGATTGCCGACCGCGTCTTTTACAGTGGCCTGGAGCGCGGTGTTGAAGGCCGTGTTCACCTGCGCGCTCTGGTTGCCGCCGGCGGTTGCCGCGATGCTGGCCGGCGCGGGTGGTTCGGGCGTAGCCGACGCCTCGGCGGACAGCGCGCTGGTTCCGCCGACGTTGACCGCGGCCACTTTGTAGAAGTACTTCGTACCGTTGGTCAGGCCGCTGTCGGTGTAGGACGCGGCGACGACGCCGGTAGCAATGGGCGTGGCGCTTTCGCCGCCCGCGGTGACGCCGCGGTAGATGTTATAGGATGCCGCGCCGGTGGGAGCGGTCCAACTTAGCGTCACGGAGGCGTTGCCGGGCGTGGCCGTCAGCCCCGTCGGGGCGGCGGGAGCGGGTGGTTCGGGCGTAGCCGACGCTTCGGCGGACAAGGCGCTGGTTCCACCGGCGTTGACCGCGGCCACTTTGTAAAAGTACTTCGTGCCGTTGGTCAGGCCGCTGTCGGTGTAGGATGCAACCGCGACGGCGGTAGCAACGGGCGTGGCGCTTTCGCCGCCTGCGGTGGTGCCGCGGTAGACGTTATAGGATGCCGCGCCGGTGGGAGCGGTCCAACTTAGCGTCACGGAGGCGTTGCCGGGTGTGGCCGTCAGACCGGTTGGGGCTGCGGGCGCGGGTGGTTCGGGCGTAGCCGACGCCTCGGCGGACAGGGCGCTGGTCCCGCTGGCGTTGACCGCGGCCACTTTGTAAAAGTACTTCGTACCGTTGGTCAGGCCGCTGTTGGTGTAGGACGCGGCGACGACGCCGGTAGCAATGGGCGTGGCGCTTTCGCCGCCTGCGGCGGTGGCGCGGTAGACGTTATAGGATGCCGCGCCGGTGGGAGCGGTCCAACTTAGCGTCACGAAGGTGTTGCCGGGTGTGGCCGTCAGACCGGTTGGGGCTGCCGGCGCGGGTGGTTCGGGCGTAGCCGACGCCTCGGCGGACAGGGCGCTGGTTCCACCAGCGTTGACCGCGGCCACTTTGTAGAAGTACTTCGTACCGTTGGTCAGGCCGCTGTCGGTGTAGGACGCGGCGACGACGCCGGTAGCAATGGGCGTGGCGCTTTCGCCGCCTGCGGTGGTGCCGCGGTAGACGTTATAGGATGCCGCGCCGGCGGGAGCGGTCCAACTTAGCGTCACGGAGGCG
>Ga0326727_10022945_pt1 | contig 11988 bp, 7 predicted proteins | sample MB2enrmetagenome_FD_207643 | JGI IMG/M metagenome (GOLD analysis project Ga0326727, IMG submission 207643) | Lab enriched peat soil microbial communities from McLean, Ithaca, NY, United States - MB29MY | ecosystem: Environmental > Terrestrial > Soil > Wetlands > Peat | place: USA: New York... | reverse complement strand
AGTCCACGCCGTCCATGGTTTCTTCGCCGCGGAACTTCGTCTCGTAATTCCAAAGCCGGTCTTCGGTCAGGACCAGCGGCTGAATCTCGCGGATGTCGCGAAAATCTTCGTCGCTCAAGAGGAGGTACTTCAGCCGGTTCTCGGCTCGGCCGATCACATCTTCGGTGCGCTCGTGCTGAGGCGAGAAGATAATGTCCCGGACCTCGCGATACGCCCCGCGCGCCGCGCCGCGGCCGTCCAACTCGTCGATGGCGACGGTCTGGCGGTACATGTACTGGTTGCGCTCGGCCTCGGTTTCGGTCTCGCGGCGGGCCACCAGTTTCGCCAGGCCGGCGGGCGGATCCTGGGCGCGCGCCAAGGGCGCGAAAAGCGCCGATGCTAGAATGAAACCGATGGCGAAAACGCTCGGCAGCTTCCGGGCGGCTGTGCCGATCGGCTGGGTGGCGCTGGGCGTGGCGGGCGTTCTGTACGCGCGGCTCAAAGGCATTCCAAGCTGGGCGGCCGGGCCGGTTCTGGCCGCCTTCCTCGTGGAATATCCATTTTATCTGGTTCCGGCCTTCCCCTCCCTGCGAGAACGCCTGGCCGGCGCCCGCCTGCCGGGATTCTTGCTGGCCTCGACGGTGCTGCCTTACCTGGTGTGCTGCTGTGGCGCAGTCCAGTTTCAATGGATCGGCCTGGTGCGCCTGGCGGCGCTCTCGCTGGCGCTGGGCTTGTGGTACGTGGTGCTGCCGGCATCCGCCCCGACGGACATCGCGTTTCTCGCGCTTATCGCCTGCGTGATGCTGGGCAAGTATTTCGATCCTGTTTATCCCAAGCCGTACCACGGCGTGGATGCGACCTATGTGGGGAAGCTGGCGTTGATCCAGATGACCGTCATGACCCTGACCCTGGAGCGGCGCATTCACGAAACCGGCTACGGCTTTTTGCCGAAGTGGAACGAGTGGCGCATCGGCGCGCTCCACTACCTGTATTTCGTTCCGATCGGGCTTCCCCTGGCGCTGGGGATTAAAGCGGTACGATTCGCCACGCCAGCGCCGCTTTGGGTGGTCGCCGGCACCTTTCTGGGCATGTTGTGGGTGGTCGCACTGTTCGAAGAGTTCGTATTCCGGGGCGTGCTACAGCAGTGGATCGAAGAATGGACCTGGAGCCGGACGGCCACGCTCCTCACGACATCGCTGCTGTTTGGCCTGGCACACCTATGGTTCCGCAGCTTCCCCAACTGGCGGTGGGCAGCGGTGGCAACCGTGCTTGGATGGTTTTGTGGCCACGCGCGCAATGAGGCCGGCAACATACGCGCCGGAGTGGTTACGCACGTGCTGGTGGTCACGACGTGGCGGGCTTTCTTCGCATAAGGATGCGGAAATTATATGTATCGTGTAATCATTGAGTTACAAGAATTGGTATGGAGCGACACAGAATTTTGATAAAAAATACAAATTTCTGTTGCTTCCGGAATCAGAATCTATTATTATTGGAAGTAAGCCGGGGAGGCAACTCCCACCAAAGCGAGACTAACCTCTAAATAAAGACCCCTGAAGCAATCCTCCCCGGCGCCCGAAAGGGTCAGAGGTCTTCCAGGAAAACCCAAAGTGATGCATTTTCCCATGGGTTTCCGGTTTCCAACAACGATACGCGTCGTATTCGGCACCGCGTGATATGATGGCAGATTCGTCTCAGAAAGACTGCCCAGCATGAGGATGTTAACGGTTCTGGGTTCGACAGGATCGATTGGAACCAATACCTTAGACGTCGTTCGGCGCAACCTGCACCGCTACAGTGTGTACGCCCTGGTGGCCGGCCAGAACGTGGATACGCTGGCGGCCCAGATCCTGGAATTCCATCCCAAACTCGCGGTCGTCGCAACTTCCGACGGTCTGGCGCGTCTGTCAGATAGGCTCATAGCGGCTGGTCTGGCGCGCACGGCCTGGCCCGAGTTGCTGTGGGGCGATGCGGCGCGCGTTCAGGCTGCTGCCGCGGCGGAAGTCGATACGGTGATTTCGGCCATCGTGGGGGTGGCTGGGCTGGAGGCCACATACGAAGCTGTCCGACTGGGTAAGCGGGTGGGGCTGGCAAACAAGGAAGTCCTGGTTTCGGGTGGCAAGCTGGTAATGGAGGCGGTGCGAGAGCACGGAGCTTTGTTAGTGCCGGTGGATAGCGAACACAATGGGGCGCACCAATGCCTGCGCGCGGGCAATCGCAAAGAGGTCACCAAGCTGATCCTCACGGCTTCCGGTGGTCCATTTCGGAACACACCCAAAGAAGCCCTGGCATCGGTGACGCCGCAGCAGGCACTCAATCATCCAACATGGAGGATGGGAAACCGCATTACCATGGATTGCGCCACGCTCATGAACAAGGGTTTTGAGGTGATCGAGGCCTGCTGGCTGTTCGACTTCTCTCCATCGCAGGTGGAAGTGGTGATCCATCCCCAATCCAGCGTGCACGCCATGATCGAGTACAGCGATGGCAGTGTGCTGGCGCAGATTTGCGCCACGGATATGCGCATGCCCATTCAGTATGCGCTGACTTATCCGGACCGCTTCGAGGCGCCGGTGCCCAAGCTGAATTGGGCGGAAGCGCGGAAATGGGAATTCCTGCCGCCCGATTTCGACAAATTCCCTCTCCTCAAACTGGCCTACCAGTGCCAGGAGGCAGGCGGGTCGGCTACATGCACATTGAACGCCGCGGATGAAATCGCAGTGGAAGCATTCTTGCAGGGGAAGATTGGGTACCTGTCAATATACGAGGTTGTATCGGAGACGCTATCGAAGATGCCGGCCTGTTCTCCCCGGACGGTTGGCGATATTCTGGAGACTGACCGGGAGTCGCGAGCGCTGGCGCGCGAGTTGGTAACGGCCCGCGCGGCACGCCCCGTGACGGCTTGAGTCCATATGCTGATATTCGGTGAGAACATACTCTGGCTGCTGGTCCTGATCGGGATCATGATCATGGTCCACGAGCTCGGGCATTTTTGGGCGGCCCGTTATTTCGATGTCAAGGTCGAAACCTTCAGCTTTGGGTTCGGCCCGCGCTTGTTCGGGTTCCACCGCGGCGACACGGATTACCGGTTCTCGCTGATTCTGTTCGGCGGCTACGTCAAAATGGCGGGCGAGCAGATCGGCGACGAGCACGCCGACGATCCGCGCAGCTTGCTGGCCAAACCGCGCTGGCAGCGGCTGATCATTGCCTTTGCCGGGCCGTTTATGAATGTGGCGCTGGCGGTCGGGCTGCTCACCGGCCTGTTCATGGTGAAGTACCAGAAGGTATCGGACGCGGATATGCAAGCCATCATCGGCCACGTGATGCCCGATTCACCGGCCGCCAAGGCCGGCATTCAGGATGGCGACCGCATCGTCAGGCTGGGCACGAAGGAGAACCCCACCTGGGAAGACGTAGGGCTGAAAGAAGTCGAGAGCGCATATCAGCCCATGTTCGTCACCATCGAGCGCAACGGCAAGCGTTTCGACACCACGGTAACGCCGACCATGGGAGAGCGCTCGGGCCTGGGATATGCCGGCTGGGACGAGCGCGGCGAGGTTCAACTGGGCGAGATCACGCCTCATTTTCCGGCGGATAAGGCGGGACTCAAGAAGGGCGACCTGCTGATCGCCGTGAACGGGCAGCCGATCCATTCGGTGTATAAGTTCCAGGAGATCACCCAGAACAGCGGCGGCCAGCCCGTGGAGATCGATTTCGAGCGGAAGGGCGAAAAGTGCCATGTCACGGTGCGGCCGGTCTACGCCGGCATCGACGGCCCCGAGCGCTGGATGATCGGGGTGATGCCGCAACAGAAACTGAACCTGATCACCACCAGGCTTTCCTTCCCCGCGGCTTTTCGTGAATCGCTGCGGCAGAACGGCAAGAGCGCCTTGCTGATCGCGCAGTTTCTCAAGGGCGTGGTGGAGCGGCGGATGTCGGCGAAGAACCTGACGGGGCCGATCGGCATTGCGCAACTCTCCGGCGAAGCGGCCCGCGAAGGCCCGTCGGCATTCATCATCCTGATGTCAATGGTGAGCCTGAATCTCGCTATTTTCAACCTGCTGCCCATCCCGATTCTCGACGGTGGGGTCATTTTAATGTTGTTAGTCGAAATGGTCATGCGACGGGACCTCAGCCTCAACGTGAAGGAAGCCGTGTTCAAGGTCGGATTTGTCGCCATTATGGTGATTGTGGCCTTCGCCATTTACAACGACATCTCGCGAATCCTGCCGGCGGGATGAAGAACGCGTGAATCCTTGGGGAGCGGCCCATCATCTGCTAAGCTGATCCACGGCATGCATTGTACCTGCGTCCGCCAGAGCGATCTGCCGCACACCTCGCAACTTCTTGAGGACGTGCTGTATCACCCCGATCGCACGGCCGCGTTTTACCGGCATCCGATTCGCGATCTGGGGGCATTCCAGGCCGCCGCGCGCGAAATCCAATTCTCCGACGAGCGCCGCGCGGCGCTGGTGGCGGCCCTGCGCCTGCGCAATCCGGCGAGCGCCTCCCTGGACCGCCTGGCCCAGCCGGGCACGCTGGCGGTGCTCACGGGCCAGCAGGTGGGGCTGTTCTCGGGCCCGGCCTACACGGTCTACAAGGCGCTGCACGCCGTCAAGCTGGCCGAGTGGCTGACGGCCAACGGGCTCCCGGCCGTGCCGGTCTTCTGGCTGGCCACCGAAGACCACGATTTCGCCGAGGTCAACCACGTCTGGGTCTTCGATTCGGAGCACCGGCCGGCCAAACTGGAAATACGGCGCCCGGCGGGCGCCCAGCCCGTCGGCGGGGTGGCGCTGGCGGACCCGCCGGTGCGCGAGCTTCGCGCGGCCTTGCGCTCTCTGCCGTTCGGCGACGAGGTGGCGGACCTGGTGGAAGAGACCTACCGCGGCGGCAGCACCATGGGCCAGGCGTTCGGCGAACTGCTGCGCCGCGTGCTGGGGGATCTCGATATTCTGCAGGTCGATCCCATGCTGTCGGCGTTCCGCGAGCTGGCGGCGCCGGCTCTTCGGGCCGCCCTGGAATCCGCGCCCGAGTTGACGGCGAGCGTCCTGGATCGCAACCAGCAGCTCACCGGCGGCGGATACCACGCGCAGGTACACGTCGAGGACCACACGTCCTTGGTGTTCCTGCTGGAGAACGGCAAACGCCTGGCGCTGCGGCGCCACGGGCGGGAGTACACTCTGAACGGCCGCCGCTTCACCACGGGGGAGCTGATGGACCGCGCGGCTTCGCTTTCCCCGAACGCGCTGCTCCGGCCGGTGGTACAGGATTCCATGCTGCCCACGGTAGCCCTCATCGGGGGCCCGGCGGAGACGGCCTACCTGGCCCAGTCGGAAACCCTTTACCGTGCCATTCTGGGACGCATGCCAGTGGCCGTGCCACGCGCCGGGTTCACCATAATCGACAAGCGCAGCCAGAAGCTGCTCGACCGGTACGGCCTGGCGCTTCCAGATTTCTTCCATGGAAAGGAGCCGCTGGCGGAGCGCATCTCCGCGAGGCTCGTCCCACGGACACTGACGGAAGCCATGCGCGACACGGTGGCGGCGGTGGAGAGCGCGGTGGGGCGGCTTCGCGGGGAGATGGCCGGGTTCGACGCCACGCTGGCCACGGCGCTCGACCGCAGCGCGCGCAAGATCGAGTACCAGCTTCACAAGATCGAGCGCAAAGCGGGCCGCGAAGCGCTGCGGCGCGATGCCAGCGCGGCGCGCGACGCGGCATCGCTTTATGGGCTGATCTACCCCGAGCACCACCTGCAGGAACGCATTTATTGCATCCTGCCCTTCCTGGCCCAGCACGGTTTGGATCTGGCCGGCCGGATCTACCAGGCCGTTCAACTGGACTCGACGGACCACCGGCTGATGATGGTGTAGGGGCTACTGGAGCCTGGGGCGCATCTGTTCGTTGGAAATGAGGCCATCGAAAATGGCCAGCACCTGCTTGCGATAGGCGTAGACGCGCCGCAGATTCTCGCGGAAGGAAAGTTCAAAATCGCGGGCTTGCAACCACTTGTCGAGCATGGCCCGGGGCACGTCGATATCCTGCCTGAGCGTATCGACATCGTGTCCGCGCAGGAAGAGTCCATAGAAGAAGGCCGCTTCCCTTTGGGGAGCCAAGGGATCGAAATCGTCTCTCGCCATCATAAACAGCAGCGAAAATGCCAGTATACCGATGCCCCCGACTTTACGGCAAGTCCCATACGCGCCGTGCTGGTCTGCAAGCTCCGCTGACGGCGCGGAGCATGCGGCGCGAGGGCGAGGCGTGCCTCGCCCCTACAAGGGTGCGGTGTAGGGGCCGGGCATGCCCGGGCATGCCCGGCCCGACAGGCTAGACCTTCACCAGGCTCTTGAGAACGCCGTCCCAGGGGGCGCGATACGGTTTCGAGCACATGGCGGCGGCTTCCTTGTCGCCGATCACCTGCTCCTTATCTGGATCCCACTTGATGGCGCGGCCGAGCCGCAGGGACATGTTGGCCAGGTTGCACGCGATTGCCACCTTGTGGCCATCTTCCACCTCGCACAGCGGGCGCTTGCGGGTCCGCATGCTGTTCAGCCAGTCGCGTTCGTTCATGGCCATGGTGTCTTCGCCGCCGGTGCCGTAGCGGGCGTCGGACTCCACTCCGCCTTTGGAAGCCTGAATCCACGGCGTCGGCTTGACATCGGTATAGACCGGGCCGCCGATGGGGTGTCCCTGGAAACGCGGAATGTCGTTGACCGGATCGATCTTTTCTTCCGGGACGACCTCGTAGCCGCCGGCCAGCACCAGGTTGCCCTTAGTGCCCAGGTAGACCTGCCCGCGGGTAGCGGTATCGCCGCGCATGGCGTTGGCTTCGCGGATAGCATAGTTCACCGTGAAACCGCCCGGGAATTGCCATATGGCGTCCTGGGTATCGGGGGTCTCGCCGTCGTCTTCCAAGGCGAAGCGGCCGCCGGTGGACATCACCAGCGTGGGACCCTTAACATTCATGCACCACAACACCTGGTCCATGGTATGGGCCCCCAGGTTGGTCATCTGGCCGCCGGAATAATTCCAGAACCAGCGGAAGTGGTACAAGGCGCGGTGCCTCTGGTAGGGCGTCTTGGGGGACGGGCCGAGCCACATGTCGTAGTCGATCTCGGGCGGCGGATCTTCGACGGGAGTCTTGCCGAATCCGGGATAAATATTGCGGTAGGAGGCGATGCGGATGGAATGGATCTTCCCCAGCAGGCCGCTTTCGATGACTTTCTTGGCCGCTGCCACACCCTTGCCCTGGCGCCGCTGCGTACCCACCGTCACGATACGGTTGTATTTGCGCGCCGCCTGGATCATCCACTTGCCCTCGTCGATGAAGACGGTCATGGGCTTCTCGACGTAGACATCCTTGCCGGCGGCGCAGGCCATGATGGTGAGGAGCGCGTGCCAATGGTCCGGCGTGGCCACAATGACGCCTTGAATGTCTTTGTTCTCGTACATCTTGCGGAAATCGCTGTAGGATTTCGTGTTGGGATTTCCGATGTACTTGAGGCCTTCCTCCACGCGCGGCTTGTACACATCGCAGAGGCCGACGATATCCACGTCGTTGAATTTCTTGAAATCGGCGATGTGCTGTTTGCCGATCAACCCGAAGCCGATGAATGCCACGCCGATACGGTCGTTGGCGCCGAGAACCCGTTTGTATTGTGCAGCCGTCAAGGCAGCCGCGCCCAGGAACCCTCGCCGGGTGGCCTGGGCAGTATCCAAGTTATTTAGCATTTGCCGGTCCTTTTCTAGAGCTACGTTATTACTTATATCAGATCTTGTGGGATGCGGCGGATGGGCCGCATCCCGCAAGAGCGCGCAGAACGGTCAGAAGCTTAACTTGAGCGCGAGCTGGATCTGGCGCATGGCGTTCGAAGTCGACTGAACTCTGCCGAAGGTCGAAGAGGGCGTCGGACTCGAGCCGTTACCCCAGCTTAATTGGCCGCCTTCGCTCAACAGCACATGGTTGGGAGCGTTGAACATTTCCGTGCGGAATTCAAGAGTCTTTCTCTCGGCGAGCCGGAAATGCTTGAAGATCGAAACATCTTCGTTCCCCAGCCACGGTCCCCTGAGGTTGTTGCGCCCGCAGTTGCCAAAGGTGCCGGAGACGGGGTCGGAGAACGCCGCCGGGTTATACCAGCCGTTCTGGTTGTTGCCCGGCAGAACGGGGTTCAGACCGGTGCAGCTTAGCCGGGTGGCATTGGAAACGAAATTGGTGCCCCCGGAATCCCACGAGGACGTATCCACCGGGCCGCCGCTTTGCAGCGTGATTCCAGTGCTGAACTGCCAGCCGCCTACTACCTGATTTAAGACTCCTCCATGATTGAGAAACTTCTGACCTTTACCGAATGGCAGCACGTAGAGGATGGAACCGATGAAACGTTGCGGAATATTGAAATCCGAGGGGCCGTATTCGCACGTAGTGGGGCAGAGCGCATTCTGGGGCGAGAAATCGGCCCCCACCGTGCCGCGGATGTTGCTGGTGTCGTCCAGGCCCCTGGACCAGGTGTAGCCCAGCAAGGCGTTCAGGTTGTCGCTGAAACGCGTGGTCCACTGGGTTCGGAGGCTATTGTAATTCCCATTGGCGGCGGCCATCACATACTGGATTCCGGAAGCCCCCCATTCCGGATAGGGCAGGCGTAGCTGCGCCGGTAAGGTTGCGCTGAGAATCCCCTGATTCTCATCCAGCAGGAAGGCCAGGTGGCGGCTCACCGAGCCGGTGTAACCCACCTCGAAGCTCGAGGATTTGCCAACCGTGCGTTGGACGTTCAGCACGAATTGCTGGGTGGAGCTATCCGGCAGGTGTTGGGCCGCACCCCAGGTGAGGCTGACGGGTATGGTCACCGGAAGCGCTGCCGTATTGAGGAAGTTCGTGTAAGTAAACGTCGGTGGCGCATAGGTGGTACTCGCCAGCGTCGTGGCCCGGCCACCCATCCCGCGGGCGAGATCGAAGATGGAGTTCTTGCTCTCCATCGAGTAGAAGATGCCGTAGCCGGCGCGGATCGACCACTTATCCGAGGGGCTGTAGGCGATCCCGATACGGGGCGCGAAGTCGCGGTAATTGGTATTGATCAACCGGCTGCCCATCCGCCCGTCCTGGACGGTTTGCAAAGGAAGAGTGACCGCGGGAAGCGGTGAAAGGCCAGAAGTGGCCCAATAGGGCGCGTAACGGAAGTTGACGCCTTGGTAAAAATTCCCGCCCGTGCCCGTGCGGACGTAAACGGGCTGGAGAGCCGGGTTGCTCACATCCGCCTGGTTGGGAAGCGGTTGTTGGAGCTGGATATTCGGCTCGAGGCCGGATGCATCCAGCAAAGGCTGCGCCACCTCCCACCGGAGACCTAAGGTAAGGGTCAGGTGCGGGGCCAGCCGCCAGGTGTCGTCGATATAGGCCGCCCATTCGCTGTCGCGGAAATCGGTTGAAGCCAGCGAGACGGCGATAATGGCCTCATACGAATCGCCCAGCAGCATGTCCGCGCCCGAGAAGCCGCCGGTTCCCCCGCCCGAGGGCGTGACCATGTTGGTGTACCGGCCATCGAAATAGAACTGGCCGCGGGGGAATTCGTTTCCGATTTGCGGAAACTCGTTGTACCGGTATTCCCCGCCAAAGCGCAACGAGTGCTTCCCGATGACCCAGGAGAAGTTGTCCATCCACTCGAAATACTTGTCGTTGATCTCGAACGGGCTGGAGGTCGGGTTGCCGAAAGTGGCCAGGTTGCCATTGAGAAAATCGATATTGGGTATGCCAAAGGAATTCGGATCGCTGGGCGCCACCGGCATGTTCAGCTCCGTGTTCACGTTCTCCTTGCCCGCCAACTGCTGGGTGATATTGTTGAACAGCGAGTTGTAGCCGAACCGCGCCTCGTTCACTTTGGTGGGGGAAATGGTCCGGACGTTGGAGAGCACCCACTGGCTGGCGCGGGTGTACAGAGTTTCCCCGTCGTCGGTCATACCCACGGTAGAGAGGGTGGATTCGTCGTTCCAACTGTAGCGGCCGAACCATTGCGATTTGGCGCTCTCGTTGAAATCGATGCGCTCCGTGAGCGTGTCCTTGTCGAGCGGAAGCGTCGATCCGTATTGATAATTGTGGTAGGGCAGCCCGGTCGTCGTCTGGGGTAGATTCGGCAATGGATTCCACTTGGTGAGCAAAAGCGTGGAGTCCGGGCTTATGCGGCTGGCGGGAATCATGTTACCGGGAAATGGAGTCTGGGTTGCGACGACGCTGGCAAGCTGTTGGGCGGCAACCGTGGAGCTCCCGAGGCTGCGCGAATTCGGGTCATAAAGCTGGTACCCGGCAGAGAGGATGGAGGAAAAGTCTCCGTTGCGCATGGCCTGCGGCATCGTCGTGGTGATCGTCGGACTGGTCTGGCGGGAGTTGTATTCCTCGAAATTCGACATGAAAAACAGTCGGTTCTTTCCGTTGAACAGCTTCGGAATCCGGACCGGCCCGCCCAATTCATAGCCGTATTGATTCTGTTTGTAGGGCGCTTTGACGGGAGGGGGATTGGTGGCGCTGCGAGTGGCCGAGGCGAAGTCGTAAGGCACGGCGTCGAGCTTGTCGTTGCGCAGAAACTCCCAGAGGGATCCGTGGAATTCATTAGTGCCGGGCTTGGTGGCGGCGTTGACCTGTCCGAGTTCCCGGCCGAACTCCGCAGGATAGATCCCCGACTGAACCTTGAACTCCTGTAGAGCGTCGACCGACGGCTGGAGGATATAGGTGTTGAAGTCGATATCGGTGTTGGTGATGCCGTCCAGGGTGAAGTTCTCCCACGTCGAACGCCCGCCCGTCACGGCGATGGTGAGGGAGCCGCGCGAGCCGGCCAGACGGCCCGCCGCCTGGGCGGCGGGAACAAATCCGGTAGTCACGTTGGGACTCAGCCCGACCAAGCTGAGGTAAAAGCGGCCGTTCAACGGCATATCCGCAATATGCGCTCCATCGATCACGGTGCCGACTGAGGCGTTTTCGGTGGCCAGCAAGGCCGCGTTGGCAGCCACCTCGATGGTTTGCTGCGCCTGGCCCACGGCCAGGGCGAAATCGACGCGCGCTAACCCCTGCACCTGGAGCTCGATACCCGTCTTCACCACGGTAGCGAAGCCCGCCGCCACGACCTTCACGTCGTACATTCCTGGCGTCAGATCGGGGAAGCTGTAGAGTCCCGCGGTATTGGTTACCGTCGACCGCGCCACGTTGGTCGCGGTATTGGTGACCGTAACGGCTGCGTTTGGGATTAACGCGCCGCTCGGATCCGTGACGACACCGGTGATTTGCCCGCCGGTTTGGGCGAACGCTATGGCAAACGCCAAGCCCAACAATCCGATTAACAGTGGTAGCCTTCGCATGTAAGTCCCTTCAGCAAGCAGAGTTCCAACCGAAGCGACATTATCACAAAAAGATTCGCGCCGCAAGGGGGAACTTCAACGATCTGAGGATCTTGCGATGGATGGCAAGGTATCATAGAGTCTGGCAAATGCCCAACCATGGGTTGAGGATCGGGTTTGTCACATGCGTCCACCCGATCTATGATCTGCCGCCGGTTGCCAGGCAGCGGCAGGACGCGATCGAGGAGCTGCGACGAATCGGATGCGAGGTCGTTGCCGCCGATACTCCCCGCACTGTCCCGGACGCGGTTGAGGTTGCCGCCCGCCTGCGAGCCAGCACCATCGACGTGGTGCTCCTCTTTTTTTGCACCTGGGTGGCGGAAGAAATCACCTTGACGCTAGCCGCGGAACTCCGGGATGTTCCCATGTTGATCTGGGCGCTGCCATACCTGGAGAAGGATATCCCCATGCCGTCGCCAATCAGCGGGCTGGTCGCGTCCGGGTCGAATATCCGGCGGTCGGGGAAGCGTTTCGTGTACCTGATCGGGCACGTGACACCCGAGCAGGCGCGGCAAGTGGCGCGCGCCGCCAGGGTCGGGAAGGTTGCCGGAGGGCTGCGGCGGGCCCGGTTCGGTATGGTGGGATCCCCGAGTCCGGGCATGCTGGATGTGGCGGCGGACGAAGCGGATCTCGAGAAGG
>Ga0326727_10022943_pt1 | contig 11990 bp, 13 predicted proteins | sample MB2enrmetagenome_FD_207643 | JGI IMG/M metagenome (GOLD analysis project Ga0326727, IMG submission 207643) | Lab enriched peat soil microbial communities from McLean, Ithaca, NY, United States - MB29MY | ecosystem: Environmental > Terrestrial > Soil > Wetlands > Peat | place: USA: New York... | reverse complement strand
CACATCCTAAACAACGTAAGCAAGTTCTTGCTAGGTGGCAGCTGCTATTACTACAAGCCAGACCAAAGATTGAGTGTACTTTTGATTATCTCAAGGAACATCTTTTCCTGGCTACCTCTTTCCCAAGATCGGTACAGGGCTACTTTGTTCACTATGTTCGCATACTGCTCAGTTACCAACTAATATGGGGGTTTTGAGAGTCAGGTAATAAGTATTTTACTAGACGTTGTTCTGGTTATAATTTAAAATAAATTAGTAATCGGGATAATAATTTGAAATTTTTAAATGGCCTTAAGCCAGCCTATGATTTGACTTACAGCGATGTATTTTTGGTGCCTGGTTACAATACTGTAAATTCACGTTTTGACGTCGACCTAACGACACCAGATAAAGTTGGTACTTCAATTCCCTTAATTGTGGCAAATATGAACGCAGTGGCCGGTAAACGTATGGCGGAAGTTGTCACTAGGCGTGGCGGTCTGACGGTATTACCGCAAGACATTCCGATACCTATCTTAAAATCGACGATTGAATATATTAAAACGCGAGACTTAATCTTTGAAACACCACTTACTTTATCGCCCAATAACACCATCGCTGAAGCCCTAAACATTATCAATAAACGGTCACACGGTGTAGTGGTGATTGTTGATATTCAAAATCATCCGGTTGGTATCTTTAAAGAAACTGATGCCCAAAACCATGATAAATTTACACTGTTAGGCAGCGTTGCCAATAAAGATATCATCTCGGTGCCCTATAATTTATCGACTGAAAAAATGTTTGAAATGTTACTGGCACACCATGTGACGGTAGCGCCGGTCTTAAAAAATAAACAAATTATCGGTATGATCTCGCAAAAAGCGGCCATTCGATCACGGATGTACACACCGGCGATTGACAAGAACAAACATTTATTAGTTGCCGTAGCAGTTGGTATTAACGGTGACGTCGTCGCTAAAGTTGGTAATATTTTAGGTTTGGGCGCAGATATTATTGTTTTAGACACTGCCCATGGTCATCAGAAAAAAATGTTGGAAGCTATTAAATTAGTCCGTCAACAATTTAATAAATTAATAATTGTAGCTGGCAATGTGGTTACGGCTGACGGTACCAGAGTTCTCATAGAAGCCGGAGCGGATATTGTTAAAGTAGGGGTTGGACCTGGGGCCATGTGCACGACTAGAATGATGACTGGTGTTGGCCGGCCCCAGTTTAGTGCTGTTTTGGAATGTTCTAATATCGCCCGTGAATATGGTAAATATATCTGGGCTGATGGTGGTATCCGCTATCCGAGAGACGTGGCCTTAGCTTTAGCAGCTGGGGCTAGTAGCGTGATGTTTGGTTCTATGTGGGCTGGTACTTATGAAAGTGTAAGTGACGTGTTTATCGATCCCAACGGTCGGCCCTATAAAGTTAGTTATGGCATGGCTAGTAAACGGGCGGTTAATGATCGCACCGCCGATGTGTCAATTTATGAACAGCGGCTGAAAGAATTCTTTGAAGAAGGTATTAGTACCAGCAAACTGTTCATTTCGCCTGATCGACCAGGCGCAGAAGATATTATTGATCATATCATTGCCGGCGTTCGTAGTTCCATGTCTTATGTTGGTGCCAAGAATATCGAGGACTTTTATCAAAAAGCCATAGTTGGCATTCAATCGGCCGCCGGTTACCAAGAAGGTAAACCGGTTTCGACTAGTTGGTAAAGCGTTATTAATTACTTCGTTAAACCGGCATCTTTTAAAGTCTTAGCTGATAGCTTTGACGGGGCATCCATCAGTAAATCGCGGCAGTCGCCAGTTTTTGGGAAAGCCATCACATCTCGAATGCTTGGTTCGTTTTGTAAAACCATAACTAAACGATCTAATCCCCAGGCAATGCCGCCATGCGGTGGCGCCCCAAAATCTAAGGCCTGAATTATGGTCCCGAAGTTATCTTTTATCTGCTGCTCACTATTGCCGATAATTTCTAAGACATTCCTCAAGTCGGCCGAGCGATGCGTCCGAATGCTACCGCCACCCAGCTCGTAGCCATTAAAAACAATATCGTACTGTGAAGCAATTATCTGGCCGATGTTTTTCTTCTCAGTTAACCAGGACTGATGCTCTTTAATTGGCGCACTAAACGGATTATGAGTGAAAGTCCAACCACGATCATTTTTTTCAAACATTGGGAATTCATCGATCCAACAAAATGCTAACAGGTTAGGGTCTGTCTTGTCTTTCCTTAAATCCGGTTTGTCGGTACCATACTTAGCCATCGTTTCTTTAAAAGTTAATCTCGGGAATGGGATAGTTTGAATCTTTTTCTCGGGATAAAGTTTTTTAACAATATCAATTAATAACTTTTCATTTACATTAATTACGTCTTCAGCCTCAACAAAACTCATTTCAATATCTAATTGCGTAAACTCGGCTTGACGGTCACCGCGTGTATCTTCGTCTCGAAAACAACGGGCAAATTGAAAGTATTTTTCAATTCCACCAACCATTAGTAATTGTTTAAATTGTTGCGGCGATTGCGGTAAGACATAAAACTTCCCGGGACTTAACCGAGCCGGGACAATAAATTCCCTCGCCCCTTCTGGCGTGCCTTTAGTTAAATAGGGTGTCTCAATCTCCCAAAAGCCTTGAGCATCTAAATCGTCGCGAATTAGTTTGACAATTTTATGCCGCATCATCAGATTATTTTTTAATTGTTGGGAACGCATATCGAGATAACGATATTGCATCCGCAGTTCTTCGTTGGTCTCATGCGCCTTACTTATTTCAAAGACCGGCGTGGTGGCTTCGTTTAAAATTTCAATTTTACTAGCCTGAAGCTCAATCGTACCAGTCGGCAACTCGGGATTAATGTTTGATTTAGCCCGTAGTTTAACTAAGCCAGTAACCACTACGACAAATTCGTTTTTTAAGGTTGCGGCAGTCGCAAAAGCCGTTTTTTGAGCCATAGCCGAGAATACTATTTGCAAAATACCGCTACGATCTCTTAGATCAATAAATATTAATTTGCCGTGATCACGGCGATTATTAACCCAACCTTTAACTACTATGCTTTTACCTTTATAGGACGGTGTTTCTTGGATCAATATTCTTTTCATAATATTCCTTAATATTTTTCTAATTATACAATAAGCCACGCCTATTAAGTTGTTTAACCAGACATTGTTTTAACAATCGGCATATTATTTGGCACTAATCTACCGTCGATTATGGCATAGATGGCTCTGGCTTTAACATAGTCAATGGCCAACTTCGGTAATTCATTGGGCATTAGTTCGTTCGAGACGCCTGACAAACGATGAGCCTTGATGGCTGGCTGATTGGCGCTAACTATAATAGCATAATCTGGCACGGAATGAATCGCTGTATTTTCGTCTAAAATGTAGTAGGTACCTTTTAAATTTTTAATATCGTCTTCACTAATATCGCCCCAGTAAACTTTATCTCCATGCGGATTGAAAATAACGATATTGTGACCAATTCGTTCAGCTATCGGATTATTCGGTAAAAGCCGGATAATTGGCGGGAAAGTATCTTCAAAATAAGTTTCATTGATCGATTGAAAGACAAAGTTAGACGGATTTACGACGTCAGTTGCCATAACGTGACCGTTTCTGACATATTTAACCGATTTGGCGATTTCTTGATCAGCTTCAGCTGTCCATAGCTCGCCTAATAATTTTTTTAAAACTAAATCAACGTTTCGGGCTAATTCAATCTGACCGTCGTCGCTTGAAATTTCAGTCATCGAATCTAACTCATCTATAAAATTTCTTTGTAGCAATGGTTCGGTCGCAATGTCTATAAACGTTCGTAAATTTGCTTGCAAGCGGCAGCGTAGCGGTTTTTCGCTATCAGGTAATAAGACTGATAATTCTAAAATATCTTGACAAGCTTCAGATACATCGACTGCCAAGAAATCATATCTATCTTCGCCCGGTTCATTCGAGGCAACAACTTCATACATCGGTCCATCATAAGATACCACATAATTAAGTGTTTGTGGTGAACTGTTTTTATTTGTAATTTATAATTTAGAAATATTTTTAACGGACAATTACCTGATCACGACGCGGACCAACGCCAATCATGGAGATGTGAATCCCGGTTAAATCTTCAATAAATTTAATATAATTTTGCGCATTAACTGGTAGGGCGCGGAAACTTCGGACAGTTGAAATATCAGTTTTCCAAGTTGGTAGATTAGCATAAACGGGTACTGATTGTTCCAATTTATAGGCTGCATCCGGGGCAATCTCTAATTTTTTGCCTTTGCGCAGATAGGCGACACAAATTGGCACTGTATCACCGTAACGCGACACCCAATCAACTTTCGTCAGCACCATATCTTGTCCATCGGCTTTAGCGTTAACCATCTGCGCTCGGCGAATTTGCGGGATATCGATATTACCTAACCGACGTATCCGACCAGTCGTCGTACCTTTTTCAGCATCGCCGGCAGTCATATCGCCATGTATCTGTTTCATTAGTGTTGGATCTGTTATTTCCGTTACAAATGGACCGCCGCCGACGTGCGACTGAATGGCCTTGGCAATTCCCGTGACATGACCAATAAAAGATGGCGCGATTCCAAGACCAGTACAAGCCCCACCAGATGTAGTTGAAGAAGAAGTGGTAAACGGGTACATGCCGTCATCGTTATCAAGTAAGAAGGCCTGGGCGGCTTCGGCTAACACCTGGGCTGGTGGATGCTGCCTTAATTGCTGGTTCAAATAGAAAACGGTATCAGTTACTAAATCAACCAAGACTTTAATCTTATCAACGAAATCAACGGCAATTTTTTGTTCATCAATCGGCTCTAAGCCAACTTCCGCCCGGGCCTGACGCTGTTCTAACAGTCCTTGATATACCATTTCTCTTAAATATTTAGGATCATTTTTAATTAATTCGACTCTAGCGCCAATGCGCAGGGCTTTAGCGGCAGCCGATTGGGCAATGCCCGACTTGGTGCTACCTTGACCCTTACTACCAGCTTCCCGGATGACATCGTCATAAATATGATGTGGCAAAATTAAATGGGCCGCCGAGCTAATCTTTAAATTAGCCTCTGATACTGGTATACCTTTTTTGGCTAAATCATCAATTTCTTCAATTAATTTGAGCGGGTTTACTAAAACCCCATTACCAATAACATTCATTACCTTGGGATGAGCTATACCGGAAGGAATAAGATGAAGTGATAGTTTTTCACCATTTGGCAAGACTACGGTATGCCCCGCATTATTACCGCCATTAAAGCGAGCAACGACTTGGTAATCATTTGCCAGCATATCAACAAAGCGACCCTTACCTTCATCACCTCGTTGAAGGCCGACAATCACATCTACTGCCATTTCATTATTACCTTAACTAAATTTAACCTATCACGCAAGCGTTAGTTAAGTGTTTTGATTAAGATAAGCTAAATAGTGCTATAGATATGCCTGGTTATTTTATTAAGCAATTGGAGTTACAAGTTCATCAGCTTTATCTTTAGTTTTTTGTTTGATAACGAAGAAAGCGACTAAAGCCGCGAATATGTTAAAGCAACCAGCGAGAAAAAATCCTCTACGATAACCATGAACCAAGCCAGTTGCTGTGGTTAGTGAATTGGTAATTTTTACCGATTTAACATAACTGGCCGCAACTGACGCGGTTACACCAGTTAAGACAGCCAGTCCGAGCGACCCACCAATTTGTTGAGTGGTGTTAATTATTCCTGATGCTAAGCCCGATTGGTCGCCTCTAACACCGGATGTGGCAGCGCTCAGTAAACTAACAAAGGTCGCACCTAATCCTAGCCCTAATATGAATATCCCCGGCACCACATGAGTCCAGTATTGGCTATGTAGCGGAATATCTGACAGCATAAATAATCCGACTGCCGATATTAAAGGCGTTATGGAAAGGATTCTTTTATAACCATATTTCTTAATTAGTTTCGGGGCTTGGGAGGCCGTTATCATAATTGCTAGAGGCACAATGAGAAAAGCCACGCCGGTTCTAATCGGCGTGTAATGTAAGATATTTTGAAAATACAGCGTTGAAAAAAAGAAGACTGAAAATAAGCCGGCGGCAATTGGCAGCTGGATTAAATTGGCGCCCAATAAATTGCGGTTTTTAAAAATCGATAGAGGCACTAACGGATGTTTTACTCGACTCTCGTTAAAGGCAAAAATGAGCATGAACAATAGGCTTAAACCGAAATAGATTAAACTGGAATGAGCCGTCCAGCCGACAGTTGGTGCTTTAACCAGACCATAGACTAACAACATCGGACCGCTGGTGGCAAGTAACGCCCCGAATAAGTCCAAATTATTATCTTTGGCTTCATATTCATGCTTTGGCACTAAACGATAGGCCGATATCAAAACGAATATGCCAATCGGTACGTTAATAAAGAAATTCCAGCGCCAGCCTAAATATTGGGTTAGAATACCGCCCAGTAACAGGCCAACCGCTGCCCCACCGGCGGCGACGGCTCCCCAGACCGACAAAGCTACATTTCTTTCGTGCCCTTCACGGTAAGTTACTAGGACAATTGATAAGGCAGCTGGCGACATAAAGGCACCGGCTAGACCTTGCAAACCCCTTAGGGCAATTAACATGCCGCCACTGCTCGATAAACCGTCCAATAATGATACTAGCGAGAAAAAAGCCACGCCACTTAAAAAGACTTTCCGTCGGCCATACAGATCAGCCGCCCGCCCGCCTAACAGCAAAAAGCCACCGAAAGCCAAGGTGTAAGCCGTTACAATCCATTGCAGAGTACTTGGTACCAAATGAAAAGCCCGTTCAATTGACGGTATTGCCACATTAACAATCGAACTATCAAGGATAACCATAAACTGCGCAAGTGCAAGAATAATTAATATTATCCAATGGCTTGTGTGTTTATTGTCCATTTGCCTCCATGTTTTATCTTATTAATACTATACTTAATATAGTAATTATATGTTAAATCTAAATTAAATCAAAATTATTTTTTCAATCTTATTGGATTAAGCTTTTATTAGCTGTTGGATATCTCACTTTTTCATCATTTTAGACTCATCAGCATGAATACACATTCATGAAAAGCGATAATGACAAGCCGACTATTAGGAATAAAAAATGACGGCCCGAAGGACTGTCAGATCAATATTCTAACAGTCAGCCTGTCATCTTCGCTCTATTTCAACTTTTTGGTAAGCTGCTGCTTCCCGGACTTGGTGATGAAAAAAACATCTTTGTCGGCGGCGGCTTGTTTATAGCGCCACTTTCCACGCTGATTGGTGATCCAGCCGTGCCGGAAAAGGAACTCCAGGGTCAAGGCAATAATACCCGGTTTTCGGTTCAGCTCTTTTGCTATTTGTGATACGCTGAGAGGTTCGTGACTTTGATTGAGTAGTGAGAGTATGTCTCCCGCAACCACGACAATTAAGGCTGTCCCCTTCCGGTGATAGGGAATTTTCATGATTATTTTTCCCGTTTAGCAGCTGATTTTGTCGATTTAAATCACGACGACGTTGGGTAATTTACCCCGCTTAAAAGGTCCGAAATGACGACCTTTGAAGCATTTAACCTGCCCGGTTGCGATACCCAGCTGGATTAGCATAGCGACATCGCTGTAGGAGTCCGTCCAACTGAAACCGTATTTGTTAGTGATAGCTTTTCGCATATTGGCACTGTGTTTGCGGTTTTGTTGAAATTCTGCCGGCAAACTAGCCAGCATATCAGCTATTTCCTGACGATGCTGTGTCAGCCGTTCACTTGAAAATTTGGCAGGATTTAAGATGCCAGCTATCATTATAAACTGAGCTGGATCTTCGCTTTCTCGATAGAGACAGTCCTCAAAAACCTCTGTAACATGTTCTCGAGTTAAAGTTAAAGTTGATGACATTTTAGGGTCGTCTCCTTGTCTTTGAGGGGTAATGCTTTTTGGTTGATTTAGAAATTTATTCCTTTGACACAAGTTGAGGCTTCACTTTGCCACCAAAAAGCTGAGTCTCAACTTGTGTAAAATCGGTTTGTCAATGTACCTTGGAGACAATTCAATCGCCTCAACAAAGTAGCTATAGTTAACCATAATTAGATAATTTAATCAATCTTTTTTAAACTTAATGCACTAAATAAGATTAAGCTATTTGGGCTTCTAAAATTCGTTGTTGCCAGCCGGGACGGCGCTGGTTTTCTGGTGTACTAAAAAATATATTGAAAGTGACAATCTTCCTTTTTTCAGATAAAGGTTGCGCTGGTTTTTTGCCTTGCCCCATTAAAAACTTTAAATAACGCATATCAAGATTAGGGTTTAGTTTTTGGCGGTTAGTTAAAATTATCGGTTCGGTTGTTGCTTTATCTAACGATTCTAAATAACGTCTTCTGGTTTCCATCATGTTTTGCCTATCAGTAGGCCGATTATTTTGGGGACTATGTTGGTTTGGTCTGGGAGCTGTAAATTTTGGCTGGAGTTTGCTTGTAGTTATCGGTTGTGTAATTGTTGGCTGCTTTTTATCTACTGGCTTTGGCTGTTTGTTTGGTTTAGTTGAATTTTTCTTATTAACTTTACCCGATTTTGAAGTTTTTGACTTAGGCGTTTTAACCTCAATTGGCTGGACTAATTCAATTATTGGATGAATTTCTGTTGTTGGACTTTCGTCTGCTACTGCTTCAATAATCGTTTCTGGCTCTGTCTCAGTTAAATTAATTGGTGGTAAATTGGCTACAATCTCAGCTACTGTATCATTAAAGTTATGGTCATCGACGGCGATTCCCGCTTGACTTTCAACTGGAATAGATATTCCCTCGAGTTGCGAACTTCTTATAGATAAAGATGAAAACAAAGATATTATTTCCTCCCTACGCTGCTCCAGGCCAAGCGCCATACGACCAAGCATGGCCATTTCAGCTGGCGGCAGATAGTTTGACAGCCTCGCTTCAATATCATTAAGTTGGTCATTAATTTTTGCCACCTGAATAAAGGTTAAATCTAACTCACCCTTGATTCTCTCTTGCTGAGTAGGGTTGTTGTCTAGCAACTCATTCATCTATGATTAATTTATCAACTAGCTTAATTAAATGCAAATAAATTTCATGCAGATATATAAAAACTAACAATTTAAACTAATTTATAGTTAAATTCTTTTAACGCTTCGGCGATGTTGGCAAGCGGTAGGCCCATTAAATTGTCGGCATTACCCTCAATTTTTTCGACTAATTTATAACCATTCCCCTGGATTGAGTAGCCACCGGCTTTTTCAAGTACATTATCGGTTTTAATATAGTCTAAGATTGTTCTAGGACTGAGAGTTTTAAAATAGATCTTTGTTACGACGTAATTTGATAAGGTTTTATTGGTATCTGAATCGATAATTGTAAAGCCAGTTATAAATTCGTGGACTTGACCGCTAAGCACGTTAAGGATTTTGATTGCTTTGGCTGGAGTATGTGGTTTACCAATAACTTTATTTTTAAAAACCACAAAGCTGTCGGCGCCAATCACGATTGAATTGTTAACTCGGCTGGCGACTTCCCTGGCTTTACCGGCCGAAAGGTGAACGGCTAAATCTGTCGGTTTAAGTTTAAGCTTCATATCTTCAACGTAGTTACTGACAATAATCTTAAAATTTATGTTGGCAGCATCAAGAACTTGCTTTCTACCGGGTGATTTGGAGGCCAGGATTAAGTTCTTCACAATCCTATAATAGCAAACTGAATTTTAAACTATCGTACTGTACTAATAACCATGACTAAGCTACATTAGCACTTAATTCAACCGGTTCGACGTAATCAATCGAGGCATCGGTCGAATAGGCTAACAAATTATGTTTTGGACAGACTGGTATATATTCTAAATCTGGATTGTATCCCTCGGGCAACATATCCGGCAATGAGGTCGGTCTAATGGGCATACGGTGCTCTTTGCTCCAAATTTGACTGTTCCTGGCCACAGCGCGGCAGGTTGGACTATTTTCGCCATTTTCCGGGAAACCACAACTAGCGGTTAGAAATACTATTTCGGCGCCAAAGCGCTCGGCATCAGAAAATACTGGGAAAGTATTACCGCTCGCTGCGATATTAAGCCCAGCCGCGTAAACTCTAGTTATACCGGCCCGACCTAATCGTTGAATGGTGTTGATATAAGCATCGGGAATCGGTTGATGATTTTCATCATAACCCAGCATAAAAATTTCATCAATAAGTAAAGTTAGTCTACCAATCCTTACTAAACGCTCGGCATCAATTTCTTCAAATGATTTTATAACCGTGCATTCATGAGCGTCATTATCTGATAAACCCCGCGGTTTAATGACCGAGTCTCTAATATCGTGGAATGGTTTAAAGGCCTCAAAAGGATGATGGTGGCTTTAAATTCACCAATTAAAGCGTGTATATGGTTAGTTTTACGTGAGGCCATGGGACCGGCAAAAAAAGTTACCTCTGGAATTTCTATTTGTTTGCTCATCGTGCCATTTATTTTAGCACGTCAATTCTTATGTCCAAAGTCTTAGGCTTGATTTTCTAAAGCAGTATAACCCAACTGCCTAAGTATGTTTTGATGCACTAATTCAATGGTTGGAGAACCATCGATTACCTCAATATCGAACTTATCGGCAACCCATAAATAACCCTGTCTGACTCTTTCAAAGAATGGATTTTCTTCGATTTCAAAAGTATCCGGTTTTTCAGCTCGAAAACTTTTTCTTAATTCCACAATACTCACTGGTACATCAAGAATAACACTTTCATCGGGCATAAAAAATTTACCCATCGCGCGTTTTGATGTTTCAATTATTTCATTTACATCCATTCGCCTACCAAATCCCTGATAGGCAACGGACGAAAACCAGTTTCTGTCACTTATGACAATGCTACCGTTGACAATTTCCGGTGTCAGAACTAATCGCGCTAACTCCCGTCTGGCGGCAGTTAGTAAATCAAACTCAGTTTCTGGAGTTTTATTAAAAAATGGATTTTTAATAATATCTCTAAGCAACAATCCGATATCAGTCCCACCAGGTTCGGCCACACCAACTACTCTTTGACTAAATTTCGCTAAGTAATCAATTAAATATTTATGCTGAATTGATTTTCCAGCCCCGTCAGTCCCCTCGATAACAATATATTTACCGGTTAGTTGCTCGCTCACTTAATAATAATCGCACAATTGTTTTTGATATCAAACCATAAGTATTTTAATATATCACTTTCATCCTTTTGGACTCATCAGCATGAACCATCATTCATGGAGTGAAAAATATAGCACCGGAGAGAGAAAATTAATATAGGCGGCTGCCAGGTAGGATGTAGGAGCAAATACTCAACTACCGTCTTTGCCTACCTGGCAGTAACTCTATGTGTCGCGACGATTGATTAACTGCTTTGTTATGATTCTTTTAGAACCACACCGCGTTCATCGAGGCTATGAAAAACTTCTTCATATGATGTATTCCCGAAATTGGGAAGTACGAGTAGTCCTCCAGCTTCGAGGTTATGGTTATGAAAATCGACAATGTCGCCAATAGTGTTCAGTTGGCTGCGTTTTAAACATTGACGGACTCTTTCTCTTAAATCAAGTTCGTCAACTGAGACGCGGTAGGCTGGTGGCGGGGTTGGCCCATTAATGCTGAGCAGGGTATTCTTGATTCTTTGCCTGGCGGCTTTTATGCCAGCCTGATAACCCTTGTCAAAGGCCTGTTGTAAAGCGTCTTTTAATTCAGCATCGATGCTTACAATTACTTCTACCTCTTCGCCTTCTTCTTCCATGTCTCTCCCAAGGTGCTAGCATTATCCTTTTTCAGGATAACGACTCAAAACTCAAGCGGTTGCTTGAACTATAATATAATAATATATTACTGTGTGTTAGTCAAAGTTTGACACCTGAATTAACACTCAAAACGCAATTATTATGACTTGAAGAGCCATAGGGTTAGCACGTAACCTGTTGTTTGTAAACAACTAACAGGAAGGAGTGCGCCACTATGGCTCATCATCACTTTACTCGAT
>Ga0326727_10022942_pt1 | contig 11990 bp, 9 predicted proteins | sample MB2enrmetagenome_FD_207643 | JGI IMG/M metagenome (GOLD analysis project Ga0326727, IMG submission 207643) | Lab enriched peat soil microbial communities from McLean, Ithaca, NY, United States - MB29MY | ecosystem: Environmental > Terrestrial > Soil > Wetlands > Peat | place: USA: New York... | reverse complement strand
AACTGCTCTAAATATACACATCCCGCAAAAGTACAAGTGCCAAAATGGCACACCTGGTGAATCCGTTTTGGTTGGCACAACTGTGTCACACTGCCCCAGAAAGTGACCGACACTTTTAATCACACCCCCCGCGCAACCCCTTTTCGCCGGCAGTGAACGAACGACTGGGAGAGGTTACGGAGGAGTCCGTAGCACTCCCAATCCGGCGAGGTCGAGGCAGGACGGGGTCCGAACGATCCCGGCCATCCGATTCCTGTCAGCAGGCAGCGGAAAGGGGATGCCGGCAAGCTCCGATTGCGGGGTGGGATGCAAGCCCAGACGACGATGCTGCTAGCCTGGATTGGCCAACGGCTGGACACGGGAAGCCAAGGCCCCCTGACGCGGCTGCTCTACCCCCGACCAAGAGGGCAGCCAAGCTCGATGTGACGCTACCGATAAGCCGGGTGGAAACCAGCATGGAGGCGGGCAATTCGCCGGACTTCATTTTCCAGCATTACCGCGAGTTGGTGACAGAGGAGACAGCGAGAGCGTGGTTAGGCATCACGCCGGCGGTGGTGGATACCGCCATGGCAGCGTGGGAGAAAGAACTGGCGGCAAAGGTGGCGCCGTTGCCGGTGAAGGCGTCGGCGTAGGGCGCTGGTCAGGGCGGGCCGGGTGCGGGGCTGGCATTCTGGGCCGGGCGAGAATCCGGAACCGTTGTTAGCTTCGACTGGACATGTGCCGGTGTGCGTGAGTATATTCGGGTTGTGAGGCCCGCCATTCCAGGACTTGAATCTGGGGCGCCGCAGCATTCGGTTTGCGCCGCGGCCATCCAACGCAGCCCGCGCTCGCCATGAAAATTGCATCTACGCCGCAGGCAAACTCTCTTCCGCTCCGGGTCTTCCAAACCAAGGAGCAAACCAAGGCGTTCTACAACAAGATCAGCCATGTTTATGACCTGCTGTCGGAACGCAGCGAGGCGCCGATGCGCAGGGCTGGGATTGATCTGCTGAAGCCCAAACCAGCGGAATCCGTTTTGGAAATCGGGTTTGGCACCGGCCATACCCTAGTTTCGCTGGCCAAGGCGGTGGGACCGAAGGGCAAAGTGTTCGCACTCGATTTGTCCGACAAGATGGCGAAGATTGCGAGAGAGAATCTGGCCAAATCCGGGTTGCTTGCCCGCACCAAGGTCCGTTGCGGCGACGCGACGCAACTTCCTTACACCGCCGGGAGCATGGATGCCGTTTTCATGAGCTTCACACTTGAGCTATTTGATACGCCTGAAATCCCGAAGGTCCTCAGCGAGTGCAAGCGCGTGCTGCGGCCGGGCGGGCGCATTGTCGTGGTGGGCATGTCTAAAGAGGGCCCGAAGGACCCGCTGGTGAATGTATTCGAGTGGACGCACAAGCACTTTCCTAAGTTCCTGGATTGCCGCCCTATTTATGTTCGCCGTGCAGTGGAGGGGGCTGGATTCGCCATCGGGAAGGTGATGACCAAACACATGTGGATACCGGTTGAGATCGTTCTGGGCGTTAGAAGCATCGCCCATGTCCTTGTTTCTTAGGCCGGTCCTGAGCAACCCGGGAACCCTCCGGCCGCGATAATTGTCGCTCTCGTTTTTGCCGGCCTCATACCTCTAAGCTATGACCTGAATACGAACAAGGTATTGGGCAGAGTTGATCTAAGGCGGAAAGTTTAGCTTTGTGAAACCAGCGGTTGTGTATGCAACTAGTTCAACCGTCAAAACGAAACAGAGCGAAACATGAAAGAGAGAGGACAAGTAATATGAGCAAAAGCAATGCGGTCGTGGCGATCTACAAATCCCACGCCGAAGCCGAAGGTGCCGTCAAGGAACTGCAGCACTCCGGTTTTGACATGAAGAAACTATCAATTGTCGGACGCGACTATCACACGGATGAACACGTGATCGGCTACTACAATGCCGGGGACCGCATGAAATATTGGGGGAAAATGGGAGCCTTCTGGGGTGGGATATGGGGAATGTTGTTCGGCTCCGCGTTCTTCTTGATTCCAGGCATCGGGCCGTTGCTCGTGGCGGGGCCGCTCGTCGCTTGGATCGTCGGGGCACTGGAAGGCGCCGTGGTGGTGGGCGGTCTGAGCGCGGTTGGGGCCGGCTTGTACAGCCTGGGCATCCCCAAGGACAGCATATTGCGCTACGAAAGGGCGCTCACGACCGGCAAGTTTGTGCTGATTGCCCACGGCACGGCGGAGGAAGCGGCGCGTGCCCGGGATATCATCAGCCGCACCAACCCCGAAGGGGTGGAGGAACACCAGCCTTCTCGCGCTACTCCTGAGGAGTGCGTCGCGGCAGCATAGTTTGACGGGATAGTCTCCACCATCGTTGGCCTTGTGTGGGCGGTTCCTGACTGGAAACGGGCCTAACCCGTCTGGGGCAGTGGGGCCAAATGCTACGCGGCAGACAGCCCGTCAATGGTGTGTCTGCCCAAGCTGAAACTGCTTATGACCGCCGCCGCCCGAACTGTTGGCGGGCAGGCATGGCGGCCGGGAGCCAAACGCGCCAACGAGGAGTGATTAGTGGATATCTCCAAGATTTATGGGGAGAGCTTCCGGGGGCGGATCATCTGCACCGCATCCTAGAGGAAGCGCAGACGATGGTGTGCGATGCTTTGGGGGAGAAACTATGAGCAAACAGAGACGTGTCAGCCACCCGATATACAGCCTTCTACCCACGGACGTTGAGGGATTCGATTCCCTGGCGGAGCTGGCGCTAGACATGCGGTGGTCGTGGAATCATTGTGCCGACGAATTGTGGCGGCGGCTTGATCCTGCGCTGTGGGACCTCACGCAGAACCCTTGGGTTGTCTTGCAGACGGTCTCGCGGGACCGACTCGTGCGCGTGCTGGCCGAGCCTGCCTTTCGTAAGAATGTTGATGACCTGCTGCGAGCCAAGCGTCGGGCGGCGGTGGCGCCGGCGTGGTTTCAGCAACATCATCCGCAGGCTCCCTTGACCTGCGTCGCGTATTTCAGCATGGAATTCATGTTGAGCGAAGCACTGCCCATTTACTCAGGCGGGCTCGGCAACGTGGCCGGTGATCAACTCAAAGCCGCCAGCGACCTGGGGGTGCCGGTGGTCGGAGTCGGGCTGCTTTACCAACAAGGCTATTTTCGGCAGGTGATTGACAAGGACGGAGCGCAACAGGCGCTCTACCCGTATAACGACCCTGGACAGTTGCCGATCACGCCTGTGCGCCAAGCGAACGGCGAGTGGTTGCGGTTGGAGATCGCCTTACCCGGCTATTCGGTCTGGCTGCGCGCCTGGCAGGTCCAAGTCGGTCGAATCAGGCTTTACCTGCTGGACAGTAATGACGCGGCGAACTTCCCGGCTCATCGAGGGATCACCAGCGAGCTGTATGGGGGGGGACCCGAGCTGCGCCTCAAGCAAGAACTGCTCCTCGGGATCGGCGGCTGGCGGTTGCTCGCCGCTCTCGGCATCCAGCCGGACGTCTGCCATCTGAATGAAGGGCATGCGGCCTTCGCCGTCCTGGAGCGTGCCCGCAGTTTCATGCAAAAGAGCGCGCAGCCCTTCGATGTCGCGCTGGCCGCCACGCGAGCGGGGAACCTCTTCACCACGCACACGGCAGTGGCCGCCGGCTTTGACCGTTTCGCTCCAGCTCTCATCGAGCAATACCTCGGTGGTTATGCCAAGCAGAAACTCGGCATATCACTCTGCGATTTGCTAGCCTTGGGCCGCCAGAACCCAAACGACTCGTCGGAGAGTTTCAATATGGCCTATCTGGCAATCCGGGGCAGCGGGGCGGTGAATGGCGTGAGTCGCTTGCATGGGGAAGTCAGCCGGCGCCTCTTTGAGCCTCTTTTCCCACACTGGCCAGCGGACGAGGTGCCCGTCGGACACGTAACCAACGGGGTTCACATGCCGACCTGGGACTCGGCGGAAGCCGACGATCTTTGGACGGAAGCCTGCGGAAAAGACCGCTGGCTGGGGACGACGGAAACGCTGGAGTACGACATTCGCCGCGTCTCCGACGCCAGGCTCTGGCAATTTCGCATCGCCGCCAGCAAGTCTCTCGTTGACTACACTCGCGAGCGATTGTCCAGTCAACTGACCGCCTGCGGCGCGTCGCCCGAGGCAATTGAAGGGGCGAAACATCTATTTGATCCCAACGCATTGACACTAGGATTTGCGCGGCGGTTCGCGACCTACAAGAGGCCGAACCTGCTGCTGCACGACCCGGAGCGATTGCTTCGCCTGTTAACCAATCCGCAGCGACCGGTGCAACTCATTCTTGCCGGCAAGGCCCATCCGGCAGATCAGGCGGGGCAGTCCTTGATTGAGGAATGGACACATTTCATTCGGCGGCCTGAGGCCCGCCCCCATGTGATCTTCCTCAGTGACTACGACATGCATTTGACCGAGCGCCTAGTGCAGGGGGTAGATGTCTGGCTGAACACCCCACGGCGGCCCTGGGAGGCCAGTGGCACGAGCGGCATGAAGGTGCTCGTCAATGGGGGCATCAATCTCTCGGAATTGGACGGGTGGTGGGCTGAGGCGTACACCCCCGAGGTGGGGTGGGCGTTGGGGGATGGTCGGGAGCATGGCGATGATCCGGCCTGGGACGCGGCCGAAGCCGTAACGCTTTACGAGCGGCTCGAAGGAGAGGTGATCCCTGAGTTTTATGCCCGCGACGAAAAGGGCATTCCCACGGCCTGGGTGGCGCGGATGCGGGAAAGCATGGCGCGGTTGACACCGCGGTTCTCCGCCAACCGCACGGTGCGCGAATACACCGAGCAACACTACCTCCCGGCGGCTATCGCGTACCATTTGCGCGTTGCCAAAAAAGGGGCAATCGGCAGGCAGATGCTCGATTGGCGGCACAGTCTGGAACAAAAATGGGCGGCGCTGCGCTTCGGCGAGATGAAAGTGGAGATTCTTGGCGAGCAGCATGTCTTTGACATTCAGGTCTATCTCAATGACCTCGACGCGAACGCGATAAGCGTTGAGCTTTATGCCGACGGCGTCAAAGGCGGCAGCCCGGTGCGGCAGGAGATGAAGCGCGTCCGCCAACTGCCCGGCGCGTCAGGCGGCTACATTTACAGCGCGGCTGTGTCTGCGGCCCGCCCGCCTCAGGACTATACGGCGCGAGTGATACCGCACTACGACGGCGTCGCGATCCCACTGGAAGACGCCAGAATCCTGTGGCAGCGGTGATCTTAGACTGATTGATCATGAAACCCACTGACCCACGCATCCTGACGGTCAATGGTGGCTCGTCGAGCATCAAGTTCGCGCTGTTCGAGGCCGGTGACTCACTGCGGAGGATTCTGGAGGGCGGGATTGAGCGGATTGGACTGCCGGAGGCCACCTTGCGGGTGAATGGCTTGAACCAGGCGGACAACTTTTCACGGCTAGTGACAGCGCCGGATCACACGGTGGCGGTGGGCGCTCTGATGGATTGAATCGAGGAGCGCAGCGGGCGTGAGGCATTGGCCGCAGTGGGGCATCGCGTGGTGCATGGCGGGCCGAAGTATAGCCAGCCGCAACGAGTCACTGCGGAAATGGTTGAGGAGCTGCGACGGCTCAGTCCATTCGATCCTGAGCATCTGCCGGAGGAGATCCTGTTGACTGAGGCGTTTCATCGCCGATTTCCTGAGCTGCCCCAGGTGGCATGTTTCGACACGGCCTTTCACCATGACCTGCCGCGTGTGGCGCGTCTGCTGCCAATCCCTCGCCGGTACGAGGCACAGGGCGTGCGGCGATACGGGTTTCACGGCTTGTCATACTCGTTCCTGATGGGAGAACTAGCCCGCCTGGCGGGAGCGGAAGTAGCACAAGGCCGGGTTATCCTCGCCCACCTTGGCAATGGCGCGAGCCTGGCGGCGGTGCGTGAAGGAATACCCGTGGACACCAGCATGAGTTTCACCCCGACCGCCGGGGTGCCCATGAGCACTCGCTGCGGCGATCTCGATCCCGGACTAGTTTGGTATCTGGCGCGCACTGAGAAACTGAGCGCGAAGCAATTCAACGAGATGGTCAATTTCCAGTCCGGGCTGCTCGGCGTGTCGGAGACGAGTTCCGACATGCGTGACTTGCTCGACCGTGAAACGCAGGACCTGCGGGCGGCTGAAGCGGTCACGTTGTTTTGCTACCAGGTCAAGAAATGGATTGGCGCATTCGCGGCGGCGCTGGGCGGACTGGATGCGCTGATGTTGGCTGGTGGCATCGGAGAGAACGCGCCCACGGTCCGCGCCCGGATTTGCGATGGGCTGGGATTCCTTGGAATCGAGCTCGAAGAAAAACGAAACGCGGCGAATGAGGGCGTGATTTCCGCAATGGTCAGCCGGGTGACGGTCCGCGTCATTCGCACGGATGAAGAATATATGATAGCCAAGACAGCTTGCCGTGTTCTCGGCCTTGGCCGAGAAGAGGAGAATTAAATTATGAAGACAAAGACTCTTTCCCCGGAATTGCTCCGCAAGATGGACGCCTATTGGCGCGCCGCCAACTATCTGTCGGTCGGCCAGATTTATCTCTACGACAATCCGCTGCTGAAGCGACCGCTGACCCTCGCGGATGTGAAGCACATGCTGCTGGGACACTGGGGCACGACTCCCGGGCAGAACTTCATTTACGTGCATTTGAACCGGGTCATCAAGAAATACGACCTCGACATGATTTACGTCTCCGGTCCCGGGCACGGCGGCCCGGCCGTCGTGGGCAACACTTACCTTGAAGGCACTTACAGCGAGATTTATCCCAACATCAGCCAGGATGAGGCCGGGCTGCGCAAGCTCTTCATTCAGTTTTCGTTTCCCGGAGGGATTCCCAGCCACGCATCGCCGGAGTGCCCGGGCTCGATCCACGAGGGTGGCGAGCTGGGCTATTCGCTCAGCCATTCGTTCGGGGCGGTGTTCGACAATCCCGATCTCGTCGTCGCTTGCGTCGTCGGCGACGGCGAGGCCGAAACCGGACCGCTGGCCACGGCTTGGCATTCCAACAAGTTCCTCGATCCGGCCACGGATGGCGCGGTCCTGCCAATTCTGCATCTTAACGGTTACAAGATTTCCAACCCGACCCTCCTGGCCCGCATCACCCGGGAGGAATTGGAGCAGTTGCTCCGCGGCTACGGGTGGACGCCCTACTTCGTCGAAGGTCACGAACCTGCGCTGATGCATGAGGCCATGGCCGCGACGCTCGACACGGCGGTGGAGCAGATCAAAAAGATCCAGCAGGACGCCCGCGTCCACGGCAACCTCGCGCGTCCGCGCTGGCCGATGATCATGCTCAATTCACCCAAGGGCTGGACGGGTCCGAAGATAGTCGATGGCGTGCAGGTTGAAGGCACCTTCCGCGCGCACCAGGTGCCGCTCTCCGACCCGGCCACCCATCCCGAACATCTCAAGCTGCTGGAAGACTGGCTGAGAAGCTACCGGCCGGAGGAACTCTTCGATGAGCGGGGCCGCCTGAAACCGGAACTGGCCGAACTTGCCCCCAAGGGCGAGCGACGAATGGGCGCGAACCCGCACGCCAACGGCGGCATGCTGCTCCGCGACTTGCGGATGCCGGATTTCCGCGACTATGCGGAAGCTGTGCCCACGCCGGGTGTACGCGGTATCGGCGACGTGCATGTGCTCGGGCCTTTCCTGCGCGATGTGGCGAAGCTGAACAGTGAGCAGCGAAATTTCCGGGTCTTTGGCCCGGATGAGACGCTCTCCAACGGCTTGGAGGCCCTGTTCCAAGTGACTCAACGCCAGTGGGACGCGGCGACCGTGCCGAATGACGAATTTCTCGCGCCCGCCGGGCGCGTGATGGAAATGCTCAGCGAGCACCAGTGCGAGGGCTGGCTTGAGGGCTACCTGCTCACCGGCCGGCATGGACTCTTCAACTGCTACGAGGCGTTCATCCACATCGTGGATTCGATGTTCAACCAGCACGCCAAGTGGCTGAAGGTCACGTCGCACCTGCCCTGGCGGCGCAAGATCGCCTCGTTAAACTACCTGCTGGCCTCGCATGTCTGGCGGCAGGACCACAACGGCTTCACCCACCAGGATCCCGGTTTCATTGATCACGTTGTGAACAAGAAGGCCGAGGTCGTGCGGGTTTACCTTCCTCCGGATGCAAACTGCTTACTGTCAGTGATGGACCACTGCCTGCGCACCCGCCATTACGTCAACGTTGTGATCGCGGGCAAACACCCGGCGCCGCAGTGGCTGACGATGGACGCCGCCGTCAAGCACTGCACCGAGGGCATCGGCATCTGGCAGTGGGCCAGCAACGACCGGGGCGCCGCGCCCGACGTTGTCATGGCCTGCTGTGGCGATGTGCCCACGTTGGAGACGCTCGCCGCCGTTTCCATTCTGCGCGAGCATCTACCTGACTTGAAAATCCGGGTGGTCAACGTCGTGGACCTCATGAAGCTTCAGCCGCAAACCGAGCACCCGCACGGGTTGAGCGACATGGATTTCGACGAGCTCTTCACGAAGGACAGGCCGGTCATCTTCGCCTTCCATGCCTACCCGTGGTTGATCCACCGGCTGACCTATCGCCGCACCAACCACGACAACATCCACGTCCGCGGCTACAAGGAAGAGGGCACCATCACCACGCCCTTCGACATGACGGTGCTGAACGACCTGGACCGCTTTCACCTCGTGATGGACACCGTTGATCGCCTGCCGCAGAGCGGTGACAAGGGCATCTACCTGAAGCAGCAGCTCAAGGACAAGCTGATCGAGCACAAGCAATACATTGACAAATACGGTGAAGACTTGCCGGAAATCCGGAACTGGAAATGGAGCAACCCAAAATGAATGCCCTTATACAACCCAATGCCGTCCAGCCCAAGGCTCCCGGATCGAAGCCTGGATCGAAGCCCAATGCGAAGGACGATCTGAAATCCCTTCCCATGCCGGAACTGCAGGCGAGGTTGGGGTCGTCGCCGGAAGGCCTCAGCCAGGCCGAGGCGCAGAAACGGTTGGCCCAATATGGGCCTAACGAGCTGGAAGAGAAGAAAACCAATCTGTTCCTGAAGTTCCTCTCCTATTTTTGGGGTCCCATTCCGTGGATGATCGAGATTGCGGTGATTTTGTCGGGCGTGGTCCAGCACTGGCCGGATTTCTTCATCATCCTCCTTTTGCTGGTGGCGAACGCCGTGGTGGGATTCTGGGAAGAACGGGAGGCGGGGAACGCCATCGAGGCGCTCAAGGCCAAGCTGGCGATCAAGGCCCGGGTGAAACGTGATGGCAAGTGGATCAACCCGGCAGCGCGCGAGTTGGTACCGGGCGATGTCATCCGCTTGCGCCTGGGCGACATTGTGCCGGCGGATGCGCGGCTGTTGGAGGGCGACCCGGTGGAGGTGGACCAGTCCGCGCTGACGGGAGAGTCGTTGCCCGCCGAGCGCAAATCGGGCGAAGCGGTGTTTTCCGGTTCGATCGTTCGACAGGGCGAAATCGGCGCACTGGTCTATGCCACGGGTGCGAAAACCTACTTCGGCAAGACGGCGCAACTGGTGCAGGAGGCGCACACTGTCAGTCATTTTCAACGCGCGGTGCTGAAGATTGGGAATTACCTGATCATCCTCGCGGTGGCCCTGGTGGCGTTGATTATTACCGTCGCGGTCTTCCGGGGCGACCGGATTCTCACCACGGTGCAGTTCGCCCTGGTGCTGACCGTGGCCGCGATTCCCGTGGCGATGCCGACGGTGCTGTCGGTGACCATGGCGGTCGGCGCGCGCCTGCTCGCCAAGAAAGAGGCGGTTGTGAGCCGGCTGGTGGCCATCGAGGAATTGGCCGGCACGGATGTGCTGTGCTCTGACAAAACCGGCACCCTGACCCAAAACAAACTGACCCTGGGCGATCCATTTAGCGTGAACGATGTCCCTGCCGAGCAAGTGATCCTCTTTGGCGCGCTGGCGTCGCGCGCGGACAACAACGACACCATTGATCTGGCGGTTCTGGGCGGCCTGAAAAACAAAGAGGCGTTGCAGGCTTATCAGGTCGTCCATTTCCAGCCGTTCGACCCGGTGCATAAACGCACCGAGGCCGCCGTCAAAGCCTCAGACGGAAAGACGTTCAAAGTGACGAAGGGCGCGCCGCAGGTGATTTTGGAACTGTCGGCCAATGCCGGGCAGGTAAAGCCCGCCGCCGAGAAGGCGGTCAAGGAATTCGCGGCGCGCGGATTTCGTTCGTTGGGCGTGGCGCGGGCCGAGGGAGAAGGCCCTTGGCAGTTTCTGGGTGTGTTGCCCCTGTTCGATCCACCACGGGAAGATGCCAAAGCCACCGTCGAGACCGCGCGCCAGATGGGCGTGAAGGTCAAGATGGTGACGGGCGATGCACTGGCCATCGCGCAGGAAACTGCCAAGAAGTTAGGGATGGGCGCAGACATTCTCGATGCCAGCGGCCTGGGCGATGTAAAGCATCAGGAGACCGCGGCGGTGACCGAGTCCATCGAGAAGGCCGACGGTTTCGCCCAGGTATTCCCCGAACACAAGTTCCACATTGTGGATGTCCTGCAGAAGCGCGGCCACATCGTCGGCATGACCGGGGACGGGGTGAACGATGCCCCCGCACTGAAGAAAGCCGACTGCGGCATCGCCGTTTCGGGGGCGACGGACGCGGCGCGGGCGGCGGCGGCCATCGTGCTGCTCACGCCCGGCTTGTCGGTCATTATTGACGCGCTCAAGGAGAGCCGGAGAATCTTCCAGCGGATGAACAGCTACGCGATCTACCGCATCGCCGAGACGATCCGCGTGCTGTTGTTCATGACGCTAGCGATCCTGGTCTTTAACTTCTATCCATTGACGGCGGTGATGATTGTGATGCTGGCGTTGCTTAACGATGGCGCCATTCTGTCTATTGCCTATGACAACGTTCACTACAAGGACCAGCCCGAGGCTTGGAACATGCGCATGGTTCTGGGGGTCTCCACGGTGCTGGGGGTCATTGGGGTGGTTTCCGCCTTCGTCTTGTTCTATCTCGGTGAGCGCGTCTTTGATCTCGACCGTGCGCACATCCAGACACTGATGTATTTGAAGCTGTCCGTGGCTGGGCATTTGACGATCTTCCTCACGCGCACGCGTGGCCCGTTCTGGTCCATCCGCCCCGCGCGGATTTTATGGGTGGCAGTTGTCGGCACGCAAATCGTGGCGACGTTGATAGCGGTTTATGGGCTGTTTATGACGCCTCTCGGTTGGGGCTGGGCGCTGTTCGTTTGGGGCTATGCGCTAATATGGTTCCTCGTGAATGACCGCGTGAAACTGCTCGCGTATCGGATGTTTGACCCATGCGCTGCGGTGCTGCCAGCGATGAAGGGCCTCAGCGGTGTTCCGGGAGCTCGATGACAGCGCAGTAGGAGCATCGGGGGGAGCTGCCGAGCAAGGGGCTGGTCATGCCGGTGGTCACCAGGGCCGTGGGGAACAGGATGGTGAAGATGGGCGGGGAGATCAGTAATTAGTAATCGGTGATCGGTAATCAGTGATCAGAGGCCGGAGGACAGAAGCCGGATCAAACCACATAAATCCAGGCGCACGCGCGCATTCCTTCACTAGAAGATGCCAGGGCTTCCCAGCAACTGTTGCCAGCCCGGCAGGCGCTTGGTGACAAAACTGACGAGTTTGGGAAGGTGGCTCCTCTTGAGGTCGGCCAGAGGCATGGTTTGAAGCAGAACAAAACCATGCGCACGCGCTAACTTGATGATTTCTCGGTTCGAGGTCCAGAGGAGCAATTGCTGGAGAGCGTTGAGCGCTGGCCGGCAATTGCCACTGTTGTGGGCTTCAGCTATCAGGCAGCGGAGAAATGCACGCACACAAGGAATGAGGATGCGGACATGCTTCTCATCCTGCCGGCCACGCTGGTCAATGGCGGCGACATTGTGGAGTTTGGCTTTAAGCCCAATGCCTTTCGCAAATTCCGCAAGTGTGACAAATCCTGAGGGTGAGTGTGCCACCTCAGATTTCTTGAAAAGTGTGCCATTTTGTCCTTGTACTTTTTTGGTTGACGTTTATTTACCCTTGGAA
>Ga0326727_10022941_pt1 | contig 11991 bp, 7 predicted proteins | sample MB2enrmetagenome_FD_207643 | JGI IMG/M metagenome (GOLD analysis project Ga0326727, IMG submission 207643) | Lab enriched peat soil microbial communities from McLean, Ithaca, NY, United States - MB29MY | ecosystem: Environmental > Terrestrial > Soil > Wetlands > Peat | place: USA: New York... | reverse complement strand
GTCCGGTGCCTGCCGGACCCTGCAATGCGATCCAGTTGACGTTGCTGGTGGCAGCCCAGGCGCAGGCTGGTGAACTCGTGCCGATCGAGATCTGCCCGTTACCCCCCGCGGCTCCGAAGCTCGCCGATGCCGGACTAAGGGTATACGTGCAAGCTGCCGGCGCGCCGCCCAATCCCACTGACGCCGCGTCGTTCGCAAACACCACATTCCCGAAGTTCACGTTATCGCCGGTATTCTCAATCCAGCTGTAGCTCGAAAGCGCCAGACCCGCCACGGGAATCCATGTTGCGGCCGCGTCGGCGTTGTTCGAACCATCCGCGCCGTAATAGCTGTTGGCTGTCGGATCAATAAAAATCGCAACCTTGTGGTTCTGCGCGTCCAGTACGCCGATCACGCGGTGCTTCGCGGCGTCGTTATCCGGAATCTTGGTGTCGACGGGCGTAGTGCCGCATCCCGTGCAGACTCCGCTCTCCAGTTCGAAGTCGAAATGGCCGGTGGTCGGATCCATGCCTCCAAAGAAGGCGCGATAGTTGACAAACGGCGCGGACGTGCTGAAATTAAGATCGATTCGCGTCGCCGCCAACTTGGTGCCGCCCAGATTGGTGACATCATAAGCCACAAAAAGCTGGCCCGTATTGAGATTGATCGGCGACGCGAATTTCACGTAATTCCCGCCGCTTCCGCTTGGCACCGCCGGTCGTCCGATGACCCCGCTGCTCTTGACCGCCAGTGACTGTGTCAAGCCCGTGTCGGTTGTCCATGATCCGGTAAATCCGCTTCCGCCGGCGGATTGCCCGGCCAGGTTGCCCACTGCGTACGGTGGAACCTGAAAACTGTCGGACGCCACCACGGCGGACGACGCCGCTCGCGGCAACATCACTAAGGTAGCCAGCCCCGCTGCGATTCGCGCGCATTTCTGCCAAGACATCAGTCCCCCCCCCCCTTTTGTTTTACATTTTCAGGTATATAACTCCTATTCGGCGGTGTCAATGGGCGAGGGGCGCCTAGCCGTTTTGGGGACAGGCCAAGTCCCCGTGGGCCAGACCATCGTTGTTTGTGGTCCGGGGCACCCCTCTGGGTCGGCTGCGCAGCGTTTTTTTCGGGCGCTCGGCCGGCAGACGACCAAAAACGATCGTCTGCCCTCGTCTGCCCCACGAAAGCAGCGCTCGGAATTGCTGCTTTCCCCAGGTTAAGCACCCGGCAGCCGCGGTATCGCAGCTCGCGTCTGTACATCGCGATACACTACGGTTTTATCCGTTTCTTCGCGCTAAGGAGTGCCGATGTACACCCGGCGTGGTTGGATAGTCGGTGTCAGTGCCGCGGGAGTCGCTTCCCTTCTGCCGGCAGCCCAGGGGTCGGACTGGACGCAGTTTCGTGGACCGGATCGCACGAATATTTCCAAAGAGACCGGCTTGTTGCGCAAATGGCCGGCCGGCGGACCTAAAGTGCTCTGGTCGGTTCCGGTAGGACCGGGATATGCTGGCGCCGCCATCGTAGCTGGACGCGTTTATCACCACGATTACGACGAGGCCAAGTCCGATTGGTGCGTCAACTGCCGCTCCGTGGCCGACGGCAAGCTGATCTGGCAGTTCCGGGAAGCGCGGGAAATCCGTCCCAATCATGCCATCACGCGTACCGTTCCCGCGGTGGACAGCCGGTTCGTCTGTTCGCTTGATCCCAAGTTCACGCTGCATTGCCTGGACGTCAAGACCGGCAAGCAGATCTGGCGCAAGAGCCTGGTCTCGGATTACAAATCCACGATTCCTTCCTGGTACAACGGCCAATGTCCTTTGCAGGAACCCGACCGCCTGATCATCGCCACCGGCGGCAGCGCCATCATGGCGGCCTTCGATAAAGCCACGGGCAAGGAATTGTGGCACACGCCGAACCCGCAGCAGTACGCCATCACGCACTCTTCGGTGATGCCCGCGATGCTGGGCGGAGTCAGGCAGTATATCTACGGCACGATCAAAGGACCGCTGGGCATCGCGGCCAAAGACGGCAAACTGCTGTGGGAGTTTCCCCGCAAGTTCAACGTCGCGGTGGCGCCTTCCGTGGTTGCCGTGGATGACGAGCGTGTCTTCATGACCGCCAGTTACGACGCGGGCTGCGTGATGGTCCGGGTGCGCCGCACGGGCGATGCGTTCAAAGCCGAGGGGGTGTTCGATATGAAGAACAACGAGTGGAACTCGGAAGTGCACACGCCCATCGTGTACAAAGGCCACCTGTTTGCCGTGGGCAAGAAAAAACGCGGCCTGTTCACCTGCCTGGGCCCGGACGGCAAAGAGGTCTGGACCAGCGATGGCAAAGCGTCATTCGGTCTGGGCAGCTTCATGATGGCCGACGGCATGTTCTTCGTCATGGATGGCGATAGCGGCAAACTGCACATGGTCGAGGCCAGCACCACGGGTTACAACGAACTCGCCAGCGCGCAAATCCTGGGGGGGCAGGAAGTCTGGGGACCCATGGCGCTGTCGGACGGCAAGCTGGTTTTGCGCGACCTTTCCAAAATGGTCTGCGTAAACCTTCGCGGGTGAGGAGTGCGCCAGTGCAATACAGGCAAATTCGCGAGATCGGCGGTAAAGGCAGCGTGCCGGGCCAGTTCGCCTCGTCGCTGCGCTCACTGGCGGTGGACGCACACGGGCAAGTTTTCGCGGCCGGCGATGCCGGGATCACGGTCTTCGACCCGGCCGGCCGCGTGAAACGGCGATGGGCAACCTCCCGGCCGCCGCTCTCCGTAGCCGTCGCGAAAGATGGCACGATCTATGCCGGGGAACTGCGGCAGATTGAGATCTTTTCGAGCGCCGGCAAACTGGTCAACACCTGGCGCGATGAAACCTTGCTGGGACGTGTGACCGCGATCGGCTTTGTGAAGGACGGCGTACTGGCCGGGGACGCGGCGGACCGCGCCATCCGCCACTTCGACGCCGCCGGCAAGTTCCGCAACAACATCGGCAAAGACAATCCGGTGAACGGCTTGCTCATTCCCAACGGCGTGGTGGATTTCGCGGTGGACGCGCATGACGTCATCCACGCGGCCAATCCGGGCAGGCACCGCGTAGAGCGTTACCGTGCGACGGGAGAACTGCTCGGTCACATCGGGCGATTTCACGGCACCGATCCGGCGGGATTCGGCGGATGCTGTAATCCCACCAACGTAGCCGTCGGCGGCAGCGTGTACGTGACTGAAAAAGGCGGCCCGCGCGCCAAGGCTTACGATTTCGATGGCAATTTGCAGGCGGTGATCGCGGCGGCGGAAGCGTTTGATCCTAACTGCAAGAACATGAGCATTGCGGTCGACGGTCGGGGCGTGGTTTACGTCGCCGATACGATCAAGCTCAACATCCTCGTTTTTGAACCGGTGGCAGCATGAGTGAACCAGTAACCAGACGCGATCTGCTGAACAACGTGGCGCGCGGGAGCGTCCTGGCGGCGTTGGGGGGCGGGGCCATTTTCCTGGTGCAGAAGGCCCATGGACAGGTAGTGTGGCAGGTGGATGCGTCGCGCTGCACCAACAGCCGGCTGGGCGATTCCACAAATGTCGAGGCATGCAAGCTCTGCACCACGGAGTGCGTGGTCGCGTTGTCGGCGGTGAGGGCCGTTAACGAGCACTCCAAATGCGGGCGCTGCAACATTTGTCCGGCGTATTTCAATATCACCAGCGCGGTGGACGAGAAGGGCTTGCCCAGCGAGAAGCAATGCCCGCGCGACGCCATTACGCGAAAGCCGATCGGTAAAGCCGATCCCGAAGATCCGGCCAACAATTTCTACGATTACGTCATCGACGAGGATAAGTGCGACGGTTGCGGCAAGTGCGTCATGAAGTGCAAAGAACCGCTCGGGCTCGGTTCGATTGTGCTGCGGGTCCGTTATGACCGGTGCGTCAACTGCAACAAGTGCGCCATCTCGCGGTCCTGTCCCAAGGACGCCATGATTCAGGTACCGGTGGAGGAAGCTCTTCGGCCTCCGGAGATTCGGCATAACCCTGAATGAAGCTGAACACCCACCCCCGTGGGGCAGACCATCGTTTTTCGTGGTCTGCCGGGCTGCGAAGCGGCCGCCTGATAGCGCTGTTGCTCTTCCTTCTCTTCGCCCCCGGCATCCGCGCACAGTCCATTACCTACTCGCGTCCGGTGGAAACCGCGCCCCAGGAGAATACCATCGGCGGCGGCTACAGAACGCCCGCTGTCCAGAAACCCAAGCCGCGCGACTACTGGCTGCAGGTGGCGGACGTTTTCGTCCTGGGAACAGCCATGGGAATGTCCGTCTGGCTGGTGCTCAAGCGGCGCAACCGCAAATGGGCAGTCGCCCTCAGCATCGGCTCGCTGGCCTACTTTGGCTTCTATCGCGAAGGTTGCATCTGTCCCATCGGGTCGATTCAGAACATAGCCGTGGCGCTCACCGACCCCAAGTATTCCATCCCCATGGTAGTGACGCTGACGTTCGTGCTGCCGCTTGCCGTGGCGTTGTTCTTCGGCCGCGCCTTCTGCGGCGGCGTGTGCGCGCTGGGAGCCATGCAGGAACTGGTGCTGCTGAAGCCGGTCCAGGTGCCGCCACGCCTCGACCGGGCGCTGGGCCTGCTGAAATATGTGTATCTGGCGCTGGCCATCACGCTGGCCATCAAGCCCGCCCTGGCGCGCGACTTCCTGATCTGCCGTTTTGACCCGTTCGTGGGATTCTTCCGCCGCACCGGCTCTCCACAAATGCTGATGTTGGGCGGGGGCTTTCTATTGCTCGGCATGTTCGTGGGACGGCCCTATTGCCGTTACCTGTGTCCCTATGGCGGCTTGCTGGCCTGGTGCACGCGCCTTTCCCGCCGCGGCGTCACCATCACGCCGGATAAAGAACTCGATTGCGGGCTCTGCACCAACGCCTGTCCCTACGGCGCCATCGAGCGCATGCGCGCGGTGCGTAAGGACTGCCTGTATTGCGCGCGCTGCTATGCGTCGTGCCCGCGAACCAGGGCGCCACTGGTGACGCTGTCATGACTGCGAAGAAGACAGCCTGGGTCGCGGGCGGACTGGTGGCGTTGTGCGTAGCCATTCTGCTGGCGGACTACGTGGTCGCTTCGCGCCGTGCCGTGCAGGACGACCAGATCATCAAGGCTTTGCAGCTACAGGTGAAATCCGACGCCGCGTTGGCGCCTAAGCTAGCCGCGGAGCAGAAGCGCAACACGGATGCGCGGCGCGCGCGCAAGTTCAGGGACAACGTCGTCGCCTGGGTACTGATCGGCTGCGCAGCGGTATTTTTGACGGCGGCCAAGAAAGTGGTTCCAATACCCCGTTCCAAGCAGGTACTGCCGGTGCTCCGTGGGGCAGCCAATCCTGGCTTGGGGGCCCTCGGGGCACGCCTTTCAGGCGGCGTCCGTGAAGGACTGGCTCCACCCCCCTTAGATCTCTCGTTCGTAGACCAACTCGTCGCCCGTGAAGGACGCGGCAAAGAATCGGCCATCATCCTCCTACAGGCGATCCAGAGCCACTATCGCTACCTTCCCGACGAAGCCCTGCGCCGCCTCTGCGAACTGACCGACATCACGCCCGCCGAGGTTGCGGGCACATCGTCCTTCTACGGCCAGTTCCGCCGCACTCCCGTGGGCAAACACATCGTGCGGGTCTGCCACGGCACGGCCTGCCACGTCACCGGCGCGCGCCAGATCACCCAAGAACTGCGCCGCCATCTCAGCATTCCCGACGGCGCCGACACCGACGCGCAGCGCGAGTTTACCGTGGACGAAGTGGCTTGCCTGGGATGCTGTAGCCTGGCGCCCGTCATGACCGTGGACGGCCACACCGCCGGTAAACTCACGCCAGCCACGGCCCGCGACGCTCTAGGGACTCCGGTATGAAGCAGGCCATCGAAATCCGCATTGGCCTCGGCTCCTGTGGCGTCGCCAGCGGGGGCGAACCCGTGCGTACAGCGCTCCAGCAAGCCGCCGGAACGCGCGCCATCGTCAAAACCGTAGGCTGTAACGGCATGTGCCATCGCGAGCCCATGGTCGAAGTCGTAGAGCCTGGCGGACGCGCCACGCTCTACGGCAACGTGACTCCCGAGGCCGCACGGCGCATCGTTCGACAACACATTTCCTGGCTCCCAACCTGGACGGATGCCGGAGAGCAACTCGACCGGCAGAACAGTTATCTCGGCAAGCAGAAGCGCATCGTTCTCGAAAACTGCGGCGAGATCGACCCGCTCAACCTCGACGACTACCTCGCACGCGACGGCTACCAGGCGCTGGCGAAATGCCAGCACCTGACCCCCGGTGAAGTAATCGACATCATCACCCATTCAGGTTTGCGCGGACGAGGCGGCGCAGGCTTTCCCACCGGCACGAAATGGAAGCTCGGCCGCGCCAGCGAAGGGCCCGTGAAGTACGTCATCTGCAACGGCGATGAAGGCGACCCCGGCGCATTCATGGACCGGTTGGTTCTCGAATCCGACCCGCACCGTGTACTGGAAGGCCTGGCCATCGCAGCCTATGCGGTAGGCGCAACCCAAGGCTTCCTGTACATTCGCGCCGAGTATCCGCTGGCCGTCCGGCACACCCGCGCCGCCATTGAAAAAGCCGCCGAACGGGGGTTGCTGGGCGCGTTGCAACTGGCAGTTCGCGAAGGCGCGGGCGCGTTCGTGTGCGGTGAAGAGACAGCACTCATCCAGTCGCTCGAAGGCAAGCGCGGCATGCCCAGATTGCGTCCGCCCTATCCGGTGGAACGCGGCTTTCGCGGCATGCCCACGGTCATCAATAACGTCGAGACGCTGGCTTGCGTGCCCTGGATTCTGCGGCATGGAGCCGAAGCTTTTGCCGCCTTCGGGACCAGGACCAGCCGCGGCACCAAGGTCTTCGCGCTGGCCGGGAAGATCAATCGCGGCGGCTTGATCGAAGTCCCCATGGGCATCACCATTCGCGAAGTGGTGGAAGAGATCGGCGGGGGCATCAAGCACGGACGCCAGTTCAAAGCCGTGCAATTGGGCGGGCCGTCGGGTGGGTGCATCCCGGCGCGCCTGGCCGATACGCCCATCGACTACGATGCCCTGGCGCAGACTGGCGCCATCATGGGCTCCGGCGGCCTCGTGGTGCTCGACGAGCGCGATTGCATGGTGGATATTGCGCGCTTCTTCCTCAAGTTCACCCAGGCGGAATCCTGCGGCAAATGTACCTTCTGCCGCATCGGCACCAAGCGCATGCTGGAGATCCTGGAACGGTTGTGCGCGGGGCAGGGCCGGCGCGACGATCTCGCCAAGCTGGAAACCCTGGCCGATTACGTCAGCCGCGGCAGCCTGTGCGGGCTCGGCCAGACGGCGCCCAATCCGGTGCTGACCACGCTGCGCTACTTCCGCGAAGAGTATGAGGCGCACCTGGAAGGGCGCTGTCCCGCGGGCCGCTGTCCGGCGTTGATCCACTACCGTGTGAACAATGAATGCATCGGATGCACGCTGTGCGCACAGGCCTGTCCGGTGGGCGCAATTCTGCCACGCCCCTACGAGAAGCACGAGGTGAATCAGGAACTCTGCACCCGCTGCGACATGTGCCGGCAGGCGTGCCAGGACGATGCGGTCGAGGTCACCTAGGCGATGGCGAATCCCATCAATTTGACGATCGACGGCCGGCGCATCAGCGTCCCGGCGGGGACCACCGTGCTGGAAGCGGCCAAATGGCTGGGCATCCGCATCCCGACGATGTGCCACGTTCCGGGGATCGAGGCCGCCGCGTCCTGCTTCGTGTGCGCGGTGCAGATTGAAGGGCGCCGCACGCTTTCCCCATCCTGCGCCATGCCTGCGGCGGAAGGCATGTCGGTCATCACTAACAGCGAGGACGTTCGCACGGCGCGCAAGATGGCGCTGGAGCTGTTGCTGTCCGACCATGCCGGCGAGTGCGAAGCTCCTTGCGCCGCACGATGTCCGGCGGGCCTGGATATTCCGGGGTTCGTCAAAGGCATCGCTGCGGGAGACCATCTCCACGCCATGGAGGTGATCGGCGAACATCTTGCGTTGCCCGGATCGTTGGGGCGGATTTGCCCGCGTCTCTGCGAACAGGGTTGCCGGCGCTGCGAACTCGATCAGGGCTTGGCCATCGGCTCGCTGCATCGCTACGCGGCCGATCAGGACCGTGCCGGGAAGACGCCGTACGTGCCGCCGCGTTCGCCAGACAGCGGGAAGAAGGTAGCCATCGTGGGAGCGGGTCCCGCAGGACTCGCCGCAGCCTGGTATCTGCTCCGCAAGGGTCACGCTTGCACCCTGTTTGAGGCCCACGAACTGCCCGGGGGAATGCTCCGCTACGGCATCCCCGCATACCGTCTGCCGAAGGATGCCCTGGATGCCGAGATCGCGGCCATCCGCGCGCTGGGTGCGGAATTCCGCATGGGCCGGCGCTGGGGTGAGGATTTTGGGCTCGCCGAACTGAGGAAGACGCACGACGCCGTGTTCCTGGCTATCGGCGCACAGCACGCGCAGGGGCTTCGCTGTTCGGGCGAGGAGCATGCGCTATCGGGTATCGAATTTCTGGAACGCGTTGCCGAGGGCCATGCGCCGGCGCTGGGCGACGATGTGCTGGTGCTCGGCGGCGGCAACACGGCTGTCGATTGCGCGCGGTCCGCAGTCCGGTTAGGCGCGCACAAGGTCAGCATCCTATATCGCCGCAGCCGCCAGGAGATGCCTTGCCTGATGGAAGAGGTGGAAGCCGCGGAAGCCGAGGGCGTTCATCTCGATCTCCTGGTCGCGCCTCTACGCCTGGAACGGACTCCGGTCGGACTTGCGCTCACCTGCCAGCGCATGACGCTAGGCGAACCGGACGCATCGGGACGCCGCAGACCGGTGCCGGTGGAGGGTTCCGAGTTCACGCTCGATTGCTCGGCCGTGATTGCCGCTATCGGCCAATCCGTGGAGCGAACGCTGGCCGAACGCGAAGGCCTGGCCGTCACCGCGTGGGGGATCGCGGCTGCGGAAAAGACCCTGGCCACCAATCTACCCGGCGTGTTCGCCGGAGGAGATGCGGTGTTCGGTGCGGACCTGGCAGTGCGCTCGGTAGCCGCGGGCAGAATGGCCGCGGCATCCATCCACCAGTATTTGACGGGACAGCCCGTGACCGGCGAGCCTTCCATGAGCGCCATTGCCATGCAACCGGTCGACGAGGCAGAGCGTGCGGCCATCTTCCGCGCCATCGAAAGCGCGGCGCGGGTGCGCAGTCCGGAGATCCCCATGGAGCGGCGCGTCGCCAGTTTCGACGAAGTGGAGCAGACGCTGCCGCATGCCGATGCCGCGCGCGAGGCCCGCCGTTGCATGAGTTGCGGCTGCCGCAAGGCGAAATGCTGCACCATCCGCTCGCTGGCCACGGAGTACCATGCCGACGTCTACCGCTTCGCCGGCCAGCGCCGCCGTTTCTCCCAGGACAACTCCCATCCGGAGATCATCTACGAGCCCGGCAAGTGCATCAGTTGCGACGCCTGCGTACGCATTGCCGCCGCGGCCGGCGAAGAGCTTGGCCTGTCGATGATCGGCCGCGGCTTTGACGTCACGGTTGCGGTGCCTTTTGGCCGGCCGCTCTCCGAAGGCTTGCGTCAAGCGGCCCGGCGCTGCGCGGAAGCGTGTCCCACGGGAGCGCTGGCGCTGCGTACGGCTCGATGCTGCGATGAGTGTTCCAGCCAGTGGTAACTTGGTTAAGAGCCGTATGCGCTAATCCGCCAGGCGATCGGCATCCTTTGACGCGACCGGATGAGGATCGCGGATCCCGAGCTTTATGGACCGCCGAACCTTCATCCTCGCTACCTGCACTTTTCTTTTCGTCGCGGGCATGCACGCCCAGACAGTCACCGGCATCGTTAGCGGAGTGATTCGCGACGCCGCCGGTGGGTACATCTCGCAAACAACGGTAACCCTAACCAGTCGGGATACGGGCGCGCACAGAAGCGCCGTCAGCGATGCTCGCGGAGAGTTTGCCATCACGACCGTCGCACCGGGCGAATATCGCCTCGAAGCCGAACACCAGGCGTTTCTCAAATACTCCCAGACGCTGGTCATGGAAGTGAATCAGGAGATCCGCGTGGAGATCGGGCTGGCGCTGGCCGGCAAGGACACCGTCGAAGTGACCGCGATCGCACCGCTGGTGCGCACCGAATCGCCGGCGATGGGCGGTGTCATCGATAACCGCCAGATTCTTGGCCTGCCTCTCGACGGGCGCAATTTCTTCGAACTCAGCCTGCTGCTGCCAGGCGTCGTGCCGCCGGCGCAAGGCTCGGCCGGATCGGTTCGCGGCGCCTTCGCCATCAGCGTCAACGGTACGCGGGAAGATGCCAACAACTTCCTGCTGGATGGAGCCTATAACGGCGATCCCAAGCTGAACGGCGTCAGCGTGACGCCTCCGCTGGACGCCATACGCGAGTTCGAAGTCGCGGCTTCTACTTACGACACCAGCTTCGGCAGGAACGCGGGCGGCCAGATCAGCGTCGTCACGCGCTCCGGCGGCAACCAATTCCACGGTACGGCGTACGAGTTCTTCCGCAACGGTGCGCTGGATGGCAATAATTTCTTCGCGCTGTCCGATCAGCCTGCGCTGAAATATCAGCGCAATCAGTTCGGCGCGACTCTCGGCGGGCCGGTGGTCAGGAACCGGACGTTCTTCTTCGCCGATTACGAAGGCACGCGAATGGCCGCGGGCCAAACCCTGGTCACCAATGTGCCGACCCTCGCTGAGCGCAACGGCGACTTTTCGCAAAGCGGCATGGTGGCGATCGACCCGACTACCGGAGCGCCCATCCCCGGCAACAAGCTGCCACAGTATTATCTGGATCCGATCGGCGTCAAGATCGCCGCGCTCTATCCGCTGCCCAACCGCAACGTGGCGGGTGCGAATTTCGTATCGTCGCCGTCGCTGACCGATAATCTCAACCATTTCGATCTCCGTCTGGATCACTCGTTGAGACCCTCCGACAATCTCTTCGCACGCTACAGCTTCGTGGATGATTCCTTGTTCGATCCGTTCGCCGGCTCATCGGGAGACGCCTCCATACCGGGTTACGGCCTCTCTATTCCGAGCCGCTCGCAGAACGCCGCGCTGGGTGAGACGCACTTCTTTACGCCGTCGCTGCTCAATGAGCTGCGGTTGACTTTCAACCGCGTTTCAAACGGCGACTATCCTCAGGACCAGGGAACCAGCATCAATCATCAACTCGGCCTTCCGGAGCTTTCGACCAATCCGCGCGACTGGGGTTTGACGCTGATCTCGGTGGACGGCTTCTCTCCCATCGGAGACGAGCCGACCAGCCCCGAGCACGGCACTACCAACACCTATCAGGTAGCCGACAACGCGACTTGGACGCGGGGCCGGCACCTCGTCAAGTTCGGATTCGATTTCCGCGTGCAGCAACAGAACGCTTACCGCGATATCGAATCCCACGGCTTTTTCAACTTCACCGGCATGCTGCTGGGCAATCCGCTGGAGGAGTTGTTGCTCGGCGCTCCCACCGAGACTGGCGGCGCGACGGAGAACAACCCGCAGCACCTCCGCACTCACAGCATCGACTTCTTCGTGCACGATACCTGGCGCGTCCGCCGCGACGTGGTGTTGACGCTGGGACTGCGCTACGAGTACAACTCGCCCGCGGTGGACGCGGCCAATCGCGCGGTGGTGTACAACCCGGCCACCGGTTCCCTGGTGCAGTTGGGCCAGAGCGGATTTCCCCGCGGCGGCTACAACTCGGACTACACCAACTTCGCTCCGCAGATCGGCCTGGCGTGGTCGCCGGGGGGTCGCGGCACTACGGCATTCCGCGCGGCGTACGGCATCCACTACGACCAATCTCCGCTTGCGCCGGGTGAGGGCCTCTACTTCAGCGCGCCTTACTACAACTTCAATGTCTATTACCCGATCGAGGGCTTGGTCAACCTGTCGTTGACGAATCCTTTCCCGAGCAATTTCCCGTACCCGTATCCCGGCTCGGCCATCGCGTTCCAGCGCGACCTTCGCACGCCGTCTGTCCAGCAGTGGAATTTCGGCGTGCA
>Ga0326727_10022940_pt1 | contig 11991 bp, 8 predicted proteins | sample MB2enrmetagenome_FD_207643 | JGI IMG/M metagenome (GOLD analysis project Ga0326727, IMG submission 207643) | Lab enriched peat soil microbial communities from McLean, Ithaca, NY, United States - MB29MY | ecosystem: Environmental > Terrestrial > Soil > Wetlands > Peat | place: USA: New York... | reverse complement strand
AGCGTTGTTCGGCAAAGTGCACCACCGCATCCGGCCCGTAACTTTCAATGCAGGCAGAGAGAAAGTCGTAGTCGGTCACGTCCCCCACGAAAAGCTCGATCGGCTTCCCCGTCAGCTCCTGCCAAACCCTCAGGCGCTCCGCCAGGGTGCGAATCGGCGTCAGAGTTTGCACCCCGAGTTCGTGGTCCCAGTGCCGCCGCATGAAATTGTCCACGATCGCCACCGAGTGCCCCTGCTGCGACAGGTAAAGAGCCGTAGCCCACCCACAGTAGCCGTCTCCCCCGAGCACAGCGACTCTCATTTGGCCCCCCTTGTTTACGTCTATGACTCTACTGCACCACAAGCGTTGCCGCCGGGGTTGCTCGATCTTCCACCCCTACGACGAAGTTCCCTCGTCCTTGCTTGATATCGGCTGATTTGTCAAAAGGACTTTCCCTCCGCTTTTAGCTACCACGTTGAGTTGCTCATTGCCCACCAGACCTTCCAGGCGCGGCACAGCCGACTGCCTCGCCACGATGTAGCAACGTTCCGGCCGGAGCCACAATTCCTTGAATTGCGAATCGTCAATGAAGACGTTCGGGGCGCCGGGAGCGTACGACCCGTATTCGAGGTTCATAAATCGCCCGTTCAGCAGGAGCGCGGAACGATTGGTATAGAAAAAAATCGACGAGAACCAATAGTAGTGATGGTCAACGATCAAAGTTCCCTTCGGCGCCTTCGCGAACGCTTCAGCCAACGGCTTCGAGGACATGTACGGGTCGAAGGCCACCATGGCCAGGCGTGCGGCGTGGAAGAACAGGACCATCATCAGCCCGGCCGCCACGACCGCGCGCTGCGTTTTGGCTTTGAAAGTGCCTACGGCGCCCACCAGGAAGGCCGCTGCCGCCAGCGCCAGCGGCACGCGCAGGTAGGCGAACGAGGCCAAGGTTAGGTCCTCGATGTGTCCAAGCGACAGTTTGTAGGCGGCGGGGTGCTGGCTCAAAGCCGATGAGATATCGCCGGGCGCAGGTAAACCGCGGCTCCAGGCCAGAATCACGATTGCGGCCGCCGCCGCACATCCGGCGATGGCCGTCAGCACAGATGTGCCGCGCCGCATCCACTTGCCGTTCGCCGCCAGCGCCGAACCCAGCAACAACGCCAGGGCGGGATAGCAGGGCATTGAGTAGTACTCCTGCGTGGTCGAGAAGGTGAAGAAAATCAGAACAAAACCCGCCCAGCACAGAGCCAGCAGGCGCGCGCGCCCGGCGCGGTCCACCGGCTTGAAGGAGAGCCCGGCGATGGCGGGGAAGTAGACGCTCCAGGGAAAAAGCCAGAGCAGATGAAAAAACCAGAAGTAGAGGCGTGGGACGGTATCGTAATCGCGCGGGTAGCGCAGATTCAGAAACCGCAAGAGCTGTTCATTGATGAAGAAAAACCAGAAGAACCCGTGATATTGGCCCGGGCCGCTGTGCAGCGTGAAGTCGAAGTAAGGCGGATTGCGCAAGGTGGCCAGCACGTGCCAGGGCGCGGCAACCAGGAGCACGATGCATGCTCCGCTGAAAGGATGGAGGCGTCTCCAAGTTGCGGCGGAAAAGAATTGCCTCGTCAGCAAAAGGTAGATCGCGCCGGCGGCGATGGGGAAAACGATTCCGACCAGACTCTTGAGCAGCAGCCCCAATCCCAGACTGATCGCCAGCACGGCAGCCCAGAAGCGCGGATGAGGCTCGTCCTGGTCCAGCGCGCGAAGGAACGCCCACAGGGCCAGGGCCACGGTGAACGTGAGCATCACATCGGGAATCAAAATGCGCGTGAAGAGAAACAGGCCGATACACGTAGCCGTGCACAGGCCTGCGTAGAATCCCGCCCGCTTCCCGAACGCCCACACGCCCATCGCCGCGGTCAGCCAGGCAAGCGCCACCGCCGCCAACGCCACCGGTATGCGCGCCGCCCAATCGTGAACGCCGAAGACTTTATAAGAAAGCGCAATGGTCCAGTAAATGAGTGGCGCTTTCTCGAGATAGGCCACACCATCCAGACGCGCGGTCACCCAATCGCCGGACTGAAGCATGTTGCGAGCGATTTGCGCCTGCACCGCATCCACGTCGTCCATGAGAGAGGGCGGAGATACGATGCAACCGACGAAAATCACTGCCGCGAAAAGGATGACAACGATTTCGCTGCCATAGTTCAGACGGCCGCTGAGAGGCTGACTCTCATGCGCGCCCATTCCGTTTCCGACAGCGTCTGAATGTTCCAGCGTTTGAGCCATACAAAAAGAATCAGCAAACCCCAAAGGTGATATCCCAGGTTTTCGCGCCGGTCAAGGTGCCTTTTGATCACCGACTGCACGCCTTCCCAGCGGAAAATCTGCGTCGCGGTCACGGCCGGCTCGGTCAACGTATCGAGCAACAGCGGCTTCAGCACGGAGCGAAACCAATCGTGGACGGGAATGTCGAATCCTTCCTTCTTGCGGCTTACAATCGCCTGCGGAAGTTTGTCCTTCATCAGCTCTTTGAGCAGGAACTTCAGCTTCGATCCTCGCAATTTGTAGTTTTCCGGTAGCGAGGCGGCAAACTCCACCAGGCGGTGATCGAGAAAGGGCGGCCGGACCTCGAGTGAATGCGCCATGCTCATGCGGTCCGACTTGTAGAGAATGTCGTCCGGCAAATAGCACTGCTGATCGAAAAGGAGATAACGGTCGAGGCCGTCAACCGGCGGCATCTGCGCGAGAACCTTTAGCATCGGCGCCGCATCCGCCGGCCCGAGAACCTCCGCTTTTTCCTCTTCGGAAAAAGTGCCATTCCAGAAAACGTGACCTTCGTCGGCAGGCAGCAGGGACCCCCGCAGGAAACGCTTGAGCTTGTATTCAAAACTGATCTTCTCATTCGAAACCGGCCAATAGCGGAGGGCGCCGATCGCCATCTGCCTCACGGCCGCAGGCAGCCATCGCGCCCGGCGCGCATATCGGTTGGCGATGTAGGTCACGTAACCGCCCAACAACTCGTCTGCCCCTTCGCCACTGAGGGCCACTTTCACTTGCCGGGCGCTCATTTTGGCCAGGAACCACACCGGCAAACAGCCCGCGTCGGCATTCGGCTCGTCGGAATAGTAAGCGAATTCCTGAATGGCGCCCGCGAGATCACTGTCGGCCCCCAGATCGGCCTCGGTGTGCTCCGTTCCGTAGCGCTCCGCCGCCTCGCGGATGTAGTCGCTTTCATCGAAGTTTCGGCCCTTGAAGGTAATCGAAAACGTCTTCAGAGGTTTGCCCGACACCTTCGAGGCATAGTGGAGAATGGTCGACGAATCCAGACCGCCGCTGGCCCAGAGTCCTACCGGCACATCGGCAATCATGTGCTCCTTAACGGAGTCACGAAGCAGAGTGTCCAGTTGCTCTTTGGCGGCGTCGAAGCTCAAAGGCCTCTTGGCGGACGACGCGGCCGGGACAGGAATGCGCCAGTAACGCTCGACTTTGATTTCACCGTGCTGCCAGATGAGAATGTGTCCGGGAAGCAGTTTCTCAATTCCCTGCACAAGGGTCAGCGGCGCGGGAACGTAATTCACGCGCAGATAGCAATTCAGCCCGTCTAAGTCCAAAATGCGATCGATCTCTGGATGATGAAGAATCCCCTTCAGCTCGGAACTGAAGTAGAAGTCGCGCCCCTTGCGGCAAAAATAGAGCGGCTTGATGCCCAATCGGTCCCGCGCCAGAACCAGCCGTCGTCGCGACTCGCTCCAGAGCGCCAGCGCGAACATGCCGCGCAGCCGGCGGAAACACTCCGTGTCCCACTCCAGAAAGGCGTGCAGTACTACTTCCGTGTCACTGTGAGTGAAGAAGCGATGTCCTCGCGCCTCGAGTTCAGCGCGCAGTTCGGCATAGTTGTACACCTCGCCGTTGTACACCAGCACTGTATCGCCGTCCTCGCTGCGCATGGGCTGCTCGCCCGCCACCAGGTCGATGATCGTAAGCCGCACGGCGCCCAATGAAACGTGCGGGGATTCGTAAACACCCTGCTGGTCGGGCCCGCGATGGATCAGCGAGAAAGTGGCCCCGCGGATCACGTCTGGCGGAGCCGGCCGGTCTTCGTGCGTAAATCCCACAATGCCACACATGGAGTGAAATCCTAGCGCGAAACTGGAAAATGGAAACTGGAAATCGGAAACTGGAAAATGGAAAATGGAAACTGGAAATTCGAAGGACGCTGTCTGCCCTGAGCGGAAAAGCCCTCTCCCTTGGGGAGAGGGTGGGCCGCGGCGACGCATTCATCAGCCGCTGCGGGCCGGGTGAGGGACCACTTCCAACTGCCGGGGTTCTTCGCTTCGCTCAGAATGACACTCCTCGCCATCTTCCAGTTTCCGTTTTCTATTTTCCAGTTTCCATTTTCCAGTTTCCGTTTTCCATTTTCCAGTTTCCGATTTCCAGTTTCCATTTTCCAACCTTGCTCACCGCGCGGCACAAACCAGCGCCACTCCAGCGGCCACCAGCAGCAAGCCCGCCCAGCGCGTCTGGCTGACGCGTTCCTTGAGCAGAAACCTCGCGCCCACAGCGCCCACCACATAATTCGCGGCCGTCGCGGGCACCACGAAACTGACCTCTGCCCAGGTAAGCAATGCCAGCAAGGAGAAAAATGCCACCGTCATGAGCACAATGCCCAGCCATATCCATCTCGACTTCAGGGCACGCCACATGACGCCCAGGAGCGCGCGCGGGTAAAAGCTCTTCACTTCCCCGATCTGTTTCATGGCGTGCGTCACGGCGAGATCTCCGCCGGTCCCGGCGAGCACCACGATCGCAAGGAATAGGAAAGTTCGCATCTTCACACCGGCCCCGTCGTGCTGGGCGGCGTGCGCCCCACCACGGCCACGCCCAGAAAGATAAACACCGCGCCCGCCCAGCGCTTACCCGGAACCACTTCTCCCAGGAATATGTGGGCGAGCAGCGGCGCCAAGACATACCCGATGGCCGTGACCGGCATGACATAGCTGTAGTCAGCCCAGGAGAGCACCAGCATGTAGGAAACGAAGAAGATCAGAAGCGAGCCGATGCCCAACCAAATCCAGCCGCTGCTGAGAATCTTCAGCAGATAAGCCGCCAGGCTCGGGATTGAAAGGTCTGGAATCTTACCCATTCCCCGCATCCCTTTCCCAAGCAGCACGTTGCCCAGCGAGCCGAAAACCGGCACCAGGATCAGGAGCGGAATGGTTTTTGCCAGCAGGTTTCTCGACGAAGGCATGGAGACTGTCTTTGCGACCTTGGCGTGCTTCGCGCCTTCGCGAGAAGCCGTTTCTTAGCGGGTCATTTCAGAGCTTCAGGCATGGTTGGCGGGGTTCGCGAACCGGCCTTGGGATTCCGCGCGTATCTCCAGCGCTCCGCGCGCAGGCGCAGGAACTCCACCGCCTCGTGATAAAGGCGCTTGCGTTCGCTGTTGTCCCAGAGCGCTTTACGCACGATGCGCCACACTACCCTGCGCCGGAAGTAGTAGGTGTCATAAAAGCGGTTGACCGCGGCCATCATTTCTTCCAGTTCCAGGCCCGGATACTGGAGGTGCGGAAGCTGATGGCCGGCCGCGTCGGCCGACGCCTCGGCGGCCAGGTAGTTGTGTTGCGCGGCATAGTCGTAGAACTCAGTTCCCGGATAAGCGTGCGCGATGGAGACCTGAATCGTTTCCGAGTCGAGTTCTTTGGCGAACTCGATAGTGCGCTCGATAGATTCCTTGGTTTCTCCCGGCAGGCCGATGATGTAGTCGCCGTGAATGGCGATGCCCAACTCCTTGCAGTTCTTCGCGAACCGCCGGGCCATCTCCACGGTGGCGCCTTTCTTGATGTTCTTCAGGATCTGGGGATCGCCCGACTCGAATCCCACAATCAACAAGCGGGCGCCCGCATCCGCCATGGCTTTCAACGTTTCATAATCGCTGTGGTCGCGCGCGGTGCACGACCAGCGGAATCCCAGGGGCTTGAATTTCGCGCAAAGCTCCAGCACGCGGTCCTTGCGAATGTTGAAGGTGTCGTCATCAAAGAAAAACTCTTTCGCCTGCGGAAACAACTTCAGGGCTTGACGAACCTCCCGCGCCACATTCTCGGAGGAGCGCACGCGCCAGGCGTGCCCGGAAAGCGTCTGCGGCCAGAGGCAGAACGTGCAGAGCGCCGGACAGCCGCGGCTGGTGTAAAAAGCCACGTAGGGGTGAAGCAGGAACGGCACGTTGTAATTCTCAATCACCAGATCGCGCTTGTACACTTCCGTGGCGAAGGGCAACTGGTCCAGTTCTTCAGTTTCCAACGCAGGCCGCGATGGGTTGTGAACCACCTGGCCGTTTTTTCGATAGCTGACGCCCGCGATCTCCCCCAGGGGCTTGCCCTGCGCAAACTCCACCACCGCATGATCAAACTCGCCACGGACGATGAAATCGATGTCCGGGCTGGCCATGAGACTTTCCTCGGGTTTAATCTGAACGGGAGGGCCCACGAAGGCAACCTTAAGGTCGGGTTTGATTTCCTTCATGCGGCGAATCAACCGCAAATCGCTGTCGAACCCCACGGTGGAGGTAAACAGCACTAAAAACTCATAGTTGCTCGCGATTTGAACGGTCTCATCCGCCGAGACCTTGTGCGGGGGCGCATCGAGCAGCCGGCTGCCGGAAAGCATTCCCGCCGGATAACTAAGCCATACGGGGTACCAGAAGGAGTCGATCTCGCGCGTCGCGGGCCAACGAGAACTGGCCCCGCCGTCGAAATTCTCGAAACTCGGGGGATTCAAGAAGAGAGTTTTGAGCTCATTCCCCATGGGTTAATCCCCTCATGGGGCCAAACCAACATTCACCGAGGCTGTCCAACCCCAAGCCAACATTATACCGTAATCACCGGCTGTGCGGCAAAACTCGATGCAGAAAGAGCCAATTCAAATGGCGAACGGCAAACGGCAAAATTCAAATGTTTTGCAATTTGTCGATTTTTCAGATCTTAAAACCATTTGCCATTTGACCTTTGCCATTTGCCTTTTGAACTGCTCCTAGTCTTGCGTCCAGCGTGTTAACTGTCGACTCGATCTGCTAAGCGTTCAACCGACCCCTCACCCGCTCATCTTCATTAGAGCTTTACACTGCGGCCAGTCTCCGCGGATTGATAGATGGCCTCGGCAACCTCAAGCGCCCTCAGTCCGTCATATCCCGTGATGGCGGGTGGCTTGCCCGTACGGATTGACTCCACCAGGTCCGACAGGAAGCGGAGCCCCATGACGCCTGCGTAGCCGGGCTGTGGTGGGAGTTCAAAATCCACGTGCTGGTGCGCCGGCTGCCTGTACTCGCCCGAATCGCTGCACACGAACAGGCGCTCTTTGACACCTTCGAACGATGGGCTCCAGGAGAGCACGCCGCCGGTGCCGCGCAGGGCAAGATAAAGATCGCGACCAAAAGGATAGGAATCCGGCACGGTGTAGCTGATGTCGAGGGCCAGCACCGTGCCGCGCGAGAAGCTCAAGAGCGCGAAGCAATTGTCTTCGATGTCGTACTGCTGGTTCACGCGTACCGTTTTGCCGGTCACTTCCACAACTTCGTCCGACAACAACCAGCGGTAAAGGTCGATCCAGTGCACCCCCAGGTTGAACATGGGGCCGCCGCCGCTGCGCGCCTTCTCGAGCATCCAGCTCGCGTGGCCGTCGATGTAGCGGGAGAGGCGCCCCGCTGCGCAGCGTCCCTCGCAGCCCACAATGCGGCCCGTGACGCCTCCTTCGACGAACCTCTTCATTTCCTGGGCGACGGGATGACATCGCCAAACGTAAGGGGTGGAGAGGATCACGCCAGCCTTCTCCGCGGCGGCGATCATGCGGCGCACACCCTCGGCGGAGGCGGCCATGGGTTTTTCCACCACCACGTGAGCGCCGTGTTCCGCGCAGGCCACCGCCGCCTCGGGGCAATCGGCATGAGGAAGAAAGACCGCCGCCAAATCCAGCCGCTCTTTTTCCAGCAGTTCCCGCCAGCCCGCGTACCCGCGCACGTGAAAGTCTTTCACAAAGCCTTCCAGCACGGCAGGATTAGCGTCCGCGGCAGCAATCACATCCACCCCAGGAATCGCCTGGAACTGAGTCATGTAGCTGCGCGGATGCAGGTGGCTTAGCCCCAAGATGCCCACGGACAGTTGCTGATGTTGTGTCACGAGCCTCCTGTCGCACGTTTAAGATACCCGGAGAGCAACTTCAAATGGCAAACGGCAAAGAGCAAATGGCAAATGGTAGACCATTTGAATTTTGCCATTTGCCATTTGCCCTTTGAAATCGCTTTTCGGTTTGTCCAGTTCAGAACTTCCCATCCCGCGTCTCGAAATGCGTGGGCTTGCCGAGGTTGGCGCCGCCACTCCTGATCCAGTGTGCGATCCACTCAATCATCTGCTCGACCGGCACGGAGGGGTAACCGAACAGGCGGAAACAGCGCGCCGCGTTGTTAAGCAGCGCGGTCGGCGCTTCCTGACCTTCCAGAGTCGGCTCTTTGCCGAAGATCTCGCCGAAGCGCTTCGCCACGGCTCGAATCGAGATCGTCTCCGGCCCGGTCAAGTTCAGGATGAAGGGAGGAGACTGGCAGTAAGGGAGGCATCGCAACGCGATGGAGTTGACGTCGCCCTGCCAGATCACGTTGGCGGCGCCCGCCGCCACATCCACGCTGCGGCCTTCAAACACCTTGCTGGCGATATCCACCAGCACGCCGTACCGAAGCTCTACGGCGTAGTTCAGTCGCAGCAGCGTGACGGGCGTCCCATGCCGTGCCGAGAAGTACTCGAACATGCGCTCGCGCCCGAGCACCGATTGGGCGTAGTCCCCGAGCGGTGCGGGAGCTGTCTCCTCCGTGGCCCCGCCCGTGATCACGGGCAGGAAGGGATAGATGTTGCCGCTCGAGAAGGCTGCGATGCGGGAGTTGCGGTAACGCTCCGCGATGAGCGCCGGCACGTGAACGTTCATCGCCCACGTCAGGCTCTCTTGACCCGTCGAACCGAACTTGCGGCCCGCCATGAAGATCACATTCGGCGCGTCAGGCAAGGTGGCAAAATCTGAGGGGTCCAGTAAATTCACGCACAGAATCTCGACCCCCGCGGCCTCCATGAGATCGGCGTCCAAATCCTCGCAATGAACGTCCGTGCCGAAAATACGGATCTTCGCACCCGCCGCTTGTGCCGCGCGCCCGGCCCGCTGAGCCAGGCTCGGACCGATTTTGCCGCCCACGCCCACGATGATGAGGTCGCCCTCTAACTTGCTGAAGAATGCGATGTCCTCCGCGCTGGGAGTGCTAAGGAGTTCTTGCAGTTCCATATCCGTCTGAATCAAATTTGCCATGCCCTGCAATCTAGAACATGCCTCGCCGGCAAGTCAAGCAGACCAGGCAACCACGATCCTGCTTCTCCGCGAAGAAAGCCCTCTCCCTTGGGGAGAGGGTGTCCGGCGACGGCGTTGTCTTCAGCCGTCGCCGGACGGGTGAGGGGTCAGCGCGGATACGAAAAGAGCGAATTCAAATGGCAAATGGCAAACGGCAAAATTCAAATGGTTTGCAATTTGCCATTTGTTCAAATTGAAAAACCATTTGCCATTTGACCTTTGCCATTTGCCGTTTGAAATGTTCTGGGTTTTGCTTCCCGCGAAATGCCCCCTCATCCGTCGCACTTCAGCCGTCGCCGGACGGGTGAGGGGTCAGCGCGGATACGAAAAGAGCGAATTCAAATGGCAAATGGCAAACGGCAAAATTCAAATGGTTTGCAATTTGCCATTTGTTCAAATTGAAAAACCATTTGCCATTTGACCTTTGCCATTTGCCGTTTGAAATGTTCTGGGTTTTGCTTCCCGCGTGTAACGACGCGACTGGAGTACAATACCTCTATTCCAAAACTCGAGGTGTTATTCTCCGTGTCCTCCCTCCGCTCTGTGGCGAACGCTTTCTCCGGCCGTCTCCGAACCATGACCCCTGCCGACATCCCTGCCGGCATGCGCTTGAAAGAGATCGCGGGATGGAACCAAACCCTGGAAGACTGGCAGCGATTCCTCGAGGCCGATCCCGAGGGCTGTTTCGTCGCGGAATGGAATGGACAGGTGGCGGGCACGGTGGCGACCATCGTCTACGAGCAGCGCTTCGCGTGGATCGGCATGGTGCTGGTTGACCCGCAGGTGCGCGGCAAGGGCATCGGGACAGCCCTGCTTCTAAGAGCTATTGACTACCTTGACGCCAGGAAGATCCCCTGCATGAAGCTCGACGCCACACCGCAGGGTAAGCCCCTTTACACCCGCTTAGAATTCCAGATCGAATACGAAATCGAGCGGCACAGATTGACCCGCGAAACTACGGCCGAGTTTCGTGTGGAGTCTCGCCAAGCTGTTTGCAGCAACCACCCCCTTCCCCCTCCTTATCAAGGAGGGGAGCCCCATGTGCAACTCCCCTCCTCTTCGAGGAGGGGGCCAGGGGGTGGTGAGCAGGTCTCGCCTCTAAAGAGTCACGCGGAATGCAGCGCTGGCCCCCGGACAGCCTCAGCCGCCGCGGAGAACTTCGAGCCGCTACTGGAATTTGACCACCAGGTTTTCGGCGCTGACCGCAGCGCGCTCCTGCGCTCTCTCGCAAGCTCTGCCCCCGAGTTGGTCTCCATTCACCTCTCCGGCGGCGCCGTGGAGGGATTTGCGCTCGGCCGTCAAGGCTCGCTGGCAGACCAGCTCGGCCCCTGGGCGGCAGCAAACGCTGCCGCGGCGCGCGCTGTTTTCGACGATTTTCTCCTCCGCTCCCGCCGGCCGGTTGTCTTTGTCGACGTGCTGAGAGACAATGCTTGGGCGCCCGCGCTTCTGGCCGCCCGCGGATTCCAGTTTTCCCGCCGCCTGACAAGAATGTACCGCGGCGAGAACGCGCATCCGGGCCGGCCTGATTTGCTGGGTGCGATTCTCGGTCCGGAGTTTGGCTGACAGGCTGCTGAACACGGGGGGTGGTTGTCATCCTGAGCGCAGCGAAGGATCTCTGCCGTTCGGCGGGGCTTTCGAGTTCAAGCAACTGCAGAGATCCTTCATCGCCCCGATCGGATCGGGGCTCCCCCGAAAGTCACGTCATTCCCGCGCAAGCGGGAATCCATTGGATCGACAATGGGTCCCCGCTTACGCGGGGACGACGCCGATTTTCATTGTCTCGGGTGGGCCAAAGGCCCATGGAAGCTCCTGAGGATGACACGCGCCTCGATTTTCCAGTTGGCCTGCTGATCATTGCTGATGACTGATTCCCCACCTCAACGTGTATTCTATGGCTGGTGGATTGTCGTCGCCGCCTTTCTAAACCTCTTTTTCGCCGTCGGCATTGTGTTCTACGGATTCCCGGTCTTTTACCCTTCTCTCATCGAGTCGCTGCATTTCTCGCGCCAGCAAGCCACCACGGGAATGTTCCTGGGCTTCGCGGCCGCGGCGCCGCTCCTGGGGTTGCTGGTGGGTGCCCTGATTGACCGCCTGGGCGCGCGCTTGGCGATCCTGATCGGAACGGGCTTTGTGGGCGCATCGCTTTTCTTGATGGGCGGCATCCACACACTCACTCAATACTATCTGCTCTGCTTCACCGAGGTGCTCGGATACGTCTCCGCCGGCCCCATTGCCAATCAAGTCCTCGTCGCCAGTTGGTTTCACAAAATGCGAGGCCGCGCCATGGGCTATGCCTACCTGGGCCTCGGCTTCGGCGGCGCGGTGTCGCCGCTTCTCGTCCATTGGCTGATCGAGACCTCTGGTTGGCGCAAGGCCTTCGAAGTGATTGGCTTTGCGATCGTCGTCATCCTCTTTCCCGTCGGCATCTGGGTAACGCGCTCTGCGCCTCGCGATTTGGGATTACTCCCCGACGGCGTTCCGCCCAATCCGGCGGCCACGGAAACAAACGCACCCTCGCGAACCGCCGGCGAAGCGGTTCGGACGGCAAACTTCTGGCTGCTCCTCCTCGGAAGCACACTCGTGATCGGCGTGATCGGAACCGTGATCTCGCATTTCATTCTCTTCCTGAAAGATGAAGGGTATTCGTCCGGCTGGGC
>Ga0326727_10022939_pt1 | contig 11992 bp, 10 predicted proteins | sample MB2enrmetagenome_FD_207643 | JGI IMG/M metagenome (GOLD analysis project Ga0326727, IMG submission 207643) | Lab enriched peat soil microbial communities from McLean, Ithaca, NY, United States - MB29MY | ecosystem: Environmental > Terrestrial > Soil > Wetlands > Peat | place: USA: New York... | reverse complement strand
AGAATTAAACGAAGCTGTAACCGCTTGAAAAAAAAACCCTCAAGGAGAATCTTGAATGAGTACCGAATTACCACCACAAATTCAAAATCAAGTTGCTCAGTTGCAACAACTTCAACAGCAGGCACAAGCGCTTGCTGTTCAACGAAGCCAACTCGAACTCGCCTTGAACGAAGCTAACCAAACCCTCGTTGAGCTCGAAAAGCTGGACGAAAAAGCTGTTATCTTCAAGACCGTAGGAACGATCCTCGTCCGCTCGAACAGAGATGAGGTGAAAGTTGAGCTAACGGAAAAAAAAGAGACGTATGACGTACGTTTGAAGAGCCTTGAAAGGCAGGAAGAACGCGTTCAAACGCGTTTTCAACAACTCCAGCAACAGCTGCAAAAAGCCCTCGGAGGGGGGACTGCGCCGCAGGGCGCGTAACCCAACTTCCGGGTTCGGCGGAGACTGGAGGCGTTACGCGGGTTTTGGGTAAACTTCTTCCTCATTTTTCGCTCCAAACTTCTCGCTCGCAGCGACAGTTGTGTCGCTCAATATTACAACGACGTCAGCGAGATTTTTGAGCGCGGTCGAAAACCCAGGCTCTGCTCCGAAGATGATGGTCTCTTTGCCATGCTCCATCGCTTTTGAAAGCACAGGCTTAAAATCAGCATCTCGGGTCACTATTGCTATAATATCTATATTAGGATTGAAAATTAGCTCCGTAGCTTCAACGGCAAGTCGAACATCAACATCACTCGAGCTGACCACCGGCTCAAATCCTTGGTTCTCGATTGCCTCAACGAGTTTCTCAGAGGCATACTGGTTCAGGTAGACCCTACCTACCTTGATGTCGCCGAATTCCTTCAGGGTGTTTCGTATTTCTTCCAAGTCGATTTGAAATTCCTTCCGAAGCATGTTAGGCCCATCAACGAGCAGCCCAATGCCCTTACGGGCTCGTTCGCGCCGTCGAATTATCGTCCTAATCTTGAATCGGTCTTTAATATGGGGGATAGAAGGCATAAATGTTAAGACTCCTACTATTACAAAAATGGTAAAATAATGTACTGCGGCGTGCTATATATGTTTTTCTTTTATTCGTCCGAAATAAGCCTTTTTATCCAAGATTAAAAGCCCTGCGAGTGTTCTCCGCGATAATCGACGCTGCACCTTCAACTTCCGTGTCCCAGATCCGCGATATTGCGACAATCGCATCTCCTACAAACGACGGTTCGTTTCGACCCTTGCGCGCGGCTAAATAGGGACTATCAGTCTCGATGACTACCATATCTTGGGGGGCCTTGTCCACGAGCATCTGGTGGTGCCCAGACCGGCATACTCGCGTTGAAATTGAAATATAGTGCCCGCAGTCTACGATCTTTTCGAGCAACTCCACACTGCCTCCGTAGCAGTGATAGACCGCTTGATCAACACCGTGCACGAGCTCAAAAACGCGCTCTTCGGCATCGCGGCTGTGAATGACGATGGGCAAGCCGAGCTCCTGGCTCAGCTGAATGAGTTGCTCAAACGCGTTTTCTTGCCTCTCACGTTGCTGCTCCGACTTGACGTGGTAAAAATCCAGCCCAACTTCGCCAACCGCGGTTGCTGAATCTGCGTTTTGCCTAATGAATTCTTCTACGCTTTTTTTCTCGGCAACGTGAAGCGGACTTAGGCCGTAAGCAGCGTACACGTTCTCGTGTTGAAGCAATTCTCTCGTCGCCCAATTCGATGTGAGGCTTATGCCCGAATTGATGAGTGCAATTCGCGCGTCGAACGCTCTCTGAATCACTGACTGTCTGTCGTCGTCAAACGCAGGCGTGTCGATGTGACAATGAGTATCGACGAGATGCCATCGCAACACTACGCACCGTCTCTGGCTTTAAGGCGATTTATCGCGCTGATCATGGCTTCAACAGACGCAATTACAATATCGCCTCGCGCGGCGCGGGCAGTCACCATGCTTCCACTTGAATCTTCGACGCCGATGACGACGTCAGCAAGCGCATCGGTCCCACCGCTTATCGCGTCGATTCTGAATGTCCTTAATTGCACGTCGGTGCCCCCGAGAATGTCGTGTACTGCGTTAATCGCGGCATCGACTGGACCAATGCCTATACGGGCCCCTATTTTCGTCTGCCCTTCTACAACTGCTTTCACCGTTGCAGTTGGAGTGATGCGATTGCCCGTCATTACAGAGAGCTCCTCAAGCAGAATTGTCGGCTTCAGCACCTCATTTGTGATCGCTTCAGTTATAGTATACAAGTCGACGTCCGTGACTCGCCGGCCTTGATCGCCTATTTCCTTTACGCGATCCATTATGCGCGCGAGCTCTTCTTCAGTGACGTCAAAACGAGCGTCCTTGAGCATCTCGCGCACTGCGTGTTTGCCAGCGTGTTTGCCAGCAACGAGGCGGCGACGCTGACCAACCATTTCGGGCGTCATAATCCCTGGCTCAAACGTGTCAGCGCGTTCAATCACCCCGCGAGAATGAATTCCGGATTCGTGCGAGAAAGCGTTTTCGCCGACAATTGGCATTGTGGGGGGTATGTTAATCTTCGTGAATCGTTCCACTAGCCGCGAGGTCTCGAGAAGGAACTGGGTGTTAATATTCAGCTTCGCTCCAAAGATGCTCGACAAGCCCATCGCCGTTTGAGCGAGGTCAGCGTTCCCGGCCCTCTCACCAATCCCATTTATCGTCACTTGTACTTGGTTGGCGCCAGCTTCGATCGCTGAAAGGCTATTGGCAACGGCGAGACCAAAGTCGTTGTGACAATGCACGTCGATCGGAACTTTGACAACACCCTTGATGCGCTTGATGAAGTTAAACATCCTTGAGGGGGCCATAATGCCCACCGTATCCGGTATGTTGATGATGTCCGCCCCTGCCGATTCTATGCCGCGACAAACGCGATCAAGAAACTCCGGTTCAGTTCGAGTGGCGTCCATCGCTGAGAAAAGGCATGTTGTCCCGTGCTCCTTAACGTATTCGACTGCGTCGACCGACAGATCATAAACTTCCTGTCTTGTCTTTTTCATTGAATGCTTCAGCTGCACATCTGACGTTGAGGCAAAAACGTGAATCAGCCCAACGCCCGCATCTAGGCACGCGTCAATATCTGGTTTCACGACGCGAGCGAGACCGCAGACAGTTGTTCCTAGATCTGCATTGACGATGGTTCTTACAGCGCTGTATTCCCCCTTTGAGGAAATGGGAAACCCGGCTTCGATCACGTCGACGCCTAGCTTGTCGAGAGCTTTTGCGATGGTAAGCTTCTGGTCGCTGGTGAGCGAAACGTTAGGCGTTTGCTCTCCGTCACGGAGCGTCGTATCAAAAAAAGTGACTACTTCATTATTCATTCTCGAATTGACGAAGAAGACAATCCCTCGAGTGCATACGTATCTCCACGGCCACTATTGTAGAGCTACCTATAAAACGCTTTCTTCAGGACCGACGTGTGTGAGAACTTGCCACGTTGCGTCCCGTGTGTTGATACGCGAAGGTCTGCAAGAAAAAATTGCTGAGCTAAGCCAAACGTCTCTGGATCCAACTGATCAACCGCACGTTTTCTACAAAGATCACGTCGATGGTCACCGCCAAAACTCCGACTAAAAAGATTGCGTCAAAAACGCCTGCTCCCCCAATCGAAGCAAACGCGAAGCCTCTAGGTTGATAGGTCAGAATATCACCAATTCGAACGAGATCCGCACCTAGCAGCACGCCCAACGAACCGGACACGTAGGCAATCGGACCTACACTTCTCCATTGCCTCTTTGCAAGCACTATGCCTATAATGCTTGCAGCAATTGCGATAAGGTAGATATTCGAGATAACAACGCCTTCTCCTGCAACGTACGCTGAACTTAAATAGGAAACGACTGCAATACACGCGATTCCGATCAGACTTGCACTGACAGGGCTTCGCCGGTCGAACATCATCTTTAGCGAAATAAAGAACGGTATCAGAAAACCGGCGACATCGAAGCCGATGGCAAGATTGCTTTTCGGACCTACGACAAAAAAACCCTGAAATACCAGGATACTAAGCGGCACATCAATAATGCCGATCCCCAAAGAACCACGAAAATACAGCAATATCGAAGGAAATGAGATCAAGAACAACAAAGTCGATCCTACAAAGATCAGCACAGCTTCTGACAGTCTGAAACCGACGGTCTCGAATCCCAACACGAGCAGCACGAGTATGAGAAAAGCGAGCAACAAAAAAGAGATAGATTCGACAAGCATGGTTGTTCAGTCAGGATCTGTTTTTAAAAGCGGAATAGTGCGACGTCTTATGTCGTCAACAGCTCGCACGTGCCCGCTACCGCCATATCTCTAAGCCATTCTGCAATAAGAACTCTTGTGTCTCTGCGCAAATCGCCCTCATTAGCGACGCGAGAGCGAGGACGGAGTGACACCCAGCCAAATCAGCGTGGTGTCGTCAAAACTCTTTTGATCAACTCCTGAAAGACGACGCTTGCCTTTTCCACTTCGCGAAGTTCTATCCATTCATCGGATGTATGAGCCTGCGCAATGCCTCCGGGCCCGAAGACAACAGTGGGTATTCCGACCTCATTGAAACGCGAAGCATCAGTGCCCGCGTCCATCGTGACCGTCTGTGGCTCGAGGCCGCTCCTGTTTATGGACTCACTCAACCAAGTGATAATCTGGTGAGCGGGCAAGTAGAATGGGCGCGTGAAATTTTTGGGGTCGTCCGCGAATTCTATTCGCGCCTCTGGCAATTTCGCCTTCAGCGTGGCTAAAACACTAGATGCATCGTCGGGGGGCACGTAGCGATAGTCAACATCAATCGAACAAAGATCGGGAACGATGTTAACGGCATCTCCAGCAGCAATAGTACTCACCGTCATCGTTTCGTGACCAAGCTCCGGATGCTTGATCAGCGGAATCTCTTCGAGCTGCAACACAAGCTTTGCCATCTCAACGATGGCGTTCTTCCCGAGCTCAGGCTTACTCGCATGTGCTCTTTTGCCGACGGATTGGATGCGAAACGCTAAGCGCCCTTTGTGCCCGTTTACAATTTTCAGATTCGTCGGCTCGCAAACGATGCCAAAGTCAGCGTGCAGCTTTGGCAACACTTCCTGAGCGCCGCGGCTTCTTAGCTCTTCGTCGACGACGAACACCGTAAGCAGCGTGCCCCGGAGCCGTTCTTGGTCAGTGTTCGCTACCGCATGAATAACAGCGGCAAGCCCCCCCTTGTCATCCGCTGCGCCCCTCCCGTAAAGCTTTCGCCCTTGAATTCTAGGCGGGAAAAATGGAGGCACAGTATCGAGATGGCCGCACAGAGCGAGCACAGGTCCCTCGCGGCCCAGTTTTCCGATTAAGTTGTTGCCGGAGCGTGTGATTTCCATTCCAAGGTCGCGCAGCCTTTCTTCGAGGAAAATACTGATATCGTGTTCGTGCGTGCTAGTGCTCGGGATGTTCACCAAGTCATACAGCAGTTCCGTGCTCTGCAGGAAATCACCTCTACTGAAGAACGGACAGAATCTTTGCGTGGAGCACTTCGTTCACCAGTTTTCCGTCTGCCTTGCCTCTGACTTGCTTCATAACGACGCCCATAAGGGGGCCTACAGCACCCACGCCTTTTTCTTTAACGAACTCGAGTCGCGATTGCACGACGTCGTCTACGATCGCTTGAAGTTCGCGCTCGCTCAACATGACAAATCCGAGCGCTGCTGCTACTTCATTGGCCGTTTTCGTCGGACATTCGGCGAGGCACCGCAGGATTTCGGGCACACCTTCCCTTGATATGGTCTTAGAACTCACAAGCCTGAAAACATCAAGCGTGTTTTCACGGGTTAGACGGTCGACAGGCACGTTGTCCCTTTTCAACTCTGCGATCGTTCCTTCAAGCGTTCGCACTACAAACGTTGCGGCATCTTTGACTTCGTCTCGACTGGGGCTACCATCTGGGCCACCCCAAAGGCGCATAACTTGCTCAAAAAGGTAACTGTTTTCAGACCACGCTATTTGCCTCGCCAACTCTTCGTTCAGGAGGAAGTCCTGTCTATAGCGACGCATCCGATCATCAAGCCTCTCAGGCAAATCCGGGTACATGCGGGCCGCTCCAGGAAGGGGCCGCATATATTCAGAGCATCCATTGCTCAGCGCGCGTCGCGTTTCTTCGGGCACACCCTCCATGGCTGCTTTGGCGCGGTCCATAACAGCATAAATCGCTTCGACGCACGTCTTAACGTTCTCACCTGCGAGTATAACAACAGCATCGTTTTCCTCTGCTTTCAAAAACCGGAAGAGAGCCTCGATTTCGCCAGACGTGATTCCGTATCGCGGCAACTCGTCTGTGTGAAAGATCCCAGCAACCCCTCTCTTCTTTGCGTGATCCGCAAATTCAGAACCAAGTCGGCGACCGAGCTGGATGTCCTTGCCCACGAGGCCGGCAAAGCGACGAAGCAACAGGCCCCATACGTGTTTCTTCTCAAGCACGTTTGACGCAGTATGGGCAAATATCGAACTGACTTCGACTGGTTTTCCTACGTCCGCTTGGCGCTCTTGAAGCTCGTCTCGGATCTTTAGCAGGTTCACCTGCCTCGCGACTTCAAAGCGCACAATATTCTCAATGAGGTCAAGTGCCTGCACGCCCTTAATTTCGACGCGTGCACCGCCCGCGATTGAGATGTTGATATCCTGCCTGATTGTTCCAATCCCTCGCTTGACTTTACACGCGCGCAAGATCGTTCCAATCGCAAGCGCAAGCTCTCGTGCCATCTTAGGCGTTGCCACGTCTGGGGCGGTGCCGATTTCGACGAGGGGGATGCCGAGCCGGTCGATGGAGTAAACGTCTTTGTCGACTATCTGCGCTGCTTCCTCTTCGATGGACAGCGTGTCGATTCGAACGGAACCGCTGCTAAGCGATATGTATCCGCCAGCTGCGAGGAGTACCGTTCGCTGGAACCCGCTCGTGTTCGACCCGTCTATTACCAGTTTCCTCATAGTATGGGCTTGCTCGAAAGGTTGCATTTGCAGAAGGAGGGCTATTTGAAGCGCGATTTTCAGGGCCTCGAGGTTCATTTCCAGGGGCGGTTCATCATCATTTTCCACAAGGCACGTGCTCTTATACGCCTTGTACGTAAATCGCCGGGTGCCGATCCCCTCTTCGATCGCGGCGCGGTCGATCTCCCCCATCTCGCTCTTTGAAGGTCGCAGGTAGCGATAGAACTCGTAAGATGCGTCTTTTGTGTCCCGCAATTCGGTCGGACTGCTGCAAAACAGTTTTGACGTAGTGTTCAGCTGTTGATGGATCTCCAATCCTGCCTTCAGGCCGACTTTTTTGTAGTCGTGCTCTTTCACGGCAACTCCTCGAACGTCCTTCGTGTCCTAGTCGCATCCGCGCTTATCTCTCCGGCGACGTCAGTTTTCAAAAGCCTAGCAATCTCAAAACGATCGGACGTCTGGCCAAGCACCCACATCAGTTTGACGAGCGCTGTTTCGCTCAGCATGTCGTCACCTTCGATCGCGCCTGCACTCAGCAGATCGCGCCCAGTGTCGTAGACTCTATCGCACACCCGCCCATAAACACATTGAGAGGTCATTACGACCGGCATAACATCTGCAGCCTTTTTTAGGTGCGGAACCCAGTCGCTTGCGACGTGCCCTAGACCAGTTCCTTCAATAACCAAGCCTTTGTACCCGTGTGCTACATAGTAGTCCACAATAGCAGGATTCGCTCCCGGGAAGAACTTAACCAAAGCACACTTCGGCTCGATGCGTGGACGGACGGAGAGTTCGCAACCGCCTCGACCCATGTGATCGCCTGAGAATTGCAGCGACCGTTCCTGATAGCTGACGCGTGCAATCGGCGAGGCGTTTACTGATCGAAACGCGTCGCGTCGTGATGTGTGCATTTTCTTAGTGCGGGTTCCTCGGTGGACAAGACAGGTGTCATCGGAGGCGTCTTCGTGCATTACCACAAAAACCCCAGCAAGATCACTTGTAGCTGCTACTGCGGCACAGATCGCATTAACGACGTTGTCGCTACTCGGTCGATCAGCAGATCTTTGCGAACCCACGAGCACAACTGGCACGGGTACCTGGAGCATGAATGACAAGGCGGCCGCGCTATATCCCAAGGTGTCCGTCCCGTGGGTCACGAGTACCCCGTCGGCTCCCGCGTGAACTTCGTTATAGACGCATTGGGCGAGCTCTGACCACGATTCTGGCCGCATATTTTCGCTCAGCATGTTGAAGAGCAGTGTGCCGTCAATGTTAGCGATTTCGGCTAAGCTCGGAATCGCGTCGATAATGTCATCCGCGTCAAATTGACTTGTCACCGCACCTGTTCGGTAGTCGATTTTGCTAGCAATGGTGCCCCCAGTAGAAATGATGCTCAGCCGCGGTAGTTCAGGTCGCACAGGCCGCGGCAATCGCTTTTCGGCGAGCGGCGCTCCCTTTTCGACAAGCGTCATTGTCACCCCCTCAGGTGCGAAGCCTACGTTATACCCGCTGTCGAGTTTGATCACGACAAAGTCAGTCACACTCGGCATCAACGCGCCGAAAAACTCTTTTTTATCCTTAACCACTCTGACGCGATCACCGTGTTCTATGTCGCCCATTCTAAGCTCCGGACGCGGTCAGCAGCCCTTTCTCTGCCGTCTGCAGTGCTGTCTGTCGCAGCAAGAGGCGTTGCTGTCGTATCTTATGCCTCCTGCGTCGCACTTTCAACATCCGTTTGAGTTGACTGGCGGCAGGTCCGCCCGCAATGTCCCGTTTTGCAACGTTACGATTAATGTCAAGAGCTTCTGCGACATCGTCTGTCGTCAGGCCAAGCAGCGAGAGCTGCTTTCCGAGGTGCCGCAACCCAACTTGGTCGATCATGTCCAAGTCGTACGCGCCGACGCGCGCGAGGTCTCCGACAATCGTGTGTGCGGTTCGAAAAGGAACGTGTGCAGTGCGCGCGATCGTGTCAGCTAGCTCAGTTGCAGTGGTGAAACCCACAGCGCTCATTTCAGCAAGCCGCTGTTTGTTGATCGAAATGGTTTGGAGCACCGCGTTCGCGATGCGAGCGCAATCGATTGTCGTCGCAATCGCCTGCCGCAAGTGCGGCGTAATTTCCTGTAAGTCGAGATTGTAGCTGAACGGCAGCGCTTTACAAATTACCACGCTAGCCGTAAAATCTCCAATAACCGAACCCGTCTTAGCCCTAATGAGCTCGAGCGTGTCCGGGTTCTTCTTTTGCGGCATGATGGAACTTGTCGAAGCGAACTTGTCATCTATTTCAACGTAACCAAACTCAGAGGTACTCCATAATATCAGCTCTTCGGCCAAACGACTGAGCGTGATCATCACATTTGACGCAGTGGCTAGCGCTTCTATTACGAAATCACGCGTGCTCACGGCGTCCATAGAATTCTCTACGATCCCGTCAAAGCCAAGCGCTGAGGCAACAAAATCACGATCAAGCGGCCAGCCTGTTGAAGCGAACGCAGCTGCGCCGAGAGGGGATTGATTTGTCCGCTCGTACGAGTTGGTCAGCCTCGTCAAATCTCGCTCGAGAGCGTCACAGTGCGCAAGCAGATGATGCCCGAGCGTGGTTGGTTGTGCGTGCTGCAAGTGCGTGAATCCCGGCATAATAGTCGTGGCGTTGCTTGCGGATCGTTCCAGAAGCGTATCTTGTAAGGCGAGAACAGCGTCCATGAGCGCCAGTAAGTCGTGGCGCAATGCCATGCGAATGCAGGTTGCAACCTCATCGTTTCGTGACCTGCCGACGTGGAGCCAGCCTGCTTGCGCGCTTCCGGCGCGTTCCGTTAACTCAGTCTCAATCGCGACGTGGACGTCATCAACGTCCTGGGGCAGCTTGGCGTACCCCTGCTCCTTGATTTTGAGGAGTGCCTTTGTCAACACTTCGAACGTCGTTTGCGCGATTATGCCTTGCTTTTTGAGCATTGCTACGTGAGCGAGATCGATGAGAATATCATAGCGAAAGAACCACGCGTCCGCGGCGATCGAGGAGATGAACCGCAGCGCCTGCTCATCAAACTCCGCTAATCGTCCCTTTCGTATGATGTTTTGCTTCATTATACCTTCAGACGAGGCGACGCGTATTAGCTATTTCGCTCAATCTTTGTTAGACGCACTACGCTGCGAGTAACCGAAATGAACGCGCTGATTGCCGTTTGTTCTAACTAGAATACAACCAGCCGCCGCCAGCTTGCTCATACGTGTATCGCCATTTGGATAAGCCGTTATGCAAAACTTAATGAATTAAACGAGAGGAAACTAGCTTAAAACGTAACGGTTGCACGCACATGAGAAGTTTGGAAGGCAAGACCATCGTCATTGGCGTTACTGGCAGTATTGCAGCAGTCGAAACAGTCAAGCTCATCCACGAGCTCAGGCGCAAAGGCGCAACGATACATTGCGTGATGACAGACGCGGCCTGCAAGATAATCCATCCAAACGCGCTCGAATACGCAACACAAAAGCCCGTGATCACCCAGCTCACCGGAAACGTGGAACACGTTACACTTCTCGGTAAAGGCGGATCGGCAGATTTGCTGCTGATTGCCCCATGCACGGCAAACACGATTGGCAAGGTGGCACACGGCATCGACGACACCCCGGTCACGACTTGCGCCGTCACGGCGCTGGGATCGGGAAAGCCCGTAGTTATCGTCCCGGCGATGCACGAGTCCATGTACTCTCACCCGTTCATCGCTGAGAACCTCGATCGCTTGAAAGCACTTGTGCATTTCGTATCGCCACGCCTGGAAGAGGGCAAAGCAAAGCTTGCTGAACTCGATGACATCGTGCTCGTGGTCGAACAGCTCGTTTCGAAAGGTGAGCTCAGAAAAAAGAGGGTCTTGATAACCAGCGGAGCGACGACAGAATCACTGGATCCCATTCGCATTCTTACTACGAGGAGTTCCGGGCGAACTGGCAGAGAGCTTGCATATGAAGCTTTTAGAAGAGGCGCGCACGTCACTATTGTGCACAACGGCGAAGCACGGCTCGTCAATCAAGTACGTGTGGAAAGCGCCACGGAGATGATTCAAGCGGTGCTTTCTGAGCTCGAGAAAGGGTGCGACATTTTCATCAACGCGGCGGCCATCTCGGATTATACCGCCGACAAACACAGTGAGAAGATAAAATCGGGTCAAGAGCTACATCTCGCGCTGAAAAATGTGCCGAAACTCACCGACATCGTCAGAGCCAAGTACCCAAACCTCTTTATCGTTTGTTTCAAAGCGGAAACACACACAACTCCTGACGCTCTTATTGAATGCGCCAGATCCATCCCGGTCGATCTGGCAGTCGCTAACGATGTAACGTTCCGAGGCATGGGCACCGAAGATAACGAAATTTACATTGTCAACTCACAGGTCGAACGGCACCAGGGCAACAAGGCATTCCTCGCTGAGAAGATTGTAGACGCTGTCGTTCGTCGAATGAACGACTCATGAAAGCATTTTGCCCATTTCACATAACGGGGTTTTTCGCGCTGAAGCCCGAGCGGGCAGGGATCTCCTCAGTAGGGTGCGGCATTGTTATCGCCGATGGCGCAACGACTGAAGCCTTCGTAGGCGACGGCAGCGTGTATATCAACAAAGAGCCGGCTCTAGCGCCTACCACAAAGACGGTCATCGCTTCTTTATCTGCGAAGCAAGTCGATATCTGGACGGAGCTCGCCGGGCCGATCAGCTGCGGCCTCGGCACGAGTGGTGCCGGCGCTTTAAGCACTGCACTTTCCCTCAACCAGCTATGGGGGCTCAATCTCAGTTTCAACGCGCTTTGCGATACCGCTCAGCGCGCAGAAATTGTCAACAAGACCGGAGTCGGAGACGTTATCGCACAGGCTGTCGGAGGTGTCGTCATCAGGCGACAAAATTCGGTCGATCGAATTCCCACCCCGCCGCTCGAAATCTCTTATCTTGTGTTCGGACCACTTTCAACGCCTGAAATCTTGGCAGATCGAGGCGCTCTCGCTGCAATAGAGAAGTTTGGATCAGCCGCGCTCAATAAGCTAATCCGGAGGCCCA
>Ga0326727_10022938_pt1 | contig 11992 bp, 14 predicted proteins | sample MB2enrmetagenome_FD_207643 | JGI IMG/M metagenome (GOLD analysis project Ga0326727, IMG submission 207643) | Lab enriched peat soil microbial communities from McLean, Ithaca, NY, United States - MB29MY | ecosystem: Environmental > Terrestrial > Soil > Wetlands > Peat | place: USA: New York... | reverse complement strand
ATATCGCCATAAACCAAATAAGTCAAGATAAATATTCTAATTACATGACTACGACTCGACCCCGAAAATCGCGCAACTCTCCTGCATACAACGGTCTCAGTTAATTACCATGAGGAAGATCCGTCGGGAGCCAGCGGCCGCCACATACATTGCCCGCGAAATCGGCGGCCTGCGCTTCGAGATTATAGGGTTATGTTATGGTTCTTTTTAGGGGAATGGCAGGCAGGCGCTTCAGTGTCCGGTTTGCCGGGTCGATCGTAATACCTACGGATTCAAGCGCCGTGACCCCCAGCACGGGCTCCACATCGTCAGGGCCAAAAATCACCCGGCCGGCGGTGATTTCCCCCATGAACCGAATCTCCACCAGACCGAAAGCGTATTCGTGCTTCGTTCCGTCCGCCAGTTCGTACACCATGCTCCCCACGGGCTGCACTTCGATGTGCCGGAGCTTGGCCCCCGGCGCCAGACAATCCGTCGCCCCGGTGTCGACGAGAAAGTCCGCTTCGTAAGCGCCCGCGGATGTTCCTAGGCCCCTTAAGGTAACCGTAACGTGGGTGAGTCCCATTGCATGTACCCCTGCTGATGATAGGCGCTAGAGCGCTGGCAAAGCAAATCGCATTAATTGCCATCAGGCATCGGCAGTTCCATTTTCTCATCCACTGCTAACATACGCCTAGGCTTTCACCTTTTTGATTTCCTCGATCAGTGGGGGAACGATTTCGAAAAGGTCTCCGACGATTCCGTACCTGGCGACTTCGAAGATGGGCGCTTCCTTGTCCTTATTGATGGCCACGACCGTGTTTGAGGCCTTCATGCCCACCATGTGCTGAATGGCTCCGGAAATCCCCAGCGCCACATAGAGCTTAGGCGACACGGTTTGTCCGGAGCTTCCGATTTGGCGGTCCATGGGCAGCCAACCGCTGTCGCAGATAGGACGAGAGGCGCCCAACTCGGCCCCCAACGCGTCGGCAAGCTTTTGGGCGAGCGCCACGTTTTCCGGCGCCTTAATCCCACGGCCCACAGCCACAATAAGTCCCGCCTGGGTCAGGTCCACGGCCTGCTTGGCTTCACGGAAACGCTCGCCGGGTTTGGCGCGAATAGCGTCGGCGGCAAGTTCGACGGCCACGGGGGTGATGGGAGCGGCGCTCACGCCGCGCTGGGCCGAATCTTCGCGGAACGCCGCAGCCTGAAACGAGACGAAATAGGGCGCCTCACCCATCAATTCAACGTCAGCGCAATACTTCCCCTGGAAAACCTGGCGCACGAAGATGAGTTTCCCCTCTTCATTCCGATAGCCCAGGCAATCGCTCACCAGTCCGCGATTAAGAGCGGCGGCGAGCTTGGGGGCAAAGTCCCGCACTTGATAGGTGTGGCTGAAGACTACAAAGCGCGGCTTTTGCTGCTCGATCAGCATGCGCAGGGCAAGCGTGTAACCGTCCGCGGTGTACTCGGCGAGCAGGGGTGATTCAACCGTCAGCACTTCCTGAACCGCGGCCGCAGCCAGGTCCGCCGCCAGCGACGCGAGATTGCTCCCCAAGAGCACCGCGGTGACGGAAATCCCCAAACCCTGAGCAAGGTGCTGCCCAGCCGCCAGCGCCTCCCAGGTGGGACGGGTCAGCTTGCCCCCTTGGTGTTCTGCGAAAACTAGAACGTGATTAGCCATGGTATGAATCCTGCTTCACGCAGAGACGCGGAATAGGTGTCAGGTATCAGGTGTCAGGTGTCAGGGTTTCACTGACACCTGGCACCCGGCACCTGACACCTCCTTACCCTACTCCCCTTCCACCGTCGGTCCTGTGAATGCGGGGGGGGATGACTCCGTCTTAGCGGATTCTTCCGGTTGCGACTCTTCGGGCGGTGCAACTTTCTGCGCCTTTGCCGGCTTGGCGGCTCGCTTGGGCTTTGCCAGGGTGGCGCTAAAGGATTCCACTGTTTCACACACGAGTTCGACCGGAATGGACTTATAAAACTTCCCCGCCTCGAAGCGCTTGATCTGTTCGCGCCAGAGCGGATTGGTACGTGCCTGTTCCAGCGCCTTTTGGTCTCTCCAGAACACCAGCCACAGGTACTCCGGTTTACGCGCCTCGTGGAGTTTGACGAAGTGAGCTCCCAGGCAGCCATCGATTTTCTTGAGCGAGGGGAGCGTCACCTGGCGGCCGAATTTTTCGTATTCCTCAACACGTTTCTTCTTAGCTCGCATTCTCCAAATGTGAACAAACATGGTGAGCCTCCTTGTAATGAAGGGCCGGACGGCGTTCGGCTTTGGGGCGAGCGCCGTTCGCTCCTTTTGTAGCGCCGTCCTTTAGGACGGCACATGCCGGGCTGAAGCCCGGCGCTACGGCATTAGATTACCCGCGCCTCGTTCTTGAGTTTGTCGACGAGGTACGCGGCCACTTCTTTGGGACTACCTTGCAAGAACTCTGTTTGGGCAGCCTTCACGGGGGTATAGACTTTGGCGATGCGCTGACGCGGGGTCAAGTCCTCGGGGGTCAGGCCCAGGTCGGCCGCAGTCAGTTTTTTCACGGGCTTTGATTTCGCCGCCATAATGCCCTTCAAGGTGGCGTAACGCGGCTTGTTGATGCCCGATTGAATGGTCACCACGGCGGGCAGCGGTAAGCTGATCCACTGGAACCAGCCGCCCTCGAGTTCGCGCTTCACGCGCAGAGCGCCGCCTTCCACTTCAATTTCCATGATGATGGTCGAGTGCGGCAGGGTCAGAAATTCCGCCAGCACCACCCCGGTTTGGGCGGCCCCGAAATCGTCGGACTGCAATCCGGTCAGAACTACGTCGGGCTTCTCTTTTTCGATTGCCTTGCCCAACGCGCGCGCGATGCCGAAAGCATCGAGCGTGGCAAAGGCGGGATCGTCGAGATGCAGGGCGCGGTCGGCGCCCTTGGCCAGGGCCTCCTTGATCGCCTGCTGGGCGCGCGCCGGTCCCAGCGTGGCCAGCACTACCTCGCCCCCATGCTTTTCCTTCAGGCGCAGGCCTTCCTCCAGCGCGAAAATATCCGGCTCATTGACTTCGAAGCTGAGATCGGCTTCTTGCACCCAAGTGGCGCCGGGGTTCAGGCGCAACACGGAGTCCCGAGCGGGAACTTGCTTGATGCATACGACGATCTTCACGGCCGCACATCTCTCCTGTGAGCGAAAATCCAACTTATTATGAAGCCAGGACACGAGTCCGGCGCGGGCCATTATATGCGAATTGGCCAAACGGTGCAGCGATTTAGCGCGAATATCTCACCTGATGAGGGGAAGGACGAGCCTTCAGAGTTTGTGTTACATTTTCTGTCGTCAGGAGGAGGCGATGATGAATCAGCGGCTCGACGGTCGGGTGGCGGTGGTCACAGGGGCCAGCAAAGGCCTGGGCAGGCAGATGGCGGAAGCGTTGGCGGAGGCGGGGGCAACCGTGGCACTGGTGGCGCGCAGCGGCGAATTGCTTGAGGGGGTGCGTGCGGGAATCACGGGCCGCGGCGGCAAGGCCTACGCCTTTGTCGGCGATGTGAGCGTAGAAGCTGACGTGGCATCGGTGGCCAGCGAGGTCCGCCGGCAAGCCGGTGTTCCCGACATTCTCATCAACAATGCGGGCGTCAATCTTCGCAAGCCTCTCCACGAGTTCACCCTGGAGGAGTGGCGCCGCGTGATGTCCACTAACGTTGACGGCCCTTTCCTTTGCACACGCGCTTTTGTGCCGGGCATGATTGAAAAGAAATTTGGCCGCATCATCAACGTGGCCTCCATCATGGCGCACGTTTCGCTGCCGCAACGCGGGGCTTACAGCGCGAGCAAGTTCGCCGTGCTCGGCATCACCAAAGCTCTGGCGCTGGAGTTGGCCCCTTACAATATCACCGCCAATGCCATCAGTCCCGGGCCCCTCGCCACGGAGATCAATCGCGCGCTCGTGCAGGACCCCGTGCAACTGGCGGACTTCAATGCCAAGATCCCCTTGGGCCGTTGGGGCAAATTGGAAGAAATTGGAGCGCTGGCAGTGTTCCTGAGTTCCGACGCCTCCGGTTTCATAACCGGCACCGACATCGTTATCGACGGCGGATGGACGGCACAGTGAACGCCCCGCCCGCGGTTTCCATTGCCAAGCAGCGAACCCTGAAGTAGCATTCAATGTAGATGCTTTTCAAAATGACCAGGCAGGTGACGTCCGTTTTGGTGGGAGTGTGCCTTGTGGCGAGCATGTGTGCGTTCGCGGCCTCCCCCGAGGACGCGCAAAGCGGGCCCACCGCCAAGTCTCCGGCTCCGCCTGTCTCTATCTTCGAAGAAAGACCGATTAACTGGAAAACGCTCGTCCCCGATGTTCTTCGTGACCAGCGGCCCATTTGGACGTTTCCTGCCCAGCTTGCTCGCGGGGAACACTGGGTACCAACGCTGGGGATCGCTGCTGTCCTTGGAGGGTTGGTGGCGCTCGATCCGCACGACAGCCCTTATTTCCGCAACAACGCTTCCTCCTTTTCAGGATTCAACCGGGCTTTGAGCACAACGCATACGGAAATCGGCATTGCTCTCGTCCCGGCCGCCTTTTATGGCTTGGGATTGGTGCGCAAGGATTCGTACGCGACCCACACTTCGCTGCTGGCTGGCGAATCCGTGGTCGACGCCGGGATCCTGACCTGGGTTTTGCAGAATGCCACCGGCCGCCTGCGGCCGAGTGCCATCCCGCCGGGAGGTAGCTACAACGATACATGGTTTAAAACCTATCAGCCGCCCCTCCGTGCGGATGGAAGCTTCCCTTCCGCGCACTCTATCGCGGCATTTTCAGTCGCCACGATCTTTGCCCGCCGTTATGGGAATCACCGCTGGGTGCTTTGGGTGGCTTACGGGGCGGCGAGCTTGGTGGGGTTCTCACGCGTCACCCTCCAGGCACATTTCCCCTCTGACGTTTTCGCCGGCGCCGCATTCGGTTACATTATCAGCCGATTCGTGGTCATGCCGGGGCGAGAACGAGAGGAGTAAATCTTCTATTCTGAGCAGTGAGGAAACATTTCTAGACGGCAGTTTATGCGACAATTGACGGCCTTCGGGCGGATTGCTAAGATGGCAAGGATCAGCATTCGGAAGGAGCCGGACTGTGCAACGTCAGCACCGCCATGAATTGAAGCAAGACGAATTTAAAGACACGTTAGTACAATTCGAAGAATATTTTAAGCAGCACTATAAGGAAATCCTGAACGTCGCGATCATCGTGGTCGCGGTGGTCGGGCTCGCCGCCGGTCTGAAGTATTACACCCAGCGCCAGGAAGCTGCCGCCAATGCCGATTTGGGCGAAGCCCTCGCGACCTTCCGCGCGTACGTGGGTCAACCTACGCCCGGCGCCAGCGAACCTGGCGGGGCCACTTACGCTACCGCCCAGGAGAAATATAAGAAAGCTCTTCAGCAATTCGATGCCATTTTAGATAAGTACAAGATGCTTCCGCGGCCCAAGGCGGTGGCGATTGCACGCTACCAGGCGGGTGTTTGCCAGTCGCTCCTGGACGATCACGCGGGCGCGATCCAGACCTTGACGGAAGCCAGCCAGACCCGTGACGCGGAAATCGCCGCCTTGGCGAAATTCGCTCTGGCGGGTGAGTTGGCGAAGTCCGGCAAGACGCCGGAGGCGGCCAGGCTTTATCAAGAGTTGGCCGATCACCCCACGATGACGGTGCCCAAGGCGACCGCGCTGCTGGCCTTGGCAGACGCTTATCGCGAGTCGCAGCCGGCCAAGGCGCGTGAGATTTACGAGCGAGTGGAGAAAGAATTTGCCGCCAATGCCACGGTGGCGCAGGCCGTCAAGCAGGAAATGGCCAGCCTCGCGCCGTAGTGCGCCGGGCGCGGTCGGCGGCTGATCGCGAATTTCTCTCCCTGGCCCCAACCCACAATCGGCATCCATTCAGCCGGTCGGCAGAGGGCGGACCGAATCCTTACAATTGTATTGAGGGAATCTGATTCATGCCGGAAGGACAGGGCTTCAGCCCCGCCCTTCCAAACCGCATAAGGTAAGTGATGGATCTAAGACCAACCCGCCATAATTCCTGGGTCATTGCCATCATCGCGCTCGCGGCTTGCGCCGCCTTCTTCCTGGGCGGCCTGACGCAAGCGGTTTTTGTCGCCATCGCTCTAAGCAGTGTCTGGCTCTTTTTCCGAACCGTCAACCGCCGGTTTTTTTCGGTATTTCCCAAGCACGGAGATCTTCCTCACGACCATATTGCGAAACGCCTTTGGCGGGTTTTTGTCGAGGTCGTTTTGCAATACCGAGTGGTGCGCGACCGCCCTGTGGTGGGCATTCTCCACGCCTTGGTTTTGTGGGGATTCTTTGCGTTTGGATGGGTCAGCGCCCACCACCTCCTGCTGGGCCTCCGGGGACTCGATAAGGCCACCGGGGAGCGAACCTGGTATGGAGCGTTTGTCGCCGTCTGGGCTGTAGCCGTCTTGGTCGCCATGATCGGCCTGTCGTTCCGGCGATTCGTCTTGAGGCCCAAGGCCCTCGGCAAGCTCTCGCCGACCTCCGGCGCTGTCGCTTTTTTGATTTCAGCGCTCATGGTCACCTATCTCTTGGGCTGGGGAGTGTTTGCAGTCGGCAGCCAGGCTTGGAAAGTGAATTGGTGGCTCCACACCCTTTTCTTTTTTGCGTTGCTGGTGGTGATCCCCTTCTCGAAGCACCTGCACCTGGTGCTTGCCCCGGTCACAATTTTCTTCCGCCCCGAGACCACCAGCTCCATGCGCGCGCTGCGGGAAGACGGCGACGACCTGGGGATGATTCACTTTAAGGACCTCGGCCGCAAAGATGTTCTCGACGTCGATGCCTGCGTTGAGTGCGGCCGTTGCACGGACTTCTGCCCCGCCAACCTCTCGGGAGGAACGCTCAGTCCCAAAGAAATCATCCTGGACCTGCGCCAAGGCCTTCTCTCCGGCGGAGATGTGGTGGCCGGAACGGCGGCAGAAAAAAAACAGGGCAAAGCCTTCGTTACCGAGGAGGACCTGTTCCAGTGTTATTCCTGTGGCGCCTGCGAGTATGTGTGCCCGGTGGGGGTTGAGCACGTGGGCAGGAAAATCCTCGACCTCCGGCGCGGACTCGCCAGCGAAGGCCGCATCACGAACGATCGAGTCAACCAGCTCTTTACCACCATGGAACGCGCCCCGCACAATCCCTGGGGCATCGCCCACGACACGCGGCAAAAACTGATCGAATCGAAGCAATTCCCGGTTTTCGACGGCACGCAGGAATGGCTCTTCTGGCTGGGTTGCGGATTGAGTTTCGATCCGCATGGGCAGGCCGTCGCTCAGGCCATGCGGCAGATTCTGGATGCCACGGGCATTTCCTGGGGCGTGCTGGCGCGGGAAACCTGCTGCGGCGAGCCGGCGCGGCGGGCTGGGAACGAATACCTATTCCTGGAGCTTTCCGGAAAGCTGGTGGAGTCCTTTGAGTCCGCGCGTGTGAAGAAGATTGTGACCTGCTGCCCCCATTGCACCACGATGCTGGACAAGGATTACCGCCAAATCGCTTCCTATGCGCAGCTTGGAATCGAGGTCAAGCACCACACGGAATTCATCCAAGAGGTGCTGCCCAAGCTCGAGCTAGGATCTTCATTGGCGGGCCGAGCGCCGCTCGGCCCTACACCCGCAACGGTGACTTACCACGATCCGTGCTATCTGGCGCGGGGACGCGGCATTACCGGGGCGCCGCGGAAAATCCTGCATGCCGCGGGAGTTGCCCTAACCGAAGCCACACACCATGGCCAGAACACGCAATGCTGCGGAGCGGGCGGCGCGCAGCTTTTTGTGGCCGATGACACTCGCGAGCAGGGCAAAACGCGCGTCAACCAGCGGCGCTTTGCCGAACTGATGCAAACCCAGGCCACCACCGTTGCGGTGGCGTGCCCGTATTGCCCCATCATGCTGCGCGACGCCGCCAACGCCCTCAAACGCGATGATGTTGAAATCCTGGATATTGCAGAAATCGTGGCTAGGAACCTGGCGCCGAAGCGCGAAGAAACAGGGACCCAACGATGACTCAGGCCATCCACAAAGCACCGAAGAAATCCGTTTGGGAAAGGAAGATCGAAAAGCTGATTCAACTTCAGGGTAAAGTTCGTTTTTCCGCCGACGCCAAAACTCTGCGGAAAGGTTGGGAGCACACTCAGCGTGGTTCCCGTTGACAAGGCTCGAACGGATTCCATGGCTCATGCTCTTTCGAAGGCAGAGCCCCTGACCGCATAATCCATATCACCCCCGGGAGGTGTCCAGCGCATGCGCGCATCCGAGTTCGAATTCCGCAACCGCTTCTGGTTCATTTGCCTGGTGTTTCTGTTGGGTTTCGGATGCTACACTTTCGACCACATGAACGTCATCGTGGCGCTGGTGAAGTGGTTATTCAAGAGCGACCCGCATCTGGATTCTTTAGCTGCCCGGCACGTCCTTCGTGGCCTGTTCGCACTGTCGGCGACCCTAGTTGCTGCATCCGCTTGGATCCGTACCTGGGGGGGCGCCTACCTGCGCACGGAGGTGGTCCACGATACAGCGGTGCGCACGGAAAGACTCGTTGCTGACGGGCCTTATCGCCACCTGTGCAATCCCCTTTATTTCGGCAATATGCTCCTGGCCGCCGGCTTTGCGATGCTGGCCAGTCGAACCGGCGCAGTGGTATTGATCCTCGGGAATTTGCTCATCGTGTTGCGCCTGATTGGACGTGAGGAAGCCGGCATGGCGCAGTCCCAAGGTGAAGCGTATTGCGCCTTTCTGGCGGGCGTCCCGCGCCTTTGGCCATCGTTTCGGCCCCGCCTGCCCGCCGGTGGATTGCAACCGAAATGGTTGCAGGCTTTCTTGGGCGAAGCGCATCTGTGGACATTCGCCGTGAACGGTTTCCTCTTTGCCTGGAAGTTGAATTCTCATCTCTATTCCACCATCCTGTGGGTCTCCATGCTTGCTTATATTCTGATGTGGACCGTGCTGGGGCGTCTGCGCCGGCGGAGCTCGCCCCTCCCTGCGCCTGATCAGCCTTCTCCCGAATCTCCGCCATCGTGAGGGGGAAGATTCCGTTGCAAACCAGACTCGCTTGCCCTCACGGTTCACGTATGGCAATCTTCTGTCAGGTGACCTTGCGCGGCAGCGGGATGTTGCTGCGGCGGCCACTCCTCCTTCATGACCGATCAAGGCGGGAAAACTCGGGGGTTGATGGAAGCGGGCGAGCCCGCTTCGGCGGATGATTCCCAGCTCGACCTAAAGGCCAATGCCCGGACTTTTACGCGCTGGCAACGGGTGCAGATATTTCTGGCGGCTTGGATTGGTTATTGGGCGGTGCTCTTGGTCGGCCGCAGTCTACGCTGGGAAATCTTCGGGTGGGGAAACTGGGAAGCGGCGTGCCGCGCCGGGAAGGGGTTGATTTACACTTTCTGGCACCGCGAGATCTTTGCCGCCACATGGTTCTGGCGGAAACGCGGCATCGTGGTCATGACCAGCCAAAACTTTGACGGTGAATACATCGCGCAGATCATTCAGAAGCACAGCTTCGGCGCGGCGCGGGGTTCGAGTTCGCGCGGCGCGCGGAGGGCTTTGGCAGAGATGATTCGCTGCCACCGGGAAGGGCGGGATACGGCTTTCACCATTGACGGCCCGCGCGGCCCGCGCTTCGTCGCCAAGCGCGGCGCGGTGGTGCTCGCCAAGGCCACCGGCGCCGCCATCCTGTGCTTTCACGCGGCGGTGCGTCACCCTTTCGTGCTTCGGAAGACGTGGGACCTTACCGAATTCCCCTTGCCCTTCAGCCGGGCCGCGATGTTCATTGCTCCTCCCATCATGGTCTCCCGGGATGCCGATGACGCCGCGCAAGATGGCAAACTGCTGGAAGTGCAATCCACGCTTGATCAGCTTCGCATTCGCGCGGAGGAGTGGCAGAGGAGCCGGGGCTGACCCTTGAGTTCCTTAGCGCCCTTCCACGATCCGGCGCAATTCCGGATAAATCGCCTCGGCCTGCGCGCGTGACTGTTCCAGGGATCCGGAGCAATCGATGAGGTAGTCAGCGCGGCGGCACTTTTCCTCCAGGGGCATCTGCGCCTTAATGCGTTGCTCAGCCTCCTCGCGTGAAACGCCTGTCATGGCCATCAAGCGTTCCAGTTGCTGTTCGGGCCGGCACCACGCCACCATCACTTTGCGCAGCGTGCCGTCAAGGCCCGACTCGAAGATCAGCGCCGCGTCGATGATCACCACCGCGTAGGGATTCCGCCTCTGCTTTTCGGCGGCGAGTTTCTTCACGCGGGCGATGATGTGCGGATGGACAATGGCGTTGAGCCGGCGCAGTTGTTGCAAGTCGGCAAACACCTTGGGGCCGAGTTTCCGCCGGTCGATGCGGCCGCCGGAATCAAGGATAGCTTTCCCGAAGCGCTCGACCACCTCCTGATAAGCGGTGTGGCCGGGCTCAATCACCTCGTGCCCGATGCGGTCCGCGTCGAAAATGTACGCGCCCAAGTCCTGGAAGAATCGCGCCACGGTGCTTTTTCCGCAGGCGATGCCTCCGGTGAGGCCAAAGCAAAGTCCGAGGTCCGAAGTCCCAGGTCCATCGTCCACTGCGTTCAAGCGGTACTCCCCGCGCACCAGAAATTGGAAAAAGCAAGGCAAAAGTCAAAACGCAAAAGTCAAAACGCAAAACTAACACCAATTTTGGCTTTCAGCTCGCAGCCCGTGATTATTGCTTTTCGGCCGTTGGCCAGCGTTCCGGCTAAGATGAGATCGGTTTTGACTTTTGCCTTTTGCGTTTTGACTTTTGACTTGTTCTTTGCTCTTAAAACCCGGAATTAATGCGCCCCCTTGCTCCCCCGCCGCAGTCGTGCGGCCTGAATGGTATTCGACATCAGCATCACAATCGTCAAGGGTCCCACGCCGCCCGGCACCGGTGTGAAGGCGCCGGCGATGGCCCGCGCGTCTTCCGGTTGCACATCGCCCACCAGCACCGAACCTCGCTTCGCCAGGGTGGCCAGAGGGCCGGTGGGATCGTGGAAGATCTTGCGCACTTCCTCTTCCGTGGTGAGGCGGTTGATTCCCACGTCGATGACCGTGGCGCCGGGTTTGATAAAGTCGGCGGTGACGAAAGCCGGTTTCCCCATGGCCGCCACCAGGATATCCGCTTCGCGTGCCACTCCGGGCAGGTCGCGCGTGCGGGAGTGGCAAATCGTGACGGTGGCATGTTCGTGCAGCAGGAGCATGGCCACCGGCTTCCCCACAATATCGCTGCGGCCGATCACCACGGCCCGTGCCCCTTTGATCGGAATCTTCGAGCGCTTGAGTATTTCCATAATTCCCGCCGGGGTGCAGGGCACAAAACCCGGACGTCCCGCCACCAGGTTGCCGATGTTAATGGGATGGAAACCGTCCACGTCCTTTGCCGGGTCGACGGCCATCAGCACGCGCTTGGCATCAACCTGCGGCGGAAGGGGAAGCTGAATCAAAATGCCATCGATCTTGTCGTTGCGGTTAAGATCGTCGACCAATTCCAGCAACTCCTCGGTGGTGGCGTCCTTGGACCGCTCAATTTTCTCGCTGTAAAGGCCCAGCGCTTCACAGGTTTTCACTTTGCTTCGGACATAGATCTGCGAGGCGGGATTCTCACCCACCAGCACCGCGGCGAGGCCAGGAGTGACCCCCAGGCGCTTCAGGTCCGCAATCTGCTGCAAGAGTTCCGATTGAATTTCATCTCGAATTTTGTTCCCGTCAAGAATCGTTGCCGCCAAGGTAGGTCTCCTAAGAGCAGTGCTTAGTGGTTAGTGCATAATAGTTAGCAGGTAACGGCCGGCAGGTAGTCACTGAACGCTGTCCACTTACTACTAGCCACTAGCAACTAACCACTGCTTTCTTCGCAGGGAGTTTAGCACAACCGCAGCGTTCATGACGGGGTAGCGGTTGCGGTAGGGACAGCGGTTACCCGCTGCCCCCCGCACAGATCCGTACGTGCGCTCGTTAGCGCATACGGCTCTTATCTCGGATGCGTAGCGGCGAACCGCTGCGTTGGCCAAGGATG
>Ga0326727_10022936_pt1 | contig 11993 bp, 3 predicted proteins | sample MB2enrmetagenome_FD_207643 | JGI IMG/M metagenome (GOLD analysis project Ga0326727, IMG submission 207643) | Lab enriched peat soil microbial communities from McLean, Ithaca, NY, United States - MB29MY | ecosystem: Environmental > Terrestrial > Soil > Wetlands > Peat | place: USA: New York... | reverse complement strand
CGCCAGGTTCGATATAACAATCGCCTGCGTCTGCGAAAAGTTTGCTAATGTTAAGAAATTACCGCCGCTAAGATCATAAGTGGTTATCGCAAAACGGAAATGTCTGAAACCGGGTGTCAATTGATAAGCATGAACACCATAACTATTTATAATATAACTATTATCAGATAATTCGACTATCTTTCCATAATATCCATTTCCAGAAAAGTAATCAACGAATCCAAAACCTCCATTTCCCGGACAAGTAACTCCAATCGCAAGCAGATTTTCATTCGACAGTGTCGAGCATGCATCGAATTCGACAACCATATTGGTTGAACCGATCGCTGCAACAGTATTAGTACCTGCATTAAATACCACTCTCGGCAAATATATTCCGTAACCATCACTGGTAATATTTCCGAAAGCCTGCGATATTATAAAGTCCTGAAAGTTATAATAAGAACAACCATAATTCCAATAAATTATTCCATAAGAATTATTATATGGAGAATTACAAGCGAGAGTATAATCGGAGTAATTGCATATATCAATCAATACATTATCACTGGACGATGTTGCCAAAAAATGAAAAGACCAGGAATAGACGGTGTCGGCGAGAACCGACAGGAATATTATCAGAAAAATATACTTCATAATCTCAATCCCCCCAATTGGGCTGGAAATAGGGATATATCAAAAACAGCATGTTGAATACGGATATCGGCTGTGAAGTCGGATTCCGGAAGTAGAAAACGTTTCTCCCGTATTGCACCGGACTATTGTTGACAGTAATACCGGTATGGGTATTGGAAAACCAGGAATGGAACATTCCGCCGATGAGATTCATATACTCCGCATTGGTCGGAGACAAGAAATTGGGACCTGAAGCAAAAGTGATATTGGTACTGTTGATAATGTACGGGATATTATTCCAGAAGAAACAGGAATGATTGGAATCCGCACCGTATAACGTAAAAGCGTTCCCGCTCTGGATATTGAAGGAAAAATATCCGTACGGATCGACGGCGGCCGTCCATTGCGAATTCGAATTGGTCTGGTCGTTGATAATGAACGCCGTCAGGCTGTTGGTAAAAAACAGCACGAAGTTTGAACTGAACTGACCCGATGGAATGTTATAAGAATTTTCAAGCGGATTAATGATGCTGAAACTATTCGTGAATGTCGATACGTTTCCGACATTATCTTGCAGATAAACAATTAGTTGACAACAGACACCGGCATCAGTTAGCGAAGAATCCAAAGAAACAGATGGAACGCTGAGTATTGATCCAATTGAAAAATTAGATATTAAGTTATAAATATTAGGATAATTTGTGTTTGCAACAAGTTTAAAATATGAACTATCAGACAATCCCGAGCCGGATTCAGCACAGGTAACATACCCTCCCGGATATCCCCATAGAATCAAATCTCCGTTGGAAATGATATTATTATTGTCCCAGGAAAATGTCGGAGGACTTCTGTCGATTACAAATGTATAATAACTGGTATTTGTATTCCCGAAGACATCAATAGCGGTAACTTCATACGTATCCGAACTGACATAATTCACAGGAGATCCTTGTGAATATTTATATACTGTCTGCATACCGTTACTGTTTTCTGTTGTATTAAACCAATGAGTATAATTATAACCATTTCCTACATAATCAATAGCAGAATTGCCGCTTAATAGGCTTTGCGCAGAAACAGTGATGACAACCTGTTGCGAACTATTTGAAGTATAACATACACCTAAATTTGTATAACTGCAATTCCCGCAATTGAAAGATACCAAAGGTTGAATTCGATTTGTATAATTGATTTTAAACGCAGGACTGCTCGATAAGTTTCCTGCTCCATCGATTGCTGAAATCACATAACTGTCAGTAATAGTGTGATATGCACCAAGATGCGAAATCAGGTTCGTGTAATTATTTGTAAGCGTTATAGAAAACTGCGTGCCGGAACTGAAATTTGTCGTGAACGTATTCCCATTCTCGGTAATGGCCACATTGCTCAGATATAGATTATCCGTAAAGTTGACTGTGAAAATAAAATCTCCCTGGGGCGGTAACGTAATACTATTTGGAATGACAGCACCGTTCGTCGTAATGAAAATCCCCGGAGGAGTCCGGTCGAGGTAGAACGAGGATGTGTTCGTGGAAACATTGCCCAGCCGGTCGGTCGCCGTTATCTGGAACGAATAGTAACCGTCGTTGGCGATGTTGTCGGTCACGCACCAGATGGAATTCATTGTACTGAAACTGCAGAAGTTCGATACGTTGGAGGAAACCACGGAAACCGCGGCGATTCCGCTGCCTTGATCGGTAACCGCCACGATGAAAGCCTGGTTCGTCCAGTAACCTCCATTAGTGAACGGAGTCATGGAAATGGCGGGCGGCGTGTCGTCCACATAGATGGTCGTCTCGACGCGGTTCGTGTTGCCGGCCAGATCCCGGGCGAACGCGATGATGTCGTAGGTTCCGGTATTTGTTATCCAGAAGTTCGTGGTGGTGGTTTTCCAATTGTTGGAAACGGCGACGAAGGCGGGATCGGAATTGGTTACGCTAACCGATACCTGCGGCGAACGGTAGTAGCTTCCGACATTGCTTCCGCAGATCTGGATCGATAATGCCGGCGGAGTGCTGTCCATTGTGTAGCTGAAGCTTGCGTTCGTCTGGTTTCCGGCCCTGTCGACTGCAAAGACCTGGATGTTGTAAGCACCGTCCATATTCGTGGTCATGGACCAGTTCGTAATATCAGAAGCGACTTCTGTACCGTTGATGGATATGATGGAATTACTGAAATGCGGATCGGTAATGGGTACAACGAGCGAGCGAACAACGGAATTGTTATAATATCCCCCGTTTGTAACTCCTGAAAAAGATATGACGGGCGGCGTCCGGTCGATAGAAAACGTCAATTCGGCACTGCTGATATTTCCTGCGATATCCAACGCTTTCAGATTGACGATATAATCCCCTTCTTCTTGGTAATTCGTCAGTGACACCGATGCCGAGGAAGAATTCGATACCAGAAAAACCGCGTTGCTTACTATCCCGTTCGTGTTTGTCCATGTCATTATCGCTTGAAGGTAACTCAGCCGCAAATCCTTAGCGGTTATCGACACGGATTGCGATTGGACGCACATATTGCCGGTATAACCCGTCAATATGATCACCGGAGGCGTGGAATCAATGAAGAACTGGTTACTGCAGATATTTGAATTTCCTGCGGAATCGTATGACGTCACAATCACGGTTTGGTTTCCGTTGTTTGTAAAATAACCGCTCCAGTTCGACTGCGGAACGGAATTGACAGCAATTGACCCATCCGTAATAATGGACATTCCGGCATAATTCATGTCGCTGGTCGAAACGCACACCGTAACATTGGTCCTATAATTTGTTTGACCCGAACTCCCATCGTCACCCGCGGAAGTGATCGAAATCATCGGCGGTGTCCAGTCCACGATGAAAGACAGGTTCGTCCGGGCAGACCTTTGAAGCACATCAGTACAGACCGCCGAGAAAGTATAATCGCCCTGGTTGGAAACAGTGTATGGCAGTGAAACGGAATTTCCATTCAACGTCGCATTGGAGCTCAGAATGTGATCGACAAAGCCCGCCGTCCAGGTAAACGGAATATTTGTCTTCCAGGTTGAATGGAAACCGGAAATCCTGATAACCGGACCGCTGGAATCGATGCAAATGGATTCAGTTACCGGATTCGCGATTTTCAATATGCCGTTGAATTCGGCGGAACCCTCGGCGGTTATGGTATAATCGCCGTCAGCGGTCAGTGTCAAAGCACCGGAGTTGGATGTCCCGTTTACGATGAGATAGGAAACCGGGGCGACTCCGTCCAGAACGGAAGCGGAAAGAGTCACCGGTCCGCTGTAATAATATCGATTGTCATTGCTCCAATAGGTTCCCGCGGGCAGCGTCAACTTGACGAATGGAAAGTCAGAAAGCGTGTGGAAAACAATGTTGGTTATGGCAACGTTTCCTGCGGAATCCGAAGCGGATGCGATCAGAAGGAAATCTCCGGCTATTCCAGGCTGGAAGGAACTTCCATAAGCCACAGATCCGTTTCCGGTATTCGACCAGATAAAGGCGGAATTACTCAAATGCGGATCGGTAAAGGTGGCGGTAAAATTGTTATTGGTGAAATAATTCATACCGGGTAGAAAATTACATCCGAATTGCGGAGGAGTTCTGTCAATCGTATACTGTTTCGTTAGTTCCGATTGATTACCGGCTTGATTGAGCGCGATCGCGATCACGGTATAATTGCTCTCCTGATCCAGTGTGAAATTTGAACTGGTTGGAATACCGTTAACATATACCGTCAGGTTGGATAGCGCGACATCCGATGCCGTCACCGCAAGCGTCACGGATTGATAAACTCCCGAAGCCGGCATTCCCGAAATCACCGGTGAGTTTGTATCGATGCGGAAATGTACAGTCTGCGTGGACGAATTGCCCGCAAGATCCCATGCCGACACGGTCGCCGTATGAAGTCCGGGAGCCAGTGCCAGGAAGTTTGTCGCCATCGAACCATCCAGAACGAAACTGGAACCTGCAAGATGCAAATCGCTTACCTGGAATGCCGGAACGGAAGCCGCCGAAGGATATACCCCGCCTTCCCGGACCGGCCAATTGATCGACGGCGGCGTATAATCCAGAGTAAAATGGATTTGGTTGGTATAAATCATCCGGTTGATGACCGTGTTCGATGCGGCCACCGTCACAGTCCAGTCCCCTTCTCTCGTCAGCAACAGATTGGAATTGGTGCAATCCGTTCCGTTTGCCTTCCAATCGTACCCGGACAACAGAGTATTGGTGACCCAGAGCATTACCGGCACATTCGTTATTCCACCGTTCGAGATGCCCATGATCGGCGTCACGTTGGTGGTCGCGATGTGATAAGAAATGTTTTGGGCAACATTGGCTGCATGACGGATATTCATCGCCTGATCCATCGCGGTCACAGTCCAGTAGTGAGTTCCCTCGGTCAGAAGGTTCGGAGCGGTCGTGTTCATTACGTTGCCGCCGGGATTGGTGATGTTATCGATTATCAAGGAATAATTGCTCAAAAACGGATCGTCGATTTCCACGCAATTCCCTATGAATTGAGGATCACATACCTGAGCCGGGATAACGATCCTCGGCGGTACCGCATCCATGATGACAGTTCTTTCCTTGACCTGACCGCCCGCTTCGACATGAAAGAGGTGAACGGCTTCTCCGAGACCGCTGACGGTAAAGCTGGAAGTTTGTACTTCACCGGAATCCGCCACCAACTGGAATCCCGACGCATTGCTTTCGTAGACCACAAAACGCTGGACTCCGTTCGCGGGAAGGTTTCCCGTCCCGCTGATGACCACGGAATTCGTCGGAAGGATCGTACTGTTCAGGTCACCCGAAAGCGATATTCCTGTCAGGGAGTAGGTAGCCGAATTCGTCTGTGAAAGAATCGGAATGGCAACTCTGCTTACATTGCCTGCCGCATCGCTGGCGACTGCAAGTACATTGGTAACACCGGCGGGAACATACGCGAAACTGCCGCTGAACATCGTGGAACCGGAAGCGTTCTGACCATAAAAACTGGAGTTCGTAGCGCCATTCGTATAAAGATCGAAGCGGGAAAGATTCGGATCGGTCACCGTCCCCGCGATCCAGCCGTTCTGATTGGAAAGGTTCATCACCGGCGGAGTCGCATCGAAAATCGGATAGTACGTCATCCTCGTCGCGTTTCCCGCGCTGTCCGCAGCCACAACGGCTATCTGTTCTCCGGGATCGGAAGCAGAAAGAGTCAACGGAACGGCTCCATTATATAAGTCGTTCCATCCTCCGTTATCTATGCTGACGGAAATCTTGGAAAAGTGCGCATCCTGAGCGAGTATTTCAATATTCGAACAAGAGGTTACAAACCTGTTTCCGTTCGTAACGGGTATCAGATTGGTTCCAGAAACCAGATCGACTGAAACGACTGGCGGCGTCCTGTCTACGATAAAATTCGTCTGAACCGTATAGATGCCGCCCAGCGGATTTCCGTCGCTTTCCAGGGAAAGCACGAGACGGTATTGTCCTTCATCCAAGGGCAGCAAATTCAGGAGAAGATAATTGGTGCCGGGGTTCACGGTTCGGAGAAGCATGCTGTTCCCCATCCAAATCTCTAAGGCGAGAGTATCGTAGCGGCGATGAGAAACGCAGACGTTCCAGGATACTCCCAAGGTCTGAGCGACAACGGTTCCTTGAGGTTGAAGCTGGATTCCGTACTCGGTGTTCGCCTGAATAACGGATAACAACCCTTCGGTTCCCAGTGAATTCACTGCGGAAACGGACAAATGATAACGTCCGTAATCCCGCAGGTTCACGACCGACGACGTATTGGTGATTTCGAGCGCAAGAACGGAATTGGTATAAATCCGATAACTCGCCGCACCCTTCGCCGGACTCCAGGAAAGCAGTACCGCCGGACCGTTCGCCGCCGTCCACGCCAGATTATTCACACGGGCAGGGGCAGAACTGTCGATCCCGAAGGAAATCGATTGTTGCGCTGTCAATTCGTCTTCATTCCGAACAATAATCGATGCCTGGTAATTTCCATCATCCGGAAAGCTGTAGGTTTTCCCATTCAGAAAGGCGGAATTCGATGCGATCGCCGCCGCGTATCCTGCTGATGTGGTGGAATTCGATGCATCCAGATCATACAGAACATTCGTTTGAACCATCTGGCTATTGCTGTAAACAGACACTACGGTTACTCGTTCAAGATAGCCGCTGTCCCTTACCTGGATCGGCAAGGAGACCGGCGCGTTGGTAATGGCCGGTATCGAAGGCACGATAATTTGCGGACTGCTTGGCATATGCTGATACCCGACATTGAGAATCGCAAGATCGCTTTCGTTGGACGACGTGTCCACTGCGGATACCGCGACCTGCTCTAAAACAGGCAATGTCAGGGTCATTCGGGTGGAAGTGATCGGGCCGTTCGTCGTCAGAAGCTGCACGACGGAGGAGTCCGCCGAGATACTGTAAACCCGGTAACCCTGGATATCCAGTTCGGGATTGGCATTCCATGTGATCCGGTTGGTCAGGTTAGTCGCCACGACCTGAAAAGCGAGTCCCGTGGGTTTCGACGGAGGCGAATTGTTCGGCCACGGATAATATTGAAATGACCAGTTCACATTGGTGGTATTCCCAGCAAGATCCGACAGATTCTTGAGTTGTACCGAGATATTCAACGGAGACTTTGCCGGACTGTAAATAAGATTCATCAGCAGGGTGATGCGTCCCGTTCCCGAATCCAGGGTATATTGCCCGTTCGTCAGGATCATCCCGTTCATGATGACGGAGAGATTGGACAAATTCAATCCGCTCGGGTTCAGTCCTAGGTCATCCTGAACCTGTATCCATGCTATGCGGTTGGACAATATTCCGTTCTGGGCTGGTAACGACATCACCGGATGCGGAGCGTACTTGTCTATCATAAGTGAAATCGGGACCGTATTGGAACTTCCGTCGGGTTCCGTAAATGAGAGAATACCCGAAGTATTGTTGATATCGGGCAGAGACATCGAAAGGAAGTTGTAACCTGAATTCCCGAAATTACTGGCTTGAGCGGTTAATTGAATCGGTGCGGCTGTCGTCACGCCGGCGCCGGAAATTTGCGCTGTCAATAACCTCGATGTTCCGCTGGTCCAGAACTGAATCCCTAAGCTGTTCACACCCGGTTTACCGAATATTTGCGCGGGAGAATTCGTATTTGAATCCGTGTTCGCAGTAGAAAGCGCAGAGAGCGGATCGCTTGCCGTCGTCGCCGTGCCGATGCTTGTACTTGTCGCTGAAACGGATGCCGTCGGCCACGCCGAACCGGTATCCGGGTCGGTACCCGCGCCGGAAAAAATATCCGCGACACCAACGCCCGTCGCTGCCGGAATGACCGCAAGGTTTCCGCCGACATGGATCGTTCCGTTACCTCCGGAAGTTGAAGGCAATGCTCCGGCTGCCGTAGCGCCGTTCGTCTGTATTGCCGCCGTATTCGTAGGATTCGAAGAATCGGACACAGGCTCGATCCCGAGATGACTTCGGACGACCACGGCGATATCGTTCAGAGGCATTCCCGCAAAATAGGTCTCGACCGAAACCGTGTAAACCCCGGCTTCCGACGCATCCACCGTTACCTTTTCCAGATTGTTCAGACGATCGGAAACCCGGATGACTTTGCCCGATGGAGTGGTAACAACGATATCCAGATCGTCCACCAACTGTTGGGCCGCTATTTCCGAAGCGGGAGGATCGGTCCAGGTTAAAACAAAACGAAGACGATCTCCCGCGACGGCTTGGAATTTGAACGGTTTCAATTCGGATAAGGAAGAATATTTGTTGAGCAAGCAGTGAGCGGAGTCAAACGGGTCGGTCAGGCGAACAAATCCGAAACCCGTATCGTACCGAGGCGCCTCACCGTCTGCGTCGGCCGTGAGAAGCGCTTTGATAAGGGCATGCGTCGGTTGTATACCGGCCTCTGCAATTCTGCCGTACAGCAGCGAAACCAATCCGCTCACGATGGCGGTTGCCTGACTCGTCCCGCTTTCCTCCACCATGGACTGATAAAATCCCGGTCCCATAACTCCGGAACCTTGAACGACAATTTCCGGCTTGAATCGGTAATCCGCCGTTCCGTTCCTGCCTGAAAATGAAGCAAGACTTGGACCGTCCGCGGCCCCAACTGTTATGACATTTTTTGCCGTCGCCGGAGTCGCGATACTTTGTCCATCGTTGCCCGCAGCCACCACAACGATATACCCGGGGTTCCGGTATACGAAATCATCGATATCCCTGCTGAGAGCGAGATAAGCCCCTGAGTGAGCATCATCGTATGTTCCGAAACTGAGATTGGCGATGTAGGACTTCTCCAGAATAGCTGTCCGGAAAAGTCCCGCCATTGATGGCGGAATATCCAGTCCGGTAAGATCGTCTCCCATCGCGAAGAAATCGATCCCCGCCATGGGGTTGACGCCGGATATTTTCCCGCCGGAGTTTTCTCCGCGACCGGCGATGATTCCGGCCAGTTGCGTTCCATGGGGCACCGCTTCTCCCACATCGCCGTCTCCGGCAGTATCGTGTACTGAAAACAGGGCGGAAGTCAGATCGGCTTGTGTCGTGTCCACACCTACATCGTATACGGCGACACGCACGTTGACCGGAGGCAGCGGCAATGAATTCTGCCATTGCACGGCATCCCGAACCATCCCGCCAGAAACAGAAAAAGCCGCGGGTTCATGGTAACGTTCCACCCGGTAAACACGATCGTCATGAACCAGAGGAACAGCCGTACCCGCATCGACGATCATACTCTTTCCGCATTTTGACAAAAGCTTCGTACCGGTATTGGAGAAAGCACTTTTCAGGCTTTCCTGATCCCGCGAACTCCAGAGAGTCACCAGATATTTTCCTTTCCGCTCCAGACTTCCATCGGAAATGGTTGATTTCATAAAGGGCGCGTATGGAACGCAGGAGATAACACCGGGAATGTTGGATATATTGGAAAGCGCACCTTTGACAATCCAGGTATCTTTCGGAACATATCCGCCCACGATCAGGCCAAGGCAAGTCAGCTCATTTTCCGATACCGGCCTCGAAAAGGATAAAATCCAGGCGTCGTTGGACACGGCGGAAGGAAGAAGCGAAGCGTCGAATGAGATCCCGGAAAAAAGACCGTTCCCGATCTTCACGATTTGACATCCGCGAGAGTCGTTGGAAATCACGAAACCCGCCGAAGACAGATTCGCCTCGAAATTCTTGATCGCATTGGTCTCGGATGGATTCTTCTTCCCGCAGGAAACGCTTCCTTTGCTTTGGCCTTTCCAGGCTATGGGACTCTTTTTCGTCGAATCCGAACATGTGGACAATACGAATGCGAGTAAAATCGGGAGAAAGAGGAAAATGCTTTCTCTTCGCAATTCCCAAGCCCTCACTTGCTCAATTTTTTCACGTGGTACACGGTTTTTCCATCTTCGCTGTAGACGAGATCGCTCCCGTCATTAGCGACTATCAGTGAGGATTTTTTATCGACCTCGACCTGACTCGTATTCCCGTTCTTCTTGATTTCCATAATGATGGGGAGAGATTTCTTATTGCTGGGCGCTGAAGGAGCGACACCAGCGCTATTGTCGTCATTTTCAGCCACGATTTTAGACGCGCGAGACGCATTCGAAAGACTGGACGGATTTCTTTCGGCGCTGCTCAGAAAATTACCGGCTATACCGGCGTGCGTAGCGCCGGATGATGAAGCAGATGTTATCAGGTCGGTTTTATGAAACGGAAATGACAAAAGATGCCATTTCACAGTTGCAACAAACAGACTGGACGCCATTAGAAATAATCCAATCGCGGCGAAAATCACTACTTTTTTCCTCATCTATCCACCTGGTATAGAAAATCGACCGATACTGATACTACCGAGATTCGTTCCGTTATATGAAATTTCTCGGGAAAATATTTCAGCCTCGAATTGCATCTTGAATATGTTGGCTGAGATCTTATCATAGAAAACACCAAATCTCAGCAGTAAACCGGTTTCAATTTCATGTCAGAATCGTTTGCTAAAAAAATCCACCAATTCATGAGAAACTCTAAAATTCAAGACAAATTCTACCAAAACCTCCAAAATATTTCAATAGACCGAAAGTCACGGTTACCCTAGACTCCGGTCATGGGTATGCCTTGCAAGCCCTGTTTGACCTGACTTCCATTCGATCGAAAATATTTTAATAATTACAAAATATTTTCGATCATTTTATCCAATTTTAATATGAGATAATTATAGTGTCATTTTTGCGGTTATTAGGATCAACTGTTCACAGTCATTTTCTGCATCCTGATTTCACATGAAGAATTTCTTCCGGATAAATTCCGCCGAGCCGGGAGCTGTACTAAGGAATGACCGAGATCAAGTGAACCGGCTTTCTTGCCACGCCTTCGTGGACAACCGGGTCAGGCTCCATCTTTTCACATTGGCTTACAACCTGGGGAACTTTCTTCGGCAGGTAGCACCGCCAAGGGAAATCCGGAAGTGGACCCTGACCAGCCTCCGGGAGAAGCAGGTGAAGATCGGAGCGAAAGTGATCCGTCACGCCAGGTACTTCGTATTCTAAATGGCTGAACTGACCATTTCCAAGGAATTGTTTGCCGGAATCCTGGAAAGGATTGGCAGACTGAGGCAACAGGTCTAAGCACCGGCGTAAGATGCGGTGAGATCGATGAAGCCTGCGAGAGGAGAACTGCGGCCTGTTGGGGTCGAAAGGGAGAGAAAAGGGAGAAATTGGGATGGATTTCGTGGTTTTGACGGACGAAGGTCAGGCAAAATAGTTGACAGGTATTCAGCCAATGGGTAAAATGATGGATCTGTGGTTTCTCAGGCCCATTTTCGACCGGATACCGGGGGCAACTGGGAAATCTTGGTCTATAGTTATGGAAAGACATTAAAACAGCGAGAGTAAGAATGAGTATTGTTAACAGTATATTCTTACAGGCTAAAAAGCCGACTGGAATAGTTGGATCTTTACTTGCTAGAATTATGAATTTTGGTCATAACAAATTGACTGATTGGGGTTTAAACTTTTTAAATATTAAAAATGACAATATAATTATGGACATAGGATGCGGCGGCGGCAGAACCGTTAGTAAATTGGCAAAAATTGCTTTTAAAGGTAAAGTCTATGGCATAGATTATTCTGATGAATCTGTAAGAATATCCTCCATTGTCAATCATCATCTCATCAATCAAGGCATTGTCAATATTCAGAAATCCAGTGTGTCATCGATTCCTTTTTCAGATAACCATTTTGATATTATTACAGCTATTGAAACTTATTTTCTATGGCCCGAACTTGATAATGATTTGAAAGAGGTGCTAAGGGTTTTAAAACCTCAAGGGAAATTACTTGTAGTTTCAGAAGTATATAAAAGTGATAAAAGCACTACTTGGACTGAAGCTAT
>Ga0326727_10022935_pt1 | contig 11993 bp, 11 predicted proteins | sample MB2enrmetagenome_FD_207643 | JGI IMG/M metagenome (GOLD analysis project Ga0326727, IMG submission 207643) | Lab enriched peat soil microbial communities from McLean, Ithaca, NY, United States - MB29MY | ecosystem: Environmental > Terrestrial > Soil > Wetlands > Peat | place: USA: New York... | reverse complement strand
ACTCAATGAACTTTTGGCGTAGGGGAGTGGGATTGGAATGTATGTTTTTCATGACCCGGAGTCTGGAACTCCAGGCACTCCCTTACGCCCTAAATCGTCCGCCCCGCGCAGCGGCTTCGTTCAACCAAGCGGGTAGAGCCAACAGCCGAATCGCCGGTCGTTGAGTGGTCGTCGTGCATGGCTACGTCCTTGGTTTTCGCGGCTGTGGCTCACCCGCAGCGTTATACCTCAGACGAAACCAATTAACGGCGAATCCACTGGAGAACCATTTATGAAAACAAAACACGACAGTTCAGAGATGATCGGCCTATGCCACGTGGGCATGTATGCCAAGAATCCAGCTTCGTTAGCCGAGTTTTACCGCGACGTTATGGGTATGCAAATTGTCGGGGGCAGTGATGCAGGTTACGCATTGGGTGCGACTGCCTTTCTGAGCAGTCGTCCTCATGAGGAATCCCACGAGATCGCAATGTTCAGCATCCCAGAGCTTGCCCATCGGGCCTTCAAGGTTAGAACACTCGCCGCATTGAAGCAGTTCCACCAGAAGATTATTGGACGTGGCATCCCCATTAGATTCCAGTTTCTTCACGGTGTATCGTTCGCGTTCTATTTTCATGACCCAGAAGGTAACATGATTGAAGTGTATTGGCCCACTGGGTTGGAATACCCGCAGCCATGCGCCCAAGAGACGGACCTGACCAAGACGGAAGAGGAGTTAATGAAGGAGTTGAAGGTTCTGACTGGTTGGGAAGATTCCACCTCGCCAAGCGACCAAAAGGTATAACCAACCGGCTTCAGCGAACCGCCGGATTGCGTTTCAGGTGTATTCATACGTCAGTGGCCGGCGGTCGCTGAGCCGAGAAGGTCGAGAAGGGGTCGGTCCAACAGAATGTCATATTCCTGAGCGCCAGGGTGAAGTCTTGCTGCTCCGAGGGTGGAAGTCCCTCTGGTCCGGCGGAGAGCGGCCGGAGTTTAGAACGAAAGAACTAGATGGAAAGGTCTAACCAACCGCCCAAACCCGAGTGTTGCCTGCAACCCGGACAGGAGCCGGATTCCCCAGGGATGACGGCACCGAACGACTTGCGGGAAGCATACACAGGGCTAACGCGTGGGCCGCAAGCAGGACTCGCCTCCTGCTTAAGCAATTCAGCCTCGAGAGGCTTATTAACCGCAGACGGGGACGGTTTAGGAATGCCGGAACCCAACACCGACAGAGCCGCAGAAGGTGAGGCTTTGGAAGGTCTGCCGGGGTCTCAGAGCGTGGCACGCGCCGCAGAAGCAGCCAGAAACCAGGGAGGCCCTGACGGGTCCCGCCGCACTAACTACGAGGGCCAAGCGGGTAGGGGAGTTCAACGACAAGAAGAAGGCTACGACGCCAGGCACACCGGCGAGGAGGGGCGCTCGGGTGACTGGCCGAAGAAGGTGCTAATGGGAAAGACAGAAGGATGCATGAAGATTGCAGAATCGCCGAAAAGAGCATCTCGGAGCCGCCCCAAGGCCGGTTTCATCATTCATCTCAGAACTGCAGCCGCACGTGCTGTGACCATGCGCTCTTGATAAGAAGAACATCGCGTTGAGAAAGCCGACCAAGTCGGCGACGCAAGAGAACCTGCTCCAGGCAATCGAGCCGGGACAGGCGAACCGTGGAGGCCACGACCAAGCCTTCCGCGGCCCAATCCTGTAACGAAACGTCTGTGGCCGACCGGGGCGCAGCTTTGGTCACCGCCGCGACGACGACATCCGCAACGTCTTGCCAGAGCACCAGTACGGGGCGCAGCTTCGAAGCGACACCGCTGGTGAAGGGGATCTCGGCCAGCCGAATCTCACCGGCCTGGGGCATCGTCGTAGAGTCCCTCGTCTTCCGGGCTGTAACTGTTCAAGAAGGCGCTGTGGTCCCGAATCGCAAGCGGTGCCTGCCCGCCAGCGGGTCCGCCTTTCGCAGAACGCTGGGCCATCCAGCTTGAGAGCCTCTCGAAATCCTCGTTTGGGAGTTCCTCAATAGCCCGCTCAAGTTCTTCAACTCTGCTCATGGCAACAGCGTAGTCTGCCATTAACTGGAAGACAAGCAAAGGCTCAAAGGCAGGTGGTGAGCATGTTCCAGATCAAGAACCCGTGCTGGGCGGATTACTGGCAGCAGCAGGCTTACGCCGTCATGTTGGTCAGCCGAAGCCAGTCAGGACTATGAAGCAGCAGTGCAGAGGGGTGATTAGTTCGCTTACAAAGGTTGAGGAGGTGATGGTGATGGTGGAGGTGAGCATCCGTATTCTTGAGGACCTTAATCGACAAGATCATAATTGACGCCAGCTCCTTGATTAAGCAGAATCCAGCCAGAGGTTGAAGAATGTGAGCGCGACCAGCAATCAACTCGCCTTTAGCCGTGCAGGGCAAGAGGCTCCAGGAGTAAACCTATGAGAGGAACAGCTTTTGTTTTATCAGTTTTGGCAAGTGGTGGCATTGTTCTCACACCGCCATCTGGGACAGCACAGCAAGTTTTACATGGCCATGTGCCGGAAGCTGTGACGCGCTTACATCTGCACCCAGTTGGTCGCCTTCCCAGCACGAATCACTTGCGGCTGGCAATTGGACTGCCGTTAAGAAACACAGAAGCACTCACTAGTTTGCTTCAGCAGCTTTATGACCCGGCAAGCACCAATTATCATCATTATCTGACGCCACAGCAGTTCACGGAAAGGTTTGGCCCCACGAAACAAGATTATCAGGCGGTCATTGCTTTTGCGAAGGCGAATGCTTTACAGGTCGTCGGCACCCATAGTAATCGCCTGTTACTTGATGTCTCAGGCATCGTTTCGGACGTTGAAACAGCTTTTCACGTGACCTTGCACATCTACAAGCATCCCACCGAGCCACGGCTATTCTACGCGCCGGATGTTGAACCATCTGTGGATCTAAGCGTGCCGATATTGGACATTAGCGGACTCAACAATTATGCCAAACCACATCCGATGGGGCACGTGAAGCAACTTGCGGGAGATTCAGGCGGCACATCTGGTTCTGGTTCTGGACCTGGGGGCTATTTCATGGGCAAAGATTTCAGGAACGCTTACATTCCAAGTGTCAAACTGGACGGTTCGGGTCAGATTGTCGGTCTTCTGGAGTTTGATGGGTATTATCCAAGCGACATCACGGCCTATGAAAGCAAGGCAGGGTTGTCGACGAATATCTCCTTGCAGATCTTGCCGATTGATGGGGGCGTGAGTACTCCCGGCAGTTTTAATGATGAGGTGTCGATGGACATCGAACTGGTGATTTCAATGGCTACAAATTTGGCAGGTGTTGTCGTTTTTGAAGCTCCAAGTGAAACTCCTGCGGAATGGAATGACATGCTGAACAGTATGGCATTCAACATCCAAATTAAGCAGTTTAGCTCCTCGTGGTGGATTCCTGGCCCTAACGCAACTGGCGATCAAATCCTCCAGGAAATAGCTGCTCAAGGCCAGTCCTTTTTCCAAGCCTCTGGCGACGGGGCCGCGTATATTCCTATACTAAATCCGGTCGAATGGCCTACCGATAATCCATACATCACAAGTGTCGGAGGAACAACATTGACCATGAACGATCCAGGAACTTCATATAATTCGGAAACCGTCTGGAACACAGGCTGGACTCCAAATGTGGGAAGTGCTGGTGGTATAAGCACGACATTCTCGATTCCAAGCTGGCAGCAGGACATCAGCATGACCGCGAATGCGGGATCAACAAAAATGCGCAATGTTCCGGATGTCGCAATGGTTGCTACCAATATCGTTGGCTACTACCATGGCGACTCCGGTCCTGGGTTTTACTCATTTTATGGCACCAGCGCCGCAGCACCTTTGTGGGCAGGTTTCATGGCGCTGGTCAACCAGCAGGCAGAGGGTGTAGGCATAGCGTTTGGTGAATATCGCGTGGGTTTTATTAATCCAGGCATTTACAAAATCGGAAATACAACCAATTATAATTCTTGCTTCAACGACATCACTAATGGCAACAACACCTGGCTGCTAAGCCCCATTAATTACAACGCCTGCACAGGCTACGACCTTTGCACCGGCTGGGGAACTCCGAAAGGAAGCAACCTAATTAACGCACTAGCGCCGATACCAACACCCCCTAGCATCGCTACCCAGCCGCAAAATCAAAGCGTGGCCACAGGCGGCACGGCAAGCTTCACTATTGATGCTATAGGCTTGCCTCCGTTGATTTATCAATGGTATCACAATGGAACTCAACTCGTTAACGGTGGGAATATCAGTGGAGCCTATAGCACTAATCTCGTAATTAGCGATGTGCAAACCAACAATGGCGGTTACTACTATGCAACGGTTGCCAATGCACTCACTTATGTAACAAGTGGCAACGCTGTTCTCAGCGTTTACGTCACTACGCCTCCAGCCACGATAACGTTCGATGATCTGCCCACCACCGCCGATGGCTCTGGATTTTACACTGGTCCGGTTCCAAGCGTTTATGACGCGCTGAATTGGAGCAATTGTTATGTCATTAATGCCGTCCTCGCTACGAATACTGGTGCTCATGCCGGGATGGTATCATCGAGCAACGTTGTGTATAACGGCAATGGAAGTACAGCATCCATTTACAGCAGCTCGACCTTTGACTTTCTCTCGGGCTATCTCACTTCTGTCTGGACTAATGACTTGCAAGTGGAAGTGGAGGGTTATATTGGTACACAAGCCACCCCCACGTACGACAATTTCTACACGTTGAGTGCTACTGCTCCTACTAACATCACATTTGATTATTTCGGGGTGGCCGAGGTTCATTTCATTTCCATCCCCTCTGGCTACCAATTCGTAATGGACAACGTGGTTGTTTCAACCAACTTGGCTATTGCAACACCCCCGCAAATCATCATTCAACCCGCAAACACAGGAGCCATCCTGCGATCAAGTGTGACGTTCCCTGTGTCGGCGACGGGCACACCTCCACTGGATTATCAATGGCTAAAGAATGGAAGCAGATTATTTGACCGCGGCCACATCTTTGGCTCCGCAACCAGCGCCCTGACTGTAAGCAACATTTCGGGCACGGATGTTGGAACCTATTGCGTTATTGTTAGCAACCTTTACGGATCAGTCGCTAGCACTGCGGCGCTGCTGTTGGTTTATATGCCAGGCGCTGCAATTACCATAACGTTCGATGATTTATCAACCCCAACGCCTGACAGCATGGTTGTCGGTTCTTATTGGGGCACGATCCCAGGGGGATATTGCAGCTTAAACTGGAGCAATTTTGATGTTGCAGATGCCATGGATTTTCCAACCGGCAGTGGCTTGCAAGCCGGGATGATTTCGCCAAAGAATGTGGCGTTCAACGCTGGTGGCAATTCTGCGAGCATCACGAGCACTAGTCCATTTAACTTTCTCTCGGCTTATCTGACGGCTGCCTGGAATGATAATCTCCAAGTAAAAGTTCAAGGTTTTGTTGGCAGCACTTTAGCGTATGATAATACCTACACGCTGAGCGCGACTGGTTTCACTAACATCAGCTTCGATTACCTTGGCGTAGACAAGGTTAATTGTGTTTCCTCCGGAGGGACCCACCATGCTAGTTATACTTATGTAGGTATGCAGTTTGCGATGGATAATGTGACGATCGCAACAAATCTTCCCGTTAGTGTTTTGCCAACTGTCCTAACACTGGCAACAACTCGCAATACAATCCTGTTCTCCTGGGCTGCAATCGTCGGGCAAACGTATCAGGTGCAATACACGACGAACCTGAGCCAAGCTGTTTGGAACAGTTTAAGCGTGCCGATGAGCGCGATTAGTAGGACGATGACTGCGTCGGATCTGATTAGCAATTCGCAGCGGTTTTATCGCGTTGTTCTGATACCCTAGTCTGTTCCTCACGCCGAGAGCATTAATGAACCATCGATGTGCAATAAGGCCATGCGTTATGGGCATTGTAATTGAGGCAGGTTAACAGCCAAATGACCAGTCCAAGTATTCGCCATAAACACCTTTTCGCGTCGGGCTGGCGTTGTATCTACGTAAGAAAAAACTCGTGGCCTAGGGCCCTCGAAAACAAAACTCCTTTAAAGCCAACATTGTGTGACGGGTTTGGCAAGATGTCAAAAAAGAGGACTCTATATTGTGTAGACGTGGCAGCAAGTGTTGTTTCCTGACGATGCCAGAAACAGTTTTACACGAAGACTCCCAACATAAAATCGGATGAATTTGATGATCACGATTCGGAAACACAGGTTTTTCAACGGCCAGGCAAGGTGTGATTCGGTATTTGCAATTGCTGCGTTAGCGCTCACATGCGGCATTCTTGATATTGACGCTCAACTTCTGAGTTCATCCAACGCACCTGCGAGAACGGTAACACAAGGGGTTCATCCGAACGCTACCCCGGCATGGGTGGTCCAGCAAAGAGGCTTTCACCCTGGCTATTACTACTGGCCAGCCTACGGACAGACTAAGGCGGATGCACAATACATTGACAACTTGGACAACTTCAAGCCGAAGGATGCAGAGATCAGGAAAAGGCACGCTGGGGAAGCGCCTCACCCCTTGGTGAGAAACAGGGCACCGAATCTCTCAAGATTCTCGAACGTGAACAGGCATGAGCCAGCCAACGACACAAACACACCGTTGGAAGTAGTCACAGCACCAAATGGGGTACTAAAGGGCTACAAGAAAGGGAACACTTGGATACGACCCGAAGAAATGCTTTGGCCGAAATGCGTTCAGGAGTCCGGCTTTCATCCGGGGTATTACTATTGGATTGGACAAGAAAACATTTCCGACGTAAAGTATTATAAAACATGGGATGAATTTCATAAAAGGGATATTCAACTTAATCCAGAGAGACCTATATCACTGCCGGAACCGGCATGGTTAACCCTCCCCAAAGTGCTTCTCATATTCGTTATGCTGTTTGGTAGCGTGGCCGCCATGTGTGTGATGATATTTAGTCCCTTTATGTTGTATGATTTGCTGTTGAGCTTCTTTGAACGATATTCAAACAGCGGCTTTGCCACTCGTTCATTAGTGTTGGGGCTATTAGGATTCTTCACGGCTGGCGTTACAGCTTGGCTTGGTTTGATTTTTGGAATTATTGCTATCTTTGAAATCATGATCAGCCAAGGAAAGCTGCGCGGAAACGGAATTGCGCTGGCTGGAATGATTGCATCTATAATCTCTCCAGGTTTGTCGCTTTATGTTGCTGGCCTGCTTATACACGCACCGAGGAACCCTGACTTCTTCTTCTTTCGGGAAATAGCGGACTTTGGATCACTATGCTTCATAATGTTTGCTGTGATCTATCTTCTACGTATCGCGATATGGATGCCATTTTCCTGTCTGTTGCCAACATTGTCTAGGAAATGCCCTTCGTGTAATAAAAGAGTAGGATTGCTCTACACGAGCTCCACGCTAATAAAGGGGACAGATAGTCACGGGAGGGCCACTAGCCGTGGTTGGCATCACGGTTTCATATGTAGGTATTGCGGCTACAAAATATGATTCTCGGTTTGCCAGCGATGCACAAAGTGAATAAGGATAGCCGTTTGCCGTGAGATGTGACCTCCCCGACCGCCACAGCCCCGTGGAAGCGTTCGACCCCCTGACCCCATGATCGGATGGTCCGAGTCGTGAAAACGGGCTGGCGAGGCAGCGAGTGCCAGTTTCCCGGCCACCCAGACGAACGGCCCACAGCTAAACGCCAGGATTCAGCCGCGCCACCACCTGCACCACCGCTCGCATAGCCCCACCCAGCCGAAGCCAGGCAGGACTATCAAGCAGCAGTGCAGAGGGTGAGGGGGTGGTTTAATGGCGACTATGCGAATACTCGGGGGTTGACGCCAGCACCTTGATTAAGCAGAATCTAGCGAAAGGCTGAAAGAATGGACTCGACCTTGAATCACTTCTTCTTCACCCGCGCAGTGCTGAATACAGGCGGGCGCACCAAGAGCTAATTCTTACCAGCTAGGCATCAACAATATGCGACGGCGAACTTTCATAAAGAATGCAGGTATAGCCGGTGGGATGATGGCTGTATCACCACTTTTAGTTAATTCATATCCGTCTAGCGAAGACGGTTTTCCTCTGATGGACTTGCATGTTCACCTTGCTCAGAATCATGGGATTGACGACATCATGGCCATTGCTAAAAGAACAAAGATTCAATTTGGTATTCTAGAACATCCTGGTGTTAATGTCAGGGATGATGCCAGCCTGAAAGAATATATCAATAGACTCAGATCATATCCTGTGTATATTGGGTTACAGCCAATGAGCCCCGGATGGTCCAGGGGTTTTTCTCCCGAGCTTCTATCTCAGCTTGATTATGTGCTAATGGATGCCCAGACTATTCCAATGGGAAATGGTTATGGCGAAACACTGCGTATCTGGAATTTTGATACTTACGTGGACGATACAAATAAGTTTATGGAGATCTACGTGGCACATTGCCTGGAAGTCCTCAACAACAACGAACCTATCAATGTGTTTGGATGGCCCCTATTCTTACCGGTTTGCATAGCCCGTGATTATTACACTTTATGGACTAAGGATCGCATGCAGCAGATAATATCGGCTGCAAAGAAGAGAAACATTGCCTTCGAAATAAATGATCTAGCTCATACGCCACATGAAGAGTTTATAAACATGGCTAAACAACAGGGCTTAAAATTCACTTTTGGTTCTGATACACGGGATAATAAGACAGGGAGGCTGGACTATTGTAAGTATATTGCAAAACAATGCAATCTTACCAAGGAGGATTTCTTTATTCCCAAAAGGTTTATTAAGAAGAGTTAGACAAAACCCCGAGAGCAACATGGACGGCGCGATCCTGGATAGACGACTGGCTTTCGCAGAATCATAGTAGGCATCGGTGATTGCAAAGAGTTTATGAAGAATATTGTTCGTTGCTTGGTCGTGGGCAGCTTGATTATCGCCCGTCAGCTCTTCGCCGCTGATGTTTGTATTTATCAGGAACCTCTCGGATCTTCAAACAGTTACCCTGCCGCTGTGGCGACTTGGCAATATGTTGGAGTTAAATTTCAGGTAGCTCAGCCAGTTGAAATCACTTCTCTCCACGGTGTGATGGGCGACAGTCCATCGTCGTTCTTTGCCGCCCTTGTTCCATTATCTTCAATATCAAGTCTGCCGCAAGGGAATCCTTTTGCAGCAGGAGAGGTCATGTATTCGACAGTCTTCAATCTGTCGTGGGATTATCTAACGCCACGGGATATACCGTTCGATGTCACAATAGATCCGGGAGCTTACGCAATAATCTTTGGGGCCGGACAATTTGGGAGCCCAAGTTACGGTCTCGCTGGTGTAATCAGCACATACTCAAAGGTTCCCAATAGCACTGGGTTTGCATGGGATCCCGATTTCGCACCCAACTGGCACGATACTGGCCTCACCTGGGATGTAAGTGTTTATGGACAGGTAGTTCCCGAACCTTCGTTTATCGTTTTGATCGGGTCTAGCGGTTTAATTTTCGCCGTCGGCCGTAAATGTGCTGTGAAACGTAAAGGCCCTGCTTGATCTGCCCTCCCACCGGCCCCTGCAGCCTACGGTTAAGGAAGCCAGGGGAGCACAGGCGCAGAAGGTCAGGAGTTTATTACAGCTAGCCGCAACAAGGCTCCTCAAAGCCAACGGTGGGTTAAATTCAGGGCTTGCGATGAATGAAGCAGCGGTTGTAAACTTCGCTCTAGTATGGCTTATGACGAACCATACGCACGAGAATACGGCAAGATGTTGGCTGGGTATCTACAAGCCAGCCGTGCCAGATTCATAGTTACTGCACAAATATAAGCTTAATGACCTATCGCTTAAAACATTGAAATAACACCACAATTATGAAAGTTCAAATCGACATTAAGAGCGTTCTGTATGGAGTTGCTATCGGCGTTCTGGGCGTCCTTGCAATCGGAGCGGCAACATCCTCCAATGAAACCGGCAGGTATCAGGTTTCAGCAGGACAGGGTGCCAGTGTCATCGTTGATACAAGAACTGGTCAGGCTTGGGGGTATTGTCCTGCAAGCACTACAGCATACAAAACGGACGCAAACTTCTGGGATGCGAAGTGAGCGATTTGAGTAATGACGCCAGATGAACTAGCGGTCGTAGATTTGCTCAAGCATGGCCGATTATGAACAGCTTACACCCAGGAAGGCACGATCCTGGATAAACGACTGGCCGGTGCAGAATCATAGTTGGGCAACACCTACTGTTAATGCGCACTGTGCTTAAAATAATCTTCTGGCTGGGGTTGGGAGTCGTTTCTTCACTGGTTATTCTGATTCTCGTAATCTACTGCAACCATCTCTGGCGGACGCGGAATGACTCCCGGTATGCGGCAGAGGGGCAGGCGGCGGTCGAAGAGTATCTAAGAACCAATGCTGCGTCGGCCCTGAAACAACTTCACGAGACGAAGGACTGGGGTGCCTTTTTGAGACTAGAAGGGAGTGGGATCGCTTACCCGGTCTGGAATATACAAGGCTATCATTTCCTTGATCTCAGGCGAACGGCCTATTTTACAGGAGGGGAGCTGCCAATTCGGATTATCATTAGTGAAGGCAGAGTGACTGCTCCTGGTTTAAAGACCGTCGGTATACCTTATGTCAAAGACGGAATGATTTTCGTTTCACATCCGCAAGTGCGACCATGACATGTTCGGACTTTCCGCCGAACAAGCCAGATACAGTGAACCCGGCGATGACCTCATAGCTAAAGATAAAAGATAGAGGTTCTGCTTTATCTGCCCTCTATACCAACCCCTGCAGCCCCCGTTAAGAGAGCTACAGGAGCCGAGGTAGAGGGTGGTGAGTTTATTAAAGATAGCGGCGCTCCATCTAATCGAAATGCTCATAGCTAAACGTCTGGATTATCTAGTCCCTCCCTCCCACATCTAGCGCTCTATAGCCTCACCCAGCTTTAAGGCAAGACGATAGAGGAGTAGAGGTAGGAGGGAGGGGAAGTGTAACTAAAGGTTCCTCCGTTCCTCTCTGTAAGCCATCTTCTCTCTGGTAGCATTAATCGAGTCTTTCCAGCCAGGTCTTCGCTGGATTTGCTGGATGATGTCCGGGCCCATGAACTCGATGATCTTGCTGGCTAGGTGATGCTTGCTGTTCTTCACCGTATAGGCACTGGTCCTTAGCGCCCGAGCAATCGCAGCACCACACTTACCCTCGATCATCAACAGCACGACCGACCTCTCCCTTTTACTCAGACCGGCCAGGAATGAATCCCAGTCCATCTTCCTTGCGGCCTTAGTCGCTGGGTCTTCCTGATTGCTGGCGAGAACATCATGCAGGTAGTAGATCTCGCCGCCATTCTCTTCGTTTTCAGCAACTACTTCGTCCAGGGAGTTCAACCTGGCATGGCCGTGGATCTGAGTGCCAACACCATAAACATCAGACACAGAGGAACCTGTTGATCTCCTGCCATTCCTGAGCTTGACGATGACGTAGAAAGCCACGTTGCCGCAGGTGATCTGGAGCTTACGGCGTTTATTACTTGCTGACTTAACGAGCTGCTTTCCGTTCTTTTCAGCGTTGTGGACCATCTGAACTGCTAAGGCTGTTCCGTCCTGTATTACTTCCTGAGCATCTTCAGGGGCAATAAGAGGGACGGCATTGGGTATCGCGGATTTGAGACGAGGGACGATCTGATCCTGCAATAAGAAACCTGCATGGGGTGACATATACATAGCCTTTCTGTGGACGTGGAGAGTTATCTACATAAAGCAGCCCCCACATCAAAAGACATAGGGGCCGGACGGGTTAGCTGTAGATGTAGCTAACGGGTTCTATATATTATGCCACAGAAAGCTGAATGTAGGTAAGGTAGGAGGGGTGTTTACGATCATCTACAGCACAAAGAGTCGATCGTGCAATTCTAATCCTGGCTTTGGATGAAAATTTGTTCTACGAAGAAGTAATACAACCGGCCGACCTGTTTGATCTTTCCGACAAGTCTCATCTTCGCACCTCGCTTTAGCTTAAGCAGATC
>Ga0326727_10022933_pt1 | contig 11994 bp, 11 predicted proteins | sample MB2enrmetagenome_FD_207643 | JGI IMG/M metagenome (GOLD analysis project Ga0326727, IMG submission 207643) | Lab enriched peat soil microbial communities from McLean, Ithaca, NY, United States - MB29MY | ecosystem: Environmental > Terrestrial > Soil > Wetlands > Peat | place: USA: New York... | reverse complement strand
CGGAGAAGGTGAGACTGCTGTTCGCGAAGCAGGCGGGATCGAAGCCGCCGGCAGCCCGGCGGTTGTTACCGGAGCCAACAAGCCTATCGCCAAGGCGCACGCGGCATCGTCGAGGAAATAGCATTCTCACGCCGAGGCCGCTGAAACGTTGAGATGGCCTAGAGTGCGATCGCAAGGAAACCCGGATGGAAATCCAGGGTGAATGGCAGGTCGTGGAAATCGCAGACAAGGAATTGAGATGAAGAATAGAAAACTACTTGTTGTTGTAGATGAGTCCCTGGCGACCAGAAAGGCATTGCAGTATGTGGCTCAGATGGCCGCGGGGCGACGGCATTTCAGAGTCTGTCTGGCTCATAGCCTTCTGGCACCTCCTCGCCAACTAGTTGAGTTGAGGGGTGCAGAAAAAGGACGCCTTCGAGCATACAAGTCCCGATGGATTTCTGCACGCGAGATCACCGAACAGCGTGTCTTGGACCGCGCCAATGTAGTTCTGCGTCAGGGTGGAATAGCTGGTGGAGCATTCGAGGCGCACTTTTGCTATCTGGTGGACGGAACACGCGCGACCAAGGAAATCCTGGCACTGGCGAGGGCGCGGGGATGCGACACCGTGGTCATTGGAAGAAGGTCGCTCTCGTGGCTTGGGGAACTCATAAACACGCACCCTGCGGAAGAGCTTGTCCGCCAAGGCAAAGGATTCACGATCTGGGTCGTCGAATAAAGCCGGGATGCCGCCCAAGAGATGTCGGAACGCCATGAAAGCAAATTGGGGAGAACGCCAGTCGCCCAGGCGAACCTCCAACCTCATATGGGAGGGTCACCGTGCTCATTCGTTGCCTCATTTCGAATTTCACAGTGTTAGACTCTTCCCAAGCTTCGGACATGGGTGAAATGGCTGGCGAAAGTGGGCACGGGAACGCTGTATATCGAGCCAGGAAGTCCGTGGGAGAACGGTTACTCCGAAAGCTTCAATGGAAAGCTGAGGGATGAATGCCTGAACGGACAGATCTTTTATTCGCTGAGGGAGGCACAGATCGTGATCGAAAAGTGGCGGGTCCTGTACAACACGAAGCGGCCACACAGCGCGCTCGGCTACAGGCCGCTTGCCCCCGCAGCCTGTAGCCCCTGGGGGACAAATCCATCGTCACAGCCCATGGCTGTGGTGCGCAGCGCTTCACCCCAACCACCCAAGCGGGGGGTCTCTCACCATCGTTGGAGCGCAGAGCAAGCTACAAACCTTCTCGACACGACCTAAAGTGCCTTCTGAGAGAAAGGGGCGGAGATGGAGAGAATTTACGATAGATTAGAGCGCATCCTACAATTATGGAAGAAGCTGGAACTGACAAAGCCGAACACCAGCGAGTACGTTGCACTCATGAATCAGATTCGCGTCCTGTCGGAGGAGTACAGGGCGCTCATTGAAGCACCCAAGAAGCCTAGAGAATCAAGATAAGTCACTGTATTACCGACCACATCTGCGGTTGCCATCCCCGGATCCACCTTGAGATGTGTTCCTTTTTGCACGGAAGCGCTTTCCCCGAGTGTCTAAGATACCGCCTTGGATTACCCGCCGTTGATCCGAGGTTAGGAGAAAAGAAATGGCGACTGCAAGAACCGAGAGGTGTTTGCAGCTCGTTTGTTCGCGCTGAGGCTGCACAGCCGCATTCCGGAGGACCTGATTTATATGAAGCCGCCAGAAATGCCCGCTGTCTTGACCATTGGGCATTCGAACCACACATGGAAAGACTTCCTAGAGCTTCTGCGGGCGCACCACGTCAAGCGCGTCATAGACGTACGCAGTATCCCCCGATCGAGACACAACCCTCAGTTCAACCGGGTGACCCTATCGAAAAAGTTGCCGGCCGCGAGGATCGGCTACGTTCATTTGCGAAAGCTCGGGGGCTTGCGCCATGCACGCCGCGATTCGCCGAACATGGGCTGGCGCAATGCCTCATTTCGTGGGTTCGCTGATTATATGCAGACCTCCGAATTCGAAGCAGGGTTATACCGATTGATTAAATTGGCCGGGCAGAGGCGGAGCGCAATTATGTGTGCGGAAGCGGTTCCATGGCGATGTCACCGTTCGCTCATCGCGGATGCGCTGACGGCGCGCGGGATTCAGGTTGACGACATTATGAGCATGAAACGTTCCAAGGTTCATTCGCTCATTCCTTTTGCACGCGTGCAGGGTCATCGCATCACGTACCCTATCCGGAATCGAGGCGGCGGGCGATTCCCCCTAGTTCGTTTTCCAGAGAGTTTACGGAAGAACCGAAAAACCAAGGTTTAAGAATGTGATGAATAATGCCTCTTGACTATCCATTGTGGCTGCGGGCGGCGCACTTCTTCAATTTTCTTCTCCTGTCGCTTCTCATTCGGAGCGGTCTTGAGATCTTGAGCGCACATCCGCGACTTTACTGGAACGATCACTGCACGCCGGGCAGCGAATGGCTCAAGTTTACGAAGAAGCAGCGACCTGAGGACCGACTCTGGACGGCGAGTGACGAAGAAACCTCATTCCCATCCGCGATTGCCCTGCCAGGCCACGAAAATCTAGGTCTCGGACGGCACTGGCACTTTCTTTCGGATTTGGCGTGGCTGCTGACAGGTTTGACGTACGTTCTAATGCTCTTCGTCACTCCGGAGTGGCGGCGACTGATCCCGACTTCCTGGCAGATTGTCCCGGACGCATGGCATGCAATGCTTACTTATTTGAGCTTCCACGTCGTGGAAACGCCGGGGGGATATAACGCACTCCAGCAGTTGAGCTATGCCGCAGTGATATTCCTGCTTGCACCGTTCAGCATTGCGACGGGAGTGGCGATGTCTCCAGCCGTCGCCGCTCGTTTCCCGTGGTATATCAAAATCTTTCACGGACGGCAAAGCGCACGGAGTCTGCATTTCTTGGCTCTTTGCACCTTCATCGTATTTTTCATCGGGCACGTGACGATCGTGGCTCTGCATGGTTTCCGGAGCGAGCTGGCGCTGATAGTTCTGGGACAGACGCACGATTCCCAGCTGACGCTGGCCCTTGTGGTTTGGCTGTCCGGGCTGGCTGGCGTGGTTGTCATCCATACCGTGACAACCGTGTGTTCGCGCCGCCGCCCTCGCTTTGTTCAGAAAGCCACTCAGTCGATCACCGATCCGGTGCGCACACTCCTTTTCGGTCATGAAATGTCCGCACAGGACTACTCTAAGGCGGACATCTCGCCACACTTTTGGGTCAATGGCCGGCCGCCGAAAGAGGAGAGTTTTCTGACGATGGCACGAGAAAACTTTGCGAACTATAGCCTGGAGATCGGCGGATTGGTCGAAAAGCAGCTGCATTTAACGCTGCAGGACCTCCGGGCAATGCCGAAACAAACGCAAATTACCAAGCATTGCTGCATCCAAGGCTGGTCAGGCATTGCGGAATGGGGCGGTGTCTCGCTGCATCACATCGTCGAACGCTGCCAACCGCTTCCATCCGCTCGATACATTGTCTCTTACGCATTCGACAATAAATCCACCTCGGAGCCGCACGCCCAAGGACCGGGATACTTCTACGGCACGATTCGCATGGAGCGGGCGGTAGATCCGCAGACGATTCTTGCCTACGAAATGAACGGCCAGGCACTGCCGATTGTGCACGGAGCGCCGCTCCGACTTCGCGTTGAAACGCAACTTGGATTCACGATGGTGAAGTACATCCGCGCAATCGAGTTCATCGAGGATTACAAAACCATTGGCCAAGGCCAAGGCGGCTGGCGCGAAGATTACCAGTATTTCAGCCAGGAGGCGGGGATTTGATTCATGAGGTTTGTCGGTTCCTCAAAGGAAACGAAGACAGGAATTGATCGAGACGCCTATCGGAAGGAGAGCAATTATGAGCACTGCTGCGGCGTCGCCGGGCTTCATCTCCAAACTGAAATATCGCAAGGAAGTTGCGGAAGGCACCGTGGCCTTCCGGTTCGAAAAGCCATCAGGATGGACATTCAAGGCCGGCCAGTATCTGGATTCGACTTTGCTTGATCCTTCGGAGACGGATTCCGAAGGGAATGTGCGCAGTTTTTCGATCGCCAGCGCCCCTCACGAAGAAACCTTGATGGTGGCCACGCGGATGCGCGATACGGCGTTCAAACGCGCTAATGGAAGCGTATTCGCCCGTCATGCTTGATTGGTCTGTGGGGGGAGTGTGAACTGAGGGAAATGCGAAACTAGCATGCAGCGATGCATTGTTGGACGTGAACCGAGGATGAACATGAAACCAGGAATGGTTGGACCGGGAAGAATGGGCGCCAACATGGTGCAACGCTTGCGGCAAGGCGCGCATGACTGCGTTGTGTTGGGTGGACAAGCGGAAAAAGACGCCGCCAGGCAGGGAGGCGGCTGATGACCGCCTCCTGTTCGGACGCGCTGGTGCTCTTCGGCGTGACTGGCGATCTTGCCCACAAGATGATCTTCCCGGCACTTTATGAGATGGCGAAACGAGACGCCCTCAACGTCCCGGTAATCGGCGTTGCCTTCCCAAAGTGGAGTCTGGCGCGTCTGCGCAAACGCGTGACGGACAGCATAAAGCAATCGTGTGGGATCCACGACAAGCGTGCCCTCCATCATCTTCTGTCTCTGTTCAGCTACGTGAGTGGGGATTATGAAGACCCCGCCACATTCACGGCTCTAAAAAAGGAATTGGGCAGCGCTCGGCATCCAGCGCACTATTTGGCCATCCCACCCTCGCTCTTCGAGACCGTAATCAAAGGGCTTGGTGCCGCGAAATTGGCCGAGCATGCGCGCGTCATTGTCGAAAAACCGTTCGGACGCGATCTGGCGTCTGCGCGGGAGCTCAACCACGTCGCCCGTACGGTGTTCTCGGAAGATTCGATCTTCCGCATCGACCACTTCCTTGGAAAAGAGGCGATCATGAATATCCTCTATTTCCGCTTCGCCAATTCGTTCCTGGAGCCGATCTGGAATCGCAACTATGTGGCCAGCGTCCAGATAACCCTTTCCGAAGATTTTGGCGTGAAGGGACGCGGAGCGTTTTACGAAACCGCCGGCTGCCTGCGCGACGTGATCGAGAACCACCTCTTCCAGATCGTCGCGCTACTCGCCATGGAGCCGCCGGCCGATAGGGACTTTGGCGCCGTCCACAATGAGAAAACGAAAGTTTTTCAAGCCATGCGTCCTCTAAAATCCAACGATTTGGTGCGTGGCCAGTACGCTGGCTACAGGAATGAGCCAAACGTGGCGAAGAACTCCGACGTCGAAACTTTTTGCGCCCTGCGGCTCTTCATCGACTCTTGGCGCTGGGAGGGAGTGCCGTGGTACCTGCGCTCCGGTAAATACTTAGCCGAAACTGCAACCGAGATTTTGGTGGAGCTGAAGCCGCCCCCGCAGAGACTCTTTGCTGACTCAGCGCCAACGAACCGCCCGGCAAACTACCTGCGATTCCGCCTCTCCCCCAGTTCGGCCATCGCCCTCGCTGCTCGTGTCAAGCTGCCAGGCAAGGAATTCGTCGGCGACCAGCGAGAACTCTACTTGGTCGAAGAACAACCAGGAGAAGAAACACCCTATGAGCGGCTTTTGGGCGACGCCATGATCGGCGATGGAGCGCTCTTCACCCGCGAGGATGCGGTTGAGGCCGCCTGGGCGGTGGTCGATCCAGTCCTTAGCAATCACCCTCGGGTTCGCCCCTACAAGCGCAGCAGTTGGGGCCCGGCTGAAGCTGGCCATATCATTGCCGGTGACGGCGGCTGGCACAATCCCAAACCGATCGCAGACAAAACGATGGAAACGACAAAATGAAGGCCGCGAGCGAAGACGAGATGCTGATCGAGGAAGAAGATTAGTCCGTGCTCAAAGAGGGTTGGATTGACCGGGATCTGAACCGCTAGCGTGCTTGTGAGAGCGCGATATGAAACCAACACATAGCAATCCAGCTTTCGGATGGCCTGGCATTGAGCCGAGGTGGACCCACGGAGATAAAGACGGGGTGGGAACCGCTTACGCGGCTTCAAGCCGAATCTGGTTCACCTTGTGGAACGGTGTCATCACGGAAGTCTATTATCCGACCGTGGATCACCCACAGATCCGAGACCTTCAGTATCTCGTCACGGATGGGAAGACTTTCTTCCATGAAGAAAAACGCCATCTCAAATCAACATGTGAGCGTCTTTCCGATCACGCCTTGGGTTACCGCATCACGAACGTTGATCCCAGCGGCCGATACGCCATCGTCAAGGAAATAATCACAGATCCACACTCTGGCTGCATTCTTCAGCACACCAAACTGACTGGCGATGAAGCGTTTATCTCAAAATTGCACCTCTATACGCTGTGCGCGCCACATCTCCAGGTAGGCGGATCGAGTAACAACGGTCACGTAATCGAGGTTGCTGGCCGGAAAATCCTGATGGCGCAGAAAAAAGGGGTATGGCTCGCGCTCGGCGGCACGGTCAACTTTTCTCGTACATCGTGTGGCTACGTTGGCAGAAGTGACGGCTGGACCGATCTTGCAGGCAACTTTCAAATGGACTGGGAGTTCGATTGTGCCCCTGACGGTAACATTGCACTGACGGGAGAACTGGGCCTGGACGTTCAACGCGAGTTCACCATGGGTCTGGCATTCGGTAACACACAGCACCGCGCCGTCACGACGCTGTTTCAGGCGCTGGGCGTACCTTTCAAGAAGCATCACAAACGTTATACGGAGCAATGGGAGCGCGCTGGCGCCCGAGTCCTTCCACTGGAAAAGATCTCCATGGACAAAGGGAACTTATATCACAGCAGCCTTAGCTTGCTTCGCGCTCACGAAGACAAATCGTATCCGGGAGCGTTCATCGCATCCCTGTCGATTCCCTGGGGAGAAGCAAAGGGTGACTCGGACCACGGCGGGTACCACCTGGTCTGGACGCGCGACATGGTCAATAGCGCTTCGGCCATGCTCGCTGCCGGCGACTGTGTTACACCTTTGCGGGCGCTCATTTACCTGGCAGTCGCGCAACTGGAGGACGGGGGCTTTCCCCAGAATTTTTGGCTAGATGGAGAAGCCTACTGGCGGGGAATCCAACTCGACGAAGTCGCATTTCCAATTCTTCTCGCATGGCGGATCAAGCGGCTGAACGCTCTCCAGGATTTTGACCCTTACCCGATGATTGCGCGCGCGGCTGCTTACTTGGTCCGCCATGGACCGGTTACTCAGCAGGAGCGCTGGGAGGAAGCGAGTGGTTATTCTCCCTCCACACTTGCCTCGAACATCGCTGCTCTGATCTCCGCTGCCTGCGTATTCCGCGAGAGGCGCGACGAGGCTACAGCGACATTCCTGGAAGAGTATGCCGATTTTCTGAACTCTCACGTCGAATCCTGGACGGTCACAACACAGGGTTCGCTTGTTTCCGGGATAAGCCGGCACTATATACGCATTCTTCCGGAGAGCATTGACAATCCCCAGCCGCAGGAAGATCCCAACAGCGGATTCCTCAACATTGCGAACCGCCCGCTTGATGTTCAAAGCAAGTTCCCGGCCAAAGACATTATCGATGCAGGGTTTCTCGAATTAGTGCGTTATGGAATTCGAAAACCCGATGATTCGCTGATTGTGAATTCGCTTCGGGTCGTGGACGCCGTCCTCAAAGTCGAAACTCCTTTCGGACCCTGCTGGCACCGTTACAACAACGATGGATATGGACAGAGAGAAGACGGCGGACCTTTTGCTGGATGGGGGAAAGGACGCGGTTGGCCACTCTTGGCGGGTGAGCGTGGGCACTACGAATTAGCTGCGGGCCACGATACCAATTTATTCATTCGGGCCATCGAAGGTTTCTGTTCAGCCACAGGCCTCTTGCCTGAGCAGGTCTGGGACGAACTGGACCGGCCCGATGTATATATGTTCTCGGGACGGCCCACAGGTTCAGCGATGCCGCTTATGTGGGCGCACGCCGAGTACATCAAGCTATTGAGGTCCATCGCTGACGGCCGGGTTTTCGATCTGATTCCAGAAGTCGCGGAGCGTTATCTCTCGGAACGGATCACTCATCATCGTTTTGAGGTGTGGAAGTTCAATCGGCAAGTACGTCGCATTAGAAAAGACCATACACTTCGTGTCCAGGTTGACGCGCCGTTTCGCCTCCACTTGACGAAAGACGAATGGCACACAGTCGAAGATATTCCCTCTTCGGGAACGGCACTCGGAATTGAATTTGTGGACATCCCGATTCTCCCAGAGCAGCGCGCGCCGATTCGATTCACTTTCTTTTGGACCAAAAACAGTTCTTGGGAAGGCCGTGATTATCTGGTGGAGGTCGAATCATAGAGGCCACAGGCATAACTACCTAGTTCTTGGCGACACCCAGAAGAGTTCTTCTCATTGGTTCTGAAGCGGGCATCGACTATGACAAGCTCGCCACCAATCTCCAGAGGGAGGCCGCCGAGTCGTTTGTGAAAGACTGGAACGAGATGCTCGCCTCGATTGCATCGAAGAGCGCCGCGTTCAAAGCTGCCGGGTAGGTTCCGGCTTCTTCTGTCCAGGAGTCCGCTGCCGGAACATTTTGGAAATAGAGGGTGCGATGTCCGATGCGTCTCCGCTTGCCGACCAAAGACCTGTTTGGTTAGACGACAAGACTAAATCTGTCATGGACCGTGCCGTCGCGCGTGAGCAAGCGCTTTCGCGCATGCTAATGACTTATATCGTCACGGGGCTGGTGTTCATGCTGCTCCCCGGAACATTTCTCGGTGTGTGGAATCTCATCAAAATCAGTGATCGGGAGGCAGCCGAATCCATCGCTCCTGCTTGGATTCAGGCGCATGGCCATGCGCAATTGTTCGGCTGGGTGGGTACTTTTATTCTTGGGATCGGCTTCTATTCAATCCCGAAATTGCGCAAGCTGAAGCCGTTTGCGCTCTGGGAAGGGTGGCTATGTTGGGCACTTTGGGTCGTCGGAGTGACCACCCGGTGGCTTTCGGATATTTATCCCTGGCACTGGCGCATTCTGATGCCAATGTCAGCGGTACTTGAAGTACTCGCGTTCTTGATTTTCTTTCAGGCCGTTGCGAGTCACCGGCCGTCAAACGGCGTGCCGAAGCAGTGGGAATCTTGGATCTTCGTCGTGATTGCCGCAACTCTGGGTTTGCTAGCTTCGCTCGCACTCAATCTCGGAGCCTCCATTCAACTGGCGCTCTATGGGAGTTCACCGGCATTCCAGCATGAATTCGATCAGCGTTATTTGATTGTTTCCGCCTGGGGCTTTCTCGTTCCCATGGTGTGGGGGTTTAGCTCACGTTGGCTCCCGGTCTTCATGGGGCTGCGACCCCTGCGAAGTTCTTTGCTCCTGGTGGCCGCTGGCTTGAACTCGGCAGGTGTAATGGTCGGGTTCTTCGAACGCTTTACGCCTGCTAGCGTTCTCTTGCTGGGAGGGGCAGCAACTGCAATCGTTGCAATCCGCTTCTTCGAGCCTGCTGCGAAGGCGGCGAAGACGATCAATGTTCACGGAAGCTTTCCCATATTCATCCGGATTGCCTATGGATGGCTACTGATAGCCGCGACACTCGGCATATGGGCGTCGCGTGCTGGGGAGACACCAGGAATCTGGGGGGCATCGCGACACGCGCTCACTGTTGGATTTATCGCGGCGATGGTTTTTTCCGTCGGGCAGAGAATTCTGCCCTCGTTTTGTGGGATGCGTGTGTTGTGGAGTCCGAGGCTGATGCTAGTGATGCTGGTGCTGTTGATGACTGGCTGCACGCTCCGCGTCACGTCTGAAATCCTCGCCTATCAGAACTATGCAGCCTGGGCATGGAACGTTCTGCCTGTTTCTGCATTGATTGAGCTGACAGCGGTCACGCTGTTCGCCGTCAATCTATTTGTCACCTTTCTCCGACCACCCGTTGTCGTCACCACCCCGCTTAGCATGACCATCGAGTAGCGGCGAGCAACCGTGCACCGCCGGTGCGACCGAGCTGCAGAATCACTCGGGCCGCTTTACCGAAATTCAATTCCTGAATACAATCGGAAACAACGAGCGGGCGTAGTTCAGTGGTAGAACAGACGCTTCCCTAGCTTCGGACGTGGGCTCGCTGCTGTGTTCTTTGACTCATAACGACAACGCTCTTCCGACCCGATCTATGGGGGTTTCTTCGCTCCAATCAAGCCATTCTGGACCGTTTTGGACCCCATTCAACATCTATCCACCAGTGAATCAATAGCTTAGCGAGCTCTAGACGTGGGTTCGATTCCCATCGCCCGCTTCATAACTCACGATGCTCCAATTGGTCTTACACGACCGAATTTGGTGAATCCAATATAAACATCGGCCGCTTTGAACCCAATTCCCAGGCTATCGGGCGACCGCGAGCACTGCCGCCGCAAAGCAATTCACTTCCACGGTTTGTCCAAGCCCCTCGTTAGGTAAGAATTTCCTCTGCGTCGCAACTGCGATGCAGGAGGCAGGAATGCAACAAGGGAGTCTTATCAGGAGCGGTCGGAAGCGGGGTCCAGATGTTTGGCAATTTCGCTGGGCGGACAAAGGGCCTTATGGGAAACGCATTTATCGCAAGAGAGTGATCGGCACGGTTTGTCAATACCCCGAGGTCGATTCTGCACGCAGGGCAGTAACGGGGTTACTCAGAGAAATCAACTCAAACGCCCTCCACTGGTACCAACTCCCAATGACCGTTGCGGAAGTGTGCGACCACTTCGTTCACCGGGAACTGGCAAAGGACAATACCTGGCGAAGCTATTCCACGAAGAAAGCCTACAAAGCGTACTTAGACCGGTGGATCGTTCCACAGTGGGGGACCGTGCGTCTATCAGAAGTAAGAACTATCCAGGTAGAGTCATGGCTCCGCAGTTTGCCGTTGGCGAAAGGTAGCTGCGCGAAAATCCGAGGATTGCTTTCGGTCCTGTTCAATCATGCTTGCCGGCATGAGTTCTTCGACCGCAATCCTATCCGGTTGGTTCGCCAAGGTGCAAAACGACGGAATACGCCGAACGTGCTGACACCTGTTGAAATCAGAGCGTTGCTTAATGGCCTGCACCTGCGCGAGCGGGCCCTCGTGCTCCTCGCGGCATCCACTGGCTTGCGTCAGAGCGAGTTGTTTGGGGTGAAGTGGGGAGATATCGATTTTGCCCAGAACACAATGAATGTAACGCGGTCCGTCGTGTACGGAGTGGTCGGACCGTGCAAAACTGAGTCATCGCACAAACCTGTACCGGTTCAGCCAAGAGTTTTGGAGACACTCGGCAAATGGAGAGCCGCCTGCCGTTATAACAAATCGAGCGATTGGGTTTTTGCAAGCAGAAGGCATCGTGGTCGGAAACCAATCTGGGGGCAGGCAATCCTACGCAGATATATTCGTCCTGCCGCGCAGCGGGCCGGAATTGAGAAACGCTTCGGATGGCACACTTTCAGACACACGTACTCGACTCTCCTGCGAAGCGTCGGAACAGAGTTCAAGGTGATGCAAGAGCTACTGAGGCACTCCTCGCTACGATCTACGCTGGATGTTTACACCCAGGCGATCTCGCCGGCAAAGCACGCTGCACAAGCTGCAGTCCTAGGGCTGGTCTTCGCCTCTGACGCAAGTGCAATCGCCTCAGCGTAGAGCGTTCCAAGCTTCTAAAGTCGCGAGCGTGAAACGGCCCTAACAGCCGAAATAGGGTGCAAACAGGCCGCAAAAATGCACCCTTTTGCACCCTCCTTGGTTTCACTGTTATCGGAACAACCCTTTTGGAAAGAATGGCGGGGACGACGAGACTCGAACTCGCGACCTCTGCCGTGACAGGCACCTTGATTTGGAGTTTCAAGGACTTGCGGGGACTAGCAGGAACAGAAAACCGCAATAAGTCATAGAAGGGAATTCTTATTGTTCCCGGATTGTTCCCAAGTGCGGAACTGGAACGTCGGAAATTCCGAACCAAGTCGCGGACGGATTGGCACCGACGTTGAAGCGGCTTCGAAGCGAAAAGAATGGGAGCAAGACCCGTAAGGATTTGAACAGCTGCCCCCTGCTTAGAAGGCAAGA
>Ga0326727_10022931_pt1 | contig 11994 bp, 12 predicted proteins | sample MB2enrmetagenome_FD_207643 | JGI IMG/M metagenome (GOLD analysis project Ga0326727, IMG submission 207643) | Lab enriched peat soil microbial communities from McLean, Ithaca, NY, United States - MB29MY | ecosystem: Environmental > Terrestrial > Soil > Wetlands > Peat | place: USA: New York... | reverse complement strand
GGCTTCCGCGGCCGTCGGCGTCGCCAGGGCGGGGGTCGAACTGCCATTGAACAAGGAATCGATCCTTGCTATGGTAAGGACAGAGAGCCGGAAGCGCGCATGGCTAAAGTGACGTCCAAGTATCAAGTGACTTTGCCCAGGAGAATCGCGGAAACGTACCGGATCCGTCCTGGCGATGACATAGACTGGGTAGCGGCCGGCGAAGTGATTCGCGTGATTCCTCCAGGGAAACAGGCGGCATCTCTGAGCCGGGAATCGCAGCTCCGTTTGTTCGATCAAGCCACCGAACGCCACCGCAAGCGGGCATCGGCGCGTGCCACCGGACGGTCTCGCAACCGGGGATGGAGCAGAGAGGATCTCTACAGGCGTGGCCGCTCTCGTTGACACCAACATCCTGGTCTATCGGTTCGATGGCCGGTTTGCCGAGAAGCGGAAGATTGCGACCGAAATTCTCAGGCGCGGCATTATCGAAGACTCCGTGCGCGTGCCGCATCAAGCGATCCTCGAGTTTGTGGCGGCGGTCACGCGCCCGATTCGGGGCCACGTGATCCTCAAACCAACCGATGCGCTGCGAGAGGCGGAAGAATTCCTGAAACAGTTCACCGTTCTTTACCCGAATGAGGCGATTCTCCGGGAAGCCGTTCGCGGATGCGCGGCGTACCAATTGAGCTGGTTCGATGCATATCTCTGGTCGTACGCGGAACACTATGGCCTGCAGGAAATCCTCACAGAGGATCTTCAACATGACCGGCTCTATGGCACGGTCCGCGCCGTGAACCCCTTTATCGACCTGCGCTAGGGGTGAGGAACATCCCGAGCCTCACGCCCGCCACGTGTTAAACTACGCTTTCGACCCCATAGAATGCTGCTTGCAAGAGAATTTGTTGCGTACCTCTCCCGGCAACTCGTCAAGAGGCTGATGCCGGGCGTCATCGAAACCACTTCTCCCGACCTCGTGGCACAGAAAATCGCCGAAGTCATCACTCAGGAACTGGCCGTCGAGGACCGTCTGAACGACGAGGTGCGCGACCTGCTCAGCCAGTATAGCGACTACATGCGCCGCGAAAGCGTCAGCTACCAGGAGATGTTCCGCCGCATCAAGAACACCCTCATCTCACAGCGCAAAGTCATCCGCGCCTCCGGCCGCGACACCGGCGACGCCATGAAGCTCTCGCGCGACAAAGTCACGGACATGTCCCACAAGATCGTCGACATGCTGCGCAAGAGCCACGAGCTGCGCCTCAAGGACAAGGACAGCAACAACGTGCGGCTGGAAATTCTCCATCACATGACGGAATTGCTGATGGCCGAAGACAAGGTGGACCGTGCCGCGCGCCAGAAGATCCGCTCGCAGAAACGCGAAGTTCCGGAAGGCAGCGAGGAGTGGGACCTGCTGCACCGGCGCTACTATTCCGAGGAGCTCAAGAAGCTCGGCATCGACCTGGGCAGATAGCTCACCCGAGACGGGCTGCGGCGCTTACCGCTTGTACCCGATCATTCTGAGAAACCCCCGCCGTTTCTCGGCGTCTTCGGCCGTCTCCACGCCTTTGGGCGGGAAGCCATCGATCACGCCCAGCACGCCGCGGCCCTGTTCGCTTTCCGCTACCACGGCCTGCGCCGGGTTGGCGGTGGCGCAATAGATCGAGCATACCTCGGGGACGTCTTTGATGCGGCCCAGCACGTTGATGGGGTAGCCTTCGCGCATGGCCACCACGAATATGTGGCCGGCTGCGAGTGCCGTGGCGTTGCGCGCGGCCAGCGCCTGGAGCGCGTCGTCGTTGCCGTCCACGCGCGTCAGGCACGGCCCCGAGGCCTCGTTGAACGCCACCCCGAACTTGATCTGAGGGACGGAATTCACGATGGCCTCGTAAACGTCCTCGACCGTTTTGATGAAGTGCGTCTGGCCGAGAATCAGGTTTCCGCCCTCGGGAATCTCGAGCGGCACAATCTTCAGTTCCATAACTGCCATCCTACTCCGTTCATAATAGAAGGAGTGCCGCCCCTGACGTTCACTCAAGCCCGCGAGACCGTTCTCACAACCGTACGCGCCGCGCGTACGGCGCCCGCCGTTGAAGAGGCCGGCTTGGAAGCGGCCGCCGGACGCGTGCTGGCCGAAGACATCGCTGCCGACCGCGACGTCCCGGCCGTGGCCCGCTCGGTTCGCGACGGTTATGCGGTGCGCGCCCGCGACCTGCCGGGCGAGCTGGAGGTCATCGGTGAGGTGCGCGCCGGCGAGTGTTTCAAGGGTATAGTCGGTCCTGGCCAGGCGGTCGAGATCATGACCGGCGCGCCTATTCCCGCGGGCGCCGATGCGGTGGTGATGATCGAGCACACGGTTCGCGAAAACGGCCGTGTCCTCAGTGGCCTTTCCGCCGAGCCGGGCCAGTTCATCAATCCCCAGGCCTCGGAAGCCGCGGCCCACGAAGTCGTTTTGCGCGTGGGCAAGCGCTTGGACTACAGCGACGCCGCCATGCTGGCCGCCTTCGGCCGCACGAGCGTCGAGGTTTACCGGAGGCCGGTGGCCGCGATCGCCGCCACGGGCGACGAAATCGTCGAAGTCCACCAGGCCCCCGAGGAATTCCAGATCCGCAACTCCAACGTCTACTCCCTGGCCGCGCAAGTGGCGCGCGCCGGCGGCATCCCGCAAATCCTGCCGGTGGCGCGCGACAACCCCGGCCACACCCGCGAAATTATCGAGCGGGGGCTGGCCGCCGATCTCCTGCTGCTTTCCGGTGGCGTCTCCGCGGGCAAGTACGACATCGTCGAGCAAGTGCTGGCCGGCCTGGGCGCGGAGTTCTTCTTTGACCGCGTGCTGATCCAGCCCGGCCAGCCGCTGGTCTTCGGCCGCGCGCGCGAGAGGTTCTTCTTCGGCCTGCCGGGGAACCCTTCCTCGACCATGGTGACGTTCGAGATCTTTGCGCGCGCCGCGCTCGAGCTGCTCTCCGGCCAGGACGAGATTTCGCTCCACATGCCCTTCGCGCGACTCACTCGCGAGTTCCATCGCAAGACCGGGATCACGCGCTTCCTCCCCGCGCATTTGAGCGCCGATGGCGCGGAGGTCACGCCGGTGGATTGGCGCGGCTCCGGCGACATCCCCGCGCTCACGCGCGCCAACGCCTTCCTGGTGACCGATCCCGGCCGCGCCGAATATGCGCGCGGAGAACCGATCCGGGTGCTGCTCAAATGAAGAGACTTTCGCACTACGATTTCGCCGGAAGCCCCCGCATGGTGGACGTTTCCGCCAAGAGAGAAACGCGCCGCACGGCGCGCGCCCACGCCTTTGTGCGGATCGCGCCGGCTACGCTCAAGGAACTGCCCCGCAATCCCAAGGGGAACCCGCTCGAGATCGCGCGCATCGCCGGCATTGCCGCCGCCAAGCGCACTTCCGAGCTGATCCCGCTCTGCCATCCGCTGATGCTCACCCACGCGGATGTCCAGGCCACGGTGGAAAAGAAAGGCGTGCGCATCATCGCTACAGCCGCCACCACCGCGCAGACCGGCGTCGAAATGGAAGCGCTCACGGCCGCTGCGGTGGCCGCGCTCACGGTTTACGACATGCTCAAAGCGCTCGACAAATCCATCCAGATCCAGGATCTCTACCTGCTCGAAAAGACCGGCGGAAAGAGCGGGGACTTCCGCCGCAAGGGGAATCATGACTAGCGCCGCGGTCCTGACCATCAGCGATTCCGTGAGCGCCGGCGCGCGCGCCGACCGCTCCGGCCCCGCCGTGCGTGAACGATTGGAACAACTGGGCTGGAGCGTCTCGGTTATGGAGGCGATCCCCGACGAGACCTCTGCGATCAGCGCCCGCCTGGCCACCCTGGCGGACGGTGGCCAGGTTTCCGCCATCTTCACTACCGGCGGCACCGGCGTGGCCCCGCGGGATGTCACGCCGGAAGCCACGCGAACCGTAATCGACCGCGAAATCCCCGGTCTGGGGGAACTCATGCGCGCCTGCGGCCGCCAGGCCACACCCCTGGCCGTGCTTTCCCGGTCGCTCGCCGGTACCCGCGGGCGGGTCCTGATTGTCAACCTGCCGGGATCGCCCAAAGGCGCGGTCGAGTCTCTGGATGCTATTGTGGAATTGGTGCCCCACGTGCTTGAGCTACTCAGAGGGCGGACCGAGCACACACCCGCGAGGCAGGATTAGTATGCGCCGAATCTTCTTGTGGATGCTTTTTTGTGGATGGCTGGCCGCGCCGCCCAACCGCGCGCAGCAACCGCAGCAACCGGAGGAACCGACCACCCGGATCGGCGTCACCGTCGAAAACGTAGTGGCCCCCGTCCTGGTCTTCGATAAGGACGGGTCGTATGTCAGTAACATCCGGCCCGACCAGTTTCATCTGTACGACAACAACAAAGAGCAGAACATCTCCGTGGACGTGGTTTATCAGCCCATTTCGCTGGTGATCGCCATTCAGGCGAATTCCCACGTGGAACAACTGCTGCCGCACGTACAGAAGATCGGCAACCTGATCAAACCGTTGTTGATCGGCGACCAGGGCGAGGCGGCTATCATTGCCTACGATGCGCGCATCCGCGTTTTGCAGGACTTCACCTCCGACGCCGACAAGATCACGGCGCAGATCAAGAAGATCTACCCGGGCAGCTCGTCCAACCGGCTGGTGGACGCGGTAGTGGAGGGCACGCGCATGTTGAGCACGCGCCCCAAGAACCGGCGGCGCATCCTGATTACGGTCGGCGAGACGCGCGACCTGGGCAGCGAGGGCCGCTCGCGCGAAGCTCTGCTGGGATTGCAGTTTGCCAACGTGCTGTTTTACGGCGTGGACATGTCGCGCATCATGAACGTCCTGACGGCTCCGGCCCCGGTCCCGCGCCCGGATAACCTCCCGCCGGCCATGCATCCGCTGCCATCCGGCGTGCCGGCCACGCCCACCACGGTGGCGCAGACTTACGGCCTGAACGGCGGCACTGCCGAGTTCATCCCCTTGATGGTGGAAGTATTCAAGGACGTCAAAGCGATCTTCAAGCAGAACCCGGTCGAAGTCTTCACCAAGGGAACCGGCGGCAGCATATTCGGCTTTCACAGCCTGCACAGCCTGGAAGAGGCCATGCAGAAGGTGGGCGAAGAGTTGCACAGCGAGTACACCGTCAGCTACAACCCCAACAACAAGGAGGAAGGCGGCTGGCACCAGATCATTGTGCAGGTCGGCGGGCACCCCGAAGTGAAGAGGGTGCAGACGCGGCCGGGATACTGGCTGGCGCCGAAATAGCGGCGGGGGCGCACCTGAAACCGCACGAAGGTAGCGGTACTTACCTGGGCTTGATGCGAGATCCCAAATTCGGTGCCTCCCGCTTTGCCTTTGTACGAGATCCCAAGTTGGGCGACTGCTTCCCAACGCGGTCTGGGAACCGCCTTGGAGATTCTTCGGGCGTCCACATGTCCCAGCGTCCGCCGCACACCTTCTTTGAACGAGAACCGCGGGCCGGGCCCAAGTCGCGCGCTGCCCTAGACCTGGCATACGTGGTTTGCGGACGCCTGGATTTCTTTTGGGAGTTTCGCAATGCGCGCGGAATTCTTGTGCGTGCACAAGCGAGCGGGGGCGTTCGCTGCCTGGTCGCTTTGCGGTAGAACTAAAGATACGGCAATGCACACGCTTAACGGAAGGAATCTACTGCTCGTCATGCTGTTGCATGGCATCGCTTCGGCGGCTTTCGCGGCATCGGTGATCGTCACGCGCCTGGATGACCCCCAAGCGGTTTATCTGACTGCTCCCGAATTCGGCGCTCACGCCGACGGAAAAAGCGACGACAGCGCTGCGCTCCAGGCTGCCATTGACAAGGCTGAAAACAACGCTCGCGAAGGAATTCTCTTTGTGCACTCAGGCCAATACCGGCTGACGCGCACCGTCTACGTATGGCCAGGGGTGCGCGTCATTGGCTACGGCGCGACGCGCCCCGTCTTCCTGCTGGCGGCCAACACGCCGGGTTTTCAGAAAGGCGTGGGCGTGATGGTGATGTTCGCCGGCGGGCGTGGCCGCGCGGGCGGAGGCTTCCGCGTACCGTTTCCGCCACCGGATAGCGTGCCTCCCAATAGCGCGATCGGCGACGCCGGCGCCGGCACATTCTACTCGGCCATGAGCAACATCGATTTCGAAATCGGCGACGGCAACCCGGTTGCGATTGCCATCCGCTTCCACGTGGCCCAACATTCTTATCTCAGCCACATGGATTTCCATATCGGTTCCGGTCTCGCGGCACTCACCGAGATCGGCAACGAGGCCGAGGATCTGCACTTCTATGGCGGACGCTACGGCATTCTGACGGACAAGACCTCGCCCGCCTGGCAATTCACGCTGATCGATTCAGAGTTCCAGGGGCAGCGCGAGGCCGCGATTCGCGAGCACGAGGCAGGGCTTACGCTCATTCGCGATACCTTCCGCGACATGCCGAGTGCCATCGATATAGATCCGCAATACTACGACCAACTGTGGGTCAAGGACAACCGTTTCGAAAATATCTCCAGTTCGGTTGTCGTCATCGGCAATGAGAAGAGTCCGCTAACCGAGGTCGGTTTTGAGAACGCCGTATTGAAGAATGTGCCGGTTTTTGCGCTGCTCCGCGAGAGCGGGAAGAAGGTTTCCGGCAAGGGCCCGGTGTACCGGATCGGGAATTTCAATTACGGGCTCATCCTGCCCGGCGAGGGGATGACCGGCGCCATCGGCATGCTCTACGACGCCACAGCTCTGAGCACCATGCCCGCGGCACTGTCTCCAGCCATCCCGGCGTTGCCGCCCGCCGACGAGTGGGTGAACGTTCACTCATTGGGCGTCAGCGGAGACGGTACCACCAACGACACCGTTGCCATCCAAAAGGCGATCGATCGGCATCGGGTGCTCTATTTCCCCAGCGGACATTATATCGTCAGCGACACGCTTACGTTGAAACCGGACACAGTACTGATCGGGTTGCATCCCACCTTGACTCAGTTAGACCTTCCGGATAGCACGCCCGCCTATCAGGGCGTGGGCTCGCCCCGAGCGGTGATTTCTGCGCCTCCAGGCGGCTCGAACATCCTGAGCGGCTTCGGGGTTTCGACGGGCGGGATCAACCCCCGCGCTGTGGGCGTGCTGTGGCGTGCGGGGGCCGCTTCCCTGATCGACGATGTGCGGTTCCTGGGCGGTCACGGCAGCGGCACGAATCCTTATAATAACGACCACACCGCCGATCCCGATCTGCGCAAGCGCTGGGACGGGCAATATCCCAGTCTCTGGGTTACCCAGGGCGGTGGTGGAACTTTCGCCGACATCTGGACTCCCGACACCTTCGCCCAAGCGGGATTCTATGTCTCCGATACCAAAACCCCCGGTCATGTCTACGAGCTCTCCAACGAACATCACGTTCGCACCGAGATCAAGTTCGATCACGTCGAAAACTGGGATGTCAACGCGCCGCAGACGGAAGAGGAGGCAGGCGAGAGTCCCGAGGCCTTATCGCTGGAGTTAGATTGGTCGAAGAACATTACCATCGCTAACTATCACGGCTACCGCGTCACACGCTCCCGCGCGCCGTTTCCCGCCGCAGTTCGCCTCTATCATTCAGCGGACATACACTTCCGCAACCTCCATGTCAATGCCGAAAGCGGATATGCTACATGCGACCAAAACGGCTGCGGCACCTTTTTACGCGTCAGCAAGTTTCCCTATGAGAATTCCATTGAGGATATGACCCATCATCTCGAGACGCGCGAACGGGAGTTCGCCGTACTCGACGTTCCCGCCGCGCCGCCTGCGCCAGTTGCTGGCGATGCCTCCGCGGTGCTGGAGCCAGGCTCGAAAGTCCAGAAGCTGGAAGACGGATTCTTTTCTATTTCCGGCGCAGCTGTGGATGCTTCCGGCAAGCTTTATTTCGTCGATCGCCATGAGCAGCGCATCTATGGCTGGTCGGCAGCCGCCGGACTCACGATCGAGCGCGATAACCCGCTGGATCCCGTGAACCTGGCGTTCGACAAGGCGGGCGACCTGTTGGTGCTCTCTTCTTCCGGACCGGAGGGCACCGTGTATTCCTTCCGTCCCGGATCGCCGAGAGACCAGATCACCGTGCTGGCGCTTCAGGAAACGAAACCGCGTCCGGGCGCGCGGGCCGTTCTTCCGGTCAATTACTGGAACAATGGCGAATTCAAGACCCAGTTGGACTTCGACACGTTTGTCTACAAGACACTGGCGCAGATGTTCGCCGAAGATGTGTCCACCCCGAAAGCCAAGCAATACCTCTCGCCGGACGGCAGTATCTTTTTGCCCGCGGGACGCGTGTTCCAGCAGGGACCGGCGAACTCCACCGACGGCTGGCGCTTTTCCGATAATCTCGACACTTATGGCTTCGTCAGTGCCCCTCCGGGCGGTCATATCTATGTCAGCAGCGAGTCGGAAGACGTCACGTACAGAGCGTCAGTGAACGCTGACGGCTCGCTCAGCAATTTGCAGCCGTTTGCGAACCGCGGCGGTGAAAGCGTCGCCGTCGACGGGAAAGGCAATGTGTATGTTGCCAACGGACAAATCTTCGTCTATGACCGTGCGGGCAAGCAGATCGGGCGGATCGACGTGCCTGAACGTCCGATCGATATCGTTTTCGGCGGCGTCGGTGGTCGCACCCTGTTCATTCTTGCCCACCATGCGCTCTTCGCGGTAAAGCTCCGAATTTAACCCCAGAGTGGCACGATATCCGCTCACCCCTGCCCTCGGTACCACTCCAGCGTCCGCCGCATGCCCTCTTCAAATGAGAACCGCGGCGCGTGGCCCAGGTCGCGCACGGCCGCCGTGGTATCGGCCTGCGAGTCGCGCACGTCGCCCGCGCGCGGAGCGCCGTAGATCGCCGGAATACTGACTCCCTCCATCCTCTGCAGCAGCGCCCATGCCTGGTTCAACGTGATCCGGCCGCCGTTGCCGCCGTTGTAGAGCTTGCCTGAAATGTGGCCGGCGCGGGCGGCTTTCAAATTGAGCTCGGCCACGTCTTCCACGTAAGTGAAATCGCGCGACTGCTCGCCGTCGCCGAAAATCGTGGGCGAGCGCCGCTCCAGAATCGCCCTCATGAAGACCGAGAGCACGCCCGAATACGGGCTCGAAGGGTCTTGCCGCGGCCCGTACACGTTGAAATAGCGCAGCGCCACCGTTTCCAGTCCATAGACGCCCGAGAAAACCGCGCAGTAGTATTCGCCCACCAGCTTCTGCAAGGCGTAAGGCGACTTGGGACGCGGCGTCATGCTTTCCACTTTGGGCAGCACTTCGGTGTCGCCGTAGGCGGAGGACGATGCGGCGTACACCACGCGCCCCGCCTTCCCTTCCCGGGCCGCGCGCAGCACGTTGAACGTTCCGTCGATGTTCACCTCGTGCGACGGCACGGGGTCGTCAATCGACCGCGGCACCGACGGAATGGCGGCTTCGTGGAATACCACCGCCGCCCCGCGGATGAGGGGCGCGATCTCTTGGTAGTTGCAAATGTCGGCGCGCTGGAAGTCGATCCGCCCGCGCACTTCCTCCAGGTTCGATTCGCGCCCGGTCAGCAGGTTGTCGATGACAACCACCCGGCCGGCGCCCTCGCGCAGCAGGCTGCGCACAATCGCGGAGCCGATAAACCCCGCGCCTCCCGTCACAACATAGTGGCTCATAGTGGCAATCTGGCGATCTCGGATTCCAGGTGGCGCAGAGATTCGTTGGCCAGCCGCTCCGCGCCGGGAGTAAAGTCGAAAGCTTCCAGCGAAACCCATCCCGCGTAGTTGCGGCGCCGCAGAACCTCCAGCACCGGCTTGTAGTCGTAGTCTCCGGCCCCGCAGTGGCGCCCGTCCAGCTCGTTCACGTGGACGTGGCGAATGTAGTCGAAGTAGCGCTCCACCAGCGCCGCATCCGGCAGTTTTTCGTCGATGGCGTTGTGCACGTCGAAGATGGTCTGAATGTAGGGGCTGCCGATCTCGCGCACCACGGCAACGGCTTCGTCGAGTGTCTCGACCACGTCGGATTGATTGGCCGGCAGCGCTTCCACCAGCACCGTCACCTGTCGCTCGGCGGCGTGCGGCTCGACCCCGGCCAGACCGTCGATGAAGTTGCGGGTGGCTTCCCCGCGCGTGAGTCCGCCCGTGGTGGACCGCTGGTGGGGCGAGCCGAAGACCATCACGCCGCCGGTCCCCAGGTCCGCGCACAGGTCCATCAGATGGCGAATATGCTCCCAGCTTCGCTGGCGCAGCCCGGCGTCCGGTCCGCTGACGTGCAGCCCCTTGGGGCTGACCATCAGCCAATGCAAGCCCACGAAGCTCAATCCTTCGGACTGAATGATCTCGCGGTACTCCTGGCGCTCGGCCGCGGTGATGTCCGCGGGCTTCTCCGCCAGGGTGAACGGCGCGATTTCGATGCCCGTGTAGCCGGCCTTGCGGATGGCCTTGCACGCTTCGGCGAACGGCCATCCCTCGAAGGCCTCGTTACACATCGCATGGCGAAAACGGTACGGCATGAATCACCAGTTTACGATGGCGCAGGCCGCGCGGCTTTCGCGCGCGACCAGTTCCCTCCGCAAACCGCGCTCGATCAGAGATCGAAGCGTCGTTCTCCTCTCCGCCGCGAGCTTCTTCGCCGCGATGAGCAGATCGTCGGGAAGATCGACGGTGGTCTTCATACAGGCTCCCAGATACCATAATAGGCACCGTGTCGCCAACCACCAACCTCGAGTGCCTGCTAATCGCCGACGATCTCACCGGCGCCTGTGACGCCGCCGTGCATTTTGCGCGGCGCGGGTACCGGACCCACGTTCACCTGGATTCGCATGGCGAAGAAGCCAGCGTGTTAGCCATCAGCGCCGACAGCCGCCATCTGAGTGCGGCCGAGATCCGCCAGGTCATGGACGACCTGGCCCAACAGCTTCCGGTGGATCGGGCGCGCATCCTGTTCAAGAAGATCGATTCCACTTTGCGCGGTAATGTGGGAGCGGAGATCGCCGCCGCACTGGCCGCGTTCGGCTGCGAGGCGGCTGTGATTACGCCTGCATATCCGGCCATGGGCCGAACCGTCGAAAGTGGTTACTTGCGAGTGGGCGCCGCCGAGGCCATCGACCTCGCCGCGCGCCTGCGCAGTCAAGGTTTGCAGTCCTGCGCGCACGTGCAGCCGGGAGCGGTTTCCGCGGCCATCGAGGCCGGCGCCCGCTTCATTTCCGTAGATGCAACATGCGACCGCGACCTGGATACGATAGCGTCTTTGGGCCTCGCATCAAAGCGGCGGATCCTCTGGTCCGGCTCAGCCGGCCTGGCTTCCGCGCTGGCCCGCACCTTGCCGTGGGGCGGACCCCCTGGTCCGCGGCCGGCCCCCCGGCCGGCCTCTTCCGTGCTCTACTGCATCGGCTCCGATCACCCCGTCACCGCCGCCCAGCAGCGCCATCTGCTGGCGCTGGGCCGAAGCGAGTACGTGGTTCTCAACCTCTCGGTGAGACAGACATCCGTGGAACGCGTGCGCGATCTCGTTGGAAACGCGGCGGGCGCCGCAACCGCGCTGGTGCTCTCGGGAGGAGATACGGCGTCCCTGGTGTGCCGAGCACTCGGTGTGCGCCGCATCCAACTCGAGGATGAAATCGTTCCCGGCATACCGTGGGGCTATCTGTCCGGTGGCGCCTTCGATCAAGCCCGCGTGGCCACCAAGTCGGGCGGATTCGGCGCTCCTCATGCTCTAATCCAAGTAGCGGACTTCTTTACATGCCCCAAACCATAGACCAACTTCCCACCATCGCGCTCACCATGGGCGACCCCGCCGGGGTCGGCCCGGAGATTGTGCTCAAGGCGCTGGACGACCCGGATGTGGCGCCGCTGGCCACCTGGATTGTGGTAGGCGATTCGCGGATTCTCGAGATGGCGGGGCGCGCCACCGGCCTCCAGCTCGCAGCGGCGCTGCTGCTCGATGCCCCCGCTTTAGGCGAGATCGAGGATTTCTCGTTCGGCCGGCTGGACGCGCGCTGCGGCCAGGCCGCCGTGGAGTACGTTCGGCTCGCCGCCGAAATGTG
>Ga0326727_10022929_pt1 | contig 11995 bp, 8 predicted proteins | sample MB2enrmetagenome_FD_207643 | JGI IMG/M metagenome (GOLD analysis project Ga0326727, IMG submission 207643) | Lab enriched peat soil microbial communities from McLean, Ithaca, NY, United States - MB29MY | ecosystem: Environmental > Terrestrial > Soil > Wetlands > Peat | place: USA: New York... | reverse complement strand
GTCGAGTTGGCGAGCCTATGCGAACCGGCAGAGCTGCACGAAGTCTTCGAATTTGTCGAGCATCTGGCCGAGATTCGCATCCACTGCATCGATGGCACCCCTCAGTCTGTCGAAACGCCGGAACAGAAACTTGTAAACTCTCCGGCGACCCCCAGGAACGTTTCCGCGGCACAGGCTCCGGATGGGGAGTCCGCGGCCGTTCACTCACGACCGGCTGCAAAGAAGCTTGCTCCTGGCGGAGAATCGAACTCTATCCGGGTGGCCATCGACAAAGTCGACCGTCTGATCGATCTCGTAGGCGAACTGGTGATTGCGCACGTGATGACGGCGCAGATGGTCTCGAACTTCGAGCCCGCTTGCCTGCCCAAACTGCGCGAGGCAGTGGCGGCGATGGAACGCAACACCCGGGAGTTGCAGGAACGAGTGATGGGAATTCGCATGCTGCCAGTCGCAACGCTCTTCCAAAGGTACACGCGCACGGTTTACGACCTGGCGCAGACGACCGGCAAGCATATTCGCCTGGAGATGAACGGAGAAGAGACGGAAGTCGACAAAAGCATGCTGGAGTCGCTCGGCGATCCGTTGACCCACCTGATTCGCAACGCCGTCGACCATGGCATCGAATCCGCGGACGTGCGCAAGGTGGCAGGAAAGCCCGAAGAGGGCGTGATTACGTTGAGCGCCTTCCACCGCGCGGGCAGAATTGTGATCGAAATATCGGATGATGGAGCCGGAGTCGACACGGATTCCGTGCGCCGCAAAGCCATCGAGCGCGGCTTGATCGGCCCCGATTCCGAGTTGAGTGCCGAACAACTGCGGATGTTGATCTTTACGCCTGGTTTTTCAACCAAGGAAGAAGTCAGCGATCTCTCCGGGCGCGGCGTGGGAATGGACGTGGTCGCGCGCAGCGTCCAGCAATTAAATGGCACGGTTACGCTGGCGAGTGAACAAGGGCGCGGCTCGACGGTGTCGATCGAGCTGCCGCTCACCCTGGCAATTCTGGAAGGCCTGCTGGTGCGCAGCGGAGACCGGACGCTGGTACTGCCGCTCTTATCGGTGATAGAGACCGTGCCACTGCGCGACGAGCAGATTGTGCGCGTCGCCGAGCAGGGCGAGGTGGTGGTTGTCCGCGAAGAGCCTGTTCCTCTGCTGCGTCTATCCAGGTTCCTGGGGTTAACGCAGCAACCGTCGGGCGCGAAACGAGTCGAGGACGAGAACGGCAATCGTAGATTGGCGGTCATTGTCGAAACCGGACGCCGCAAAGTTGGCCTTGTGATCGATGAGCTTCTGGGGCAGCAGCAAGTCGTCGTCAAGAGCCTGGAACGGCATCTGCGCAAGGTGGATGGTTTGATGGGAGCAACCATCCTGGGCGACGGCCGGGTCGCTCCCATCGTCGATGTGACTGCGATCGGCGCGCTGGATCTGTTTTCGCTGCAACTGCCCCGCAATATCTCCCAGCCGGTTGTGCCTCCGGTCCAGTCTGTTTGGGCACATACGTCCGTAAAACGGGAAATTGGAGGATCGGCGCATGAACTGGTTTAAAAATCTCAATGCCATGCCCCGGCTGATGGGCGCCTTCGGGGTCGGGTTGCTTGTCACCCTTGGCATCAGTTATATGGCCATCGGCGATCTAAGTGCGGCCAACGGCCGTGTCGATTCCCTGTACCACGTGGACATGGTCGGTGCCAGTCATGCGGACGGGATCACGATCGATGTGACTACGATCAGAGGCGACGATCTCAACGCGTTTGCGCGGGTCTCCGACCAGGCCGCTGTCGCAGCTTCCGAAAAGGATGAGCTGGCCAGCATGGAAAAGCTCCGCGCCGATCTTGATGCTGCCGACAAACTCTTTGTCACCGAGAAGGGGTTGGAACAGCTGTCAATTATTCGCAAAGCATTGCCGGACTATGAGCGTGTGCAAGCAGATCTGTTTCGCGCACTCAAAGCCAAAGATATGGCGGCGGCGGATGTGGCGCTGGCGGACTGCGTTCACTTCCGGTCGATCATTCTTGACGCAAGCAACGTGGCCCGAACTCTCAAGAACGACCATGCAGAGTTGCAATTCCAGGCCAACGACAAGGCGTATCAGGCGGCGCGCATTCTGATGCTCAGCGCGTCAATCGTCTCGCTACTGCTGGGATTGATCCTGAGCATTGTCATCGCCCGTGGCTTCTCCTTGCCCCTGGGGCGCGCCGTGGCCGTGCTGGAGCGGGTTGCCGACGGCGACCTGACTGCCTCACTCGATGTGAACGCCAAGGATGAAGTGGGACGGATGGCCCAGGCGCTGAACCGGGCCGTGACGAAGCTGAACGGCGCCATGCAGGAGGTAGCCGACAGCGCAGCCCATGTGAGTTGCTCCTCGCAGCAGCTTGCGGCCTCGGCCGAATCGATCGCCGCCGGCGCTCAAGAACAGGCAGCCAGCCTGGAGCAGACTGCGGCCAGCTTAGAGGAGATTACCGTGGCGGTGCGGCATAGCGCCGACAACGCCAGCCAGGCCAGCCAGCTCGCGGACGGCTCGAAGGACTCCGCCTTGCAGGGGCAGGACGTGGTTTCGACCGCGATCGCCGCGATGTCGGAGATCAATGTGGCTTCGGCCAGGATTTCCGACATCATCTCGACCATTGACGAAATCGCCTTCCAAACCAATCTGCTGGCCGTGAATGCCGCGGTGGAGGCGGCGCGCGCAGGAGAGGAAGGCCGTGGCTTCGCCGTGGTGGCGTCCGAGGTCCGGAGCCTGGCGCAGCGCAGCGCCATTGCCGCCAAGGAGATCAAAGTCCTCATCCAGGACTCCTTGCGCAAGGTGGAAGCCGGCTCGGGGTTGGTCAACCGTTCCGGCGAAACCTTGCAGGGCATCGTCAGTTCGGTGAGGAGGGTGACCGATATCGTGGGCGAAATCGCGGTGGCCAGTGGAGAGCAAAGCGCCGGCATCGACCAGGTCAACGGCGCAATGTCGCAAATGGACCAGGTGACGCAAGCCAACTCCGCGCAGACCGAACAGCTCTCGGCGACGGCGCAATCGCTCTCCGAACAAGCTGCGCATCTGATGCAGCTGGTCAACATCTTCACACTCGACCATGGCGGAAGGAATGCGCGGGAATGGGAAATCCCAAATATGCGCGACGAGAATCCCGCTCACTCCGCGGGCGCAATGCTGGTGCATTCCGCAAAGGGGAGTTTTCTGCATTCCGCGCTGCACCCGGGCAAGGCATCGCGGATGGGTCCGACGGCGCGACATGCGTCCCATATGTCCGGAAGCGCTGCCTCGGTAACTCCAGAATCGCTACCCTGCGGCAGCGGGTGCTCGTCTGGCCGGCAACCGGCGTTGGCAACAGCAGTTCGCGACAGAGCAAGAGACAACGAAGCCAGTTTCGAGGAGTTCTAGGACGGCTGACTAACGGTCGAACGAAGAGTTTTTATCCGATACGATCGGAATTCGCGCCGGAGCCAAGTGAGTTCGGAAAGGAATGGCAATGAGAGCATTGGCCGAAAATAACGTCGAGGAATCGCGGCAATTTCTCACCTTTCTGCTCAACGGCCAGGAATACGGGCTGGATATCCTTAAGATCAGGGAGATTCGTGGATATGCGCCAGTCACGCCGATTCCCAATGTCCCTGAGCATGTTCGGGGTGTGATGAACTTGCGTGGAACCATTCTGCCGGTCATCGACCTGCGCATGAGATTCCACCTTCCGGCGATCGAATACAACAAGTTCACCGTCATTGTGATCGCTACGATACGCGACAAGACCGTAGGGCTGCTGGTGGACGCGGTCTGCGACGTTTTGATGGTCGGGCACGACGCCATGCGCGAAGCGCCCGACTTCGGCGCGGCTGTCGATACACGATTCATCAAAGGCGTCTTCGAATCGCGCGAACACCTCACCGTGGCATTGGACCTGGAGGAGCTGCTCTCGGACTGTGAGGCGGCCCTGCCGCAATCCATCGCGGCGTAACGTCTGACATATGAAGTGAGCCATTGAAAAAAAGGAGGACTGAATTGCCGGCGCCCGCATTCGACAACTCGTTCTTCCCCATGGGGCTCCGCGAATTCAAGCTGTTTCGCTCGCTGATTCACGAGCGCACTGGAATCTGGCTGCGCGACGGCAAGCAGACCATGCTGGCTTCACGCCTTTTGCGCCGGCTGCGTCTGCACGGCCTGGCAAATTTTGCCGATTATTACTTGTTTGTCAAGAACGTCAAGGACAATGGCGAGGAAATTCGCGAACTGATCAATTGCGTAACGACGAACAAGACTTCGTTCTTTCGCGAGCGGCATCACTTCGATTTTCTGGCCAACACTGTTGTACCGGCAATGCAGTCCGCGGCTCGTAGCGGGGGCTCCAGGACCATCCGCGTCTGGAGCGCTGCTTCGTCCACCGGCGAGGAAGCCTATTCGATCGTGATGACCCTGCTTGAGGCGCTCGAACCACGTGGAGGCGCCAAGCGCCCGGCGCCCGCATGCAATGGATTGGCAAGCGCCGGCCTTTCAGAACTCCCACCTCCGCCCGTCTCCTGGAAGATTGAGGTAGTCGCATCCGACATCGACACCAAGGTCCTGGAAACCGCCCAGCGCGCGATCTACAGCGTCGATTCACTGGCGAGCGTTCCGCCGCCGCTTATAAAGAAATACTTTCTCCGCGGCAAAGACGACATGTTGGGTCAGGTGAAAGTCAAGCCGGCTGTCACTCGGCTCGCAAAATTCAAGTGCGTCAATCTGAACGACGTCCAATGGCCGATCGAAGGCCTCTTCGATGTCATCTTCTTTCGCAATGCCCTCATCTATTTCAATCACGATACCCAGGATCTTTTCCTGCGCAGAATGGTGGGTTATCTTAAGCCGCGCGGCTATCTTTTTCTCGGCAATGCCGAACACATTCCCTGGTTGCACGGAATTCTGGAACCTATGCGGCGCACGATGTATCGATTGAGAGATGCAGAACAATGAACGCATTGGCCAACACGAAACCTCGCCCGGAGCAGCATTGCGGCGCTGTCCGCGACCTGCAAGTCAGGAGCGATCTGCTCGGAGCGGAGGCACAGCGGACGCCGACTGCGAAGCGATCTCGCCCGCAACCCAGGGATCGAATAAGCCTCTACATCGGTGAAGTTGCGGCGAGCCGGGCGCCCGTCGTTCTGGACACGCTGCTGGGTTCGTGCGTCGCCGTCTGCCTGTACGATCCGGTACTGCGCGCCGGCGGCATGAACCATATCCTCTTGTCGCGGTGCCGCGTAGGCGACAAAAACCCGCGATGCGGCATCCATGCAATGGAGCTGCTCATTAACGAGCTCATGAAGATCGGAGCAGATCGGAGAAAACTCGTGGCCAAGGCGTTTGGCGGCGCCAATGTACTCGAGGGGATAAAGACGCTCCCCATCGGAAAGGAAAACGCCAGATTCGTGCGCGAGTTCCTTGCCACGGAGGGGATACCTCTTGTCGCCGAGCGGCTGGGAGGGAATCACGCAGTCCATTTGTACTTTCGAACCGATACGGGCAAGGCCACGGTGCACACGGTCGATGGATCGAGCCTGCCCAAGATCCTCGACGCCGAACGCTCCCTCTGGAAGCCGTCCGTTTCCGGTGGAGTCTCTGTCGGCGAAATCAAGCTGTATTGACGGTATTCAAAGCGCCTGGATGGGCCGCCCTCCAAGTGGGTCTGGATCCTTCCGTTTGGCGGGGATGAGGCAGCAAGGGTATGGCGACTCGGTCGAAGGTGCTCATCGTTGACGACTCCGCGCTGATGCGCCAACTGCTCACGCAGATCCTCGCCTCCGACCCCGAAATTGAAGTGGCGGGAACGGCCGCCGACCCTTTTGTCGCGAGAGAAAAGATCAAAGCATTGAAGCCAGACGTGCTGACCCTGGACATCGAGATGCCGCGCATGGACGGGCTCACATTTCTGGAGAAGCTCATGCGCGGCCATCCTATGCCGGTCATCATGATCTCCTCGCTTACGACCAGAGGCGCCAATGCTACGTTTCGCGCGCTGAGTCTGGGTGCTATCGACTATGTTCCCAAGCCAAAGCTGGATATTTCGAGCGGCACCATCGAGCATGCCGAAGAAATCATTGCCGTGGTCAAGGCAGCCGCGAAGGCTGGAGTGCGCCGTGCCGTCCCTGCGGGAATGGCGCACGTTCCGTTAACGGATAAGCCCTACCGTTTCTCGGCGACACGCAAAGTTGTTGCCATTGGCGCGTCAACGGGTGGAACCGAGGCTCTCAAAGAGCTGTTGGCGCCGCTCCCCGCCGACTTTCCGGGGATCGTCATTGTGCAGCACATGCCGGAGGCTTATACACGCCAGTTTGCCGCGCGCCTCGACTCCCTCTGCAAAATACGCGTGAAGGAGGCAAAGGACGGCGACCGCATTCTTGCCGGGCACGCGCTGTTGGCCCCTGGCGGACACCACATGGCCGTTGTGCGGAGAGGAACCGAATGTGCCGTTCGCGTCTACAGAGGCGAACGGGTGAATCGCCATCTTCCGTCCGTGGATGTCCTGTTTTCCTCTTGTGCCCGCAGCATGGGAAAGAACGCTCTCGGAGTCTTGCTGACCGGGATGGGAGCAGATGGGGCAAAGGGCATGCTGGAGATGAAGAAAGCCGCCGCATTCAACATCGCGCAGGACGAATCGACATCTGTCGTCTTTGGAATGCCACGAGAAGCAATTCTACTCAAAGCTGTCGATCGAGTGCTCCCGCTCGATCAAATCCCCAATGCGCTGTTGGAACGGCTGGCATCTCGCTCACCAAAATTCCGTCCCAATCGAGATTAATCTTCTACCTCTTCGCTTCGTCTGCAAGATAAACCTATGTCTTCTGGTGGGAATCGCGCCTGCGGCGGGCGCCGCATGAATGAAATCTTCCAAAGGCCAGGCCCTAGAACGCTCGGAACAGCTCAGACACGTTCATCAGGTGTCCACCAAAAATAGGTGGACACCTGATGACGCAACAGCACTAACGTCGATGGTGACTGGACCTGGGCTCGCCTCGCGCCCACTCGTCGCTAGAAAGTAAAGACCGGTCCAAACTCCACTCGTTGATCCTGCCAGACGCGGGACGGTATGGCCGCGATGGTCCAGAACTTGCCCAGCTCGGGGATGGCGCGAGAACTGTAATGCGTCGGCTCCAACCCAAACGTGCACCACTGGTTGATCTTGTAGTACAAGGTCGCGCCAAAGAAATCGCTGCCAATCATGGGAATGCCTAACCCCTGGCCCGTCTGGTTGGGGCCGGCTGCGTCAAGCAATCCAAGCTGCATGGCGGCATCCCTGTGCACAAGTTGGTCTTTGCCGGCGTGGAAGTAAAGCTGCCATCCCGCGTTGTAGCCTTTGGGATTGGCGTTGAACCAGCGCGAGAGCGGCAGGCCCACTTCGGCGAATCCGCCATAGGCGCGCACGCCGTGCTCCGGAGCCACCACAACCGCGCTGGAGGCGCAGGCGCCTTTGCCCGGATTGACATTGCAACCCAGCGCCGCGAAGCCGGAAAGCGTACCCGCAACGTTATCGGTACCCGTTCCCAGAAAGAAAGGCGCCGGAGTTGCACCATTCGCGTTGACAAGCGGAATCGCGAAGAGGTGGGTGGTATCGGTGTAGTTGGTCGAAAGTTGGCCGCCCAGCACCTGACGCAGGTCGGCGCCGCGATAGCCGCTCACAACCAAGGTCAACCACCGGGTCGGTAATTGCACGGCAATCTGATTGCCGTACATGGCGCTGCTGGCAGTAAAGCCCTTGGCCAGCGGCGTGCCTGCGACGAGCGCGATGGGGTATTCGTCGCCGATAAGATCCTCTTCGGAATTGGGGACAATGGACGAGCGCCGTCCGTACATTCCAGTCCAGAAGACTTGCGCGGGGGCGACGGCAGGAGCCTTGTCGAGTTTGAATTGGAACGCCAGACCGGCGTTCAACTCGGGACGGTCGGAGTCGGCGCCCTGACGCTCGGCCTCGCCGACCTGGCTTAGGAAGCCGGCGGTAGGAGACACGGCGGGAGGACAGTAGACAGCCGCCAGGGTGCAGAAGGTGAGTTTTTCCACCTGGCCCGAACTCGGCATCATGATCGCAAACTCAGGCGAGAACTTGAAGTCGCGCGCAGCGCCGCCCAGCTTCTGAACCACGCCGAAACGGAACTGAGGCGAACGATTGTAGATTGCGCCGTAGTCGGCGGCGTTCCAGGTGGTATCGAGCAGGTTGGGCAATGCCTTTGAACCGAACAGAGTCCAGTCCTGTCCGCCGACGAAGAAAAGGCTGGTTCTCTCCGTGGCGCTATAGTCCAGGCGCGCATAGGCCAGACGCAAGCGCAGATTGGGGTTGCGGATGGAAGTGACGTCGGCGTTATCGGACTCGTTGAAGTTGCCTTCGAAGTCCGCCTCGAAGCGGCCGGTCAGAACCATCTTCTTCGAGATGGAGGGCCACTCGAGATTGATGCCGATGCGGCTTTGCCGCGCTTTCATGTGAAACTCGGGGTCGGCATTCGGGCCGGTGTTGCTGCCGGGCAGCAACATGAGACCGGCGGGAATGGGAAAGTCGTCGCCATTCGGCGAACTGCTGTCCTGCTCCGCGGTTCCCTTGATGAAGCCGTAGGGCGTGAAGGTGACCGGACCGACCTTGAGACCGGCTAAACCGCCGGGCTTGGGAGGGTCGAAGGCCAGCACACGCAAGGGAACGATCGCCGGAACAACAGACACCGCAGGAGGTTTCAATTCCGCAAGCTCCGGTTGCGGCACCGGCGCGGATTGCGGTTTCGGCGCGGGCCGGGGGCTGGCAGCCGGGGCCGGGGTTGCAGCCAGGTCTGCCGCATTCAATACGCCTTTGCGGGTGAGGGCTTCAATCAGGAGTTCGAGTTCGGCATCGGGGGCTGCAACGCGAATGGCGTTGACCTCGGAAGGCGTAAGCACCCCTTTCTTTAAGAGCGCGTCGAGCAAAGCCGTCAGATTTGCGGCGCTGAGAGCCTCAATTGGCTTTGCGGCGGGGCTGGCCGCGGCGGGCGGGTCTGGCGCGACGGCTCCAGCAGGGGTACCGGCTGCTGTCGCCGTACTGCCATTTACCGGACTGCCATTATTGTTCTCCGCAATTGCGGCCGCAATTGCCATGCTCAGAAAAACCATAGCGATGAGCTTCCCACTCGGTCTCCACATAAACACTTTCCCCCTCGTTCGGCTCAGACGTCGAATTCCGCCGAATTTGCGTTCTCCTGCTTCATCGTGCATTTGGGGCCGAGTGTGCTGCGGAGACGAAGTAAATGTTGACGAAGTTCAAATCGGAATCAAAGAGCGCAAAGCGGTTCTGAATCGGGCACGCAGGAAAAATCGGCCCATGATTTTTTTTTAAGCCGGACGAATTTAGTTATTGTCATCCCATATCACTGGAACCCGGGGGTGCGGACATGCCGTCTCTGGGAGCGCTGCCCACCCGAAGGTCCCGGTTGATCGGATTCTGGCTGCCAGGCCGAACAGGCTTTGCAGCTCATGGAAGAAGGTCTCCCAGTACGGGGCGCAACCACGGTGTTCGAGTGAAACCGCCGGGGCAAGGCAGCGGGTGTCCGGCAAGGGATCAAGAGATGGCCTTCATTCGACGTGCTGATCGAAGGCATCGGGCGCGGCTTGAAAGGGTAGATGCACCTTGAAAGCGGAAGAGAAAATCACAGAGCGGCGGGATCATTCACCCCTGGTTTTTGTCGTCGATGACGACCCCAGTATCGTCCGCACCATCGATGGCTTCCTGAAGCGGGCGGGATTCCGGACCGAGAGTGCCGGTGATGTTGCCGGAGCCTTACAGGGAATCCGCGCCAAGCGTCCCGACCTGGTTCTGTTAGACGTCAATTTACCGGACGGGTCCGGTTTCGATGTTTGCAAGACGCTGAGCCACGAAACCTCCGCCCTTGCCACTCCGGTTCTTTTCATCTCCGCCAATGAAGATACGTCAACCAAAGTGCGTGGATTTGAAGTGGGCGGGGTCGATTACATCACCAAGCCCATTGTCGGAGCTGAAGTTGTGGCGCGCGTACGCACACATCTGCGGCTGAAGCGCGCCTTTGAGCGGCTCGCAGAGCTTCAGGCGGAGCGATTGCAGCAACTGGCCAGCGCCCAACGCAACCTGATGCCCAGCCCCCAGGATATTCCGGAAGCGCGCTTTGAGGTCTCAATCCGCCAGGTGCTCACCGCCGGCGGAGACTTTTACGATGTGATTCCCACGGGCCAAAGCGTGGTGGACTATCTGGTGGCAGATGCCAGCGGACACGATCTGGCCGCTTCTCTCTGGACCGCATCCCTGAAAGCCCTGGCCGCGGAATACGCCGGCCCGCTGAATCTCCCCGTGGAAATCGTGCGCGAAATGAACAGCTCGCTGCGACACATTTTGCCGCGCGGCGCATTCTTCACGCTCATTTATGCTCGCGTCAACCGGCAGACGGGGCGCGTCTCCCTGGTCAACGCCGGGCATCCTCCCGCCATCATTACGCGTCATGCGGCGGAAGAACCTGTCATCCTGCGCCAGGAGGGCGACGTGGTGGGAGCCTTCGACGACGCGGTCTTTGGCGTCGCAGAACTGACCCTCGAAGCCGGCGATCGTATCTTCTTCTACACCGACGGGTTGATCGAAAACGGGGGGCCGTATGAAGACGGCCTGCAGAATCTCGCCCGCGCATGCCAAGCGCGCCAGGGATTGCCGCTTCAAGCTGCCATTCCTGCGGTGGTAGATGAGGTTGTGACCAGTCAATTTCCGGCCGACGACACGCTGCTGATGGGGGTCGAACGATGAAAGCGCCACGCCGCCGCACCCTCCCCTCTCTTTGCGAAAAGATCCCCTCGCGCATGGCGGAAGCGGAACTGCTCTGCCTCAGGATCCGCGACATGCTCCGGGCCAACAATCTCTCCCGGCTGGGTTTTGCGGTTGAGTTACTGGCCCGGGAATGCCTGAGCAACGCGATGATTCATGGAAACAGAAACCATGACGATAAGTCGATTGTCTTTCGCCTTGACCTGGGGCGGGAGTGGATTCGCCTGCAGGTACGCGACGAAGGCCCTGGCTTTCCCTGGCGACACGGACGGAAAAAGACACTGAATAGCGTGGAGACCTCGGGTCGCGGGCTACACCTCTACCGGTTGTATGCCCAGCGCGTCCAGTTCAATCGCCCGGGAAATCAGGTAACGCTTTGGATCAGCAGAATGAACCAAACCGGAAAGGAAGATGAAGAAATGGCCGCTTATGTCAGTGAACAAAAGGATCAGCAGGGTGCGGTGAAGATGAAAGGCGATCTGACGGCCATCCTGGTTCCGGAGCTCCAGGCCCGCCTCAAAGAGATGATCGACAAGGGCGCGCGAGAGGTGGTTTTCGACTTAACCAAAACCGCCATGCTGGACTCGAGCGGCATGGGCCTGCTGATCGCCGCGGCCAACAGCCTGGCCCCCATGGGCGGCAACGTGCGCGTGACCAATGTCTGCCCCGAGATCTTCCGTCTGTTGCAGAGCATGCGGCTGACAGCACGGCTCAACGTTACCGCAAGAGCGTAAGAGGAGAGTCATTATGGATTCGGACATCGTAATGGATGATGAATTACTCGGCGAATTCATCAATGAATCGCGAGAGCACCTGACGACGATCGAGGCCGACTTGTTGGCCATTGAAGAAGCCGGGGCCAACATCGATCTGGAACTGGTGAACAAGGTATTCCGCGCTGCCCATTCCATTAAGGGCGCCAGCGGCTACTTCGGCTTGAACAAAGTGAAGGAACTTGCGCACAAAGCCGAGACCGTGCTGGATATGATGCGATCGAAAAAGATGGTCCCCAACGCCGAGATCACCAACCTTCTTTTAACGGCCTTCGACCAGTTGCGGGAGATGATCAACCACCCCAAGGAGAGTGCCGACGCCAACATCGACGAACTGCTCGTGAATCTGACCGGCCTGACGTCGTCCTATCTGCCGCAGGAGCAAAAAGCGTCCCTGACCGAAACCGTCACCCTCAGCGCAGGGCAAGGCTCGACCGTGATCATGCCCAAATTCGATTT
>Ga0326727_10022927_pt1 | contig 11995 bp, 12 predicted proteins | sample MB2enrmetagenome_FD_207643 | JGI IMG/M metagenome (GOLD analysis project Ga0326727, IMG submission 207643) | Lab enriched peat soil microbial communities from McLean, Ithaca, NY, United States - MB29MY | ecosystem: Environmental > Terrestrial > Soil > Wetlands > Peat | place: USA: New York... | reverse complement strand
GCCGCCGCTCGCGTCGATTGCCAAGCGCGAAGAGATCATCTACCTCTACGGCAACGAAGAAGAGCCGGTCGTCCTCGACCGCCGCTCGCCGGTGCTCCATCTTGTCCAGCTAATCCGGGACGAAAGCCATCGCTTCGCCATCGGCTACCATCGCCAGCGCCGCGCCATGCGCGACCGCGCCTCCGAGTTACTGAACATTCCCGGCGTTGGCGCGCAAACTCGCCAGCGCCTTCTAACTCACTTCGGCAGCCTGCGCGACGTGCAGCAAGCTACCGCCGAATCCCTGGGCGCGGTGGTGCCGCGCAAAACCGCCGAAGCTATCTGGCGGCATTTTCACGAAACTCAACCCGCGTCGTGATCTATGCAGCTAAGTCTGGTTTGACCAAAATCTATCTGTGAACTATAGTTGACACACGGTCGAGGTTCGGCAGACCGAAGTCTTCTCGAACTGGCTTCGCAAACTGCGCGACGAGAACGCTCGGGCTCGTATCCAAATCCGTATCCGCCGCCTCTCGCTGGGCAGCTTCGGAGACGTAAAGCCTGTCGGCGAGGGCGTCAGCGAGTTGCGCATCGATTATGGACCGGGCTATCGCGTTTACCTCCTAAAGCAAGGAAGCCTATTGGTTCTCCTTCTTGTCGGGGGCGATAAGAAAACGCAAGACGCTGATATTGCCAAGGCGAAGAAGCTGGCAAAGGAGTGGAAAAATGGCTCTTAAGACAACCCTCTGGGACCCCTCCGAGTATCTTGACAGCCCGGAGTCCATCGCCACCTATCTCGAGGCGGCCTTCGAGGACGGTGACCCCTCTCTGATTGCAGCCGCTCTCGGAGACATTGCCCGCGCCATGGGAATGACACAGCTTGCGATCCGTTCCGGCGTTACGCGCGAAGCTCTCTATAAAGCTCTCTCGGCCACCGGCGATCCAAGGCTCTCCACCTTTCTCGGCGTTATGAAAGCGCTTGGCATCAAGCTCACTCCTCGCGCCGCCTGAGCCCCCCACACTCACAAGTGCAATTCACGGAACTCTCCGCGTCGCTCTCGCGTAGAGTTGCGTAGACTCTTGTACAGGAGGCCATTCGCCTTGCCCGAAGCTTATTCGCCTAGCTCCGCGCGAACGCCGCTGCGCTTTGTCAGTTCGCTCTGGGGCAGCCATCTTGGTTACGGCTTTTTTCGCGACGAGCTTTACTATCTGGTCTGCGGACATCATCTGGCCTGGGGTTACGTAGATCAGCCTCCGCTGGTAGCCTTGCAGGCGCGGTTGGCCGAGATGCTCTTCGGCCTTTCGCCCACCGGCATTCGCATCTTCAGCTTTGCGGCCGGAGGCGTTACGGTCGGGCTTACAGGCCTGCTTACGTGGCAGCTTGGCGGCCGTCGCACCGCGCAGGTTCTGGCCATGATGGCAGTCCTTGCCGCTCCGGTTTCTCTCGGCACCTCAAACTTCCTCTCAATGAACTCCTTCGAGCCGTGCTTCTGGATGGGCGCGATGCTCGCCGTTTTGCGCATCGCCGATGGTACGTCCGGCCCCCGTGCATGGCTGTTATTTGGACTGCTCGCTGGCCTCGGCGTCGAAAACAAGCACTCCACCGCTTTCTTTCTTGTTGCCCTTTTGCTCGGCCTCATTCTCAGCCCGCAGCGGCGCATCCTCTGGTCGCGCTGGTGCGCGGCTGGCGTGGCCGTGTTGTTGCTGCTGGCGCTGCCCAACTTACTTTGGCAGTGGGTCAATCACTTCCCCACTTATGAATTGCTGAACGGCGTCGCGCACTCCGACAAGAACATCAAGCTGCCGCCTTTGGCCTTTCTTGGCGAACAAGCGAATATGCTGCTCATATTCGCCGCTCCGCTGTGGATTGGCGGCCTGGCGTGGCTGGCCATCGCCCGCAATGCCCGCCCGTGGCGCTTCGTCGCGTTCACTTTCCTGATTTTTCTGGCCCTCATGATGGCCATGCACGCCAAAAATTACTACGTCGCGCCCCTCTATCCGGTGCTCTTTGCCGCCGGCGCTGTCGCTCTCGGCCAGTTCACCCGCCGCGGTTGGCCATCCATCGCCTACTCAAGCATCCTCGCCGCTCTGCTCTGCTTCGTTACCGCTCCGGTCGTGCTCACCATCCTGCCCCCTGACAACTACGCAGCCTACGCCGCCCACGCCGGAGTCAAGAACCTCAAACAAGAAAAGTTCTCCAGTCCCCTCCCACAATTCCTCTCTGACCGCTTTGGCTGGCCACAGATGGTCGAGGGTTTTGCCGAGCGTTACAACGCTCTGCCGCCCGATGTACGCGCCCACACCGCTATTTTCTGCGGCAACTACGGCGAAGCCAGCGCAGTGAACATTCTCGGTCCCAAATATGGCCTGCCCACAGCCATCAGCGGCCACCAAAACTACTTCTATTGGGGATGGAACGGCTACACCGGCGAATCCGTTCTTACTCTCGGCGACGACCCCAAAGACTACACCGGCTATTACGCGGAAGTCATTGATCTCGGCCCCTTTGACGCGCCCTGGATCATGGACCACGAACATCACCACTACTTCTGGCTGCGCCATCGCAAGCGTCCCTACGCCGCTGACTGGCCTCAGTTCAAGTTCTGGTACTGAGCGACGCTGCGCGGGCAAGCCCTTGATCCTGTTGACCAAACGGGCGCTTTATGAAACCTTAACGTGCAAAACTGCGCGATTTGAAAGAGAATAGAGTGAGACGAATTCTTCGACAATGACAAGAGGAACGCTTGGCACAGACTCAAATTGAATCCCCCCGGTGGACCGCGCAGGAGTTCGAGCGGCTGGTTTTCTCAGGCAACCCCAAGGTTGCGGTCTTCGACTGCGATGGAACGCTGTGGGGCGGCGACGCAGGCTTTGGTTTCATGGATTGGTCGCTGAGGAAGGGGCTGGTTTCGCGCTCCACCAGCGATATGGTTAACACCCGCTACCGCAGCTACCTGGCCGGCGACGTGAGCGAACGCGATATGTGCGGCGAAATGGTGCAGATGTACGCGGGCCTGCGCGATGAAGAGTTGCGTGCCGCCGCAGCGCGTTACGTGAACAAATATGTCAAGCCGCGCGTCTTCGCGGAGATGGCCGCGCTGGTGGCCGCGCTTATTCAGGCCGGGGTGGAGCTTTGGGCCGTCAGCTCCACTAACAAGTGGGTGATTGCCGAGGGCGTGCGCGATCTGGGCATTCCCGAAGAGCGCATACTTGCCGCCGAGGTGCGCGTCGTTTCAGGCCTTATCACCACCGAGATTCTGGACGTGCCCACCGACGAGGGCAAGGCCGCGGCTCTGGCGCGCATTGGCCTTACCTGTCCCGACGCGGTCTTCGGCAACTCCGTTCATGACCTGGCCATGCTCCAGATGGCGCGCAATGCCTTCCCCGTGAACCCGTCTCCGGCGCTGCTCGAAGCGGCGGCAAAGAACGGCTGGGGCTACTTTCTGCCTGAGGCTGCCGTGGCGGGCGAGGCGGCAGTGGGCGGCGAAGCGCCTTCGGGGAAACCCGGTGCAGGTTATCACCCCAAATAAGCGGGGAATGCGCAGCTCGAACTCTGCAACCCATTTGGTGCGCTTAAACTAGTCGTGTGGAAGAAGTTCAGCCAAAATCCGATTCCCGGCCCGTTGGCCCAGCGTTGCGCTTTGTGGCGGCGGCGCTGATTGTGCGCGGCGGCGAAGTGCTGATTGGCCAGCGCCGTCCCGATCAGCCCATGGCGCTGCTGTGGGAGTTTCCCGGCGGCAAAATCGAGGCCGGCGAAAGCCCGGAAGAGGCTTTGGCGCGCGAACTGAACGAAGAGCTGGGCATTCAGGCCACCATCGGCCCTGCTGTAACGCGCATTCGCCACAACTACCGTCATGGCGGCGCAGTGGATTTGCAGTTCTTTGCCGTGCACGAGTTCACCGGTGAGATTGTCAATCACATCTACAACCAGTTTCGCTGGGTTCGGCTCGAAGAGCTGTCAGGCTACGACTTTCTGGCCGCCGACCGCGGGCTGATTCGCGATCTGGCAGCAGGCAAGCTCTTGTAAAACGACATTCCCAGATCCGCAAATCCTGAGCTTGAGAAGCTTCCTTCATTCTGGGCAGCAATCCGCAGTTCAGGAACGCCCAAACAGATATGTAAAAGCCTTCTGCTTTTCGTCTCGGACAGGGTAAAAAAGCCCCGGTTTGAGGCGAAAAACGGATTTTCCCGGTGATTTTCAGGGGCAAAATCTCATGATGCGGGAGGATTTTGGGGCGAAAAGTTTTCAACAGGCATTGATTTCAAACGGGTTAGAAATAATCTGCAAGGTTTCAGGGGAAATTTATACCCCCCAGGGGTATAGGGGGGGTAGGGGTGCCTTAAAGGTACGGACCGGTCACATACCCTACATATTGAACCGGGCGGATCGTTGACAGATTGGAGCGGCTGCGGGCGAGACTGGTTTCAATGCGGCCCTACGGGACGCAGGTGTTTGCGATCTGACAATCGCAGCATTTCGCCGCGTTTCATGCTGCCACCCCTGCACGCAAAGACCGCGTGCAGGGGACCCCGGCCCTGGGCTATTTTCGTCTCCTCCGTCCGGGAAGAGTTCGGCGACTGGCTGGGTTGCGGTCTCATGTTTTGATTGTGCGCGTGGGGAGGGAAATGATCTGCAATCGGTTTTACTACCCGAGCTTGTGCGATCCCGGGTGCCCAAGAGCGAGGCACCCGGGGCACCCATCTTTAGTGGTTGCGCTCACTTTTCCCGGTGGCCGAGCCACCCGTCAAGGCGGAGGATCCGCCAAAAGTGTTCCACGTGGAACATATTGATTTGGTTGAGTTTATTGGCATATTTATCATTTAATTAACTGCAAATTATTTGCACTTTTTGCAAGGGATTGTAGGCGGCAAGAAGACGAGATTCGAAAAGCATAAAAAGTGGATGGGAAAAGGAAATCAGTAGCTTGAAAAGCTGAATATTTTGAGATGGGGGAAGCCGTCGGCCTGGCGGGTTGAGGTTCGTCGTGTCCCAGAGTCCCGGTCATGGAGTTCATGGAATCCCCGGTCCCCAACAGCGAGGGACCGGGGGCACCCGGCGCTGACCCGCTGGTTCAGCGCGTTGTAGACGTAGGTCGCAGTCTGGCCGCCATCCACCGCCGTGATGTGCCCCTCGGCATCGTAGGTGTAAGTGTGGAAGCCGTCGTAGGTGATGTTGCCCGCCGCATCGTACGTGTAGGTTCGTTGCTACCCACCCTTTCACAAAATGCGTGAAAGGATGGGGCACCCAGATTGTGGGGATAATCAGGATTCAAAAAACTTAGGGTGCGCCACCCGCTGAAGTCGTGCCCTTTCAAAAAATAGACTCACAGATATAGGCGGAGGAGTTGCCAGGCCGCAGACGCAAAAACAGCTCCCTTGGGCGGGGAGCTGTTTTTGCGTGCCAATAATTAGAGGCGGCTAATCAGCGGCGAACTTAGCGGCCAGTTTTACCAGCCGCGGGTTTGGAGTTGGTCCTTCTCTTCGATGGCGGCGGCGGCGAGACCCTTCATGGTTCCGGTGACCTGCTCGCTGACTTCGGCGAGAATCTTGGGGTCGTTGTAGTGGGTGGTGGCGATGACGATGGCCTTGGCGCGGCTGACAGCTTCTTCGCGCTCCTTGGGATCGTTTTCGACATCGAGCGGCGTGGCGCGCTCCTTCATGAAAATTCCCGAGCCGACGAAGATGGCTTCGGCGCCGAGTTGCATCATCAGAGCCGCGTCGGCCGGAGTGGCGATGCCGCCGGCGGAGAAATTAGGCACGGGCAGCTTGCCGGTCTGCGCGACCATGCGAACCAATTCATAGGGGGCCTGGTGCTCCTTGGCCGCGGCGTAAAGTTCCTGCTCGCTGAGGACGGTGAGGGCGTGCATCTCGCGCATGATCTGGCGCATGTGGCGGACGGCGAAGACCACGTCGCCTGTGCCCGCTTCGCCTTTGGTGCGGATCATGGCCGCGCCTTCGGCAATGCGCCGGAGAGCCTCGCCCAGATTGCGCGCGCCGCAGACAAAGGGCGTGGTGAAGGCATGCTTGTCGATGTGATGCGCCTCGTCGGCGGGGGTGAGGACTTCGCTCTCGTCGATGAAGTCAACGCCCAGTTCCTGGAGGATCTGCGCTTCGGCGAAGTGGCCGATGCGGGCCTTGGCCATGACGGGAATGGAGACGGCCTGAATAATCTGCTTGATAAGCGAGGGCCGCGCCATGCGGGCCACTCCACCCTCGGCGCGAATCATGGCGGGAACGCGCTCGAGAGCCATGACGGACGTGGCGCCGGCTTCTTCGGCGATGCGCGCCTGTTCGACGTTCATCACGTCCATGATGACGCCGCCTTTGAGCATCTCGGCCAAGCCCACCTTGAGGCGCAGACTGGTGGCGGTAACAGGCTTGTTTTCATTGAATTCTGGCATAAAGTTCATCCTCGCTGGAAAGAGACTCGGGGCTTGATCCGGACTCGGCAGGAGAGCGGAAGAGCGCGCTCTGATCTCTACCAACAGTGTAGCAGCGATGTTGGACGGGCGGGATTGGGCGGCGCGGAACTGATTCTGCGCTGCGGGCGTCGTACTATCCCACCCATGCGCCAGACGCACGAACCGCAGGTCCTTCGACTCGCTGCGCTCGCTCAGGATGACAGCATGGATGGGGCACGGTGCTTTGTGGGGAGGGGAAGGAGCGGGTGGAGGATTGTGGTGCCACCCACCCAACAGATGTCGAGAAAGAGTAAATCCGGACGGCCAAGGTTTGTGGTATCCCAGGTGCCCAAATGCGAGGCACCTGGGGCACCCATTTTTAGTGGTTGTGTGACTTTCTCAGTTTTGGGGCTTACTCCAGTTCGCACTATTCATAAGAAGTGTTCTGTCTGGATTCTTTCATTAGTTTTTTCTAATCTTTCTGTTCTACTTCTGGTCATCTTTCTGCTTGTTTTCTGAGCGAATGGCAACCTCAAACGCAGTGCCGCCGCAGGCCAATGCGCGACCAATGCCGCCGCAGGAGAGCGCGCGTCCGTTGCCGGCGCAGGCAAGTGCGCCACAGCAACCGCCCGGACTGATGGCAGGGGCGGGGGATGCTGTCGAGCAGTCGCTGGTGGCCTCGTCTCACGCACCGATTGAAGGCGCAGGACTCAAGCTCACTGCGCCGGTGGCGCGATTGCCGGTGGAGCTGGATGTGGCCGTGCCGGTGCGGGATTTTCGGGTGCGCAATCTGCTTGCGCTGGAACCGGGCCAGGTGATCGAGACGCGTTGGGCTCATGGCGAGGATATGCCGCTGGCGGCGGGCAATGTGCAACTGGCGTGGAGCGAGTTCGAGGTCGTCGATACGCAGTTGGCGGTACGCGTGACGCGGCTGGCGTGAAAAAGACAGGGACCAGGGACATAGGGAATAGGGACGTAGGGACATAGGGACGTAGGGAATAGGGACTGGAAGATGAAGCTGGAGAAGAACGCAAAGACGAGGGCGGTTGGGGGCTTGGCGGGATGGTTGCTGGGCCGGCTCAGGGCGGGTGGGCGTACGCAGTCAAGGCTGGAGCTGGTGGAGCGGATTGCGCTGGCTCCTCGCCAGTCGCTGGCCCTGGTGGAAGCGGAAGGACGGCGTTTTCTGGTGGCCACTTCGCCGGATGGCGCGCCCACATTCTATGCGCTCGATGAACGGTCGAGCGCGGCGCGATTGCGGCCGTTGGCGGGCCGGCAGCCCACACCAGCCCGTGCGGCGGCGAGGGTCTCATGGTAGGCTCGTGGGCGGCTCTCAGCCTGGCGGCGCCGGCATCCGTGCCTCTGTTGCCCGATCTCAATGCCCACCTTCACCCCTCGGACGCGACGCCCTGGACGATTCTGCTGGTCCTGACGCTGATTACGTTGCTGCCCGCGATTCTGATGTGCGCCACCCCCATGGTGCGGCTGCTGGTGGTCTTCCACTTCCTGCGCCAGGCGCTGGGCACGCAGACCGCGCCGTCGAATCCGACGCTGATGGGGCTGGCTCTGATGATGACCTGGTTCATGATGACGCCGGTGCTCAACCAGGTTGATCAGCAGGCGGTGGAACCGTATCGCGGCGGACAGATTACCGGCATGGAGGCCATCGACCGGGGAGCGCAGCCGGTCAAGCAGTTCCTGCTGAGGTATGCGCGCGAAAAGGACCTGGCCCTGTTTACAGCCGCCGGCCAGATTCCGCGGCCCAACAAGCCCGACGACCTGCCCATGCGGGTAGTGATGCCGGCCTACATTCTTTCGGAATTGAAGGCCGGATTTGCCATTGGCGCGGTTCTGTTTCTTCCGTTTTTGCTTATCGACATGGTGACGGCGGCGATTACCACTTCAATTGGAATGTTCCAATTACCGCCGGTGGTGGTTTCGACGCCATTGAAGATTCTGCTGTTTGTGATGGTGGACGGCTGGAATCTGCTGGCCAACTCGCTGTTGAAGAGCTTTTGAGAGGGAGTGCCGATGACGCCCGACCTGGTTGCCGAGTTGCTGCGCCAACTGATGAAAGAGGCCATGATTCTGGCTGCTCCGCTGCTGATTGCAACCGTGCTGCTGAGTTTTGTGCTGAGCCTCTTCCAGACCCTGACCAGTTTGCAGGAGCAATCGCTGACCTCGGTGCCGCGGCTGGCCGCGGTGGCCATGATTCTACTGGTGGCGATGCCCTGGTTTCTGGGCCGGATGGCGGCTTATACACGGCTGCTGCTGGTGGATCTGCACCGATACATCGGGTGAGTGCAGCTTCTTCGGATGTGCTGCTGGCGAACGAGGCTGATTGGGTTTGTAGCTTTCCCACCCTAGCCGCAAAAACAACGGCGCGGCGAGGGTGGGGCACCCGCTGATACCGCGAGGAAGAAGAGAACGATGCCGCACGGGAACGAAGTCGAATGGAGCAATTTTCTCTGCGCCATGACGCTGGCCCTGGTGCGGGTGAGCGGCGTGGTGGCTTTTGCTCCGTTCTTTTCTTCGACGGCTCTGCCGATTCGCGCCAAGGCGGTTTTTGTGGGCGCGGTGGCGTTTTTGCTGGCTCCGCTGGTGGCCACGCTGCCTAATGCGCAAATTACTCTCGGCTTCTCCTCGCTGTTGGGCGAACTGGCGGTGGGGCTGGTGTACGGCCTTACGCTGGCGCTGCTGAACGAGATGATGCTGTTTGCCGGCCAGATTATGGGTGTGCAGTTCAGCTTCTCGCTGGTCAACCTGCTGGATCCTGCCTCTTCAATCCAGACGCCGCTTCTGGGCGAGCTGTTTCAACTGATGGGCACGCTGGTGGTGATCGGGGCGGGCCTGGACCGGATTCTGCTGGCTTCGATGGTGCGCAGCTTTCGCGTGGCACCGCTGGGCAGCTACGCGCTTGCGCCCACGACGGCGCTCGAGATTGTGCGCGCCGCCGCCGGCATTTTTCTGGCCGCCGTGGAGCTGGCCGCGCCGGTGCTGGCCGCCACCATGCTGGTCGAGCTGTCCGTGGCGCTGATGGGCAAGCTCAGCCCGCAGTTGCCTGTGATGAGCCTGACCGTTCCCATGAAGACGCTTACCGGCTTTGCGCTGCTGATGGGCTCGCTGGCTTTGTGGCCGCGTTTCATCGAGGCTCGATTCAGCGGGCTGCTTGATCTGGCCCAGCGGCTGATTGAGCAGCCCGGCCATCGCGCTGCCCTGGGGATGGGAGGATAGCCGATGCCCGGAGAACGCACAGAACAGGCAACTCAGCACCGGCGAGAAAAGGCGCGCAAGGAAGGCGACATCCTGCATAGCAGGGAGCTGTCGAGCGCGGCCGGAACCCTGGCCGGGGTGATGACGCTGGGCGCGCTGGGCAGCCATCTGCTGGTGGTGTGGAAAGGAACTTTTGCCGGCTTTCTCGATCTCGGGCTGCCGGCGCGCTGGGAGCCGGCCGAGATCGAGCCGACGCTTTACGCGCTGCGCAAGCTGGCGATGACGAGTCTCGCGCCGCTGGGCGTGATGATGGCGGTGGTCGCGGCGGCCGCCCTGGGCGTGGGGATTGTGCAGACCGGCGGCATTAATTTCCATCCCGGGATGCTGGGCTTCAAGCTGGACCGCATCAACCCGGTCTCGAATATCAAGAATCTTTTCTCGCTGAGGGCGGCCTCGCGGCTGGCCAAATCCCTCATTCCTGCTGCGCTGCTGGCGGTCTTCTGCGTGCAACGAATCGGACGGCAACTGAGCCTGCCGCCGTTTTCGATAGCGCGGCTGGAGATGCTCGGCTCGGATGTCTATGGACTGCTTCTGGCCGCCGCGTGGCTGCTCTTCGGCTGGTCGGCCATCGACTACCTGGTGGAGTGGCAGAGCCGCGAGTCGCGTTTGAAGATGAGCCGCGAGGATCTGCGCGACGAGTACAAGGAGACCGAGGGCAACCCGCAGATTCGCGGCCGCATTCGCAATCTGCAGCGCCAGTTGCGCCGCCGCAAGGTGAAGGCCGACGTTTCCAAGGCAGCCGTGGTGCTGATCAATCCCACCCACTATGCCGTTGCGCTGGCCTTTGATTTCGCCACCATGGAAGCGCCCAAGATGGTGGCCAAGGGGCGCAACCTGCTGGCCGAAGAGATCAAGGCGGAGGCGCGCTGGGCGGGCGTGCCGATTATCGAGAACCCGCCGCTGGCCCGCTCGCTTTACCGCTCGGTCGAGGTAGGCCAGCCGATCCCGGTCGAACTCTATGCCGCGGTGGCGGCCATTCTTGCCTGGCTCTACAAACAGCGGCTGGAAGCAGAGATGCGCGAGCGGCGCTCGCGCGAGGCCGCGGCCCGGGCGCAGGCAACAGCGCGGGCAGAGGGGCAAAATGGACGGCCCGGTTCCGATTTTGGCTCGGGACCTGGCTCGGGCGCTTCGTCTTCGGGAGGAAATTCACAATGAGTACAACCGCACTGGCAACCGGCTCCCTGCCTGGAGGATCGATTCTGCAGCGCCTGAGAGAGTATGTGCTGCCGATGGCCGCCATCAGCGTGATCTTCGTCATGCTGGTGCCCTTGCCGGCCTTCGCGCTGGACTTTCTGCTGTCCATGTCGATGGCCGCCTCGATCATTGTGTTTCTCTCCGCCGTGCAGATTCGCCGCGCGGTCGAACTGAGCGTCTTTCCAACTCTGCTGCTGTTGCTGACGCTCTTCCGGCTGGCCTTGAACATCGCCAGCAGCCGCCGCATCCTGTTGCACGGTCAGGAGGGCACGGCCGCCGCGGGCAAGGTCATCGAGGCCTTCGGGCAGTTTGTGGTGGGCGGCAACTACGTGGTCGGCTTCGTGCTGTTTCTGGCGCTGATCGCCATCCAATTCTTAGTGGTTTCTCATGGAGCCGTGCGCACCGCCGAAGTGACGGCGCGTTTCACGCTCGATGCCTTGCCGGGCAAGCAGATGGCCATCGACGCCGACATGAACGCGGGGCTGATCGACGAGGCCGAGGCGCGCAGGCGCCGCCAGGCGATTGCCCGCGAGGCTGAATTTTATGGGGCGATGGACGGCGCGGCGCGCTTCAACCAGCGGGACTCGATGGCGACGATTCTGATAACGGGCATCAACATCATCGCCGGCCTGTTGATTGGAACCTTGCAGCAGGGCATCGAACTGGGCGAGGCGGCGCGCACTTATACGGTGCTGACGGTGGGCGACGGACTGGTCACCCTGATTCCGTCGCTGCTGGTCTCGGTGGCTGGCGGCATCACGCTGACCCGCGCCAACTCGGCGGGCCTGCTGGGCGGCGAGATACGCCAGCAATTGTTTGCCAAGCCTGTCACTCTCTACATTGCCAGCCTTGTTTGCGGCGCCATGTGCCTGATTCCGGGCCTGCCCAAGCTGGCTTTTCTGACCGTGTCGGCGCTGCTGTTTTTTGCCGGACGCCGCGTGGCGGCGCACGCGACGGTCATCCCGCAAGCCGAGCCGGGGGTGGTGGAGAAGAAGAAGGCAGGCGAGGCGCAGAGCTCTGATCTGGCCCAACTTCTGCGCCTGGAAGAGCTGACGCTCGAAATCGGCTTTCAACTGATTCCGCTGGTGGACGAAAAACAGGGCGGCCAACTGCTGAACCGCGTGCGTTCGCTGCGCCGCCATCTTTCCGCC
>Ga0326727_10022926_pt1 | contig 11995 bp, 17 predicted proteins | sample MB2enrmetagenome_FD_207643 | JGI IMG/M metagenome (GOLD analysis project Ga0326727, IMG submission 207643) | Lab enriched peat soil microbial communities from McLean, Ithaca, NY, United States - MB29MY | ecosystem: Environmental > Terrestrial > Soil > Wetlands > Peat | place: USA: New York... | reverse complement strand
CTCGGTCTTAGCCCGAGGGCCCGCTAAACTGGACCACCTCCAGTTTAGCGGCACCCGAGGAGGTATCGCGGCTTTCATAACATCAGAGCGCAGCTCTGCAAATCGGTAACCACGAATTCGCAGCGAAGCCCCGACCGCAGAGCTGCGCTCTGCGCAATCCGGCATCTCCGCATCGGAAATTGACCGTTCCCCCTACCTAAGAACCGCGGACCCCAAAAACGGGGGTCCGCGCTACTGCTGGCCCAGCGCCTTTTTCAGCTCCACCAGCTCCTTTTCCAGTTGCTGCTGGCGGCCGTGGATCACCCAGGCATAGACCGTGAAGATGCCCCAAAGGAGTCCGTAGGCGAGAACCAGATAAACGTTGACCATGCTATGCCCCCTGGGATGAACCCCGTAGTCGCCGGAGATGCGAGACCTCACGGCGCAGTGCCGCGAGGCGCATATACTGCCGCAACAAATACGCAAACAAGCACAGAAATGCGCCCCAGGTTACAAATAACGCCACCCACATGCGGGGATCAAGCCCGGAACCCTCCCCGCCGGCAATCACCGGCTGCGGATGTTGCGTCCGCCACCAACGAATGGCCATGTAATCTATGGGCACATCAACGAAGCCCATGATGCCCACCACCGCCGCCAGGACTGCCGCGCGCCCGGGGTTGATGACGTAACTCCGCAGCATCAGATATGCAACAAAAAGTAGCCATAGTACAAAAGTAAGCGTCAGGCGCGCGTCCCACGTCCACCAGATGCCCCAGACCGGTTTGGCCCACAGCGGGCCCGTTACCAGCACGCAGGTGCAGAAAACAAAACCCACTTCCGCCGCACCATGCGCGAAATCATCGGCGGCATCCCGGCGCTTCCACAGATATCCCACGCTGCCGAGAAAGATCAGGAAATAAGCCAGCATGGCCGTCCACGCCGACGCCACGTGGATGTAAAAGATGCGCTGCACTTCACCCATGGTGGCTTCCTGCGGCGCATACAAAAATATCAAGTAGGTGGCCACCATCAGCCACGCGAGCGTCACGAGCAGGTGCAATGTTGGAGGGAAGATTTTTCTCATACCTTAAGTCTTTGTCCGTGGTCCGTTGCCAGTAGTCCGTTGCCCGTTGTCAGTGCTCAGCGGGAACCGATTCTGCCAGTTACTACGGACGACGGACAACTGACAACGGACAACTGACTATTCTTCTAAAACATACTCAAACAACAAATACGACAAAACTATAAAAATAATACTGAATCCCGCCGTAAGCTTGATCCATCCGGAGTAATCGCTGACGGGGTCGCCTTTCAACGCTCCCGTCGAGGCTTCGACACCGGCGATGAATATGGGGACCGAAACCGGGAATTGCAGCACCGGCAGCATGACTTCGCGCATGCGCGTGTTGGCGGCGACGGCCCCAAAGGTGGTGCCCACCGCCACATAACCCAACGTGCAGAAGAAGGTGGTGAGCGCGAACCAGCCCAGCGCCGGGATGAAAGAGAAGTTATACCAGAGGCTCGTGGCGAACACCACGATGACCTCGGCAATTCCCATAAAGAACAGGTTGGCGAGCATTTTGCCAAGATAGATGGCGCCCGGATCGACCGGCGCCAGGCGCATGCCCTCCAACCCCGCGTTCTCGCGCTCCGCCGCGAAGGAGCGGTTGAAGCCCAACACCCCGGCAAAGGCAAAGGCGATCCATAACAGGCCGGGCAGCAGGCGCAGCGTCTCCTCCCGCGCCGGCTCGAAGGCAAAGTTGAACAAGAATACCACCAGGAGGCCGAAGGTACACATGGAGGCAAGGGTCTCGCGGTGCCGCCACTCGACGCGCAGGTCTTTTACGAAAATCGCCGAGATGATTCGTAGCGTGCGCATGGGGTCAGTCAGCAGTCAGGAGCCAGGAGTCAGGAGACAGAATAAAGCCGCCGATTCCTGCTTTTGACGGTAAATTGCCCTCTCCAAGTCCTGATTTTCTGCAAAATCGTGTCAAATTGCCGTAAATGTCCGACATTTCCTCGGTCATATTGTCCTTGTTTTGTTTGTTTTCATACACATTCCGGCTTTGAACGTAAAACATTTTATTTTCAGCCCACTCCAGGGCCAAATTCTGACTATTTGTTGGTTTTAAGGTGTGGCGGAATCGCCACGATGGGTGCAGGCCAGAAGCTTCCCGCTGCATGAGCGCGCTCCTTCCTTGCCGGGCGCAGACTTCCTTATCCACTATACTCATGAATCTAGGCTTTGTCAAGAACAATTTTTAGGCTACACTTGGTGACGCACAGGCAGGTGCGCGCGAGTGTGGCGCACCTCCGGTTTTGCGGCTCTTACCTCTACTGCCATTTCCGAATCCGTAGCGCGCCGGATTGCGCAGAGCGCAGCTCTGCGCATCGGTAACTACGAATCCACGGCGAAGCCGCAACCGCAGAGCTGCGCTCTGCGCAATCCGGCATTCGTGGCATTTGGCAGGTAAGAACCGCGGACCCCAAAAACGGGGGTCCGCGCTACTCACTCCTTACCCCTTTTCCCAACGAGGCAATGGGGGCGGCGCTGATCGGTCCGTCGTACCGCACCTTTCCGCCTTCGAGCGCCACCAGCCGCCGGGCGATGGCTTTGCCTTGCTCGAAATCGTGGGTGGAAAAAATCAGGGCCTTGCCTTGCCCTTGCAGGCGCCGCATCAGACCTTCGAGGGACTCGGTGGAGGCCGCGTCGAGGCCGGTGAAGGGCTCATCCAACAACAGAAACTGGGGATCGTGCAAAAACGCGCGAGCCAGCGATACCCGTTGCTGATACCCGCGCGAAAGCTCGCGCACCGGAGTCTCCGCCCGCTCGTGGAGGTGAAAGAGGTCAAGCACGGCACCCACCCGCTGCGCTCTATCGGTCAGGCCGAAAAGCTTCCCGGTGAATTCAAGATTCTCACGAACGGTGAGCTCGCCGTAAAGGAAAGTAGTGTGGGAAACGAATCCGATCGCGGCCTTCGCGGCGGCGGGGTGGGCGTGAACGTCCCCGCCGTCATAAAGCACCTTGCCTTCGCTCGGTCGGGCCAGCGTGGAGAGCACGCGCAGCAGCGTGGTCTTGCCCGCGCCGTTCGGCCCATAGAGCAGGATGGAATCTCCGGGCTCGACGCGCAGGCACACGCCACTCAAAGCCGCAAAGTCCCCGAATTGTTTGGAAACGTCGCGCAGTTCCAGCGCGGGATTAGCGCGAGGTGTGTCGGATGGCATAGGACGCGAGTAGCGCCGGGCTTTAGCCCGGCACTTACCGACTACAGGTAAACTCAAATGCCGACCTAAAGGTCGGGGCCACAATTTCCAAACGCAACACTACCGCGAGGTGTGTCGGATGGCATAGGATTCGAGCAGCGCGGGCGGAGCTTTCTTCAGCGTCGCCACCAGGCGCGCTTTCAATTCCAGGCGCTCTTTCCAATAGGGCTTCTCCGCGATCTTACCGCCCGCGAAGAGCTCGTCCAAGTCGGCAAGAGAATTAAACAACTTTTCCACCTCGGCTTCCAGCGCCTTCTGCAGCTCGCTGGCGCTCTGCTGGGCCTTCCACTTGGGCCATTCCTTGGCCACGCGCACGCCCAACCCCCAGAGCAGAACCAGCAGGAAGCAGGCGAGCAGAGGTCCGCCCATGCGCGTCATCGAGTTGGGGAGGGTCTTCACTTCCCCCTCCGCCTGGCCGGCCGAGGCTTCGCCCGCCGCAGTCTCACTGCCCGCCGCTTCCCCGCTGAGGCTGGCGGCGAGTACGGTGTTGGGCGGTACGCTTTCCGCCAGATATTTCTGGCTTCCCGTCTCCGCATCGGCGCCCGCGGCCTTGAACAGTGGGGAGTCCACGGAAAGACTGGAGGGCGACACCAGCAACTCCACGCTGTCGATGGGATAAGCGACGGAGTCCGCGAGGTCCAGCTTGTTCGAAACGTAATCGCTATCGTAAGCCACCATCATCACGGTCAGGCCCGGCTTGAGGGGATACTGAATGTAGAAGTCGCCCGGCCCTTTGCCGGGGTTCACCGGTTGGGGCAGGGGCATGTTCATCAAACCGGCCACTGCGGCGGTGGGGTCGGCGGTGGTTTTGGCGAGGTGAAAGAGGAATGTGCCGTCAACATTCACGTAGCTGCGCGGCGGGTCCGCGGCGTTGCGGATGGCGAACATCTCTTGCACGTGAACCTTGTCGCCCTCCGCATGTAGGATGATGCGGGCGGATTGAATCCGTACGGGCGGCGCAGTGCGGGTGGCGTCGTAAACGGTGATATCGACTTGGGCTTGGCCGCGGTCGTCGAATTTAACCGGGGCGTGGTAATTCACGTCCTGATAAGTCGCCTGAAGGAGGTAGAAAGAGTCGGTGGCAAGGTCGCTGGAGGCGATCGCGAAATGGCCGCTCGCATCCGTCATCGCGGTGGCCACTTGCTGCATTCCCCCGCGCGGCATCAATAGCTGAAGCTTTTGATCGGCGACCGGGGTGCCGGTGGTGCCGTTCATGACTTGCCCAGAAATTTTGCCTCCGGCGGCGAGCAGAGTGGCGCCTGATCCCAGCAGCCAAAGGCAAGCCGCCGAAATCATCAGGAATTTGGATGGTTGCAGTTTCACGATCATGGGACGTAAACAGTGCGATTACCCGCTATGAAAATACCTGTACCGAAGGCACCTTGGACTGCGGCGGCTCGACGCCGCTTTGTCCTCGTCTTTCGGTATTATTCCAAGGCGCGTCGAGCCGCCGCAGTCCAAGATGTTAGGTTCAACCCCTTTTGCCCGGGGCGGTTATCCGCGCGCCACATTCGCCGCAGAATTTTACCGGCAACGGATTCTCATACCCGCAGGCTGAACAAGTGTACTCGATGGGGGGAAGCGTCTTGCGCTGGGCGCGGCGCGCGGCGATTTCGCGCTCCACCACCGCATCGTCCTGCTTGAGCAGTTCGGCCTCCTGGGTGGCCGCCATCAGCCCCGCCGCCTCGCCGAGGTAGTTCGTGCGCAGGGCCTCATAATCGTTGCGCGCGATCTTGCCGGACTGAAATTCAAACTCCAGGTCTTTCAAATTATCGTAAACCACCAGCCGCCGCCGCTTCAAATCGCCGAGCACGGTAACATCCAGGGGCAGAGGTCCACCCGCGGTTTCCGCGCTCAGCAACGGCGCGACAATATAAACCGCCATCCCCACCGCAATCAGAACTGACATGGTTAGCAGCATGCGTTATCCCAGCCCCGTCGATTTCATTTCTTCTTCCACGGCCGAGAGCACCTTGGGGTCAAGGGACGCGGAAGTGGGAGCCGGCACCGTGGCCGGCTGGCGCTTCCAGCGCCGCACGATGACCACGACAAAGCCCAACCCTGCCAGCAGGCCGATGCCGGGCAGAATCCAAACCGCCAAATTAAATCCATGGGCGGGCGGCGCCGTCAGCACCTGAACGCCGTAACGGAGCGACAAATCCTGGAGAATGGCCGTTTCATCCTTGCCGTCTGCGATCTCCTTCTTGATGAACGCCTGCATCTCGGCTTTTTCGGCGCAATCCAGATGCGGACACTGATTCAGCGGGGCAACACAGCCGCACGTGCATTGCACTTCATTGCCCAGAGCTTCCAGGGTCGGCTTGCGGGCGCTATCTCCGCGTGCCATCGATGCGGCAAGCAGAGAGGCGGCCAGCAGAATTAGGCCTCGTAGGGGCACCCCTCGTGGGTGCCCATGGGAAGGGCACCCACGAGGGGTGCCCCTACGAGGCCGCACTTCGGACTGTTCATTAGTACGCATCGCCCGCCTGCACTGCCAATTCCTGCGCCTGGCGCATTTCCGCCATCTCGCGTTCGACGCGGCTGGGAACCATCGCCAGCAATGTGCCCAGCAACGTCACGAAACCGCCGATCCACACCCACATCACCAGAGGGTTGATAAACACCTGGATGATCGCCTTGCCGGTGTCGGGGTCGAGTCCCGCCAGCACGACGTAAACGTCTTCCGAAAGCGTGGGGTGAATGGCCACGTAACTGGTGGGCTGCTGGCTGGCCTTGTAAAAGCGCTTTTCCGGATGCATGGTGGTGAACGCCTCGCCATTCTTGGTCACAGTGATTAGCGCGCGCGTGTATTCGTAGTTGGGATTGTCGCCGGTGACGAGGCCATCACAGCGCAGCATGTAATTCTTTACAGTTAATAAGTCGCCTTCTTGCATCAAGCCCTTGGCATCCGTCTTAAAGGCTTGCCCGGCGAAGCCGATGAAAAGCAGGACAATGCCGATGTGTACGACATAACCGCCGTACCGCCGTGTATTGCGCATGGTCAGGTTGTAAAGGGCCACGGCAAAGTTTTCTTTCGCCGTCCTCATACGCGTGAGTGCGCCCTTCCAGAATTCTCCCACGATGCAGACGAGGACGAAAACGGAGAGGAAGAGGGTCATCCACGCGTAGAAGTTGCGCATGCCCTCGGCGAACATCACCCCACCTGCCACCAGCGCCACGATGAGCGGCAGGGTAAAGTTGCCCTTCAGGCTTTGGAAGGAGGTCTTGCGCCACGCCAGCAAGGGTCCGGCGCCGGTCAACAGCAGGAGCAGCAAGCCCATGGGAATCGCCACTTTATTGAAGAACGGCGCGCCCACGGTGACCGTCGCATTCTCGACGGCCTTGGAAATCACCGGGAACAGAGTTCCCCAGAACACCGCGAACACCAGCGCCAGAAGAATCCAATTATTGAAAAGGAACCCGCTTTCGCGCGATACCATGGAATCAAGCTTGTTCTCGCTTTTCAAATGGTCCAGGCGCAGGAAAAGCAAGGTGACGGAAAAGAACAGAATGATGGCGAGGAAAACGGCAAAGAACGGGCCGATGTTGGATTGTGCGAACGCGTGCACGGAAGAAACAATTCCGCTGCGCGTCAGGAAGGTGCCGAAGATGCTGAGGAAAAACGTCAGGATCACCAGGGCGACGTTCCAAACTTTCAGCATGCCGCGCTTTTCCTGGATCATCACCGAGTGCAGGAAGGCTGTCCCCGAAAGCCACGGTAGCAACGAGGCGTTTTCGACGGGGTCCCATCCCCAGTAGCCGCCCCACCCCAACACGGCATAGGCCCAGTTGCCGCCCAGCAGGATTCCACAACCGAGCAACATCCACGGAACCATGGTCCAGCGGCGGGTGATGCGAATCCAGTTGTCGCCCAATTGCCGGGTGATAAGCGCCGCCATGGCGAAGGCGAACGGCACTACCATGCCGACGTATCCCAGGTATAGCATCGGTGGGTGAATCACCATGGAGTGGTATTGCAGGAGCGGGTTCAGTCCGTTGCCGTCCGGCGCGGTAAAAGCCTGGGTGCCCGCGCTCGTGGCCAGGGAGAGTTCCTGGAAGGGATTTGCTACGAAAAATACGAGCAGCGAAAAGAAGGTGCCGACTCCCATCAGCACGGAAACTACGTAGGGCATCAACTGGCGGTTCTTGCGGCGGTTCTGCCAAACCACCAGGGCGCTGTAAATCGAAAGCAGCCACGTCCAGAACAGCAGCGAACCTTCCTGTCCAGCCCACAGCGCCGCGACCTTGTAATACGTAAGCAAATCGCGGTTGGAGTGTTCGGCCACATAGGCGTTGTGGAAGTCGTTGGTGAGGATCATGTACTCCAGCGCCACCACCGCCAGCGTGATCATCAGGAAGAATCCCAAGGCGGCACGCTCAGCGCTGCGGGTGATGCGCGGGCTGCGGAGCTTGCCCCCCACGGCTCCAGCCACGAGGGCATAGACAGCAAACGCCAGGGAGGCGATGAGGCCGACACTACCGACTTGGTTCATAAATACTCCCTGAGGGGCTCTGCTTGCAGAGATGGAAGCCGCGGGCGGCCTGTGGTCTATGCCCGGAAGCTCATTTTGCGCCGCTCAGCGCGGCCACCGGGCCCTTCATGCCGGCTCCCCGTGTGCCCGGGGCAGCCTGATATTTGGAAGCACACTTGGCCTGAATTTTATCGGCGCGGAATTCCCCGTTCGCCAGATAATCGCCGTCGACAATCGCCTGCGCGCCGTCTTTAAAAGTATCAGGAAGCGTGTCGGTTCCCACATAAGTTACGGGAATGGATTTTGTGTCCTGGGCGAGCCGGAAGCTGAGTTGCCCGCCGCGGCGCTCCACCGACCCCTGCGCGACGACGCCACCCACGCGCACATGGCGGCGCGCCGATTGCGCCTGGGTGAGCTCGTTCACCGTCACATAGTAGGTCTTGTTTTCCTGGAACCCGGAAACGCCTTCCCAGGCTACGACGGCGAGAATGATGCCGATGCCGATGCCGAACTTCCACTTCTTATTGTGCATGAGTGTACCACGCGCGAAAACTCGGGGGCTTATGCCTCCGCAAACCTGAAAATGTTTTCCCCGGACAACCCCAACTAAAATTTTGCACCCGCTGCGGCCCATAGTCAATGAGAAAGACGCGACGGAAATTGACCGCGCTCAATCCGCGGATCGCGCCATGCTTTCGTCCCAATCCAACCGTGGAGAGGAGTTTGCTGGGGTTCTTCTTCTGGGCGTGCAACAGGGATCGGCCGTTCATCACCGGGAACAAATCGTGGTAATCTGGTTGCTGGGCATCTCAAAAACTTTTTTTATGACACGGCCGGCCGCGCCGGAATCCCAATGAATTTCAGGAGGCCTATGGCAGACCAACCCGCTGTTCAGTGCGCTCTCGCCGATACCTGGCACCTCAATAACCGCGTCAACCTGCGCTTGCTCGATGCTTTGACCGACGAGCAACTGGCGACGACGATCCTTCCGCGCGGTAAGTCCGTGACCAGTTATTTTGTACACATCCACATGGCGCGGTTCTATTGGCTGGAGCATCGCTCGAAGGCTTTGGCAAAGACCATCAAGAAAATCCCGGGCGGATCGGCTCCCCGTGCGACGCTGCGGCAAGCCCTTATCGATTCCGGCAACGCCATGGGGGAATTATTCGCCGAAGCGGAGCGCACCGGCAACATCAAAGGCACCAAGATAGGACCGGTGGGTTTTCTTGGTTACGCGCTCGCTCATGAAGGACACCATCGCGGGCAGATCATCCTGCACCTCAAGATTGCGCACAAGCCTCTGGACCGTGCGACCGGCTACAGCCTTTGGTACTGGAATAAAATTTAAAACCCAATGGCAAATCACAAGCGACGGGCAAGGTGCATTATGGATATTCCGCAAATGCCCGCCATTGCCCGGTAATAACGGCAGTGGGTCGGAATATCCCCTTTAAGGTGTTATAGATAGCCCCACCCAGCCTTTCCCTGGAGGAAGACCCTTACGCTTAAGTCTTTTAAATTCAACACATCTAGAGCTACTAAAGCGAGCCATGGCAGGGCGATATGGGGTTAACGGGAAATCTCCCCTCGCTCAGCAACGGAAGCCTTTTTGTCTATCTTAGATTCACATCGTTTAAATACAATAACTTACAAGAAGCAGCAAATTTGTCCACTTTTGCATCCAAGCAAGTGTGCCGGTCAAGAGCAAGCGGGCTTTGATGGCCGGCGGTGGAAGGAGGGCAGCAGCCATGACACGCTTTTTGAAATACTCAGCGATTGCCCTTTTGGCGTTTGTGACCTTTGTTCCGGCAGCGTCCGCGCGCGGATTCTACGGCGGCCGCGGGTTCTACGGAGGCGGGTTCTACGGAGGCGTTGGCCTGGGGTTCTACCCGGGGTACTACGGTTATTACGGCCCCTGGTACGGACCGGCCTACTACGTCCCCAACGCGGGCGAAGTGGAGATTCAGGCGAAGCACAAGGGTGACCAAATTTTCGTCGATGGCGGATTTGCGGGCCGCACGGGCGAACTGAAAAAGTTCCCCTTACGTGCCGGCACCCACACCATCGAGCTGCGCAATGCCAACGGGCAGACGTTTTATCAGGAGAAGATCAACGTCATCGCGGGTAAGAAGCTCAAAATCCAATCGGATTACGTCGGTTAACCTTCGCATTTCCTCCCTAGCGACGCCACGGCGCATGATCGATGCCGTGGCGTCCCACCCCTTGTAGAAACTCGCCAGGATGGTACGTTTGTCCTATAGACGGTGGTTCGGGAATTGCGTATAACAAAGCGGCTTACGATCAGAAGCCCGCTCCTGTGGAGATCGTTATGGCCCCGAACCCTCCGCGCCGAAAGGTTCTGATCATCGAGGATGAACCCTCGATTCGGAAAGTTCTGTACGTGTTATTGGCGGGGCTCGGTTGCGAGGGTGACGCTGCCTCCGACGCTTACGAGGCGCTGTCCATGATTCGGCAAGGGGAATTTGACGCGGTTCTGCTCGACCTTCGTTCCAGCCAGCTTCCCCCTGATCAAATGGTCTGCGCCATCGCGGAACTCCGGCCCAGCCTGGTGGGGCGCGTCCTGGTGATCACCGGCGAATTCTCTCATCCCAAGACGCTCGAGATGCTCGAGCGTTACGCCCTGCCGCACGTTCCCCGCAGTCGTATCCCCTCCGGCCTCTCCCGCCGCATCGCTCCGATGGATGAGCTCACTTCCTTCATTTTTGCACTAAGTTAATCAATGGATACCGCCCAGCAGATAAACGACAAGGAGAACCGTTAATACGGTGCCCAGCCCGATGCCGGCACCGCCGCCGTAACCCCAGCGGCTATGGCCGTAATACCCACCACCGCCGCCTAAGACCAACAACAAAATGATAATGAGTATCAACATTTAAACCCCCAGCACTTTTTCAACTTGGCCGATCTTCTTCTGGACCATGCCGGCCGTCTTCTCGATGGTGCCTTCGTTTTCCAGCTTTGGATTATCGGTAGCTATTCCCACCTTCTCCTTGATCTTGCCCTTTACTTCGTGAATCTTGCCTTTCAATTCGTCCTGAGTACTCGGTTTCATCTCACCCTCCAATTTAAATGCTCTGAAGCTCTTGTATGTTTTGCCGCTCCGCTGGAGGTAGTGGCTTATCCCCGGCCTTTAACCGAAAGAGGTTTGTATCGCCTCGCCTCTCCTCCCCGCGGCGTTTTACATGGTATTTCCCCGGCAATGTAATGTCTGTTCAGAGTTGACCAAGCCCCTGACCAAAACGGCACAGCATCGCCGCATATTTCGCGACAGTGCAAAATGGAACGGCATGGCCTCTACTGCAACGAGGCCATTTCCACGGTCTGCGCCAGATTCGCCCGGCGGCTCATTTCCGCCCGAATCTGCCCCGCCTGTTCGGGGCTGAAATTCAACATACCCTTGCCCATGTTGGCCACGTCCCGCTCATCCCAATCGCCGTGCATGATTCCCTGCGGGCAGTGCTGGAGGTTGAACAAGTGGCCGATTTCATGCGCCATGGCGTGTCCCAAAATCTCGGCCAGGCTGGCGTCGGATTGTTTCTGCGCCAGGTCCGCGGCCACGTGGGCAAACACGTAGGCCTCGGTTCGTTCGTGTTCCTGTCCCGGTGCGAGACCCATGTTCGTGGTCGGCAGCCCGAGTCTTTTGGCCATCTCTCGCGACAAAACCTTGATGGAAAGGTTGAGGCCGCCCTGCGTCGAGCCCTCCAGGTACTTTTCGTCGGGGGCAAGAGGAATAAAAGTGGCATCTATCCCGGCCTTTTGCAGAACCCGATGGGCAACCTCTCCGGCCCGCACCAGAGTTTTGCGATCGAGTTTGGCATAGTTTCGGACGTTTACCGTGAAGCGTGCGGGACTGTCGGTCACCGTCGCCGCGAACGCCGTCGCGCTCCCCATCAGAAGGATTGCTAAACCCAGCAGTGTCCCGAACCCCCAACCCGCAATCCCGAACCCCGAGCCTTTAGTCCCGAATCCCCAACCCCCAATCCCCAACCCCGAGCGTCTGATCCCCAATCCCTGTTTTTCCATGGCGTCCTCCTCCGTTCTCACCGGGGAAGGCGGGAACGGAGGGCAAAAACTCGGACGCCCGAAAATTTTTTTTGGAGGAGATTTATTCGGGCTGGCGCCGGCGGGGGGTGCTATAATCCGCGCCACGTGCAAGCCACTGGTGCGGTTGGCGAAGGGGGCATATGACGCGGCCCGCAACTCAGCCCAAAACGCACGATGTCACTCAGCTCCTCCACGCCTGGGGCCAGGGAGAG
>Ga0326727_10022925_pt1 | contig 11995 bp, 10 predicted proteins | sample MB2enrmetagenome_FD_207643 | JGI IMG/M metagenome (GOLD analysis project Ga0326727, IMG submission 207643) | Lab enriched peat soil microbial communities from McLean, Ithaca, NY, United States - MB29MY | ecosystem: Environmental > Terrestrial > Soil > Wetlands > Peat | place: USA: New York... | reverse complement strand
GAAAGCGGGAACGAAACGCGCGCCCCAGGCGATCTCGTCCCAGCGGAACGACGTTCGGGCGTTTACGACCTGGTTGAAAGAGTCATCGAAGCCCGTGATGAGAACCAGAAGCTCCGCGGACCGCTCGGCAAGCTTCTCCCGGGTGAGCCCATGCAGGGGACTGGAATCGATGATGGGATGGACGATGGTCCACGTCAGCGGCAGGAAGTAGACGGTGGGCCGCTCCAGCTCAAGCCGCGCATACTTGCGCTTCTGTTGGCCGCCTTCCCATTCGACCGTCATCAGGAGGACTGTAGCCTCGAGGTTGACGATGGCGTTGGAGCGCCGGTTAGCAATCCGAAACTGCAGGCTCATGCCGTCACGGAACGGCGAGATGATGGCCTTGCTGCTGAAGAGGATCCTGGCGGACGGACGGGAGAACCGGCCATAGAGAAGGCCCGCGGCAAACGCGAACCCCATGACTCCTAGCATTGCCTCCACGCTGGCAATCGCGTTGGCGCCTATCCCTCGGGGTGAGATCGTCCCGTAGCCGACCGTGGTCAGGGTCTGAACGCTGAAGAAAAAGGCGTTCAGCATCGACTCGACGCGCGTCGGCGCTTGGGCGCCGGTAAGGTTCTCCAGGCCCGCGGCGATGTACAGGCCGGCGAAGAGCCCGTTCACGATGATGAAAAGCGCCAGTACAAGGCCCATGAACGCCGGCCAAGAAAGAGACAGGAGGAGCTGGTAGATGTGCAGGTCCTTCAGGGTCAGGCCTTTTCGCCGCACGTTGAAGGAACCGTCGCGGTTGATGATTCTGCGAAGCTCGCCGGTGTAGCTCTGTGTGATTCCCGGATCGAACTGCTCTCGGTTCAGAGGCGCGCCGCTCATGGCCTCACGGATTAAGCGTCCAAATGACGCCGAACGACGCAAGCCACCGGCTGTAGACGACCTGGTACGGGCTGTTGCCCTCTGCCAGCCACTGCTGGGACGAGCTCCAGACGGTCGACTTGTATGATTCGGCCAGCTCGAACATCACCTCAGGGGTGAGGTGGTAATGGACCCCCAGCCACGGGTAGCTTTCGTAGATGAAAGTGCTCCCGAAATTGAGGGGAAAATACGCCTCGTAGGCCGCTTGGAAATCGAAAAGCGGCTGACGGTCCACCAACCAGAAGTACGTGAGCTCCGGCCTCACCATGATGGACTGCTGGTTCTCGAAGGTGTTGTAGATGTAGCGGCCCTTGAGCATGAAGACCCAGGACTTGCCGGGCAGGAAGTCCAGCAGGAACCGCGGGCTTGCATCCAGCATGAAGACATTCTCGAATCTTCCCGTGGCGTCCTGCCAGGACCACGGAAGCGGCGTCGGGTTGGAGACCCAGTCATCATCATGGCGCACTCCGGCCTCGAGGCGATAAAACGCGCCTATCTTCAGGTTTTTCAAAGGCCTGTAGTAGCCGCCAAGGGTCAGGGCCCTATACTGGAAAGAAAGCTCTGCGTCCTCGAGTCGTCCTGTTACGTCTGCCATAAAGTCGAAGCTGCCGGTCTGAACGACGAGAGCCGTGTGCCCTTCTAACTCGAGGATGCCGTTGGGGGCAACGGGCACGTTGTCCGCGAAGGCCTGCGCCGCCGCGGCGAGCGCCAGGGCGGCCGCGGTAAGCACAGAGGCTCCCATCAACGCTCTAGTTGTAATCATGGTTGAGCAGATCCCCATAGGCCTGGTCCAGGCTCGTGTGATCCTCAAGACTTCCACCGGCCGGATCCATGTTCCAGTTCAAACCGCGTGTCCACCTGTACCTGTGCGGCGTGGTCAGCTTCATGCCGCCCACGATGTTGATCCCCTGGCCTGCCGGCACCAAAACCTTTTGGCTCGTGGATGGCACCGACACGTCCACCAGGCCTTCGTTCACGCACAGCCAAACGTCCCGCTCGTTGTCTATGGTCTTTCCGAACGCCACGAAGAACTCCGTGCCCCGGACTCCCGCCACCGTCTCTCCCGCGAGCAGGGAGAAGCTGCCGGCGAGCTTTTTCAGGATGTGGGTGAAGACACCGCCTGTGGCAAGGGATACCTGCGTCGCGTCTCCGATGGCGTCAACCACGAGGCTCGTGTTCTCCATGAGCTTGATATGTGTCGCGTTGGAGAGGTCGATGACGGCAAGGCCGTCCGATCCCGTGGTTACCGTTTCTCCCGCGGAAACCTTCGTTCCCGGTCCAGCATCCTGCGAGGTGCCGCCGTTCGTCACGGTCACGGTGCCTTCGGTGTAGATAATCTGGCCGTCCAACGCCATCACGGCCGAAGGTACAGCAAGACTGCAGGAGATGAGAACTCCGAGAGAGAGCCAGCGGGCCGCGTCCATAGTCGCCTCCTGTGCCTCGAATATACCCAGAGCGGCGTCACTTGAGGCGTTCCCGTTCGCGCCGAGGAACCTCGGAAACGTCACGCTAGAGAAGGTATCCCCAGGTCTGCAGAAGGTCGCCGTCGCGGTGCCAGCGCTCCCCGATGTCTGTCCGATAGAACATGTTGGGAATAATGATGTTCTTTACCCGGTTATACGCCTCCTTGCGGGCGTCATCCATGGTAGAGCCGGAGCCAGTGACGACGAGCGCATAGCCGGAATTGCCGGCTAGCCGCCAGTCCCCGTCCACCAGCCGCACGTCGCAGGGGTGGATCCCGCCGTTCACCGGCTTCCTGAAAATCACCACGGCGTCCTCCGAGAACTTCCTGAACGCCTCGGGATCCACGAAAGGGAACGGAGGCACGGCAATCACGACGCATATCTGGAAGCCTTTTTTTGTGCGTACCGTGATGCCTTGCCCGCGCGCCATGGCGGCGAGGACATCGGACCACCGCGAGAGCATCCCCTCGATCTGGAGGTTGATGGTGGGATATCCGAACCGGCAGGTGAACTCCAGCGGGTAGATCCCGCGCGAGTTAGCGATGCAATTGATGTCGATGTACCCCGTGTACCGCGCGGCTGCAAGCCGGTCCTTCATTTTTAGCAGCGTCTGCTGGAACAGAGTGCTCGAGCCGTGCCAGAAGCCCGAAGTGCCCATCTCACCAGTCTGCGGCCCGATGTCGTCGTTAAACATCCGTTTGTGCTCGAAGTTGACGAACACTGGCTGGAGGAACTCCTTGCCGTTGAAAAAGGCGCCCACGGCCACCTCGACTCCGGATGCGTACTTCTGAAGCTGGAAGTTCCTGATTTTTCCGCTCCAGCCGTTCCTGTAGTGTTCGAGCATTGTGAGCACGTCCAGGCCGTCCTCCTCCTGCCCCACAAAGGACAGCACCTTTTCGTTCTGCGCGCGGCCACTGGGTTTCACCACGTAGCGGCCGGGGTTACTCTTGATGAAACCGATGGCGGCATCGAATGAATCGAACTCCCACCGCGGCAGCGTAGTGATGCCGGCCGCCTTCATCTCTTCCTGGCCGAAGTCCCGGTCCATTTCCAGCTTGTCCGTGTATGGCGTACCACCAATGACCGTCTTGCCTTCGGCCCGCAGTCTCTCAGCCACGCTGCCGAACTCGCAATCGTCGAAGACGATGACATCGGCCCAGTCCTTGCAGTCCTCCCACTTGTCCACTTTCTCCACGAAACCGTCTGCCACGTCCCTTTCCGACTTCAACGCGATGTGGTAAAGGACCTCCTGCCCCTCCTTCTTGACTTCCCACGCCAAATCGTGGATCAGGCCGTACTTCGAGATGAAAAGAAACCGCTGACGCTTCGGACCGCTGGGAAGGAGCGTTGGGGAAATGCCGGCGGGCGCGTAGGCCGCCGGCTCCCCTTGGGTCGCGGACTGCACGGAAGGCGCGGGCTGGCTTTGCGCTGAGCCTGGAGGGTTTTCTGGTGGAGGCGTAACTGGCGGTGTTTCGGCGGAAGACGCTGAGACTGAATAGGGTTGACCCGCGGCGCTCGCGGATTCGGCCGAAGCGCCGGACGCGCCATTGGCCTTCCCGCCATTCCTCCTGGCCGGGGTCTTTTCTTCTGCCATAATGTGTAGCGAACATACGTCGGATGCTTGGTGGTCGGCAAGTATTTGGAGAGGGAAATTGTGTAAATTCACCCTATGGCTTCACATTCGTTCCTTCATTCGACAAGTCGTCACGTTGCTGGCGCTATCGGAAGCCCGCGGCTCAAAGAGACAGAGGTGACAGGCAATGAAAAGATCGCTCCCGGGATTTATCGACTTACCTTCCCGCGAAAAGACAATTTTGTTCCCGGACAGACACTTGCGCTCACCACGGACCAGTGCATCCCCGCGAGGTATTACAGTATAGCGAGTGGCTGCAATGACCCTTTCATCGAGATCGTCTACGATCTTGTGCCTGAGGGAACGCTGACTCCGCGGCTCGTACGGCTCCGCCCGGCAGATCGGCTTTTTGTCTCAGAGCCGATCGGGTCGTTCATCGACGACGAGTATGAGTCGGTCTGGATTGCCGCAGGCACGGGTGTGGCTCCTTTTGCTTCCATGGCACGGTCGGGCCTACTGGCCGGCAAGTTTCTCGTCCAGGGAAGCAGGACGCTTGCGGGACTCTATCTGCGTGGGTACTTTTCTTCCGTTCTGGGGGAAAGGTACGTGCCATGCTGCTCGACTGAGGCCGGCGAAGGAGTCTTTTTCGGCAGAACCACCGCGTGGCTGGCCCGGGCGGACCTGTCGCCTGAGGGGAAATACCTTCTTTGTGGAAGCAGCGGGATGGTCGTGGATGTCCGAGATATTCTCATTGCGCGGGGAGTCTTGTTCCAGCGAGTTATTTCGGAGATTTACTTTTAAGGAAGATACTGGGATGATTGCCGAGAGCGGGGTATCGAGAGGTTGAAACGGATGTCTGAAAGTCTTTTCGGCGCCACAATAGCGGGCCTCGGCCATATAGCGAAGGAGGCAGGGCTCCCTCCTTATGCGGCTCAGCAGCTCGGGGACTGGTTGTACCGAAAGAATGCAACAAGCTTCGCGGAGATGGTCAATCTTCCTCGCCGCGCGCGGGAATGGCTTTCCGAGCGATACTCAATCGATACTCCCGGCCCGATAAAAGCCACCGAATCCCAGGACGGAACGCGAAAGTATCTTTTCCCCGCCGCTCGGGGCGGATTCGTGGAGGCCGCCTGGATCCCCGAGGGAAAGCGAGCCACGCTGTGCCTTTCCGTCCAGGTCGGATGCAAGATGGGCTGCCTTTTCTGCATGACCGGGAAACAAGGTTTTCAAGGTCATCTCTCCGCGGGAGAGATCCTGAATCAGTACCGCAGCCTGCCGGAGCGGGATACGGTGACCAATATTGTGTACATGGGCATGGGCGAGCCCATGGACAACCTGTCGAACGTGCTGGAAAGCCTTGAATTGCTTTGCTCCCCCGACGGATATGGGCTCAGCCCGTCGCGGGTCACGGTCTCCACCGTAGGGCTCCTCCCCGCCATGAAGGAGTTCCTGGAGCGCGCCCGCTGCCATCTCGCGGTGAGCATGCATTCTCCATTCGAGGAGGAAAGGCGAATGTTGATGCCGGTGGAGAATGTCTATCCCTTGAAGGAGGTCCTTGCGGTGTTGCGGGACCGGCCTCTGGGCCGCCAGCGGCGCATCTCCTTCGAGTACATCATGTTCAAAGGCGTCAACGACAGCGACCGCCATGCTCGTGAGGTCGCCAAGATCCTCAACGGCATTCGCTGCCGGGTCAACCTCATTTCGTTCCATCCTATCCCGGGGACTCCGCTCGCCCCGAGCCCGCGGGAAACCATGGAGCGTTTCGAGCAGGAGCTGAAGCGCCGCGGCGTCCTGACCACCATCCGCCGGTCGCGCGGCCTGGATATATCCGCTGCATGCGGAATGCTCTCTACGCGGGAGCTCGTCCGGTTAAGAGCGGAGTCGGAATGATGAAACTGCACTTGCGGTCAGCGGAGGATCTTTTTCACTTCCCCCGCAATCGCGCGCCCAAGAGAGAGATGATCCTTTTCTTCGAGGTGTATTCCGTCGAGGTCGCTCGAGCGGATGACGTCCCCCGCATCGAGGAAATGGCAGCCGCGCAAGCGCGCAGCTTCCCGGTAGTGGTTCCCTAGTTGCAGTGATTTTTCCGCGCCTCCGGCGAACATGCCCTCAAATCCGGAAAGCTTGGCGATTGGTGGCGGGGCAACAAGAAGCACCTCGGGGGATGCGCCTGCTTGGCCCGCACCGCTCGCCACGATAATGTCTACGAGCACACCCGCTCCGGCGGCAATGTCCGAGGCGTGAGCTGAGAACCGCATCTTCAGGTCGTTGGTTCCTAACATCATGACAACGAGGTCCAAAGGGGCGTGGGATTGGAGAAGGACGGGGAGATGGCGCTTGCCGACCTTGTCGCCCTCGATGGGGTCCTCCCACACCGTGGTGCGTCCGTTCAGCCCCTCCTCGATGACGTGATAGCCGCTTCCGAGATCCGCCTGAAGGACACCGGTCCAGCGGACATTGGCGGGATATCGTTGCCCTGTTGTTGGGGAGTACCCCCAGGTGTTCGAGTCCCCAAAGCACAGTATCTCTTTCATGGTTTCAGTACACGAAAGGTATTACGCGCTTGCGCTCTCGGGGGTAATCTGGAAACATGTCCAGATACCAGGCACGGTTGGCATGCGCTCTTGGCACGAGGTTGGCTGCGGTGAAAAGGGCGAATGCCAAGCCAGGAAGGGACCACGTTGCAAGCGCCCATCCGGTCCATTCCACGATCTCCCCGAAGTAGTTGGGGCTGGCGACGTATTCAAACAAGCCTCCCCGGGGTATTTTGTACCCGCCGTCTCCGTTCTCCCGCAGGCCGCGCAGTTCCGCGTCAGCCCTGACGTGTGTCACGAAGCCCGCCACGAACAAGGCCATCCCTAGCCCCACCCGCGCAGCCGCGATGACGCCGCCAACGGGAAGAAGGGTGAACCCGGCAAGGAAGTGACCGTTGGCGTACCCATTGAGGGAGTTGAAGATTGCAGCGAAAAGGATCAGGAGGACCGGGAAACGCTTTCCCGTATCTTTCATAAGCAAAGGGAAGAGGCAGGTTCTGTAGATATAGTGCATTTCCCACAGCCCCAGCAGGACCAGGGCGAGCGGGCTTGCCTTCCGCTCATCGAAAAGCACGACTCCTGCAATCACTACCATGGCAGGCAACTCCATAAGGAACCAGCTTGCCCGGGAGGCGATTGACGGACCCCACCCCTCGCGGAAATGCCGTCCGTAGGGGGCGGTGACGAAATAAAGGAGAATGAAAACAAGGGGGGTGCAGGCAAATATCACGAGGATCGCTACCGTATTCAGCATAGACTTCCTGAGTACATTACCAGATAGAGTAGGATCGGGCAACGGATTGTTTGTTGACACCTTAGGTGAAATATCGTATGGTCTATATGACTGAAAATACAATAATAGTCATAGAGGAACTATGCCGAAGGCATTCAGTGACACCGAGAGGGAACGAATCAAGGCAAAGCTCATCAAGGCCGGGCAGAGCCTCATCAACAGGATGGGTCTTCGCCATCTCTGCGTCGATGATGCCGCACACGCTGCCGGAATATCAAAGGGAAGCTTTTATTCCTTCTTTCCGTCGCGGGAAGAGTTCATCCTGTCCGTTTTCGAGGCGTGGGAAGCAGAATACCGCGGGGCCTTGATCAAGGAAATCAGCGAGAGCAAAGGCACCGCTCGGGAACGGGTCCAGAGGTTTTTTCTCGGGGCATTCGCAATCCTCGAGAAGGAGCCCGGTCTGACCCAGATGAACTCGAGGGAAATCCAGGCCATCATTGAGAGGCTCCCCCCGGAAAGGCTGAAGACCCATCAGGATACGGACAACCGTGTCTTGGGAGAAGCATTCGGCCGGTGGATCAGCGAAGGCCTGCTCGTACCGGATCTCAGCGAAGCGATGCGGGGCCTAGTCCCCATGCTTTTTTCGATAGTCATTCATCGGGATGATTTCCCTCCCGGGACGTACCAGCCCGCTGTGAAACTGATCTGTGAAGCGCTTGCAATGCGGATCGGAGGCAGGAGATGAGAGTTGATCATGGCGCAGACGGCCCAGCAATCAGCGCGCGAGGGCTGTCAAAACGCTACGGCCCCATGCGGGCCGTCGTGAACGTGAACCTCGAGGTGAGGCGAGGGGAGATCTATGGCTTTCTCGGTCGAAACGGTGCCGGAAAAACAACCACCATCCGCATGCTCCTGGGTCTGGTGCGTCCGAGCGGCGGCACGATCTCCCTCCTCGGCTCTTCGCTCGAAAAAGACCGCGCAGGGGTCTTGTCCCGTATCGGCTACTTCGTCGAATCTGCTTGCGCCTACAACAACCTCACCGTTCGGGAGAACCTGGAGATTCAGCGCTCTCTCACCGGCGCCTCGCGCAACGCCGTGGAAGAGGTCATCGGGTTGCTCGGGCTCGGCCAGTATGCGGACCGGCTGGCCGGTCTGCTGTCCATGGGCAACAAGCAGCGCCTCTCTCTTGCGAGGGCTCTCGTGCATTCTCCCGAGCTTCTCATCTTGGATGAGCCCGCCAACGGCTTGGATCCCGCGGGGATCATCGAAATCCGTGCGCTCCTCCGTCGTCTCGCCGATGAGAAAGGCGTGACTGTCTTCATGTCCAGCCATCTTCTGGATGAGGTGGAACACCTGGCGGACCGCGTGGGAATTGTGCATGCCGGGCGGCTCATCGAGGAGGTAGACTACTGGCAGCTGCGCGAGAACGGCAGAGGTGCCATCGAGGTCGAGGTAGACGACGCCGTTCGGGCCGAACAAGTCATGCGCACCGAGCTCGGCCTGGTCGAGCTGTCACGTTGCGGGGAAGCCTCATTTCGAATAACGGACCGCGCCGCCCGGCCCGCTCCTGTCGCGCGTGCGCTCGTCCAAGCAGGCATTGCACTCGAGCGCCTGGTCTACACGGAAGAAGACCTGGAACAGCACTTCATGCGTCTGACAGGAGGCACACCGTGACGTTCCCATACGTCCTGAGAGCGGAGCTGCTCAAGCTGCGGAGAAGCAAGGTGACCTTGGTTTCCTTCATCGTTTTTTCATTCATGGTCGTCATTGTCGGGTCGTTTCTCTGGATGATGAAGAACCCCGCGGTGGCAGAGAGTATCGGCCTGCTCGGACAGAAAGCGAAGCTCGCCTTCGGCGGACAGCCGCTGGATTGGCCGAGTTTTCTGGCTCTTGTCGTGGAAATAGGAGGCATGGGTGGGCTCTTGATGTGCTCGGTCATAGTCAGCTTCATCTTCGGCAGGGAATACGCCGAGGGCACCGCGAAAAACCTCCTTGCCCTGCCTGTGCCACGATGCCAGTTCGTTCTCGCGAAGATTGTCACGGCGACAATCTGGTTTGGCGCGCTGACGTTATGGCTCATTCCAGTATCGCTTGTCACTGGCCTCGCCGTGGGTCTGACGGGCCTTACCGGGGCGCAGCTCACGGCAGCAACGGCAAAGCTCCTCGGGCTCGCTGGCATGTCTCTCTGCTGCTCGGCAATCGTAGCGTGGGTTGCCGTGGAAACCCGCGGGTATTTTGCCCCGATGGGCTTCTCTATCGGTACGCTCATGGTCGCTTCCGTTTTCGGGCACACCGGCTGGGGACCATGGGTGCCATGGTCCATCGTGGGCCTGTACTCAGGAGCGGCCGGTCCTGTGACCGACATCGGATGGGGAAGCGTGGCGGTGATTGCCGCGACCCTCATCGTCGGGACCGGCCTCGTAGCCTCGCACGAAGTCAAGGCTGATAACTCGCAGTAGGGTGCTCATTGCCCAAGGCGCATTGGACGGCGTCGAACCACAGTCCAGGGCATATCGCCCTGTGTACCCTTTAAGAAGATTTAGCCCACAATCCACTCCTTCCTCGTGGAAGGGCGTTGTGATCGCTAGATAAACTCCTTGCAGCAAGCTTGCCATTGCGCCTCGTGGTAAAGAATTAGTCGGATCATAGCACACGCTTAGACTTTTCGCGTGTACTCTGAAGTTTCGAAAGCGTTCAATCGGAGTGTTCTCGTGGACGTTTCCCAGCGAACGGATTGCGTGAAGTGCCGGTCATGTATAGTGCCGCAGTTTGGTGAAACCTTGCTTTCGGGATTTTGGCTTCGAGAATGCAGATTTTGCTGAGTCTCACTTAGAACAAACCCAATTGGCCGCCGGCGTCGAAGAGATTGTCCGTTGAAAGGCCGATGAATGAGGCCAGAGACTCAACGATCGGGCGGATTTGCTTCTGCACATAGTGCTCGTAGTCCGGCGGAGCCCTGCGCCGCGATTCGGGCTGCGGACCCTCCGTGGTCATCACGTAGCGTATGAGCCCGGAGCGTTCCTCCAGGGGAAGCAAAGCCGCCGCACGGGCGTGCGGCGGCGAAGACTTCGTGTAGGCTTCGACTGGCTTGCGAAGCGACTTCCTGTACACCAGGCGGGAATCCAGCCTGCTCGCGCGAAGCTCACGAATGACGGAGCGCACCAGCTCGGAAATGTGGTCAACCGGCTCGTCGCGAAAGACGAGCGTAAGGAGGTCTCGTTGAAGCCCCTGCGCCAGCCCAGTCCAGTCGTGGCGAACCGCCTCCAGACCGACGATCTCGATCGTGTCATCGGTCGCGCCGCTTGCACCAGAGCTGCCGTCGGCCGCGCCCGCGCGGAGTCCCGCGTATCCCTTGGCCCGTCCCCTGCTTTCACTCTCCTCTTCAGGGTCATCACCAGCGGCCGGGCCGCGCATGGGCGGCAGGAAGAACTTCCGGTAGATCGTTTCGAACTCGAGCTCGAGCCGGGAATCCACCCCGTAGTCCTGGCGCACATGACGGGCCAGGCTCTCGTTCACGAACCGGGCGAGCTCCGCCCCGAGCTGTGGCAACTGCCGGACAGCCCGGGGCCCCGGCTCGTCCATGCGTACGAACAGTGAATCCGTATCTCCGTAGATGACCTCCAGTCCGAGGGCGGAGACCAGGTCGCGTGTCCAGTACAGGATGTGCTGTCCAAAGCTCGTGATTGCGCCGGCCAGCGAGGAGGCGGCAAACCGGCAGCCTGGCGTGCCCAATACTCCATAGAATGAGTTCATAACGATCTTGTATGCGTACGCTGCCCGCTTGTTGCCGGCTTTCTTGGCCTGGTCCCTGCTTTCGAAGAACCTGTCCAAGATGCCCGGCAGGATCCCGGGCTCCCTGCGGAACGCCGCGCCGTTGGGAGCGGTTATTAGTCCCTGAGTGTCTCGCTTGTCGATCACTCGTGAAAGCGGGTCGATGTTGAAGGTTCTGATGATCGACGGGTAAAGGCTCTTGAAGTCGAACGTCAGGACATTCTCGAAAATGCCGGCACGCGGCGTGACGATCCCTCCGCCGGCAACCCGATCCAACGTGTCCTGATCCACTCCGAGGGTGGGCGCGACGATGCCTCTCTTGTGGAGATGCTCCATGTAGAGGAACTCGAAGGACGCCACGCTCATGGAGGTCTGTTCCAGCGAAGTCCCGATAAGGAGCGATTTCTGCAGTGCCAGCTGAAGGAGGCCTTCTTTTCTCAGGATGTCGATGACAAGCTTTGCGTCCTCCCTACAGTACAGGCACAGGTTTGTTGGATCTTCCCTGTAAAGCCGCTCCACTGCGGCGGTTTTCGACTCCCCCGGCCTTTCCTCGATCCTCTTCCCTCGTCCCAAGACGCTCTGGGCCACTGTCTCGAGCCTATAGTCCTCCAGTCCCATCCCAGCAAAACGCACGAGCCACAACGCATCCAGCACCTGGCGCCCGGGGACGATCGCCTTGCTTCGCTTCCAGCGGGTTGTACCGTCGCTGTCCTCACGGTCCAGGAATGACGCTTGCTCGTCGGACCTGCCGATGTCGAAGCGGATGCCAAGCGCCGCGAATCTCCGCGTGAGCACCCGGAGGTCGAAGTCCACTACGTTCCAGCCGGTAATAACATCAGGATCCATCGCGACGATTCTCTCGCGAAGCTTCGCCAGCATGCTCTCCTCGTCGGCGCAACTTTGCACTGACGCGTCATCCGGCTTCCCGTCCGCCGCCGCGTTGAAAAGCACTTCCGCGCTTTCCTGTCCCGCGGCAGGGTTCCAGAAGGCAAGGGAGACGGCATAAACGGTCTGG
>Ga0326727_10022924_pt1 | contig 11996 bp, 11 predicted proteins | sample MB2enrmetagenome_FD_207643 | JGI IMG/M metagenome (GOLD analysis project Ga0326727, IMG submission 207643) | Lab enriched peat soil microbial communities from McLean, Ithaca, NY, United States - MB29MY | ecosystem: Environmental > Terrestrial > Soil > Wetlands > Peat | place: USA: New York... | reverse complement strand
ACGCCCGCATGGCGGAGGAGGAAGGCGCCTTCGACTTTGGCGACGTCGTCGAGGCGATCACCCGCAAGCTGATCCGACGCCATCCCCATGTGTTCGGCGACGCGCGCGATCTGACCAGCGACGAGGTCAAGGCGCTGTGGGGTCGGATCAAGGCCGACGAGAAGCGCGAGCGCGCCGCGGCCCGCGTCGGCGTCGGATCGCCGCCGCCGCGGGGCGCCGGCGTCCTCGCCGGCGTGCCGCTCGCCCTGCCCGCCCTGACGCGCGCGCTGAAATTGCAACAAAAAGCCGGCAAGGTCGGCTTCGACTGGAACGACGCGCGCGCCGTCATCGCCAAGCTGCGCGAGGAAATGGACGAGATCGAAGCCGAACTCGACGCGGGCGCCGAGGACAAGGTCGCGGGCGAGGTCGGCGACCTGTTGTTCGCCGTCGCCAACCTCGCGCGTCACCTGGCCGTCGATCCGGAGGCGGCGCTACGCGCCGCCAACGCCAAGTTCGAGCGCCGCTTCGCCCATATCGAGGCGCGGCTCGGCGCCGAGGGGCGCGCGCCCGGAGACGCGACCCTCAACGAGATGGAGGCGTTGTGGGAGGAGGCGAAGCGGCGCGAGAAGGCGCGGTCTTAGGCCGCCCTGGCGCCGTCGGCGTTCTCGGAGCGCGTCAGCCGCCGGTCTTCAGCAGCGTCAGCGCCGCCTGGACGCCGCTCGAGCTTGTCGCCGCCGCCGAGCTCGACGCGGCGAGCGGCTTGTAATCGCCGTCGGAGTCCTTGACTTGCGAGGTCTTCGAGCTGCGATGCAGATAGTCGCCGTCGGCGGCGCGCCCGGTCACCGAGGTCTTGGCGGACGCGGTAGTCGAAACTGTGGCGGCGGACGAAGCGGCGGCGGCGCCCGAGGCGCCGCTGATGGCCGAACTCGACATGGTTTCCCCCTCGCAGAAGGCGAAGCGCCTCCGTCAGCGACTCTACGTCCCGTTCGTTCATCAACGGTAAATGGCGCAGCCAATTCGCGCTTGGACCTAGAGGCGACGCGCGCGACATCAGGGCGTCGCAACGGGTCAGCCGACGCGCCGCCTCGGCTCGGCCAGGCTCCGTCAGCCGCCGATCTTCAGCAGCGTCAACGCCGCCAGGACCCTCGCCGAACTCGTCGCCGCGGCGAAGCCCGCCGCGGCGGGCGGCGTGTCGTCGTCGCCGGCGTCGTCGACCTGCGCGCTCTTCGGGTCGGCGCGCAACTCGTCGCCGTCGGCGGCCTGCTCGGCGGCCGTGCTCTTGACGGGCGCAATGGGCGAAACGTTGACGGCGGCCGTCGTGGCGGCGATGGCCGAAGCGGCGGCGGCGCCCGACGCGCTGTAGATGGCCGAGATCAGCATGGCTCCCTCTTCGCAAAAAGCGAAGCGTCTCGACCATTGACCTTACGTCACGTTCGTCTATTAGCCGTGAATGAATTGGGTAAATTGCGCATCGACTTTGCGCCGAGGGCGCCGGAAAGCGGAGCGGCGCGAGGTTTCCGCCGCCGCCCCGCCTCAGGAAGCGCCCGGCGGCTTGCCGGGGACCCCGAGCCAGCGCGGGACGCGCGCGGCGTAAGCGGCCCATTCCTCACCGAAGCGCGAAGCGAGATGGGCCTCCTCGCGGCGGACGCCGAAGACGTCGATGAGCGCCGCCTCGATGAACGCCGCGACCACGAACCATGGCGAATCGACCGCCCCGCCGAGGCCGACAAAGGCGATCGCGACGCCGAGATAGATCGGATTGCGGCTGACGGCGAAGGGACCGCTGGCGACCAGCCGATCGGCGCCGCGATGCGGCAGCGTCGTCGTCCGCGCGCGTCGCAGGGTCGCGACCGCCCACGCGACGAGGGCGACGCCCGCCGCGATCAGCGCTGAGCCGAGGGGGCGCGCGAGCGGGGCGAAGGGCAAGCCGACAGGAAAGGCGAACGCGCAGGCCGTGGCCGCCACCAGCGCCCCCGCGCCGATCAACGGCGGCCAGGGAATGCGACTCGGCCGCTCGCGGCTGTCGAAAGTCATTCCCTCCTCCTTGCCTGCGGCGCTCCGCTCCGCCGCCGCGGACAGGGCGCGGGCGCGGCGAGCGCCGGCCGCGGTCAGTGACGCTCGCAGGCGTCCGAGTCCCAGGTCGCCGCCGTGAAGCCGAGCTGCGTCGCGGCTTCCCGTTCCGCCCCGCTCAGCTCCGCCCAGGCCTTCGACTCGGCCGTCTCCTTCCTGTCGCGGATGTCGTAGTCCCATCGCTCCTGGGTCCAGCCGAGCGCCTCCCAATCGGCCTGGGCCGCCGGCGGCATCTCGTCCCAATCGACGTTGGCCCAGGTGCAGACGTTCGCGGGCGCGTAGCCGGCGAGCGGGTTCGCCGCCGGCGCGCCGACCGCGGCGCCGGAACCGGCGCCTGCGGGAGTGCAGCTCGCCGCCGCGCCGGCGACGAGGAAGATCAGCGCGCGCGCCAAAGCGCCGCGCCAGGCTAGGCGCTTTGTATGCAAATTACGATCAGCTCCTTCCACAGAAGCCGACGGGCGCCCAAACCGCCGAAGATCGTCGTTTCGTCGGCTTGCGGCCTACGCCGACGTTGCCGATGACCGCCTGAAGCCTCAGGCGGGCGCATTAGACACGATGGATCTCAGGATTTGTCAACGCCGCGCGGGAGTGCCGGCGCTCCCCCGGGGGGAGAAATTTGTGAATTGACCCGAATCGAAATCCGCGGGGAAGCGCCGGCGGGCGCTTCGCTAGCGCGCGCCGATCTGGAAGCGCCGCTTCACCCGTTCGACCCTGTCGGGCGGCGCGCGCACGGTGACGTGGACGCGCCCCTCGGCGGTCGTCTCGCGCGCCATCACCTCGGTGTGCTCGTAGAGCCAGTGCAGGCCCTGCCCGTCGGCCGCTTCGAGGTCGAGGTCGATCAGCGAGCGGCCGCGCGCCAGGCGCGCCTCGATCGCCGCGACCAGGCGGTCGAACCCTTCGCCGGTCAGCGCCGAAACGGCGACCGGCGCGCCCTCGCCATTGTGCGGCGCGAGCTCGGCGCGATGGTCGACGTCGAGCTTGTCGAGCTTGTTCCACGCCTCGATCAGCTTCTCATGCGCGTCGGCGACGCCGAGCTCGGCGAGAATCGCCTCGACGTCGCGCGCCTGCGCGTCGCTGTCGGCGTGGGCGATGTCGCGCACGTGGATGATGACGTCGGCGGCGCGCACCTCCTCGAGCGTGGCGCGAAAGGCCGAGATCAGCATGGTCGGCAGGTCGGAGATGAAGCCGACGGTGTCGGAGAGGATCGCCGCCCCGCCGCGCGGCAGCTTGATCAGGCGCATGGTCGGGTCGAGGGTGGCGAACAGCATGTCGGCGGCGACGACGTCGGCGCGGGTCAGGCGATTGAACAGCGTCGACTTGCCGGCGTTGGTGTAGCCGACCAACGCGATGATCGGGTACGGAACGTCGGCGCGGCTGGCGCGGTGCAGCGCCCGCGTCCGCTTGACGCTTGCGAGGTCGCGCTCGATGCGGATCATGCGCTCCTGGATCAGGCGTCGGTCGGTTTCGATCTGCGTCTCGCCCGGGCCGCCGAGGAAGCCGAAGCCGCCCCGCTGGCGCTCCAGGTGCGTCCACGAGCGCACCAGCCGCGACTTCTGGTAGGCGAGATGGGCGAGTTCGACCTGCAGCGCGCCCTCGGCGGTGCGCGCGCGGCGCCCGAAGATCTCCAGGATCAGGCCGGTGCGGTCGATGACCTTGGCCTTGAACTCGCGCTCCAGGTTGCGCTGCTGCACCGGCGACAGCGCGCAGTCCATCACCGCCAGATCGATTTCGTCGGCCTTGGTCCGTTCGGCGAGCTCGGCGACCTTGCCCTTGCCGAGATAGGTCGCCGGACGGATCTCGCTCAGGCTGACGAGCGTCGCATCGACGACGTCGAGGTCGATCGCGCGCGCCAAGCCGACCGCTTCCTCGCGCCGCGCCTCTGGCGCGCGCGTCGCCCGCTCCAAGGCCGGCCCGCGCGCGACGAGATAGGGACAGACGACCAGGGCGCGGGTGCGGGCCGCCGCCGCTTGCTCGCGTTTGCCGGGCCCTTCGCCGGCGTCGGGTCGGGTCAAGGGCGTCTCAATGCTGCTCGCCGCCCTCCTCCACCGCCTCGAACATGGTGATCGGGCTCGCCGGCATGATGGTGGAAATGGCGTGTTTGTAGACTAGCTGCGAATGGCCGTCGCGGCGCAGCAAAACGCAGAAATTGTCGAACCAAGTCACGAAACCTTGCAACTTGACGCCGTTGACGAGAAAGATCGTCACCGAAGTCTTGGTCTTGCGCACGTGATTCAGGAACGTGTCCTGCAAATTCTGCGTCTTCTCGCTTGGCATGAGTTCACCCTAGATGCAGTTGGACCGCCTGTCGCGGTCATTTCGTTCGTTGGGCTCGGCGCTCCCGCCCGCGCAAAGCCACTCGACCCTATAACATTTTCGCGTCGGCGCGCCATCCGCGCGCCTAACGCCGCGAGAAAAAAGTCCTTTCAGCTTCGTTCGGCGAGGTCGGCGAAGCGGCGCCGCAGCGTCAGCGTCAGCGGGCCCGGCCGGCCGTCGCCGATCGTCCGGCCGTCGATCGCGACGACCGGCATGGCGATCGTGCTCGCGCTGGAGAAGAACGCCTCCCGCGCGCGATAGGCCTCCTCGCGCGAGAACGGCCGCTCCTCGAAGGCGAACCCCGCCGCCGCGACGACGTCGAGCAGCCGCATCCGCGTCACCCCGCGCAGGATGGCGCGGTCGGCCTGCCGGGTGACGAGAACGCCGTCCTCGGCGACGATCCAGGCGTTGGTCGAGGCGCCCTCAGTGACGAAGCCGTTCGCGTCGACGAGCCAGGCTTCGAACGCCCCCGCCTCCCGCGCCGCCTGTTTGGCCAGCACGTTCGGCAACAGTTGCAGGCTCTTGATATGCGGATGGGCCCAACGCTCGTCGGCGAGCGTGACGACGGCGACGCCGCGCGCCGCGTTCGCCGCGATCGCCGTCATGTCGATCGCCTTGGCGGTGACGATCAGTCCCGGCTTGACCGCGCCCGCCGGGAAGCCGTGATCGCGGCGCGCGACGCCGCGCGACACCTGGAGGTAGACGAGGCCGTCGCCGACCCGGTTGCGCGCCGTCACCTCGCGCAGGATGCGGCGCAGCGCCGTCTCGGCCACCGGCGCGGCGATGCGCAGCGCCGCCAGCGAAGCGCGCAGCCGCGCCAGATGGCGCTCCTCGTCGATCAGCGCGCCGCCGATCACCAGGCAGACCTCGTAGACGCCGTCGCCGAACTGGACGGCGCGGTCCTCGATCGACACCGCGGCCTCGGCGAGGCGAAGGTAGCGGCCGTTGACGTAGGCGACGCGGCTCATTTCAGGTCTCGCGGAAACAGAGGGCGGCGTCAGGCGACGCCGAGCGACTTCAGCTTGCGGTGCAGAGCCGAGCGCTCCATGCCGATGAACTCGGCGGTGCGCGAGATGTTGCCGCCGAAGCGGTTGATCTGGGCGACCAGATACTCGCGCTCGAACACTTCCCGCGCCTCGCGCAGCGGGATGCTCATCAGTCGTTCGCCACCGACGCCGGACGGCACGGCGGGCACGAGCGCGCCGACCTCGGCGGGCAGCATCGCCGCGGTGATCTCCGCCTCCGGATCGCCGGCCGCCAGGATCATCAGCCGCTCGACGTTGTTGCGCAATTGCCGGATGTTGCCGGGCCAGTCGTGCGACTGCAGCACCGCCATCGCGTCGGCGGCGATGCGCCGCGGCGGCACGCCCATGGTCATGGCGACCTGCTCGAGGAAATACTGCACCAGCTCGGCGATGTCCTCGCGCCGCTCGGCGAGCGAGGGAACGCGGATCGGCACCACCGACAGGCGATGGAAGAGATCCTCGCGGAATTGGCCGTCGGTGATCGCCTGCGCGAGGTCGCGGCTGGTCGAGGAGATGACGCGCACGTCGACATGGACGCGCGCCGAGCCGCCGACGCGCTGGAAGTTCTGATCGACCAGCACGCGCACGATCTTCGCCTGCGTCTCGAGCGGCATGTCGGCGATTTCGTCGAGATAGAGCGTGCCCCCGTGCGCCTCCTCGAGCGCGCCGATGCGGCGCGGCCGCTCCGCGTCGGCCTCGACGCCGAACAGTTCGCACTCCATGTTCTCGGGCGTGATCGCCGGCGCGTTGAGCACGACGAAGGGGCCGTCGGCGCGCGCCGAATGGGCGTGGATCAGCCGCGCCGCCAGCTCCTTGCCGGCGCCGGCGGGGCCGGAGATGAGCACGCGCGAGTTGGCCGGGCCGAGCCGCTCGATCACGCGTCGCAGATTGACGATCGCCGAGGAGCTTCCGACCATGCGGTTGACCGCGCCGGAGCGCGCGCGCAGGTCGTTGACCTCGCGTTTCAACCGCGAGGTCTCCAGCGCCCGCTCGGCGACCAGGATCAGCCGGTCGGCCTTGAAGGGCTTCTCGATGAAGTCGTAGGCGCCGAGCTTGATCGCGGTGACGGCGGTCTCGATATTGCCGTGGCCGGAGATCATCACCACCGGCACGTTCTGGTGCTGCTGCTTGATCACCTCCAGCAATTGCAGGCCATCGAGCCGCGAGCCTTGCAGCCAGATGTCGAGCAGCACCAGTTGCGGCCGGCGCGCCTCGATCGTGGCCAGCGCCTCGTCGGAGTTGCGCGCCAGGCGGGTGCCGTGCCCTTCGTCGGAGAGAATGCCCGAGACGAGTTCGCGGATGTCGTCTTCGTCGTCGACGATCAAAATATCAGCGGGCATCAGTTCGACCTAGTTGCCTCGACGGAAGAATCGGCGGCGGCGACCGGCGGGAGGGCCGCTTCGGCGGCGACCGCGACGGCGCACAGCGGCAGCTTCATCGCCACCTGCGCGCCGCGGCCGCCGTCGGCGCGCGGCAGGCCGTCGAGCAGCTCGACGGCGCCATGATGATCCTCGAGAATCTTGATGACGATCGGCAGCCCAAGCCCGGTGCCTTCGGCGCGGGTGGTGACGTAGGGCTCCATCAGCTTGTGGCGGTTCTCGCTCGGAAACCCCTTGCCGTTGTCGCTGACGCTGACGCGCGCGAAGCCTTCCTCGTCGCAACTAAGCGCGACGCGGACCTTGCCGCGCTCGCCCGCCGACAAGCGCGCGTCGATCCCCTCGCCGGCGTTCTTCAGCACGTTGGTGAGCGCCTGGGCGATCAGCCGCCGGTCGAACTCGGCCCGCACCGGCTCGGCCGGCAGGTCGTCCTCGACCAGCAGGTCCGGCCGGCCGATGCGGAAGAGGAACAGCGCCTGGCGCACGCAATCGGAAAGATCGTCGGGCGCCGGGCGCGCCCTCGGCATGCGCGCGAAGGAGGAGAACTCGTCGACCATGCGCTTGATTTCGTCGACCTGGCGGATGATCGTGTCAGTGCACTGGTCGAACACGTCCTTGCCGTCGACGATGGCGCGGCCGTAGCGGCGCTTCAGCCGCTCGGCCGAGAGCTGGATCGGCGTCAGCGGATTCTTGATCTCGTGGGCGATGCGGCGCGCGACGTCGGCCCAGGCGGCGCTGCGCTGGGCGGTGACGAGGTCGGTGATATCGTCGAGGGTGATCACGGCGCTCTGGTCGCGGCGCAGCGGATCGCCCGTCACCCAGACGTTGAGCAGGCGCTCGCGGCCGTGCCTGAGCAAGGTCGCCTGGCCCTGGTGCGACTTCAGGTTCATCGCCCGCGCCTCGGCGAGGATCTCGCCGAGCCGGGGGAACACCTTGTCGATGCGCCGGCCGACCAGGCCGGCCGGCTCGCCATCGTCGCACAGCAACCGCTCGGCGGCGGCGTTGCTGACCGTGACGACCCCTTGGGCGTCGACGCCGAGCACCGAAGCGGGCACGCCCGACAGCACCGCCTCGATGAAGGCGCGCCGCTCGTCGTTCAGCGCGTTGGCGGCGGTCAAGCGGTTGCGCTGGTGGCGCAACTCCATGGTCATCTTGTTGAAGGTCTCGCCGAGATGGCCGAGGTCGCCCTCGGATTTGCGCGTCGGCACCTGGACGTAGAGGTTGCCGGAGGCGACCTCGTCGGTGGCGCGGATGAGGCGGCGGATCGGCCCCACCAGCTGATTGGCGAAGGTGAGGCCCATCCACACCGCGGAGACGAGCATCGTCAGGGCCAGCATGACGAAGACGCTGGCCAATCCGAGCTCGATCTTGTGGCGGTGGGATTCGAAAGTGGCGAAGATCGCCGAGACGCCGGCGGCCTCGCGCGCCACCTGTCCGGACAACGGGTTGATCGCCCGCGCGGCGTAAAAGAAGGTGTCCGGCAAGCCATTGATCGGCCGCATGGCGACGAACACGTCGCCGGCGCCGAGGAAGCCGCAGAACGGCTGGGGCGCCGCGGCGGCGGCGAAGTCGGACGCCTCGGGCTTGGCGATCAGCTTGACGTCGGAGCCGGCGGCGACCTCCACCACCGAACCGTCGTTCTTGATCACCGCCGCCGCCGAGAAGCCGAGCGCGCGCGCGCGCGCGCTGAGGTAGTCGCGAAACAGCGTGGCGTTGGAGCGCAGCAGCCGCGCGGCCTGGGCGAGATCGTCCGCCGTCAGCGCGGTTTCCTGCAGCAGGAGACGACACTGCGACTCGCGGTAGGCTTGCGACAGCGCCCCCGACTCGCCGAGGAAGGCGCCGACATCCTTCATGAACGCCGGATTGATCGCCCATTCGACCGACACCGTCGCGACCGTGGCGGTGACCAGCGCCGGGATCGCCGCCACCAGCGAGAACAGCGCCACCATCTTGTTGTGCAGGCGCGCGCCGGCCCGCGCGGCGCGCCGCGCGGCGCGAAGGCTGAGCAGCTCGAAAACGATCAGCCCCAGCAGGAAGACGATGATCAAGCCGTCGCCGGCCAGGATCGCCCAGACGACGTTGTCGGTGGGGATGATTGGGGTGAAACCGGCGAAAACGACGAAGGTGGCGAGCGCCAGCACCAGCGCGCCGCCGACCGCGAAAGGTCCGAAGCGGGCGGACAAACGCCCCTCGTCGTATCGTCCCCCCGGCCCGCCCTCGGCTCGGACCTCGGCGGCCTCATGTGAATCGGAATTGGTCACGTGGGGAGTCTTCGCCGCCGTCCGCCATTGTTGTCGCGATTACATCGTGGCGCCAGTGCAACGATGTTGCAAGATTGCGACAAAATGGCGGCGAAGGTCACTTCAAGCCGCGAACGCCCCGCAAATCCAAGTCCCTAATTTTCTTGCGCAGCGTGTTGCGGTTGAGCCCCAGGATCTCGGCGGCCTTGATCTGGTTGCCGCGGGTCACGGTGAGCGTCGCCGCGATCAGGGGGATCTCGAGGTCGCGCAGCACGCGGTGGTAGAGGCCGACGGGCGGCGGCGAATCGCCGAACGAGCGGAACAGATCGGCGATGTGGCGCTCGAGCCCGGAGACGAAATGCTCCTGCGCGGCGGCCGTCTCGCGCGGCCCGCCGCCAAACTCCGCGCCGAGCGCGCCGCCGAGGCTCTGCAGCGGCGCGGAGGCGCTGAGCTCGGTCTCGATCAATTGCTCGGTGATCACCTCCTGGGGATAGAGCGCGGCGATGCGGCGGGTCAGGTTCTCCAGCTCTCGGATGTTGCCCGGCCAGGCGTAGCGGCGCAGCCGCTCCATCGCCGCCGGCTCGAGCGACTTCGGCGCCAGCCCCTCGGCGACGCCGCGGCGGAAGAAATGGCGCACCAGGTCGGGAATGTCCTCGGTGCGCTCGCGCAAGGGCGGCAGCCGCAGCGGCACCACGTTGAGGCGAAAAAACAGGTCCTCGCGGAAGGCGCCCTGTTGGATGGCGTAGCGCAGGTCCTTGTTGGTGGCGGCGACGATGCGCACGTTGGTCTTGATCGGCGTGCGCCCGCCGACCGTGGTGTATTCGCCCTCCTGCAGGACGCGCAACAGGCGCGTCTGCGCCTCCATCGGCATGTCGCCGATCTCGTCGAGGAACAGCGTGCCGCCTTCGGCCTGCTCGAAACGGCCCGCCGAGCGCGCGTTGGCGCCGGTGAAGGCGCCCTTCTCGTGGCCGAACAGCTCGCTTTCGATCAGGTCGCGCGGGATCGCCGCCATGTTGATGGCGACGAACGGCCCCGTCTTGCGCTTGCCGTAGTCGTGCAGCGCGCGCGCCACCAGCTCCTTGCCGGTGCCCGACTCGCCCGAGATCATCACCGTCAGGTCGGTCTGCATGAGGCGCGCGACGGCGCGGAAGATCTCCTGCATCGCCGGCGAGCGGCCGACCAGCGGCATCGATTCGACCGCCGCCGTCGGCTCGGCGTTCTCGCGGCGGCGGCGCGGCTCCGCCAGCGCGCGGCCGACGATCGAGACCAGCTCCTTGAGGTCGAAGGGTTTGGGCAGGTACTCGTAGGCGCCGCGCTCCGACGCCTTGATCGCCGTCATGAAGGTGTTTTGCGCGCTCATGACGATGATCGGCAGGTCGGGGCGCATGCGCTTAATGCGCGGCAGCAGCTCGAAGGCGTTGTCGTCGGGCATCAGCACGTCGGTGATGACGAGGTCGCCCTCGCCGGCGGCGACCCAGCGCCACAGGCCGGCGACGGTCCCGGTCGCGCGCACCTCGTAGCCGGCGCGCGACAGCGCTTGGTTGAGGACGGTTCTGATCGCCGCGTCGTCGTCGGCGACGAGGATATGCCCAGACGGCATGCGCTCGCTCCTTGGCGGCCTCTGACGACCGTCGCCGATCGGGCCGGCGCTGACGCTCACCGCGGCCGCCCGGTCGCCGCCGGCGACGGCGCGCCGGGACCCGGGGCCGCGTCGTCGCGGAGCTCCGCCCCGCCGCCCGCCTCCGCGCCGGGCGCCGCCGCAGGCCGCCGCGGATCGAGCGGCATGAGGACGCGGAACGTGGTGCGGCGCGGCCGCGATTCGAACTCGACGATGCCGCCGTGGTCTCCGATCACCTTCGCCACCAATGCAAGTCCCAGGCCAGAGCCCGACGACTTCGAGGTGACGAACGGATCGAAAAGATCGCCGGCGATGTCGCTCGGCACCCCCGGCCCGTTGTCGCGCACGCAGATCTCCAGCGGCAGGCTGACCGGCTCGGCGCCCGCCCCGGTCTTCAGCCGCACGCCGTGGCGGTAGGCGGTCGACAGCGTGATTTCGCCGTCGATCGCTTCGTCGCCAATGGCTTCCGTCGCGTTCTTCACAAGATTGAGGAAGGCCTGGATCAACAGGTCGCGCGAGCCCAGCACATGCGGCAGCGACGGGTCGTAGACCTCGTTGAAGCGGATGTGCCGGGCGAATCCGGCCTGGGCGAGGCGCTTCACGTGGTCGAGCACCGCGTGAATATTGAGGCTCTCGCGCGGCGTCGGCCGGCCGTCGGAGAACCACTCCATGCGGTCGACCAGCTTGACGATGCGGTCCGTCTCGTCGCAGATCAGCCGGGTCAGCGCCCGGTCGTCGTCGGAGGCCGACGCCTCGAGCAATTGCGCCGCGCCGCGGATGCCCGACAAAGGGTTCTTGATCTCGTGGGCGAGCATCGCCCCGAGCGCGGTGACGGAGCGGGCGGCGCTGCGATGGGTGAGCTGCCTGTCCATTTTTTCGGCAATTGACCGTTCTTGCAGCAGCAGCGTGACGCCGCCGCCGGCTTGGGGCAGCGGCGAGACGAAGGCGTCGACCAGGCGGCCGGCGGCCGCGCGCGCGGTCGAGAGGTCGAGCTTGTAGCCGTTGACCGCCGCCTGGTCGGCGATCGCGTCGGCGACCAGGCCGATGACCGGCGAGCCGAACGGCAGGATGTCGGCGAGGCGCGAGCGCAACAGCGTCGCGCGGCCCATGTCGAAGAAATGCTCGGCGGCGGTGTTGACCTCCCGGATGGCGCCGTCGGCGCCGATCGCCAGCACCGGCTGCGGCAGCGCGTTGAGGAGCTGCAACGGATCGGGCGGCGCCGCGGCGTCGGCGCGCGCAGGGGGGTCGGGCGAGTTCATGCGGCTTCCCTCTCCTCGGCCTCGGCGAAGACGCGCCCGAGCAGCGCGCGCGCGGCGTCGGCGTCCTCGACCGTCACCAGCGCGGCGCGCAGCGCCGGCGCGGCGCCCGCCTTCTC
>Ga0326727_10022922_pt1 | contig 11996 bp, 6 predicted proteins | sample MB2enrmetagenome_FD_207643 | JGI IMG/M metagenome (GOLD analysis project Ga0326727, IMG submission 207643) | Lab enriched peat soil microbial communities from McLean, Ithaca, NY, United States - MB29MY | ecosystem: Environmental > Terrestrial > Soil > Wetlands > Peat | place: USA: New York... | reverse complement strand
TGTACCGCCGTCATGCATTACGGCTATCGCATCGTGGAGGACATGATCGATGGCCTCTGCCATTGGATGGATGAGAAGGGCTTCGCCACCCTCGACAGTTTCAGCGGCCTCTCGTTGCCGCGCGTGACGGAGTGGAAGCACCTGGATTTGAATCACCGCATCGTGGCGCGCATCCATCCCGAGAAATGCATAGGTTGCGACCTCTGCTACATCGCCTGCTGGGATGGCGCGCACCAGTGCATCCACCGCGACGGTTACGCCCAGCCGGAAGCGGCGGAGGCGGCCTCCCGCGCCCGCATCGCGGTCACCCCTATCGCCAAACTCGATTTGCACGCCGGGCCGGTCCGATTTCAGGGCCCCGATGGGGTCGATCGGACCCCTGAAATCGGGGACGGCAAAACGCCGCCGGAGAGAATCCCGCACGTGGATGAGGACGAATGCGTGGGCTGCAACCTGTGCTGGCTGGTGTGCCCGGCTCCGGGTTCGATTACCATGGAAAAGGTTGAAACCGGCCGCCCGTTCGAGAGTTGGGAGCAGAGGAATCGGGTGATCGGGTGATCCGGTGATCGGGCGATCGAGTCATTTAGCCATTTGGTCATCGGGACATTTAGCAATTTGACGTCTCTTCAATGACTCGATGACCCGATGGCTCGATGACCCGATTCCTTTGTTCACCGGATCACCCGATCATCGGATCACCCGATACTTAAGAGGGCACCCATGAGCACGCTGATTCGCAATGGCACGGTGGTTACCGCACAAGAGACCCGCAAGGCCGACGTGCTGATTGAGGGTGAACGCATCAGCCAGGTCGGCTTGGGCCTTGCCGCTGGCTCCGATGCCCGAGTGATTGATGCCGCGGGCACATACGTAATCCCCGGCGGCATCGATGCCCACACCCATCTCGATATGCCCTTCGGCGGCACCATGTCGAGCGACGATTTCGAGACGGGCACGCGCGCCGCGGCGTTCGGCGGCACTACGTCCATCGTCGATTTCGCCATCCAAGCGCGCGGCACCCGCATGCGCGATGCGCTCGACACCTGGTGGAAAAAGGCCGAGGGACGCGCCACCATCGACTACGGCCTGCACATGATTGTCACCGACCTCGCGGGCGCGGGCCTGGAAGACATGGACGAGATGGTCCGCGAGGGAGTGGCCAGCTTCAAGCTGTTCATGGCTTACCCCAACGTGCTGATGGTGGATGACGGCACGATTTTCAAAGCCCTTTCGCAGACCGCCAAGAACGGCGCGCTGATCTGCATGCACGCCGAAAACGGTAGCGTGATTGACGTGATTGTGGCGCGCGCGCTGGCCGAGGGGAAGACTGCGCCCATCTACCACGCGCTCACGCGGCCCCCACGGGCGGAGGCCGAGGCGGTGCACCGCTCCATCGCCTTGGCGGAAATCGCTGGCGTGCCGGTTTACATCGTACACCTTACTTCCGAGGACGCCTTGAACGAAGTGCGCGAGGCGCGCGACCGCGGCGTGCCGGCGTTTGCGGAAACCTGCCCGCAGTACCTCCTGCTTTCCATCGACGAGCTGGCGCGCCCCGGCTTCGAAGGCGCAAAGTATGTCTTCACTCCGCCGCTGCGCCCAAAAGAGCATCAACCCAAACTCTGGGAGGGACTCAAGCATGACCAGTTGCAAGTGGTTTCCACCGACCATTGCCCATTCTGCTTCGCCGACCAGAAGATATTGGGTAAGGATGATTTCACCAAGATTCCCAACGGCGGCCCGGGCATTGAGAATCGTCTGCAACTGATTTATCACCACGGCGTGAATGCAGGAAAAATCACCCTGAATCGCTTTGTGGAAATCACTTCCACCACGCCCGCGCGCATTTTTGGCATGTACCCGCGCAAGGGCGAAATTGCCGTCAACAGCGACGCCGACGTGGTGATTTGGGACCCCGAGGCGCGCCATACTCTCAGCGCCAAGACGCATCACATGCGGGTGGACTACTCGATGTTTGAGGGTTTCGAAATTCGCGGCAACGCCCGCACGGTGATTTCACGCGGAGAAGTGATTGTGGACAACGGCCAGTTCCTCGGCAAGCCCGGCCGCGGGCAATACCTGAAACGCGCCGTGCGCGGAGGGGCGTGGAAATAGCCGATTTTGGATTTTAGATTTTCGATTTTGGATTGGACCTGCGCGGCGTGGCTGGAGGGCGCAACCCAAGAAGGAATTCACCACAGAGGGCACAGAGACCACGGAGAAAACCACTTCAGCTTTTTCTCCGTCAGCTCTCCGTGACCTCTGTGCCCTCCGTGGTGAATGTTTTGTCCGCGGTCGTGGGGAGGGAGAAGGATGATTACTACTGAAACTGCCGTGGGCTTGGTCGGTTTTTGTATCAATGGGGCGTGGGAGAAGCCGCAGGGCCACAAGACTCTGGCGATCACCAATCCGGCCACGGGCGCTGTGTTGGCGGAGGTCCCCTACGCGAGCGAGGCTGACGTCGACCGCGCCGTTCGCACTGCGCACGAGGCTTTTCTGAAGTGGCGCGACGTGCCCGTGGTGGACCGCGTGCAGGTGCTCTACCGCTTCAAAGCGCTGCTGGAGGAGCACGCGGTGGAAGTGGCGGCCATTCTCACCCGCGAAAACGGCAAGACTGCCGAGGACTCCAAGATGGAAGTTCGCCGCGGCATCCAGATGGTGGAAGTGGCCTGCGGCATGCCCAGCCTGATGATGGGTGATTCGCTGAATGATGTGGCGCGCGAGATCGACTGCAAGACAATTCGGCAGCCCGTAGGCGTGTGCGTCGGCATCACGCCTTTCAATTTCCCTGCGATGGTTCCCCTGTGGATGTACCCGTTCGCGATCACCTGCGGGAACTCCTTCGTGCTCAAGCCCTCGGAGAAGGTCCCGCTCACGCCGACGCGCGTCATCGAGTTGTTGGCGGAGGCCGGTCTGCCGGCGGGCGTCCTGAACCTGGTTCACGGCGGCAAGGAAACGGTGGATGCCCTGTTGCACCATCCCTTGGTGAGGGCTGTGTCGTTCGTGGGCTCGACGCCGGTGGCCAAGTACATCTACTCCACCTCGGCGGCAGAAGGAAAACGCGTGCAGGCGTTGGGCGGGGCGAAAAATCACCTGGTGGTGATGCCCGACGCCGATATGCCCAAGACTGTGGAGGCCATCATCGGCTCGGCCTTTGGCGCCGCGGGGGAGCGATGTCTGGCGGGCAGCGTGCTGGTGCTCGTGGGCGAGGCCGCCGGTCCGCTGCTCGATTTACTGGTCAAGCGCACTGAGGCACTGGCCGTAGGAGACGGCTCGCAGGCGGGCATCGAAATGGGGCCGCTGATAACTTCCGATCACCGCAAGCGCGTGGCGGGCTACATCGAAAAGGGTGTTGCCGAAGGGGCCACGCCACTGTGCGACGGCCGCCGGTACAAGTCCGCAAGCGGCGGATTCTTCCTGGGGCCCACGATTTTCGACAATGTCACACCCGACATGACCATCGCCAAAGAGGAGATTTTCGGACCCGTTCTTTCCGTGATCCGGGTCAAGACGCTGGATGAGGCCATCCAATTGGTGAATCGTTCACCTTACGGCAACGCCACGTCAATTTTCACCACCAACGGCAAGTCCGCGCGCGAGTACTCGTCGCGAATTGAAGTGGGCATGGTGGGAATCAACGTCGGCGTCGCCGCGCCCATGGCCTTCTTCCCCTTTGCCGGATGGAAGAATTCCTTCTTTGGAGACCTGCACGCCCACGGCAAAGACGCCGTAGCGTTCTACACCGAACAGAAAGTCATCATGAGCCGGTGGTTCTGAGCGAGGGGAGTTGCCAGTTAACACGCCAACGCAAGGTGCGGCGCGCCAATCCAAAGCCCCAAAAGGGGCGATCTAACACAGCCCAGTGCAACGCCCTGGGGTAAGCTTGACGGTGATGGATCAAAACCGGGAAGCGGTGGCAAAAGCGCTCATGAACAAGTCGTGAGACTCGAAGGGCATCAGGCAGGAGCCCGCGTAGTAGCGCTGCTCTTGGCAAGAATGAGGTACAATCAGCCTTCGAGGCCATAGAGTGGGATTCCTCCGCGTTTACACTGACTCTTCCGTTCTCGGTGGATGTAGGGACGCCGAGTTTGAGGCCGATTCTCTTCGGCTCATCGACTGGGCACGCCGCGGAGAGATCACGCTCCTATTCAGCGGAATTACGCTGCGGGAGCTTGAGCCCGCTCCGTCGGAGGTAAAGGAGATTCTGAGCGGTCTCCCCCTGGATTGCTGGGAGTTCGTGCCCCTAACCACGGAAATCCTCGCCCTTCGCGACGCCTATGTCAGCGCCGGTGTGGTCGGCCCACAATGGCTCAATGATGCGGCCCATGTGGCGGTCGCGACGGTGGCCCAGGCGGACGCCATTGTGTCCTGGAACTTCAAACATATCGTGCGTCTGGAGAAAATTAGGGGGTATAATCAGGTGAATGAGTCGCTGGGGTACGGCTCCCTGGTCATCATTACGCCCCGAGAGGTAAGGTTGGATGAGCGAGACAACTGAAAAATCTTTCGACTGCTTGGCCTTTAAGTGGAAGGTTGAGGCTGAAATCTACCAGGAAATCAAAGACCAGACCCCCGAACAGCAGATCGAGTATTTCCGCCGCCACGCGCAAACCGGCCCCTTCGCCGAACTCGTCGCCAAGCTTCGAAAACAAGAACGCCCCAGCCCTTCGCGGTAAGCGTCCTCCTCAAAACACGAACCTTGACAAGATCGTGGGTGGCACAGGCACTCTTGCCTGTGCACAGGGCTGATGCCTCAATGCAGAAGGCACAGGCAAGAGTGCCTGTGCCACCGTTAAGAAGCCAGAACCGGCCACGGATAGGACGCGGTGACAGAGATGTTGCCCGTGTCCGTGGGGCGCATACATACAAACCAATGCATGCGGCACCCGCCGAGGGGCATCAGGCATGAGAGAAGTTCATGTTCAGGACTGCGCTGATCGGAGCTACACCTTACCACCTGTCGGGCAACCTAAGAAGATGGAGGCAACATGTATAATAGATCATAAGTGGCCTTATAATGAGAACGTATCCCCACCTCAATCCTGGGGGCATGGTCTCAGGCCCGTCAGTTGACGCTTTAGGCGACTCGGCCTGAGTAAGAATGGGGGGGCGTAGCCCGCTGCGTTCCTATATTAGATGAAGCACACGATATTGAACGAGGTGCTCTCACGGAAGCCCGAAGTCCCTCTGTACCACTACACCAGACAGAGCGGACTTCTCGGAATTATCGGTAAAAAGGAAATTTGGGCAACGCACACCCAATACCTCAATGATCGCCGTGAATATCTGCACGCTCTTGGGGCGGTGCGCGAAGAAATCGACAAGTTGCTGGTTTCGTTTAGCCAAGATAGCCGAGTCATTCTTGAGGAGATGAGAGAGGGGATATCCGGAATAGAGACCATGAACGTCTGCGTTTGCTCGTTCTCGGAGGACCGCGATTCACTTTCCCAGTGGCGCTCATACAGTTCTGGCCCATCCGGATTTGCCATTGGATTTCCCGGAGACTTTCTTGCAGAGGTTGCTGAAAAGATGCAGTGGTATCTCGCCCCTTGTATTTATGAGCAAGACGAACAAAGCGCGCTGATTCGAGCCCTCGTAGAGGAGGTGTTCGAACAAAATGTTGAGCGAAGGGATACGAAAGAAGCTGAGCAGGATGATCTGCCACCAGGCGGGAGTCTATGCGCCTACCTACACCGATACGCCCCTCTACTGAAAGATTGTTCCTTTCGGGGCGAGAAGGAGTGGAGGGTCATATCTCGTCCACTTTCCTGTCGGCATGAGCTGTTCGATTTCCGTGAAGGGAATTCGATGCTCATTCCGTATTACAGACTACCTCTCATCGACAAAAACCAGAATTTTCGGGTTCATGAAGTGGTGGTTGGTCCTACGCCGAACGAACAACAGTCGCAAAGGTCCATAAAGAGTTTTCTGGCATGCCACGGTTGCGAGAAGGTGCCGGTGGAACTATCTAGAATACCGTACCGCAACTGGTGAAGTCGTTCGCAAGCAGTCCGAACCTTACTATCAACGTCGGAAAAGGGACGAGACTCAAGGAGGAAAGACGTTACCGCCGCAACGAAACCCCACGATGTTGTGAAATCGAAAGCCTGGGAGGCCCATGCTGCGGCCCGACACTCGTACGTCTCCAGGAGCGCCGATCCAGCACCCGCCACGCAGAACCCGCAGCGTCCCGCCAGTCGGCCCCCCAGGGTCTTCGGAGGGGCTGCGCTGATAGTAGTTCTCGCCGTACCAGTCGTTCACCCACTCCCACGCGTTCCCCAACATGTCGTACAGCCCGAAGCCGTTGGCACGCTTCTGACCGACTTCGTGGATGCCGTTGCCGTTTTCGTTCACACGCTTCGTGTAATTAGCCTGGTCTTCTTTCAAAATGCTTTCGCTGTCCAAGCGTTGACGCCCACTGTTGTCCGCGTACCACGCAATTTCGTCCACATCCCCATAACGCGATGCGGTGCTGCCGGCCCGCGCCGCATACTCCCATTCGGCTTCTGTAGGTAACCGCCCCCCTGCCCACCCGCAATACGCATCCGCTTCAATCCAACTGACGTTCACAATTGGCATCTGCTCGTTGCCCCAACTTGGGTTAAAGTCCGGAGCAGAGGGCATAGCTCTTCCTGTGCTTCCAGCGAAGCGATTGTACGCCCCCACCGTCACCTCCGTCTGCCCCAGCCAGAAGCCCTTCGTGATGGTAACCTGATGCGGCGGTTTCTCGTCACCTTCACATTCGGTGTCGCCCGGAGAACAACCCATCTGGAAACTACCCGGCGGAATCCACACGTACTTTAACCCGTCCTTGGGATTGACCTTTGCCGCACCCGGCGTACGCCCGAGGTCCGCCAGTACCGGTGACTTACCAATTTCTGACAACTGGCTCGCTACATTCGGTGGTGGCTTCGGCGCTGAGCGGGAGAAAAACCAAATCCCGGCGGCAATGGCGGCCAGCAGAACCAAGCCAAGCACAGCGAATTTTGCCCGGACTGGATTCTCTGTCAGGACCGCGAGGTGCGCCGGTTTGGGCAACGCAGGCGGGGGCACGATTCGGGTTGGAGGAATCGTGACGGGGGATTGGGCCGGGGGCGAAGGCTGAGCGGCCTGCGTAAACTCGCGGGCGAAATCCAACACCGACCCGTAGCGCTGATCGCGGTCTTTGGTGAGGGCCTTCATGACCGCGCTTTCGAGTTCGGGCAGCGCGAGGAGGTCCGGTTTGACGGTGCGGAAGGGCGGTGAGGCTTCCTGCATGTGCATGCGCAGGTATCCGACCGGCGTGTCGGAATGAACCGGCGTGCGGCCGGTGAGCATTTCGTACACCACCACGCCCAGCGAGTAAACATCCGAGCGCGCGTCGAGTTCATCGCTCCTCATGCCGGACGCCTGCTCGAACGACATATACGCGGGCGTGCCGAGCACCATGCCGGTCTGCGTGTGGGCGCCGGATTCGCGCAGCTTGGCAATGCCGAAATCGACGAGCTTGACCACAACGGGTCGTAGGGGCGGGTCTTGTGCCCGCCCGGTGTCGGCAGTGCCGACGGGGAGGGCAGGCACGAGGCCAGCCCCTACGTCGTGGGCGCCCGCCAGGGGCGCCGCTGCGTCGTCGGGATACGTCAGGAAAATGTTATCCGGTTTGAGGTCGCGATGAATGATGCCCAGCTTGTGCGCGGCGTTCAGACCTCGCGCCGCTTGCTGGAGAATTTCCGCGACCTCGGCCACAGGAAGCGGACCCCGCCGCGCGAGGGCCTGGCGGAGAGATTCGCCTTCCAGAAACTCCATGGCGATGTAGGGCGTGCCGTCATCGGCCTGGCCGGATTCGTAAATGGTGACGACATTCACGTGATGAATGCGGCCCGTGGAAGCCGCTTCATTCTGAAAGCGCAGCAGGAAGTCGGGGTCATCCAGCAGCTTGCGGTTCAGGACTTTGAGCGCTACCGGACGGTTGCCCACCGCAATCTGCTCGGCGAGGAAGACCGCACCCATTCCGCCCGCGCCCAATTGGCGGACCAGCCGGAAATGGCGCGAGAGGCTCGCAGCAAGTTGGGCGTCGATCTCGGTCACGGCGGCAAATCCTCAGCGCGGCGATTGTAGCGGCGATCTCCGACCGCCGGATTTTCGTGGCACGGGCGTCCCGCCCGTGTCAAGTCATGGCCAAGATGGCCATGCCACAAGAATCCGGCGGTCGGAGACCGCCGCCACAGGGGGCGGCCCTTGTGGCCGTCCTAGGGCAACCACGAGGGTTGCCCCTACGAAGCGGAGCGCCGTCGCGCGGACAGAGCTCCGTGTCGTCCGGGTACGTTCTCTGGCATTGGGGACAGGCGCGCATCGGGCTCCTTGGCAAGTTTAACTGCCCGGTGCCGTGGATAATACTATAGCCATCAGGAAGGGTACAACCGCGCAAAGGCAGGGACAAGTGACGAGTGACCTGAGACAAGCAGGGCAGGTGTAGCGCAGCGCGGCGGAGCCGCAACCAAACGTGTAGGGGCCAGCGGCGCTGGCCCTGGGCCGAACGCCGTTCGGCCCTACGAAGTGCGCGAAAATTCTTGCTAAAAAAACAAGAATTTACGGTATCGCAATGCAGACCTGTTGTGAGGGTTTGCAGTTCGCCCCCCTATTCACGACAGAAAGCCGCGGACCTAGCGAACAGGTCTTTGCTTTTTTCCCACCGCAAGGAAATTTGTAAACTGCGGAATTGAAAATGGCCGTCAAAATGCTAGGCTACAACCTGGAGAGTAGGCTCGGGGTGAAATCGCGCAGTAAGGATAGGTGGCGGAGAATGCAAGATTCCAACTTCCGGGAAGTCCAGCGGGTTACCAATCTGCTGCTGAAGATTGAACGCAGGATCGTCAGACGCGGCTCTCCACGATGTACTAGAAACAAAAGGGGCTCCCGTTTAGCGTCAAAATGTCTAAGCGATTTATCTCATTCAAATACAAAGAGTTAGCTTGAAAGTCGTGAGCCGCGGCGAAAAAAAGGGGCGCGGCTCTCCACGATGTATTAGAAACAAAATGGGTTAGCAATGAATACCGAAAATCCTGAAAAATATATCCTATTGAAACTAAGATAGTTAGTCGATCCCCGGTAGCCAGGGTCGTGGAAAAAGGGGGGGCGAAAAGCTGTGGAAAACTTCTTCAAGTTATTGAAAACAAATAGAGAAAAAATGTCCATTTCCCGCCTCTCCACGATGTTGATGAAAACAAGCGGGTTAAACCCTTCTCTCCATGATGTTGATGAAAAGAAAGGGAGTTATTCAGAATTAGAAATGCCAAGTGCCACTTCGACAGGCTCAGGGCAGGCTCAGTGGGGGGTGACGAGAATAGGCAAAACCCAAGGGCGAAAAGGCGGGCAGGGCGAGATCCTTCGCTGCTGCTCAGGATGACAGCGAGAGGCTCAGGGCGACGAAGTAGGCTACTGCGGGCGGGGCACGAACAGGCAGCGCCGACGGGCAAACCTCGCGCATCACACTTCCCCTCATCGGTTATCGGCAATGTCAGGTGAGGAAATGAAACAATTTGCTGACTTCGCAAATCGCAGTTCGCAAATCTCAAATCGCCCGATTACGCGATGAACCGATGGACCAATCGCCAATCGCTAAATCACCCGATCACCCGATCACCGGGTCACCCGATGACTGAAAGATGCGATCAAGAAGAATTGACATTACTTTTAGACGCAGGTAGAAATATATGTCCCCTTTGCTTGGGGGGGCTTGGATGGCAATCCCGTCGAAGGTTAGGTTTCACTTTTGCGTTCTGCAAGCACGGCTGTACTCGCCACTTTAGATCGCCCGTTTTAGCGGGGGTGCTTCAGGTTTCGTTCACTTCCACGTCAACCGATCACACCTCTTCCTGATCGCGCAGACGGTGGGGCGACGGGTGTTGCTGAGGGCACCCCGGCCGGAGGGCCGCACTCCCCGATTTCGGCGAGCTGCGAGGCAGCGTTTGGTGGAGTTTCATCATCTTTCCCTAGAGGCTTTCCGCCGATAGCCACGAGCCGGCGTTGCTTCAACGGGTTGTAAATCCCGATATACCCAAAGCCCTGAGGGATGTGTTACGGTAGAGGGAAGGCACAAATAATGAAGAAGCTCGCGCTGGCACTCTCGCTCCTGGTGTTGATGTGCGGATGCGGTGGCAACCCGCCCTCCACGCTGATTGTCGTGACCATTACTCCCTCCGCTCCGCCCAGCATCGACCAAGGCCAGTCCTTGCAGTTCACCGCGAGCTTGGCCGACGACACTACGAACAAGGGCGTGGCGTGGAGCGCCACCGGGCCGGGGTGCGCGGGCACGGCGTGCGGAACATTTACCAACGTTACCGCCACCTCAGCAACGTACATCGCTCCTGCGTCGATTTCAGCCAGCTTGAGCGTAACGGTGACCGCCACCTCCGTGGCCCAAACAACCCAGACCGCTTCGTCGACATTTTTCGTCATGCCGCCGCCGAGTTTCGTTACCACTAATCTGCCCGTCGCCACGCCAACTTATATTTACAGCACCACTCTTCAGGCCGCCGGCGGTGTGCAGCCCCTGAAATGGAGCTTGGCCAGCGGCTCGCTACCGGCAGGGCTGTCCTTGAACAGCGCGGGAACAATTTATGGAACGCCCAGCACCGGGGGCACTTCCACTTTCACTCTCAAGGTGACGGATTCATCGGGGGCGCCAGGGGGTTCGCTCTCAACGCAACAAGCGTTTAGCCTGACCGTCTTGGGCGTGCTCACCATCCCCGCCACCTCGTTCACGGACGCCACTGTGGGCATCCCTTACAGCGCGACCCTCCCCTATTCAGGGGGAATGGTCCCTATGACCTGGAAGATTTACAGCGGCAGTCTGCCTTCGGGACTGGTGTTGCAGGCAAGCACGGGGGGGATTTCTGGTACGCCTACAATACCGGGTACCTCCTCCTTTACTGTGGAGGTGTTCGATTCCAGCCCCATACAGCAGTATTATATAAGCTCAGCTCTTACCATCACCGTAAACCCCTCAGGACCGCTGACCATGCGGACGACCTCGCTGTTGGACGGCACGGTGGATGCGGTATACCAGGGGCAACTGGTGGCGACCGGCGGCGCACCGCCCCTCAATTGGACCGTCACCACGGGGGGGCTGCCGTCGGGGTTGGCGCTCAGCCCAACGACGGGGGCGATTTCGGGCATTCCCACGGCCACGCCCGGTACATATTCCTTCACCGCGACAGTTTCGGATTCAAGCGTGCCGCAGCAGACCTCCTCCCAACAACTGGGCATCACCATCAATGCCGTGGCGCCGACTTGCTCAAGCACAGGTAACGATTCTCTCCTGGTAGGACAATACGCCTTCAGCTTGCGCGGATATAATGGGGTAGGGTTTCTTGCTTTGGTGGGCTCCTTCACCGCCGACGGTAGCGGCAATATTACGGCAGGCGAAGCTGACACCAACGGCGTCCTGGGCGCCCAAAACGGTAGCCTCATCATCAGTGCCAGTTCCTACTCGGTGGGACCCGACAACCGGGGTTGCGCCACCCTCGCGACTCCTTTCGGGACTTTTTTCACCCGGTTCGCTGTGGGGGCCTTATCCGCAGGGGTGGCAACCCAAGGCCGCATCATCGAGTTTGACAACCCAGGGGCCAGCGCCTATATTGCCGCCGGCCAGATCCTTCAGCAAAGCTCTATCGCATTTACCTCTCCCCTCACAGGAGCTTACGCGTTACGGACGGCTGGCTGGGATCCCTCCACCTCCGGCCGCGTCGCCTGCGTCGGGATTGTGACGGGCGCCAAATTTGAATTTAGTTACCTGGAACAAGACTGCAACGATAACGGGACCGTCTCCAACACGACCAATACCCTCTCGACTACCAACACCACGGTAAACACCTATACTATTGCGGACACCAATGGGCGTGGCACCGGGATTCTTTTGGTGGCGGGAAACCTCTCCGACCTCACGTTCTATTGGGTATCCAGCACGCAACTCTTTATTATCAACTCCGATCCCGGCCCTACTTTTAGTGGGGATTGGC